>Ga0247723_1000441_pt1 | contig 28715 bp, 54 predicted proteins | sample MSEWelMarce5H_FC_FD_189079 | JGI IMG/M metagenome (GOLD analysis project Ga0247723, IMG submission 189079) | Subsurface sediment microbial communities from gas well in West Virginia, United States - MSEEL Well Study Marcellus 5H_FC | ecosystem: Environmental > Terrestrial > Deep subsurface >... | reverse complement strand
GTCGAAGACCTGGGGGGGCGGGAAGTTTAGATTGAGCTTCGAATGATCTTGTACTTAGAAGTTGATGGCGTTCTCTCGGCTGGACGCTGCTATAAAGCCTGGCCGGAAGTTGTGCTGGAGTTAGATGGGCTGTGCTGGTCTCCATCTATGATTGGCCATCTGATCTCGCTACAGGACCGCGTAGAGCTTGTGTGGGTGTCTCGGTATGGCGGGCTATGTTCAATGATTGCGCGTGAGATGGGTATGGGGAAGTGGGGGTCGGATGCTCGAGTGTTGACTCCTGTGAGTGGGGAGTACACGGAACCGTCGATCTACTGGAAGGCCGAGGCGATTTGGTCGGACTTGGGCCGGGGACTTGGATCTCGGATAGATCGCTGGTCTTGGTTCGATGCGGGGGTGGGGGATCTGCGCGGGATTCGGGACTATGCAGACCTTGTAAGGGGTAACGGATATGTTCCAGAAATATCTAAAGATATCGGGATTACTCCAGAAAATTTGATAACATTGGAACTACAGATAGAAGTCTAGAAATAACGTAAGAGGTGAAATGAATCTGGATTGGATGAGCTTCTTGCTCGGAATGGCCGCGTTGATTGTCGTTGAATTCGTTGCGTTGTTGGTCGTAGCGGGTAAGGCATACACTCGACAAAAGGCTGTATCTGCTCTTGCAGCTGAGGTTGCGAAGAGCAAGAAGTGACATAAGAAGAAAGAAAAAGCGAAAGCCGGATCAGAATACTGATCCGGTTTTTGCGTTTCTGGGGGTGGTTGAGGGGGATTGAGGGGGGATCTACAGAAGCGGAATCGTGGACTGGTATATTTAGGTATGGTTCCAAAACGGTGTCGTTTTGTTTCAGAATCTATAGTGTCGAATAGTGTCGAATAGTGTCTTATAGTGTGCAGCTGGATAGTGTCGAATAGTGTGCATCCGGGTAAATGCCTGATCAGGCCATATTTCTGGGAAAAAGTGTACACTATGCGACACTATGCAGACCATTCTTTAAATTTACAATATATTCCCTTATACGTACGCGAGGGTGGGCGCCCGCATAATTAGCAAAAGATAGTGTGAATCTAAAAAATGGTCTGTATACTGTCTCATAGTGTACAACTTTGTGTAGGCTTGTTTTGAGAGATCAATTAGTTAGGAGAAGTGATGGTGGAGATTCGAAATCCATTTGACCAGAGTGCAGTCGAGGAGTATCGGCGGGTCAAAGAGGGAATTAAGAATGGAACGCTACGTCGAGGTAGGGCAGGGCAGACGAGAGAGGTTTGCGTGTGTGGTCATTCGATTGGACATCACACGTTCGTCGAGAGCCGAGAGGTCTGGAGTTGCAGCCCGGGCATGACTCGATGTAGTTGTCAGTCACCACGAGCAGTTTTGGTGGCGACCAATCTTCGGATGTTCATGTTCTCAACAGAGGGTCCAGGCGCTCTTCACGCTTTGGGTAAGGGGATGGTGGCCTCGATTGCTGAAGGAGAGTCTTTTAATTGGATCGAGAATCCGGCGCTATGTGACAAGTGCTTGGGGACTCTAACGGCCGAAGGCGGGGTATTCCCGACACCCTTGGCGGAGAGCAGCGGATTCGTTATGGGGACAAGTCCACACAACCGTATCCTTTGCGGGTCATGCTTCGAGAAGTGGGGCAATGATGATAACAACGGTTGAGATCTGTGTTTGCGGACATCCCACATCGAAGCACGAGTTTGCAAATACTGACTATGCCGTGTGTCGAACATGGGGTGGTGAACGGTGCTACTGCACTGGAGGAGTTAGGCCGGCTGTCTTGGTAACGGAGCAGGTCGAGAATCCAACAATGATGCAAACGGTTGCTCGTCACTTCAAGCGACAGTTTCGTGTCGGGAATCCTGAACACAATCCACTAAATGCTGGTATTGAGAAAGCCCGATCCGAAGGGGTCGAGGTTGAGTGGGTTGTTGAGTACTGTGACCGTTGTGGTGGTGAGCGTTGCAGTGATTTGCATGCTTGGATGATCGACTCTGATGGGGAGATTCAGTTTTCTATTCGAGAGCTAACGGGGAAGATCGAACTTATTTGTGAGGATTGCGAAGATGATGAGCGACGTAACAGACTTCGGAAATGAGCCGGGGAGTGCAGAGCAACTGATTAGTGTTCTCTGGACGTTCCACGGTGAGGATGCTTCTAACGCTGCTATCTGGTTTCTGCTTCAGGGTGACACAGACGATGTTCGTGTGTTTTTGGTTTATATGGAGAAGTTGTGTAACTTTGATGTTGTGACCACATGCGCCCAATTCCTTCGAGACCACGATGTGATGCCGGTCTTGAGTGAGGCTTCGATCCACAAACTTCTCACTTTTGATGAGAGTGACTTTGGTGGCGAATGGCCTTAATATTCGATCTCGCAAACAAGACAATTTCGTACCCGCCCGGGTCTGCTGAGGGCCTCTATCAAGAATTGGCAAAGAAATATGATGGACACATACTGGCTACCTATTGCTCTCATCTCAGTCGTTATAGTGGTTCTCTTCCTAAGTTTGAAGAACTATCTAAGGAACTTGAGATTTATGGGCCGGTGGGGAAAGACGCACTTAAATACATCTCGGGGTACATCGGGATGGATACAGAGCTTCCGTCGATCGATCCAGAAGCCTGGATACGAGTCGAAGACCCACGAGGCTCTCATGCTCCTTGGGGTTCGGGAGGACCGGGCACGCTTTTTCTCGGAAAGTAAACAAACCAACATAAGTAGGGAAATAATGACTGAAGACCAATTTACGAAAAGCGACTTCAATATTGACGTGCCAACAATCCACATCAAGACACAATCATTCGAAGGCGACGCTATCGAGTTATACGAACTCCCCCACAAGCATGTCTTGGGTATCGTCACAGCACGGGGCCCGCAGCAGATGATCAACATGCTGGCTATGTTCAAACTTGCGCTTGTGGATCAGGAAAAGATCGCCAACCTTGACATCTTGTCTTTCAATGAAATGACAGAAGTTGTTGGGCAGTGGGCATCCAAGTCAACGGCCAACTGGTTCCAAATTGGAACCGCGATGGAGGTGACTGAAGATGCCGACTCCGAGGAAGAGACCGACACCAACGACAGCGAAGATTCCTGAGTCCGGGGGGATAGTTGTTGTCCGGATGACTTGCCCCTGCGGTTGGTGCCTCACGGGTCAATGTGATCAATGCAAGGCCGAGCTGCTAGTTGAGAAGAAGCTTTACATGTGCTCATGTACGAAGTGCTGCGACGGTCATGTTCCCAGCATCGGATTAGAATCGAAACAGGATGAAGATACTGCCAACGGATAGATCGAAAAGATACGCCAAGGACTTTCCTGGTGACGCGGTTACGCAAGATGTGATCCACGCGATTGCCACCTACCGCACTGAACAGGATCTTCATAGAACCGCATCTGCTTTCTACCGTCTCGCATACGGTGATACTAGAATTCACACAAGCGGTCTTGTGCAAACATGCAAAGAACAAGTCGGCCGCGATGTCGAGTTGTTTGTCTGGGGCTTCCTCGGTGGACGAGAGCACATCCCGAAAACTCAGAAGCCTCCGTTCTAAATGACAGACCGACACAGGCGTGGACACCTCCCCGAGGGCGAGGAAGAGTTCTGTCACTATTGCGAAGTGAGGCTGTCTCGGCGCAACAGAACTGTTGACCACATCGTGCCGGCAAGCCTTGGCGGAATGGATCTTCGAGCCAATTATGTGCTCTCCTGCCGGCCCTGCAACGAAAAGAAGTCCAACTCGTGGCCTAGCTGCAAGTGCAACAAGTGTAGGAAGTCGGTCAGAATGCATTGGCAGATGAAAGGGATCAGGCCTCCGAAGCGATAACACAATCGGGGCCGGAAGTCAACCTTCTAAAGATTGGTGTTATGATAGGTTTTCAGGGCGAAAACGGCTGGCGTCTCGCACCTCACGCCAAAAAAACTTTTTGAAGGAAAACCTAATGTCGGAAGTTGAAAAGCTCTCCCCCGCAGAGCAAGCACTCGAATATGACATCAACACCCCCAATGACCTGCGGCCAGACCTTTCCATATATGGAATAGACGAAGTTGACCGCGGCGTGTGTGATGACACATATGAAAATAGATCGGTGCTTCGTGTCAACCGCTTGAGTTGGAACACCATCTACAACGAGAACGGCGTGCCCACAGGGCATATACAAGTTATATCCCCAGAGATGCTTGCGTTCAAGAATCAGATCACCGCGGAGGACCGTCGAGCAATCTTGACCGACCCTCGAGATCTCAACTCCGACTTCATAACCGAGGAGGATCTCCTCATCGAAGAGATGGCTGACCACCTCGTCCCCCTCTGGGTCATCCACGCCACCAAGACCTGGAACCGTATCCGAGAAGCTCGAGTCTCAGATCCTGGGAAGTCCCCACTTATCTCTGGACCCCCAGCTAGATGTCGAGCTATCAAGTCTGACGGTAACCGTTGCCTGTTGTGGTACTCGGGTCGAGGAAACGATGACGGACTGTGTCGCACCCATCTCGGAACTAAGCGTCCACAAATTACCGGTGCTGCAGTTCGTGCCCGCGAACGAGTTCACCAGGCTGCCCCGAAAGCAGTTGAGGTCCTCGAACAACTCATGGAGTCCGCCGAGTCCGAACCCGTCAAACTAAAAGCTGCGACGGAAATTCTCGACCGGGCCGGCGTCCGAGGTGGAATTGAGATCGACGCTAAATTGGAAGTTGATATCCGTCCGGCGGCTGAGCTCATCCAAGAAAGACTTCGCCGCCTGCGGCCAGGAACTTCCGATATAACTTTGATCCCAACAGCGGAGCGGATGGGGATCCTCCCAACTTCCAATATAGAAGACGCAGAGGTAGAAGATGATGACTGATCGCGAGCTAGCCGCACTGGCACGCCAACACGCAACTAACATGTCAAACGACATCAAGAATGCGTCGACCCGCATCGAGCACCTCCGCCTCACCACTCTTGCGATCGAAGCAGATCGGCTAGCGAACCTCCTAGAAGAAAGGTCGGCGAGGGATGTGTAATGGAAATTGTATTTGCGGGAAGGAAGCTGAGCCGCAAGCTGCAACTTCTCATATAACGGATGCAGATCTGGATCTGGATCAGGATCCAGATCAGGATCCAGCTTCAACTTCTCATATAACCGATTAATAACATTAAAGTTATTTAAAATATAAACTTTATAACTTCGAGAGACTTGATAGACTAACCGACATGCGCAAGAAGAGAACCCACCCCGCGGTTGAGAAAGCAACCGAGTACGTTGGGTATACCGCGCTTCCAGGAAATCGGTCTAACTTTGGTCCCCCCGGAACTAACTGGGACGGGTCCTTCATCAATGAAATATTTCGTGGTTTGAAGTATGACACGCCCAGTCATCAATACTCAGCATCCGCTCTAGCTTTTTATATGAGAAGTTCTCGAGTCTTCCGCGATCCCAAACCAGGAGACATCGTATTTTTTGCATACCCGCCGGGAAACAGCGGTGCCCTCGAAGCTCCCCATCTCGGGGTTATATCGGATGTTGGATCCTGGCGAGCTCATCGAACTTTTAAATCTATCGAAGGTCAGACAAGTACGGGCTTGCCCAAAGGACCCCAAGAACACAACGGGGTTTATGAACGTGTGCGTCACGAGACTGATGTCTTGTGTTTCGTCCGACCAAAATTAAAAGTTTTAAAAGTCTTAAGATCATCTAAACTTCTCACATTAAATATGAGAAGTTTGCCTGGATCGAGATCCGGCGTGCCCGTCATCCGAACTTCTCATTTAACAAAATGCACTAACCCAGCTCGAGCTCGAGAGGCCGGACCCAAGATTCAGAAGTCCGTTGAGATAGTTCAACTTGCACTCGCGAACCACCATGCTGTACGTTTACAGAATGCTGATAGAGGAGTGTTTAATTTGAAGACTCGGCGAGCGCTTTCTGCGTTCCAAAGATTTAACGGACACGTGAACCCAGACGGGACACCAGACGTTGCGACGCTACGCCTCCTCGCAGATCAGACGGGTAACTTCTTCGAGGTGGGGGAGTAATGGAACCGATCTACACACATCCGATCTACAAACCAATCTCAAGAAACGAGCGGTGGGCTCTCTACCGTGAGCACCCTCTCCACGGGGTTCGAGTTACGTACCACGCGGGACGCGGGGAGTATCTCGTTGCCGAGGTTGAGTACTTTGGTTCTAGTGATGCCGTCGGTCGTGAAGTCGGGATAGACCTGGTCACCACTTTGCACAGCGAGATCACGGAAAGAATCGATCAAGTCTTCGAGAGCTACCTCGTTCCCGCTCGTCTATCCGAGATGATGGAAGAATTTATCTACAGGAGTTGACTCGAGCTTAGAAGTGTTGTAATAATTGCAGCATGACAAACGACAAACTCCGCCGGTCCAAGGACCGCAAAGTTGCCAACCTGGTAAACGCCACTGGCAAGACTGCAGTAATTGCAAACACGTTCGGTCTCCCATCCGGGAAAGCATTCTCATGCCCGGGTGCCACCTCAGTCTGCGAGCAGATCTGCTACGCCGGCAAACTCGAGAAGATCTACAAAGGCGTGCGGGACGTGCTCGTGCACAACTTCAGTCTTCTGCAGCACGCGTCTCGAGAAGTGATGCGAGATCTCATCCACGAGATGATCACCGAGTTCGAAGCCGACTGCGAAAAGCGGGATGCCGAGAAACTCTTCCGCATCCACTGGGATGGCGACTTCTTCAACGAGGAGTACACACTGGCGTGGCGAGACGTCATCGTTCAGCACTCCGGCGTGCGCTTTTGGGTGTACACGAGATCTGACTTCGCGGTGCACATCCTGACCGGGCTCGAGAATCTGGGGCTTTACTTCTCGACCGACAGTGACAACTTCGAGACGGCGAAGGTCCTGTCTCAGACAACGGGTGTGAAACTCGCATATCTTGCAAACAACTTCGAAGAAGGTAAGGCAGGCATGCGTCAGGTAACCGGTAAGTCCGGCGTGCCATGTCCCGAGAACAACCGTAAGCTAGCATTGATATCGAAGCAGGGTAGCGCGTGCGTCACTTGTGGCCAGTGCGTCTTCGCCCGCAACGACATTCTATTTAGTGCTACTAAAAAATAACGGAGACAGTATGGCAATCTATCGAACCCCCGACTGGGACGACATTCCGATCGACTACGGAAAAGACGACGGTGATGAGCCGCAGGAAGAAGCCGGCCTGCCCCCCGAAGAAGAAAAGCTGAGCTGACCCCGCAACTTCTCATATAAGAGACGGCGTGTCGAGTCTGGCCCCCGATCATCGCACCTAACCTTTTTAGGTGATGACATTCAACGAGTGGTTGGAATACGGCGAGCGCAATGGGTTCTGTACTGGAGTCCACTGCTACTTCCACGACACACTGCCCATGACGGCGAGTGAGGACGAGGAAATAGATGACGGTGGTGACCCGTGCATTCACGTGCTGCGCGTAATCGATGACCCGCTGTTGCGCCAGCAGATCAAAGAGAACACCCCGAGTTGACACGAGCTTAGTGCTCGACTACTATCGAAGTGGTGGAACTGATTCCTCCACCTTGGTTGGATCAATGCCCTCGGTTGAGTTGCCACTCATTCCGAGAAAGAGCCCCGAGTGTTGCTGCACTCGGGGTTCTTCGTTTCCCGGATCACTCCCGAGACGGTGCGTTAGAGTTTTCGTCATGGAACATATAGAAGTCCACACGATCGCCAATGCCCGAGACACCGAACTCGCGCAGCTTGCTGGCCTGATCCGTGATGAGACACACAACTTCTTAGATATGGAATGTGAGATGTGCGGGACGATCTTCGAGCGCCTGGACTCGTGCGCCTTTGTCGTTCTCTGCGGAGACAAAGAAGTTGTTTCGTGCGACTTGTGTTTAGGACTTGCGCTCACTTCTGTCATGCCGTAGTGTCGTTCTTGTAGCAATCCGCTACTACCGAAACGACCAAAGGATAACCATGACAGCAAAGTCAGTAGCCAAGTCTCTTTACTTGGAGTTCCGTCGTGAGAACCACACAGCACAGGTGATTCTCACTCCGCCTATCAACAACCCGGTTGCCGGGAAGTTCGAGCCGGCTCATGTTCTCAATCGCCAAATCAGCGACGCGAACCCACGCCGCCCTTGGAAGTTCTACACTTCCGACAACCCGAGTGACCTCGGATTCGCAACGACGCTGGAAGACGGCGCGAAGCGTTCGCTCCCGATTGTGAACGAGTTGTCTTCGTTCTTCTCCGGTTTCTATGCTGGTGGCTGGGCGTTGTACCAGACTCCGCTGGTAATCGAAATGTCGCAGGACGATCTCACCGCCATTGCGAGCAAGGAAACTCCGAACGCCTTGATTCGTCGGGTCGTTCGCGCTCGTACCGAAGCAGGATTCTCCGAAGAACTCTGGGACTCTTTGATTCCTGCCACTCCTGCTTCTACCTCTCCCGCAACACCAACTGTCTAACGAAAAGGAAACGACGATAATGACAACAATCAACACAACCGAAATGGAGAACACTCTCCGTTCGACTATGGAAAACTTCGCTTCTGTCGAGGGAATCCACCCGAAGTTGCCGGCTCTGCTCTCCGCAATCATTGGGCAGTCCACTCACGCAGACCTCGGGGCGTATGCCGACGAGTTTGCGAACAAGGCCAGCCGCGTTCGTGGTCGCTCCGCACAGGGAGTTGCTACGGAAGAAGAACCTGCCGTTGAGCCTGACCCCGAGGTCGCAATCCTCAAAGGCTCGAAGAAGTACGCTCGCCCGAATGGGCAGGACTACTTCACGCGCAAGTGGGGACAGCATGATGATGTTGAGGTGATCCGCACAGCCCGAGCCGAAAGTCAGTTCGTTCTGCTCTACGGCGCACCCGGCTGTGGCAAGACCGCGCTGGTCGAAGCCGCGTTTGGTGACGATCTTTTCACCATTCTTGGCTCGGGGGACACCGAGGTTTCTGACCTCGTTGGTGGATATGTCCAGACTCCTGCTGGTGGATTCCAATGGGAAGACGGTGCGCTCCTGAAAGCAGCCGAGCAGGGCAAGCCTCTCCTGATTGACGAGGTTGGTCTGATTGACCCCAAGGTCTTGTCAATCGTCTACGGACTCATGGACGGCCGACGCGAATACACAGTCACGGCGAACCCCGAGCGTGGAACAGTCAAGGCAAAAGACGGCTTCTATGTCGTTGCCGCGACCAACCCCAACGCCCCCGGAGTTCGACTCTCCGAGGCTCTCCTCTCGCGTTTCACGATTCATGTCGAAATGACAACTGACTGGGGACTCGCCAAGAAGTTGGGAGTACCTGCTCTGATCGTTACTGCCTCGCAGAACCTCGCCAAGAAGCAAGCCAGCAACGAGGTGTCGTGGTCGCCACAGTTCCGCGAACTGCTCGCGTTCCGCGACTTGGAGAAGACCTTTGGCACGAAGTGGGCAATCGCAAACCTGCTCGCTTCTGCTCCCGAGATTGACCGTTCGGTTGTCTCTGATGTTCTCTCGCGCACCTTTGGCGAGGCAATACTTCCGGCGCGAATCTAGTGCCGGAATGGGGAGAGAGGTTTCTTCGTCGTTTCCCTCTCTCCCCACCTCTTGTATCGAAACGACAAACAGCGTAGAGTCTTAGCGACAGGACTAAACAAGATAGTAGGGAGACACACCATGTCACACTTCGGAAACAACACGAAGATAGAAATCAAGACACCAGACGAGTGGCTGAAGGTCGGATCGCAGATTGGGCAGTTGGTGAACAACTGGTCAATGAGGACTGACCTTGTGGCACACATTGGGGAACGAATCGGGGAGGAGCATGGCGCACCTGCCGCTTACAACCCGAGAATGGCCGAGGTCGAGGTAAACACGAAAGTTGCCTTTGGCAACGCACAGCCGAAGTTCATTGGCGACCTGAACCAGCGCGACCAGCAGTTCGAGTTCCCCAAGGCTTGTGGCGCAATCTTCCACGAGTCGTGCCACGCTCGATTCTCGACTTGGGACTTGGAGAAGTCAGCGCGTGAACTGACAGCCGCGCAGAACGAAGCACTCCACCTGTTGGAGGAGTCTCGTATCGAACGACTCGGCGCAGTCACCATGCCGGGCAATCGAGTCTTCTTGCGCTCGTGCGCTCTGGAGATCGTGCTGGCCGATATGAGCGACGAGAAGATAGCGAGCATGACCAGCACTCGTCAGGTCGCCACGCTCGCAGGACTGACCTACGCTCGCGTAACTGCCGGCGTTCTCGAAGACGAGGACATTGACGCGCTCCGCCCACAGGTTGAGTCTCTCATTCCCGAGGAGACTCTGGAGAAAATGCGAGCAATCTGGACAGAGTTTCAGTTCCTCAACCCCGACTACGACGAACCTCGTATGTATGAACTCGCAATCGAGTGGGACAGAATCGTCGAGGAGACTGCCAAAGAGAATGGCGAACCAGAGCGCGGAGAAGAGTCTGGTGGCTCTGGCGGAGGTGGGAGTCTCGGTGAGGCAATCGCTGGCGCAATCGCAGACGCTCTGAAAGAGGCGCAAGAGGACACAGAACTCAACGCGCAGGGTGAAGCGTTCGACCAGCAGACTCGTGAGGAGGGGGAGGCAGAAGCCAAGGCTCGACAGAGCAAGGGTGAGGAGCGCAAGAAGCACAAAGACCAAGCGCACAAAATCTTCTCCAAGGGACACTCCGAAGACCCGACCAAGGGGACAAACTCGAAACTCACCGAGCGTCGCCAGCCGAACTCACCAGAGCGAGTCGCCGCAGTTATGATCTCTCGCGCTCTCGACAAAGCGAAGTACCGCGACCGCGAGCGCACACAGACAGCGAGCGTGACCCCACCAGGCCGACTCCGCACTCGTGCGCTCGTTCAGGGACACGCGCTCCGCGAGAAGAATGTCATGACGCAGACCGAGCCTTGGCGCAAAGTCCAGCGCAAGCAGGTAGATGATCCGACTCTGACTGTGGGAGTCATGGTGGACATTTCAGGCTCAATGAGTTCTGCCATGAACCCAATGGCAAGTGCCGCTTGGATTCTCTCCGAGGCCGTCAAGCGCGTACAGGGCAAGGTCGGAATGGTCTACTACGGAAACGCAGTATTCCCGACTCTCGCGCCCGGACAGCACCTCGACGAGGTAAAGGTCTACACCGCCGAAGACGGTACGGAGAAGTTTGACTCCGCGTTCCAAGCACTCGACGGCGCACTCGATCTTCTCTCCGGCTCTGGTGCGCGACTTCTCGTGGTCGTGAGCGACGGCGAATACACTCCCGACGAAAGAAACAAGGCGAAAGCGTGGATTGAGCGTTGTCGGCGTGACGGCGTAGGAGTCCTGTGGATTGGCGCGGGGTACTACGGCGAGGGTGCTAAGGATTCATATTGCGCCGGTACTGACGCTTCATTCGTTCGTATGGGGGAGAGCGCAACCGAAGTCTCAATGGCAATCGGGAAAGCAGCCGAACAAGCCCTGACCACCGCCGGTAGTCGGCGAGGGTAATCACACTTCCCGAGCCGAGACACCTTACTATCACCACCTGTCGCCCAAAGTCTCGGCTCGGGAATCCAACCGTTCACAATCAAGAGAGGAGATCGTAATGGGTCTCGATATGTACCTCACCGCACGAAAGTTTTTGACTCCCAACATCGGTGCGCAAGGTGAGAGTGATGCGCTCAAGTATCAAGTCCTGGCCTCGACAATGGGGCTCACGCAAGACGATCTCGACAAGTTCCTCGGATACCCATCGGCCGAGGTTCAGTTCTCGGTTGGGTACTGGCGCAAGTTCTATGAACTCCACAACTGGTTCGTTGGAGAAGTCCAGAATGGAGACGATGATTGCCGGCAGTACGATGTAGATAGGGAAGCACTCGAAACCCTGAAAGTGGCGATAGCAGAGACTGCTGCCGATCCGACTTCTGACGATCACTTCTCACTCGAAGGCAGTTGGGAAGATGTCAAAGAAGAGTTCGAGGACTTGTCGAAGATGATTGACTATTGGCTCTCACCAACATTCGAGGGTTGGAACTTCATATATCAGTCGAGTTGGTAGGAGAGATCATGAGGCCGCAATTTCACTATGTCGTGATGTTCGACAGCGAGACGCAGACATGGAGCGTTGACTGGGAAACAGGGGATAGGGTCTTCGCTGAGGGCGAGGTCTATGACCTCAATATCGGCGAGTGGCTAAGCCCCAGAGACAACCTCGAACTGTTGGACAAGTACGAGGAGTACGGAGGCCGTGTCGAAGATCAACTAAAGACTCTGGTCTTGCCGAAGATTGTTCTCGCGCCTACACTCGGTGAGGAAACACTCGGCGAGGTCGCCGAGACAGAAAACGACGAGGGAGAAGATTCGTGAACAAGTACGAGAAGTACGACTACAACATCTGGAGTCAGTCAGCAGACGAGGTGTGCGTTACTGCCTACCGACTGAAGCCGCTCGACCTATTCGATCCGATTAGTGGTGCGGAATACACAACCAACACCGAGATATACACAACGAAGCGGATCGCAAACAATCCAGCGAACGAGAAAGCCGTTCTGTACCTGCTGAATCTTGGTCTGACGAACAAGTATGTGCTGGGAGACGATCTCGACCCCGACGGACACGATATGTGGGGGATCTCGTATCACGACCTGCTGGACGCAGAGTCGCCCGAGATAGTCCGCGAAATGCTCGAAAGGTTGCCCGACTACGACTTGTCATACACGAGGCTTGTGTCTAAGTCCGCGAGCGCGTAGTCTTGTAGTACCGAAACGACGAAAGGACACTCCATGCCAAATTGGGTCAGTAACTCGCTCTCCATTAGCGGCGAGAGCAAATCGGATATTGACGAAGTGGTCGCGCAACTCTCGCGTCCAGTACCGAGACATGACGAGGCAAACAAAACTCATGTCTACGAAGACACCGAGTTTTCATTCTGGAACATCAAAGCACCCGAGCCAGCCATCTGGGACGAATACTTCTCGATCGCTAATGGAAGCGCACCCGAGAACAACTGGTACGCATGGAACAACGCCAACTGGGAAACGAAGTGGGACGCGAGCAGTACCGAGATGTACCGCGAGGACAAGAGCGTGACTTTCACTTTCGAGACAGCGTGGTCGCCGGTAGTGGGACTCGTGCGGCTTCTCTCGTTACAGTTCCGTCACCTGAACATCTCGTACTCGTATGAGGAAGAGCAGGGCTGGGGCGGAGAGATGAATGTCGAGGCCGGCGAGTTCGGCGAGCGCGAAGAGTGGGATATTCCCGACAGCCACGCCGACTATGAAAAGCGTGACCGGCTTGAGTCGTGTAACTGCCAATGGTCAGAGGACTATGACGATTGGTACGACGACTGCCCAGGAAAGAAGACCGTGACTGAACCTGACGCTGAAGAGGGGGAGTAATCGTGGGAGTCATGACCGCGAAAGAACTCGTAGACCACATCACGAAGTATTACACCGACGACGCTGAACTTCTCATTTACTGGTGGGACAGGTCTACCGTCGTAGAAAATCACGACGATCTGTGTCTCGACGAAGACCGAGTTACCGAAATCTGGAGAGAAGCAGCAGGTGACGCTGATGTGCGGATCGAGCACGAACTTGACCAGATAAGCGAGCGAATCAGCGAGGCCACTTGGCGACAGATCACCGAGGCCGAGAAAGAACACGAGAACTGTATCGAGATCATGACTCCAGCCGGCTCGACGATTCACCGACAAATGGAAGAACTGCCGGCGGAAGAAGTGGTCTTGCGTGGTCGGCTCGTGACTGATAGTTTTGACTCGTAAGGTTGTTTCATCACAACAAGGGAGATAGGGAAATGACGAGTTACACAGAAGAACAGATTGAGGCAGTTGAGAAGTCTCTGGCTACTTACATGGTAGACGGACACATTGTTACCGACGCAGAAGTTGCGAATCAGGTCGAGGCGTTGGCTCGTCTCGGCGTGGGGATTATCACGAAGAGTGACGATCTCTACCCTGCTGGACTCAACGACCTCGGTACGAAAGCACCCGAGGCGTTGTTCTACCGTGGCAACCCCGAGGTCGTGAGGGGACTGCCGCAGTCAGTCGTACTTACCGGCGCACGAGCCTCGACAGGCTACGGGGAACACATCACTATGGAGTTTGCCAACAGGCTTCACGAGAAAGGTCGTACCGTCGTGAACGGTGGTGGCTATGGCATTGACGGCATGGCACTCCGCGCACAACTGGCGAGCCACGGTCAGCCGATTGTCTGGCTTGCCGGTGGTGTGGACAGACTGTACCCGGCAGGACACGATTCGCTTCTCCAGCGCGTGATCGAGGAGGGTGCGATTGTGTCTGCCTTGCCTATGGGATTCTCACCGACGAAGTGGCGCATGGTGCAACGGAGCGAGTATCTGGGATACGCGACCTCGGCAGTTGTGCTTACCGAAGCCGGTTGGCGTTCCGGATCACTCCGCGTGGCAGACGCAGCGTTCGAGTCTGGAGTTGGCGTATTCGCTGTTCCTGGTCCAATTACCTCGGCTTCATCTGACGGTTGCCACCGACTGATCTCCGAGGGCAAGGCGAAACTCATTACCTCGGCAGACGATATTTGGTATCGCCTCGCTGGATAACTGCCCCTTGCGCGAATCCCCACAGGTCGGTATCTTTGACTTGTGGGGATTCACCACATCACCAACTAGGGAGAAACGACGATAATGACTGACACGATTACTATCACCGGACTCGTAGCAACGACTCCGCGCCACATCACCACCTCGGACGGCCTCGCGATTACCTCGTTCCGTCTCGCTTCGAGCCAGCGTCGCTACGACAAGGTTCAGCAGCGTTGGATTGACGCCGACACCAACTGGTACACCATCTCGGCGTTCCGCCAACTCGCCTCGAATATCGCTACCTCGGTGAACAAGGGCGACCGCGTAATGCTCACCGGCACGATAAAGATTCGCGACTGGGAGAACACCGACCGATCCGGCACGACTGTCGAAATCGAGGCAGACGCTCTCGGTCACGACCTCAACTGGGGAACTTCGGTTCACACTCGCGTTTCAGTCACCGCGCCGGAACTCGGCGAGTAACCTCACCGCCCAACCTCGTTCCCCACTCGTCACACCGGCGAGTGGGGAACACTCATTCCAAGGAGAAGATATGAAACACAGGAAACCGGCGAGGGAACTATCCCCTCGCGTCGAAGCCCGACTCATGAGAGTCGCTACTGCCCTCGCTATCGTGACCGTGAGTCTGTTTCTCGTTGCCATAGTCGTATTCTCAACCGTAGGTGCGTCATGAGAGACAACCTAGACCGCGCCATGACCGCGACTCTGGTGATCGCTGGACTCGCCGCTATCGTCGGTACGCTCGTCGTGATCGTCGCGCAGGTGGTGATCGCGCTATGAGAACCGAGCCCTACCGACTCCGTATCTCGTGGCTCGACCGAGCCGAGACGATAGAGACTGCGATCTGGAGCAAGAAAGAAGCCCAGGACGAATACTCGTGGATTATCGGGCAGTTTGACGGCCGAGAAGAGCGAAAGCCCGACGAAGCAGCACTCGTTGCCCTCGTCGCACCGGACGGATCACTACTCGAAACTTGCGTCGCGTAGGGTATTGCGTACCCGAGCCGAGCCTGATACTTTGGACTCAATGGTTCAGCACAATCCCGAGCCAGACGCACCACCAACACAGAAAGGCACGACAATGGCAAATGCGCCCAAGTCAGCCAAGAACAGTATCGAACTGGGAGACGAAGCAATCGCCGCCCTCACTCGATTCGCCAAGGCGAAAGCCACGATCAAGCGAGCAGAAGCGGCTAAGGCGAAAGCCGAGGCGCAACTCCGCGAAGCCCTGAACGGAAACTCGTTCGGACTCGTGAACGGCATTTCGGTACTCGCAGTAGTCGAGGCCACTCGCAAGTCTCTCGACAGCGCAATCGTCGAGAAGGACGCGCCCGAGGTCTACCTCAACGCACTCCGCACCACCACCTACGACTACCTGAAAGCACTCGGCTAGTCGCCACCTACCCCCACAGCGACTCCCTCGTCATGCCGGCGAGGGAGTTTCTGTTTGCCCACGCCGGCGAGCCGTCACGATCGCTGGACGCGCACGCGGTCGAACCGAGCAGGAGAGGATACGATAGAAGCGTGAAGAAGAACAACCGACCGAGAGGGGTAGCGAACCCCGAGTACGCTCGCGCCATGCGCGACCTGCGTCGCTCTGGTGCGTCTGGGACTCACGCCGACAAGCGTGACCGTCGCGCTCGCACCCGAGAAGCTTCTGTGCGCCGCGACTTGCGCGACCAAACGGATCGCGACTAGACTCGACCTGTCGCCGCTTCATAGACGAACCGCGACACCGCGAGAGTGTTTCTCCCCCTAGTTTCCTCTCGCGTAGTCCCCGAGTAGTCCCCCTACTGCTCGGGGATTCCCCTTTTGTAGGCCGTTGCGCTGCCGATCTAGTTGCCGTAGTCTGGGACTACCAACAACGAAAGGGGAACAAAGTGTTCACAAACGCAACGATTCTGGTCAAGGGAGACACAGCGAGCGAGACTGCGCTAGTCGGTATCGGCGAACCAAACACCGAGGACGACTTCGACCCGCGCGTTTTCTACTACTTCGAGACGATTGACGAGATCGACGAGAAGCACACCGACCCGGCAACAGCGGAATACTTTACGGTGCTCGGCGTGGACGCTCGGTGCTTCGGGTGCGACTATGTAGTCGAGGACTGTATGCCCTACTGTCTCGACGACGGCTCGCAGACGGTACTACTGTGCGGCGAGTGTATGCCGGGCAAGTAACGCCAGACCGACAAACCCCTCACAGATCGTGAGGGGTTTTGTCTTGCCGGCGAGGGACTATTGCGCCGGCGAGTCAATGGTGCGACACTGGTAGGGCGAGAGACGGACTCTCGCAGTAGGGAGAGAAATGACACTCACTAGCGGACTAGCGCGTCGCCAGCAACGACCAGGAACGGATAACCCGGTGCTCGACGCTATGCGTGATGAGTACGGTCGTGGCTGCGACATCTGGGGACTAGCGACCGCGTGGCAGTTTGCCGTCGCAGATCACTTGACCCGACTCGACTCGGTGCCGACCGAGTGGGACTTCACGCCGTCGCCGTTCGGTGCCGACAAGGGTGCGAGCGAGTACCAGTACATCTGCCAAGCACTGGTGGACGTGGACGCGAACCACCAGGTCGAGTACCTGCTGCACGCCGGCCGTGTGGTTGATCGTCTGGCGCAGCAAGCGCGTCGAGCTGGACTCGCATACTGACCGGATCGCGCTGTGGGGGTATGGGTATTGCGCCCGTATCCCCATTGCCGTATTCTGGACTTGTCGGCAACACCGCCGGCACGAAACGAGGGGAGACGCTATGCGCCACGCATTGCGAATCGACACCGAGGGCACGCCCTCATTGCTGGACTTGGACGCACCCGAGGGGTCGCTGAAAGTCCTACAGACTGCCGTAGACGGTCTGATCGAACCGGTACAGGTTTCGCCGTTGTTTGACCTGTATGCCAACGAGGAGGGGTTGTTTCGCGACGACTTCTCACTCAACGTGTGGGCGAAAGATATGTTCGGCGTGACGCTTCTCGGTCCCGTAGTGATCACCGGACTGGTCGACGACGAGGGCGAGACGCTCGGACTCGAGCCGGTGGACGTTCGTATCCTGTCGGGCTGGAAGATTGACCCGACGGATACCTAAGCCGGCGAGAGCGATTAGCCCCACCCTCAACGGTGGGGCTTTTCGTTTGCCCGACACGCTGCCCGAGGGTCTTGTGATCAACGGTGCGCCAGTAGTACGGTGGTTGATAGGTCGCACCGTGCGACCGGATTGGGGAATTATGAAATACCTAGAACCGACGGACGTGCTCGACTCACGCACGGACTCTACTGCTGCTCGACCGACTGCCACCGGATACGGTGGGAGTATCCGCACCAACAGATCGCTGCGACTCCGAGGACTCGACGGCCGTACGCGCTGGTATCGGGTATACGCAATGGTCTACGCCAATAGTGCCGTACCGTTCGTGCGTATCGCCGGCCGTGAGATCCTGGCAAGCCGCGTGATCTAATCGCTGGCCACAGATCGACCACACACCCTAGGACTCGCGCCTAGGGTGTTGTGTTTGCCGGCCGTAGTCGGGTATCTTTGGAGTAGTCGGGGGCTTCCCGGCGAATTGAGAAAGGGCGAAAGATGATCAAGCCAATATGCCCCGCCTGCGGGGGATACATTCCGAACAACGAGACACCGGGCGCGTATATGGGTGCGCTTTCACGGCGTGACAACAAGACCGAGATCTGCTCACCGTGCGGAACTCGCGAGGCAATGGAGGACTACTACGGCTACTCCAAGGGCGAGAAGATCCGTCACGTGTTCTCGATGGAGCAGCCCGGCTACGGGCAGGACTAGGGGGAGATTATGCAACACACATTTGTTGGAACCGGCGAGCGCAACTATGTGCGGTGTCTCGCGTGCGGTGGACTGTGGACGGTGGCCGGCAACGGGCGTGCGTCCGGTGAGTTCGCACAGTCGTTCGACGGGCACGTGGCGAGCGACTGTCTGGGACTGCTGACCACCGGTGACGGTGGCCGGTGCCACCACTACGCCGATGAGTGCCCGGTGAGCGAGTGTTCGCTCGACGGTGAGTGCAACTGCCTGTTCTGCCGGTCGTAGCCGCCACGAGTCACGAGATCCCCCTGCCTAACGGTGGGGGGATCTTTCGTGCCCGACGCTGCGGATCGTGCTGGCCGTTCGGGTATTGCCAACGGGTACGGTGGGGGCGTAGTCTCGAAGTGCTGGAAGATTCCAGCAGTTAGGGGGTGAGGATATGGAAACTGTAGTTATAGGCGCGTATACGGTCGTTTCAGACTCTTTCAGCGCCACGGTAAGTGCCGGTAACAAGGTACTAAAGCGGTTCGCCGGTGAGACTGCGTGGAGTGACGCGGAGCGTTACGCCGGGGATCTCGACTTCGCCGACGAATACGCCTAGCAGCGCCCGAGATACCCCCGACTACGGTCGGGGGTATTTCTATGCCGGCGGGGTGTTGCGCTGGCCGGCGACACGGTGGGATAATCGACATAGCGCGGAAGTACCGCGCGGATAGGTAGGGGAAATGATCAAGGACACTAGGGAACTCGTAGACATTGCTCGCGAGTTGGGTAGCCACTACTTCGACGAAAGCACCATGCGGTTCTTCTCGTCCAAGGTTCACCAGACGGTCTACGGTGGAGCGTTGTTCGTCACCAGCGAGCAGGACGACTCGGGCGCGGTCTGGGAGGGTTCACGTCGCTACACGGTGCGCCGGTTCCAGATCGTGGGCGGTTCGGTGACGTTCGACACGGTGGGCGAGTTCGGGCAGTACGCTACCGGCGAGGAGGCCGGCGAGGCTGCCCGTCGCCTGTCGGTCGGGTTCAAGGTGTGCCGTGAGTGCGGGCGAGTCTTCGACACGATCGGGAACACCGACGACGCCGGCGAATGGGCATACGGTCACGACTGCGAGGCGTAGCCGTCGCCACAGCACCAACGAGAACCCCCGCCCTAACCGGTGGGGGTTTTCTCGTGCCACGGTGAGATCTCGACGCTCGACGCTCGACGGTGCGCCACCAGCGACCCCGTGACGCTCGACGGTACGCCGCGCCTGGAACGGTGCGCGTCGCTACGCTCGCGCCGTTCCAGGGTCTCAGGACGCGCACCAACGGTGCGCCCGTTGCGCCGGTCACACTGCCGAAGATCTCGACGGCCGACGGTGCGCCCAGGAGCTGGACGCGGATCACGATTTGCGCTCGCTGCCGAAGTGTGTCTAAAATGGTGACACCCCCCCAACGCCGGCCGGTTAGGTCGAGACTTTCCCCCCATCGTCTCCCTAGCCGGTCGGCACTTTTGTTTGCGGTTAGTGTTGCGCGGTTGCTCGATATGCCGTATCGTCTCTTATGTAGCACCGAATCGGGTTGCTATCCCACCGGCAGGGAGTGCCGGACAAGCCGGAGAAATCCGGAGTAGGGGGTCGAAATGGCTACCATTCCGATCAAGGGAGAAGCCGCTAAGGCGGTTATCGAGTTGGCGCGTGTGCGTGACGAGCGCAAGGCGTTGGAGAAGCGCGAAAGCGAGTTGAAGGACATCATCTTGCTCACGCTCGCCGTCGGCGACACCGGCACAATTCGCAACGCGCCGGTTGTTGTCGTCAAGGAAATGTCGCGCTCCGGCGTGGACACGAAGCGGCTTGCCGAGAAGATGCCCGAGGTGTTCGCGGACTTCCAGACGGTCACGACATTCGCACGGATTGACACGCTGTAGCGGTCAGACCAACCGAGAAGCCCCTCACCGAGACCGGTGGGGGGTTTCTCTATGCCCCGACGGTCAGCGGGTCAGGGGAGCGCACACGGATCCAGCGAGTGCCGACGGCCTCTCGACGCTCGACGGTGAGACTTCACACGATCACTCGACTACGGTCGCCGGTTCCCCGTCCAGCTGGCCCCAACGGTGCGCCTGGTGGGCGGGTGTTGCGCTGCCTAAACGGTGCGCGGTATGCTCGAAGTGTCGGGGGGTTCCCGTCAGAAAGGGGGTGAGGGAAATGGCTAAATGGAGAATCGAGTACCTAATCGGTACGACGTATGAAGTCACAATCGAAGCGGAGTCGCCGTCCGAGGCCGCCGAAATCTTTGAGACTCGTTACAACGCCGACCCGATTGACATGGAGATTCACGGCGGTATTAACGAAATCGAAGCGTCTCACACGGTCACGCATATCGGCCACGCGTAAGCGCAGCAGAGAAGCCCCGTCGGTTCGCCGGCGGGGTTTTCTCGTGTGCGGGGTGCGGTGAGTCTGCCGGCCGTCGAGGGTGTTGCGCCGGCGAAGTCGTGCCGGATAGTCTTAGGGGGTCGGCACCCGCCGGCAGGGAGGGGGTGAGGACAATGACTAATCTCATCGAATTGACCTACGACGCGTGGGTCGAGCAGTACAAGCCGGTGACCGACGAGGACGGCAACGTGCGGCCGTTCGAGACGTATGGCGCGGACTACGAGACCGTGCAGAGCGTCGACCCAGCGTGTGTGTGGACGCGGTGCGACTCCAGCGGGTTCGACTACATATCGAACGGACTGCACTGGGTTGACCGGTTCCTGTACTACGTCACGGAGGTGCCGTTCGAGGCCGGCGTGGAGGTCGAAATCGACTTGACTCCCGCGTGTGTCGAGTTGGACGAGCACAAGTACGACGAGCGCGACGAGTGCGAGACGTGCGGTCGGTACAACGAGGGCGAGTAACCACCACCGAGAAGCCCCCTGCCCCTACGGGCGGGGGGTTTCTCTATGCGGTGCGCGGTTCGCCGGCCAACGAGTCACACGATCAAAAATCAAGCCGGCGCGGTGACTCGCCACCGAGGGTATTGACTCACCGGCGCTGGCCGTGTCAGGATTGGGTGTCGGCAGGTCGCCGATGATGTGCAACGAAAGGGGACTCCGATGGGAGACCGTAGCAACATTGTGATTCAGCAGCGCGACGGGGGTCGCGTGTTTCTGTACGGGCACTGGCAGGGCGCTCAGGCGCTCGCCGTGGTCGCCGAGGTAATCCAGCGCGGTGAGCGTCTCGACGATGAGTCGTACCTCGCTCGGATCATCTTCTCGACGATGACGCGCGGCTATGAGACCGAGGCCACCGGCTTCGGCATCTCCGCCGGCTACGCGCCAGACAGCAACTACCCGCACGTGATTCTCGACGTGGCGTCGCAGACCGCGTACCTTGAGGCCGACGGGTGGTCGCAAGACGCCAGCAAGCCCTTGACCCGTGCCGTACCGTTCGCAGACTTTGCCCTCGCTTGCGAGCGCACGGCCTACAACTACGCCACACTGGCGGAAGAACTGTCGGTCGAAGTCTCGGCCTAGCGGTCGCCGAAGTGCCCCCCTCGAAAGAGGGGGGTTCTTCTTGCGCCGGCCACCGGAGTACCCCGAACGGGTGAAAGCGCGTCAGAATCGATTCTGTGCCGTCTTGGAGGGTGTTGCGCTCGCCGTGGTGGTGTCGGTATCGTCGAGGGTGTCGGGAGTCGCCCGACAGAGGGAGGTGCGGGAATGAAGACCGCAGAAGAAATTGCAGCCTACGTCGCTCAGCGCGTGGCCGAGTATGACGAGGAGCTTCTCCGCCACGGGTACGAGGGAGACCTAGCCGACGACTCGATTCTCGCGCAGTACGAGGTGTACCAACACCTAGACGCGTGGATCCGCGCGTAGCACCGTCTCGCAGCGAAGAGTCCCCTGCCGTTGGCGGGGGATTTTTCGTGCGGTGCGCCGGTCGTCAAGATCTCTGGACTCGGTTTCGGGTGTGCGGTGTGTCGGGTATTGCGCGGTGTACGGTTGTTTGGTACTTTGGAGTGGTCGGCAGGTTGCCGGCAGGGAGGGATTAGCAAGATGGACAACTACCCAGCAGGAGTCACCGGCACCGAGTTTGCTATTGCCGGCGCAGACCGTGAGTACACGGAGGAGCGCACCGTATCGTGCGAGACAGTCGGGTGTGACGCATACGGGCTCCAGACCGACGAGGAAGTCTCGCTATCGTCATACGGCTCGCAGGAGTGGGGGACTTGGACTTGCACCGCGTGCGGTGAGGAGTCTGACTACGAAAGCACCGTCGAAGACGACGAGGGTGGAGACCCCGACTATCTCTACGAAACCCGCCGAGACGAATTCTAGGAAGGAGGCGGCATATGAACACCTACGAAATATTCTGGACAGAAACAACAGTCAAGAAGGTTCGAGTGGAGGGCAACACGCGCGAAGAAGCGTGGGAGGCGTACCACAACCAGAATCACACCAAACCGAAGTCTGAACTCATCGAGACAACGAGACCGAGCATAGCCCTCGCACAGAGAGTCTAGGCTCCCCAACGAAGCCCCTCGGGAGACCGAGGGGTTTTCTCGTGCGGTGGCTCGCTGGCCGAAAATTTGGATTCGACACGCGCTCGAATGTGTTGCGCGGTGATGCGGTGCGCCGGTACTTTAGAACTATGAAAACTACCGAGAAGCCCGCTAGAGATCTTGTGTGCGGTGACCAGTACCGAGATGTCTTTGGTGCGGTGTGGACTGTCTTGAGTGTGCGGTACGACGCCGGCGCGGCTCTCCTACACCTTGCCGGCGCGGACACCGGGATAACGACTAAGAGACTTGCCGGCGCGGCGTTCGTCGAAGTGGTCAAGTCCTAGGCGTCGAAGTGCCCCCGGTTCGCCGGGGGTATTTCTATGCCCGGTGTGCGGTGTGCGGTGTGCGGATCATGTCGCCGGCGAAGTGCCGTGCTAAGATTCCGGCATGGACACACTAGACATTTTGATACTGGTCGCACTCACGCTCATGTCGTTTATGGTCATTGGCGCGGGTATTGCATATGTCGTAATCGAGTACCGCCTAAAGCGTGAACGAAAGCGACAACTAACCCCCCTGCTCGGCGTAGTCTTGCCCCGGAGTAGTGAAGACGATGCGTAGGCTCTGGTACTGGCTTCGAGACATTCTCTGGACAGCAGTTATATCTGCCGCGCTCGCCGTGGTCGCAGTCTTGTGTGCGGTGAATGGGCAAGACACCCTGGCCGTTGTGCTCGGTCTGTCGTCAATCTCGCTTGCGGTGCTGTCGCAGCGTAACTAGTGCCGGAGCAATTCAAGGGATTCTTAGACTCACCTACGGCCGAGAATCGAGAGACACGATGGCTCACGCCCAGCTGGGTGGTCGAGCCCCTCGGAGACTTCGACCTAGATCCATGCGGTGCGCCGGAGCACTCGCTAGCGCGGGTGACATACATGCCAGAGAATGGTAAGGATGGACTGGTCGAGCCATGGTTCGGTCGCGTCTGGTGTAACCCACCATACGGTAAGCAGTCTGTGCCGTTCATGAAGAGACTGAGCGAGCACGGGAATGGGATCGCCCTGGTCTTTGCGCGGACTGACACCAAGATGTTTCATGACTATGTCTTCGACAGCGCCGACGCTTTGCTATTCATCAAGTCTCGAGTCTCATTCATTCCTGGTGCGGGTACGACCACCAAGACTGACAGATCTGGTGCGCCGTCTGTGCTCGTTGCCTATGGTAAGGAGAACGTACGCGCCCTGGAAGAGTGCGGCATAGCTGGCAAATTCATCAGGCTCTGAGTTTGATAAAGTTGTACACATGAATGAAAACAGTACCCACAAGCCCAAGCCCGGATTCAGGAAGTCTGCCTCGAGCGCCGAGACTGATGAAGAGTATGCGGGTGTGCCCATCGACGAGTATCCCGAGCCTGCGGACTTCGAGATCTCTGAAGCACCTGTCGTTGCTGCACCAGCAGTGAGCCAGGATGCTCCCCCGAGTGCCTACGCCGTTGTTAGTGGAGAGGACCAAGACCCTGTCTATCTGAAGCGCTGTGTGTACAAGGACCTTACGCGGAAGAAGTCGCTGTCTGTACATCACGTACAGCGTCGACTAGCTGAGTGGGGCTACCCAAATGCCAACCTAGACAAGGATGGCTACTACGGAGATCACACCGTCGCTGCGGTACAGCAGTTCCAAAAGGACCACGGCCTAGAAGGCGATGGAATGATGAACTCCAGCACACTCAAGGCCATCTTCAATGGTGACCTCAACGTACGGGTTGTCCTCAGCTAGCTGTCCGGATCACATGCTACACAGCATGTAGAATAGGACAATGAGAAAGTCAGCGCGGAACCAGCCACTTCCCCCCGCGGAGGTGGCTGTTCTGCGTTCCCTGTCTGGTATGCAGCTGAAGTATCGATGCCATGCGCTCTACCAGGCAGGGTGGACTCTCTCGGCCATCGGGAGTCCACTCGACAAGCAGCGCTCAACCATACGGCTCTGGGTCAACTCAGTCTCCCCAGATCTCAGTCGAATCGAAGTGCCGACACCAGTCGATAAGACATATGTGCCGAGGAAGATCCCATCGCCGGGAATCAGTGTTACCGAGCGAGCCAGGATGGCAGAGCTCGCTCCACTAGCGCGGAAGTATCGCTCAAGACTGCCAGACACTCATGCGGCCACCAGGGCCAACTATGAACTCACTGCCATGTGCCTGAGCTTGTATGCCAATCACGTGACGATCCAGGAGCTTGCGAATGCAGCTGGAGTCTCGTACCGAGCAATGTATAGAAGGGTAAAGCACAATGAGTTCAGTTAAGCACGATGTATTTCCGGCACTGGTTGCTCTAGTACCTGCGGGAGATCCTGCTGAGCTGACCACGCTCTCCTCAGCACCGATATCCCCCAAGACTGCTAGACAGGTCAACACAGCTCGAGTTGTCATCATGGACAACCTCATCATCATTGCGGTCGATGGTGGTGGTTCTGGCCCCAAGATCGTATTCCGGGAAGCCATCAAGCCAGAGACATTCATCAAGAACAACGGCACCGACTCATTCGTCGAGACTGTGTCTGGCAAGAAGGTGGCATACAAGAAGGACAACGCTTGTGGCTGCGGATCAAGACTGCGGACCTGGCGACCATATAACAATGTCAACAGCAGTAAGGACCCCACCGAATGATCGACGTAGACATTGACATCCTCACTGTTATTGTTCTCATCCTCGCCTCATACCGAGTGACCAGGTTCTTCATCGAGGACTATCTGTTTGACAAGGTGCGGAACTGGATCTGGAGCAAGCGCGACCCATCCACCGCTATTGGCTACCTCTTTACTTGCTACTGGTGTCTAGGGTTCTGGATAAGCTCAGCGATCGTGGTTGGTTATATACTTATACCTAGCGTTATGTTCATCGTCTGCCTGGTGCTTGCACTCTCTGCAGCAGTGGGCATTCTTAGTACACTCCTAGACAGGAACTAACCAGTGGCCGTATTTAGAAAAGACAGCACTCCTGCAGTGCCTGCCCTGTATTCAGCACCTCGTGGTCTGACTGCGGCAGCTGTCCAGGTCAAGATCAATGACCGATCCGAGGTCGAGCAGTTTAAGTCGCGTCGTGCCTCTGCCGTTGCTCAGTGGCAGCAGGAGGCCTGGGACTACTACGACGCTGTTGGTGAGGTCAAGTACGCCTTCAACCTCGTTGGTGCTGTGGTCTCACGTATTCGTTTGTATGCAGCCACAGTGGTGGATCCCTCCGAGGCTCCGGTTGCACTGAAGAACACCGATGCAGTTGACCCGGGGTTGACTGCAGCTGCCGAGCGTGCCCTCGAGCGTCTCGACTCTGCGTATGGTGGCCAGGCTGGATTGCTTAAAGATGCAGCCCTGAACCTGCTGGTTACGGGTGAGTGCTACCTGGTGCAGATGCCAGAGCGAATTGGTACAGGAGTTCGGGAGTCCTGGGACATCAGATCTGTTGATGAGGTGAGGATTGATCAGCGTGGTCAGTACATCATCACCACGCGTCGTGACTTGGCTGGTGCCATGCCGATCGTTATCCCCAATGATGCATTCGTTGGTCGCATCTGGCGTGCACACCCTCGTTATTCTGATGAGCCAGACTCGAGCCTGAAGGGTGTGCTCGACCTATGTGCCGAGCTCCTGTTGCTCAACAGAACGTTCCGTGCCACAGCTAGATCACGTCTCAACGCTGGTGCACTGTACCTGCCTGATGGTCTTTCCATGGCTGCAGGCACAGACTCAGACTTCCAGTTCAATGACGAGGTTGACATCACTGGTCCAACTGCGGAGGAGGAAGAGGACGAGTTCGAAGAGCAGCTCGTCGATGCGATGACCACCCCGATCTCGGACGAGTCATCTGCATCTGCCGTTGTGCCTCTTATCATTCGTGGCCCTGCCGAGCTGGGTGACAAGATCAAGCAGTTCAAGTTCGAGCGTTCGTTTGACCCCGCCCTTGCTCAGCGTGCTGATCGTGTGCTCGAGCGCATCCTCCAGGGCCTCGATGTCCCGAAGGATACTGTTACGGGTCTTGCCAACGTGAAGTACTCAAACGCCATCCAGATCGACGAGTCGCTGTACAAGGCACACATTGAGCCCATGCTGCTTCTCCTTTCAGATGCCATCACTGTCGTGTACCTGCGCCCATACCTGAAGGCGATCGGTTACCCACCTGCTGACGTGGATCGTCTGGTTGTTTGGTATGACCCATCTGCCGTCTCGACTCGCAATGACCGAGCCATGGATGCAGATGCTGGATTCGACAAGATGGCTGTGTCCTACGACACATGGCGTCGTGCTCACGGGTTCTCGGACGCAGATGCTCCAACCCCAACCGAGGTGGCACTGCGCATGATGATTGAGAAGGGCATGATCACTCCAGAGCTCACCGAGGCCATGCTTCAGACATTTGCCCCCGATGCCATGGAGGCTGTCAAGGCCAATGCTGGCTCTTCCGGTGGAATGCCTATGACTCCAGAGATTCAGCAGGCCCTGGGTGAGGGTGGCGGCCCACCTCCCACCACAGTCGATGAGTCGTTCATCGGGGAAGAGGCACCCCCGGGGCTTGCTGAGCCCACTCCTGAGGCCCCTGCCGAAGAGACCGCCCCTGCTGTCGAAGAACTACAACCTGCGGGAGAACCACCACTGGCTGAGCCCGAGCCCGAAGAGGAGGCTTAGTCAGATAACCAAAACCCCCGGCCGTGTACACCGGGGGTTTTGTTATGCAACTTGACAGGTTGTGTAGGTAGGGTTAGGGTAGGGGATGACAGGTGGTCACAGAGAAACAGGATACAGTGACCAGATATAGAAAGATCATGCTCGAGCTCCCGCCAGAGACTGCAACTCTACTGAAGACAACTACTGATCGGGAAACATTGTTTGCCCACTATGCTGCTCTCCGGGCTGGCGGGTGGACATTAGACAGTATGGCAAGTGTGGTTGGAATCTCGCCAGAGCGAGTTAGACAGCTGGTGCTGAAGGCAGGTACACGCGAGGAGGCACTGGCCAAGTCTCGTGCAGCTGGGTTGGTTGTGCCTGAGCTTCCCGTCATGCCTGAGCGAGTCAAGGCACAGCGACCAGAGCCACTGCCGGAGAATATCGAGCGCATGCTCGAGCTCCAGCCCTACGCGCAGATGGTTCGCGCCAACAGCCCCAGGTACCGCAGTGAGGCTGAGGAGTACACCAGGTTGGTGGATCTGGAGCACAATGCTCGTGGAGTGTCGCTGTATCGTCTGGCTCAGCTGCTTGGTGTGACCCATGGTGCACTGCGTTTTCGGTTGGTCCGTTACGGGTACAAGACCACCACCTCGGAGTCTCGTGTGTACAAACGCATCATTGACGACAACAGACCACCAATCGACACAGTGTAATAACTGGTAAGATAAGGGCGGGCCTTCGGGTCCGCCTTTACTTATTACGGAGGACGCATGGGCAAGTCGTTGGCGCAGATCATCGCTGAGTTACCCGAAGACGAGCGCCAGATGGTCCTCGCCGATATGGACCAGGACTCCCTGCTCTGGGACTGGACATTCTGGTCAAGACCAGAGCAACAGGCTCCCCCAGGTGATTGGGCGATCTGGCTGCTCCTTGCGGGTCGTGGGTTTGGTAAGACGCGTACAGCTGCTGAGTGGGTGCGTGAAGAAGCCAAGCACACGCGTGACGGGAAGCGTCGATTCGCCTTGGTTGCTCGTACTGCAGCCGATGTGCGAGATGTCATCGTTGAGGGTGAGTCCGGCATCATGTCCATCACCCCACCATCAGAGCGACCCTTGTATGAGCCGTCTAAGCGTCGTCTGACGTGGCCGAATGGGAATACTGCCACATGCTTCACTGCCGATGAGCCTGACTCGCTTCGTGGTCCTCAGTTCACACATGCCTGGGGTGATGAGGTCGCTGCATGGAGGCAGTCGCCAGATGCTGCAGGTATGACTGCGTTTGACAACCTTCGAGTTGGTACACGTCTGGG
>Ga0247723_1000440_pt1 | contig 28726 bp, 49 predicted proteins | sample MSEWelMarce5H_FC_FD_189079 | JGI IMG/M metagenome (GOLD analysis project Ga0247723, IMG submission 189079) | Subsurface sediment microbial communities from gas well in West Virginia, United States - MSEEL Well Study Marcellus 5H_FC | ecosystem: Environmental > Terrestrial > Deep subsurface >... | reverse complement strand
TTCATTCGCCTCATGAAACGTGGCACCCCGCCGGAGCAACTGGCCAGCTATTGCGTGCCCAACCCGCAGGACAGCAGGAGGGACGGTGTTTTCCGGGCCTTGCAGTATGCTTCGACCGTGCCCAACTCGATGCTGCCTCCCGAGATCCTGGGAGCCTTGAAGCCATGACCCAACGGGAATACGCCAAGCACGCCGGTGTTTCGCACGGCTACGTCACCCAACTGGCTGCAAAGGGGATGCCCATGCATAGTCCCGAGGCCGCCGATGCCTGGCGCAAGAAAAACATCCGGGCCAAGTCCACGACGCAACACATAGAAACACCACTCACACCAGAATCCCCCGCAATCGAACAGGAAGGCCCCTACCGCCCCGCGGAAGCCTCGAACCCTATCGACACAGCCACCGCGGCTATCGACTCACCACAAGGCGCCTACGAGCGGCAGCGGCAAATCGAGCGTGCAGCCTACGACCTGGCTGTCGATGCCCTCCGGGGCGGCCGAGCCGATGCAGGGCGCCTGGTTGCCATCCACGCCGCAGCAGCTAAGAACCTAACCAGCGCCCGTGACGAGGTGATCGCCCAGGCTGAGAAGGAACGACGCTTGGTCAGCGGCGATTGGGTGCGCCGTGTCATGCAGGAGCACGACGGGGCGGTGGCCTCCCTATTGAAGGCCATGCCGAAACAGCTCTCAGGCCGGATTACTCCACACGACCCGGAACACTGCGAGATCGAGCTAACCAGGTGGGTGCAGGAGGTGGCGCTCAAGACACTACACAACACCGACCCATGGAAATCCTGACCGACCTGCAGCGCTCCCTTCTGGACTACCGCCGGAGCCTCTACCGCCCGACCCCGCAGCAGACGGTGGTCGAATGGTCCGAGGCCAACCTCCGGCTAACCCAACGGCAGACCGAGCACCCCGGGCCGTTCTCCACCTCGGTGCGGCCCTACACCCGGGAGCCCATGGAGGCCTGGAAGGATCCATCGGTCTCCGAGGTGACCCTATGCTGGGGATCACAGACCAGTAAAACGACCACCCTGATGGCCGGCCTGGCCTGGCTGATCGCCAACGAGCCCAGCCCGGCCCTGTGGCTGATGCCCTCGGAGAATCTGGCCAGGTCATTCTCTAAGTCCCGCTGGCTGCCTATGCTGGAGGACAGCCCGACCATGCTCGAATGCTTCCCGGCCGAGGCCGACAAGATCACCAACCTAGAGCAGAACTTTACCCGGTCGACCCTGACTTTTGTCGGATCTAACAGCCCGGCCAACCTAGCCTCCCGACCCGTCCGGGTGCTGATTGCCGACGAGGTAGACAAGTTCGCCGAGGCTACCGCCAAGGAGGCCGACGCCCTCGACCTGGCTGAACAGCGCCTCAAGAGCTTTTCAAGTAGCAAAGCCTTCATGACCAGCACGCCCACGGTGGTCGAAGGCCGGATCTGGCAGCGCTTCCTCCGGGGCGACCAGCGCCGCTACTACCTGCCCTGCCCACACTGCCGGGAGCTGATCAAGCTCGAATGGCGCCAGGTGACCTGGGACGACGCCAAGACCGAGGACGGCAAGCATGACCTGGCCAAGATCCGGGCCTCCGCCCATTACGTCTGCCAGCTCTGCCTTGGCAAGATCACCGACGCCCACAAGGTGGCAGCCCTCCGGCACGGCCAATGGCGCCCGGAGAATCCCAACGCCATGCCCGGCGTGCGGTCCTACCATCTCAGCAGCCTCTACAGCCCGGATCGGAAGTGCACCTGGGGCCATCTGGCCGTGGCCTTCATCGAGGCCAAGGCATCCATGGCCGGCCTGCAAGGATTCATCAACGGCAACCTGGCCGAGCCCTGGGAGCAGCAGGACGTACAGCAGGAACGACCCGAGGCATCGGCCGCGGTCACGATCACCGGTGGCCGCCGCTACCTCACCGCAGACGTCCAGGCCGTGGCGCCGTTCCTGTGGTGGGTCTGCCGGGAATGGAAGGACGGCAACAGCACCCTGGTGGCTGCCGGCCATGCCGATGACTTCGCTGCCCTACGCCGGGTGCAGGTGGCTCTGGAGGTGCACGACATGGATGTGGGCATTGACTCAGGCTTCAATACCCAGACGGTTTACGATTCTTGCGCCAGTTATTCCTCGGTGACCTCAAACCCTATCAGCTACCCGTGCGGCCTGCGGTTCCCGCCAGAGGGCGGTCTCCGAAAGCCTGCCCTGATCGGATGGCTTCCACTAAAAGGTCGGGAGACCGGCGCCCGGTTCACGACATCAAGCGGGGCGGTGCACCCGTTCGGCCTGTCGACATCTTCCTCGATGCGTACCGATGTGGTGCAGCCTCTCCTGGTGTTCGACACCGAGCACCTCCGGGATATGCTCTCAAGGCTCCGGAAGGGCGACATCGACCGGGAATGGGGCGTGCACCAAGAGCCGCCCAGCGTCCAGGCCGAAGGTGCCTATGTGGCTGATCCTGATCTTTACTGGCGTCACCTCGACTCTCACCTGCTACGGCCCCAAGCCAACCGCGCCGGCCGGATCAAACACGTCTGGGTGAAGCGCAACCAAAAGTGGCCCGACCATCTGCACGACTGCGAGATCATGCAACTGGCCATGGTGATGCTCTGGAATGACCTAGCGTCAAGCGATGTCCAGTCTTAGCTAAGCCATTGAACAGGCCAAAAAATGTGAAAGCCTCCAGCCCGAGGTGTTCACTTTCACGGTCGCAATCAAGCGTGCCTATCTTCGCAGTGTCTACAGCGCCCTCGGTGGCGCCACACTGCTGGCCGCCCTGACCTCGAAGGTCATTGCCGCGGCCTCGGTGATCGAGTCCGGCCAGGTTGTTCGGTCGACATCTTCCTCGGATGTCTCGGTCGAGTTTGCCGAGCCCGGTAAGGGCGCCCCCACGCCTTCCGAGATGGTCGAGATGTGGGAAAGCCTGATCGCCGACTACGAGCTGGCTGTCTACCTACTCGGCCAGGACGGCATCGCCGCCCCTACCGACACCCAGATCTTCAACAAAATGATGGCCGTCGTCCTGGTCGCTGTGACCAGTTACGGCGGTGACTTCTCGAACTTCCGTCGAGAGGGCGCCATCAGAACGGGGATGACCTGATGGGATTCCTCGACACCATCCTGGCTAAGTTCCGGTCGGCTCCTGTAAACCGCTACGAGGGCGCTTCCAACTCGATCCGGCGTTCCTTCCTGGACACGAGCTACACCTCGGTGCGGTTCGATGTTACTGCCTCGACCCGGCAGCAGATCGTCCGGAAAAGCAGATTCTTCGAGCAGAACAACGCGGTGATGAACCGCCTCGGTGACTTGTTCGAGAACTACACCGTTGGCAGCAACTTCTCGGTGCAGCCGGCTTCCTCGGATCCCGACTGGAATCTCCGGGCCAAGAAATGGTGGGACACCTGGTGCCGTTATCCGGACATCGGATCCCGGCAGTCTTTCGGCACCCTCATGAGCCTGGCCGCCCGTGGCTGGTTCTACGATGGTGAATCCTTCCTGCTTCTGACCAAGGGCGACTCGGGGCGTCCGCGTCTTCAGCTCATCGAGCCGCAACAGGTGGCGACACCTACCGGCCAGGAGCAATCGCCGGACATCTTCGATGGAGTCCGGTTCGATACCAAAACAGGCCGCGCTCTTTCCTACTTTATTGGGCAGGAAACGAACCAGGGCCAACTCACCGAAGTCCGGTCGATATCTTCCGACTCCATCGTCCACATCTACGAGGCCCAGCGTGCCGGCCAGCTCCGCGGCCTGCCCTTCGTGGCGTGCGTCATTAACGACCTGCACGACCTGGACGACCTCCAGAAGCTGGAGATGGAATCCTGTAAGCTGGCCTCTAGCGTGGCCCAGGTGATCAAGACCAGCTCCGGGGAGGTGCAGGCCAGCAGCCTCCGCTCCGGTGTTGTCGGTAGCCAAGGCACTGCCCAGACGTACTACGAGAACGTGTTCGGCTCGACGGTCAAAGTTCTGAAGTCCGGGGACGAGTTCGAGCAGTTCCAGGCCGACCGCCCCAACGTCAACATGCGCGAATACTGGCGCAGCCTGACTGAGAAGGTGTGCGCCGGCGTCGGCATCCCCTACGTCCTGGTGTTCCCGGAGGGAATGCAGGGCACGGTCTACCGCGGCGCCCTGGATATGTCTTCAGTGTGGTTCCGGAGCCGTCACCAGGTGATGGCCTCGGCCGCCCGTAGGATCTGGGAATATGTGATGGAATACGCCATCCGCACCGACCCCAGCCTCCGCGATTCTCCCGACGACTGGTACGAGGTGGCCATCCAGGCGCCCCGCTCGCCTAACGTCGACGTCGGCCGCAACTCTGCCGCACAGCTTGCAGAACTTGGTGCCGGCGTCACAACTTACGACGAGATTTACGGCGCCCGAGGCATCGACTGGCGATCTGCCCTGGAGGCCAAGGCGCAGCAGGCCCGGTACATCCAAGACCTGGCCAATAAATACGGCCTCGATGTCTCCGAGATCTCGACCGCCCAGAAGCAGCCTATCGCACCGGAGCCGGCCGAGATGGCCATCGAGCAGGCGCCCTCGGAGACTATGCCCGAGGCCATCCCGTCTGAGCCTCCCCAGGAGGTGGTTGCAGTGGCCAAGAAACGGAAACCCAGATCCAAGAAATCAGAATGACCAAGATCAACAACTGGCTTTCCTACCAGCCCCGGGCCTCGGCCTCGGAGCCGGCCACCCTCCAGATCTTCGATCAGATCGGTGAGGACTGGTTCGGTGGCTCCGGTATTTCGGCCAAGGCCTTCAGCCAAGCCCTTCAGGACGTCGGCCAAGGCCCCCTGGTGATCGAGATCAACAGCCCCGGCGGCAACGTCTGGGACGGCCTGGCCATCTACAATATGCTGCGAGGCCGGCAGGCGCCCGTCACCACCCGCGTGGTCGGCATTGCTGCCTCGATTGCTTCGATCATCGCCCTGGCCGGCGACACCGTTGAGATCGCTGATGCCGCCCTGTTCATGATTCACGACCCCTCCGGAATGGTGGCAGGCACCTCGGAGGAGATGCGGAAGATGGCCGATGCCTTGGATCAACACGCCGAGGTGCTGGCCGGTATCTACTCCAAGGTGACCGGCCGACCGACCTCTCAGATCCGGGCAGCCATGAAGGAAGAGACCTGGTTTACCGCCCAGGAGGCCATCCAGTTCGGCCTGGCCGACAAGATGACCGAGGAGCAGATGGCCATCGCCGCCTGCTGGCACCCCCGGGCTGTCACCAAAACCGCCCCGGAGACCGTTAAAAACAACCTTCGCCGCGGCCTGGAGCAGTACGCCCAAGGCCTGGCTGGTGAAGGCCTGGAGAAAGAGACCGTTCTGGAGGCCGAGGCCCTGGTGGCCGGTGAGGCCCCCAACGAGGCCAAGATCCAGAAGGCCAACGCCTGGTGGGCTCGCAACGAGCGCTTCCTGGATGCCGAGCCCAACACCCCGGCCGATGTCTCCGCTAACCTCTGGGGCGGCGCCGCAGGCCGTGATTGGTTCCAAGCGCTTTATGCCCAGCTCGAAATCGAGGAGGGCGAGACCCCGGATGAATCTCCGGATGACAAACTTTCGACCGGCAGCACCGACGCTGCCGCCGATGGCGCGACAACCGCGCCGACATCACAGCAGACACCACACAACATGACTGATACAAACACCGTGGTGGCGGCCGCTCCTAGTGCGCCGTCCGCCCTCGACATCGACGCCATCGTGGCCAAGGCCGTTGCCGCTGCCATCAGCGCCAAGGGCATCACCGCCGCCCCTGCTCCCGAGCCGCTCCGGCCGGTGATCCAGAACCTCGGCAACCCGCTCCTGGAGAAGCACAAGAGCCTCCGCGCCGGTGCCGAGCGCCAGCGCTTCCTGGTTGAGAACCACAGCGAACTGCTCCGCCAGTCGGCGCTGATTGCCCCGCAGAACGCGAACACCTTCGCTTCTGGCTTGGTTGTCGACTACCTCGCCGACGCCGTGATCACCGTGGCCACTGCCAAGCTGGCCATGATCAGCAACTTCACCCGCAACGTCGGCCTAGATAACCTCCGCCCCCGTGCGACGGTGCAGGTTAAGAAGTTCACCACCGGCGACGCCGCGGTCGACAACGCCACCAACTTCGAGGATGGCGCTGCCAACCAATCGACTCTGGCCGCCACCTCGGTGACGGTGAACCAGATCACCAAGACCTTCACGGTCACCCAGCAGGAGCTCAACCAGGGCTTCGCCCTCTCCGACTTGTCCCAGGGCTCTGCCGAGATCTTCGCCTTGGCGATCTCCAAGAAGGTCACCGCGGTGATGACCTCCGGTAACTACGGCGCCGGCACGGCTATCGGAACGGCTGCCAACTTCGACAGCTCCGACCTCCCGGCCATCCTCGCCCTGGCCAAGAACTACCGCCAGAAGCTGCTGCTGCTCGACGGTGGCCACCTGGCTCGCCTGATGTTCTCCGGCCAATTGACTGCTGCCGCCGGCACCAACCCGTTCCCGGACAGCCGCTACGGCCCTCTGAACAACGGCTATTTCGGATTCGCCAACATCCTGGAGCAGAACGACTGGACCGGCGCCATCGCCAACACCGCCGGCTTCGTTTGCGGCCAGGACGCCATCGCGGTGGCCTCGGGCCTGCCGGTCGGAATGATCGCCGGTGAGTTCCTGGAGCAGCGCACGGTCGAGCTGTCCAACGGCCTCTCCGTGCTGTTGTCGGTCTGGTACAGCCGCGCTACCCGCGCTCACATGGCGTCCTACGACATTATGTTCGGTGCTGCCGCCGCGGACACCACGCAGGCCGAAGTTCTCATCACCGCCTAATCGGCTGACCCATGAGAATCGCCACAACCATCTCGGTGGACAAGAACGGCAAAACCAAGCTCGTTTCTGGTCCCGATGTCGACGCGTCTCTCCAGCGCGACGGCTTCAACACCGCGACCGTTCCCGAAGGAGGCAAGCTCATCCTGTGGATACAGGGAGCCCTGGCACCGAAAGTTCGCAAAGGTTAACCTAATATTGGGGAGGCTGCTGGAAAGTTCCGGTGGCCTCCCCTCTAACCAAGACAAAACATGGCCGTTCAAGCAGACATCTCGATGGAATACAGCATGGGGCGCCAGGGATTCTTCCCGGTGACCACCACGGCTGCCCAGACTGGCAACTTCTCGGCCGTGATTCCGGCTGAGCCGACCGTCTTCACCTCGATCACAGGCACTGGGATCTCTGGGACTTGGACCGGCATCACCCTGCCGGCCGGCTTCCCGCTGTGCGGTGACATCACCGGCTTTCAACTGGCCTCTGGCAAGGCCGTGGCATTCCTGGCTCGCACCGCCTAACACATGAGACTCGGCATCGGCATCGGAACCAATCGAGCGCCCTCCGGCGAGGCCGGCGGCTTCGATCTGCCGATCCTGCGGCGCGATATGCTCCAGGAGGACGAGTTCTTCGTCCTGCAGGAAGATGCCTCCGGTAAGATCGTTTTCTCGTTCGGCACCTACGACCGAATCGCTTTGGAAGACGGCACCGACCTTTTACTAACCGAAAACTCCGACAAGTTCATCCTCACCGTTTACTGATATGGCAGACTCCAAAATTACGGCCTTAACGGCCATCTCAACAGTCGATCCCACGGCCGACCCGTTGGTGATCGTCGACGTCTCCGATACGTCAATGGCCGCCAGCGGCACGACCAAGAAGTCGACGATCAATCAACTTCTCGGTTCCGGCGGCACCGCCACCCTCGCCTCCGCCACCATCACCGGCGCTGCGACTGTTGGAACCACGCTTGGCGTCACTGGAGTTTCGACTTTTGCTGCTGGTTCAGCATCGACTCCTGCTCTTAATACGACAGGAGACACGAACACGGGAGTTTATTTTCCTGCTTCTGACACTGTTGCAATATCAACTGGCGGATCTGAGCGTTGTCGCGTCGATTCTTCTGGAAACCTTTTGGTGGCTCGCACGGGTGCCGGTCTTAACAACACTTCTGGCGTAACATTTGGTCAGGCATCAATCGGAATGCAGTCTGAAGGAAATCAGATTCAGATTGTAGTAAATCGCACTACATCTGATGGAACCATTGTCGATCTTCGTAGGAACAACTCAAGCGTTGGAAACATCTCAGTCACCACTTCCGGCGCTACGTTCAACAGCACTTCCGATTATCGACTGAAGGAATCTGTTGCTCCGCTGTCTGGTGGACTTGCTCGCGTCAATGCGCTCAAGCCTTCTGTCTACAAGTGGAAGTCGAACGGTTCTGCTGGCGAAGGATTCTTGGCCCATGAATTGGCCGAGGTTGTTCCCGCTGCGGTCAATGGCGAGAAGGACGATGTGAACGAGGATGGCAGCATCAAAGCTCAGTCGATTGATATGTCACGAGTGGTTCCGATTCTTGTCGCTGCCATCAAAGAACTCACCGCCCGCGTCCAAACCCTCGAAGCCCGCTAATTTATGACCATCCTCTGGATCATCGAACGCCTTCTCGTCAAACCCACCGAAGGCTCTCTCACCGATGTCGTTATCACTGCCGACTGGCGTTGCAACGGCTCGCAGGAATCGTTCTCTGGAACCTGCTACGGCTCCTGCTCATTCGCTCCTCCGACTGGTAGCTTCACTCCTTATCCTGACCTCACGCAGGATCAGGTCTTGAGCTGGTGCTACGCCAACGGAGTCGATCAGAGCGCGATTGAGGCGAACGTCTCGCTCCAGATTGCCAACCAGATCAACCCGCCCGTGGTGAGTCTGCCGCTGCCGTGGGTGCCGCCGGTGCCGCCGCCCGAGCCTGAGATGATCGTGCCTCCGATGTTGCCTCAGGTGACGCCGGTTTTGGTTGCGGAGCAGCCTGTCGTTTCCGACACTGCGGTCTGATATGGAAATCACCATCACACTCACTCAGGAGCAGACCAATAGCCTGCTCCAGCTTATCGACATCGCCATCAAGGCCGGTGGCTACCAGAACGCCAAGGTCGGCGTTCCTTTGGCCGACATCATTCTCGCAGCAGCACAACCTAAATCCGAATGAAGAACTGGAAGACAACCGCCGGCGGTGTGGCCGTCCTACTGGCCGCACTTTCAATCGCCATCAAGCAGGCCATCGCCGGTGACATGGGCGGTGCCATCGCCGCCGCTGTCGGTGGTGCTGGTGCCATGTTCACCGCTCTGAAGGCCCAGGACGCCCAGCAGGAGGACAAGAGCAAGTGAAGGACACGCTGCGAGACCTCGGAGTCAATATCGGGCTTCTTGCAGCAGGATTCGCCGGCAGCCTGGTCACTGTGAAGAAGGACGGTCACAAGGACTGGTTCACCACATTGACCTCGCTGCTGGTGGGCACCCTGTCGGCCAACTACCTGACCCCGGTGGTGGTCGACATTTTCGGAATGAAGAACAGCAACACCCAGTATGCCGCGGCGTTCCTGATGGGATTCCTCGGTCTAAACGGTGTGGAGCTGGTCATGGACAGGCTGAAACTCAAGAAGAAATGAGGCCCGAGACGATCATCAATGTGATCGCCAATGCCGTCCTGGCCGGTGGCGTCTCTGTCTTCATGGTGATGATCTACCGCACCGGCGGCCTGATCGAACGCTGGCCGAAGGCTTCAAGCCTAACTCTCCGGCTGTCACTGGCTGGAACCGCGGCAGGAGCCCTAGGCAACTGCTTGACGCTATCGACACCGCCCGACACCGAGATCCTAATGAATTGCGGCCTGGCCGGAATCTTCGTTTGGGCCGCTATCTTCCACGCTAACCTGATCAAACATGGACCCCCTAGCCAGCCTATCGCAGGGCCTGATGCGTGCAGCCCTCGACAAGCTGCTGGAACAGAAGGATCAAACCTGTGAAGACGGAGCCAAGGACAACTCTCTGGCCGCTCGTCTTCATGCTCGCATTGACGACGCTGGCCTGCGCCCCGACCCGAGTGGTCCTGGTGCCTCCGGGGACCCCAGTGCGCCTGGCCGAGCCGGTAAAGGCTAAGGTCTGGGCGAAGGACTCGACTGGCAGTATCGTCAAAAGCAGAAACCGCGTGATCATCCCGGAAGGCTGGTACGCTCTCCCGAAGGAATAACCATGGCCCAGCAAATCATCAACATCGGCACCATCGCCAACGACAACACCGGGGACACCCTCCGCGGCGCCGGGCAGAAGATTAACGACAACTTCGACGAGCTGTATGGCAACCTGCCAATCGACACAGCCCCGGCCGCCTGGGTGCCTACACTGACCGATTCCGGCGGTGGCCGCACCTACAGCTACACGATCAACACAGCGCGCCACACATCCATCGGCTTTGTCTCCACCTTTACGGCCGACATCACCGTGAACTCGGTGAGCGGATCTGCCACCGGTGACCTGCGGATCAGCCTGCCGGATCCTGTATCCTACGACGCTGCCCTGGCCATCTGGCTCGACAATGCCACCGCCCAGGCTAAGACCGCGGTGATCGGTAAGGTTGTCGGCGGTACATCCTACGCCGCCCTGTACCACTACGAGACCGGCGACATCACCAGCATGGCCAGCCAGATCCAGGCCACCAGCCGGATCCTGATCTCCGGCACCTACTTCACCGCCTAAATGACCATCATCGGCTCCAGTCTCCAGCAGGGCATGACGGTGCTCCAGCAGATGCTGGGGGCGCCGATGTTCATCTGGGAGGGCAGCTCGATCCGGTGCATACCGGCCATGGTCACCGATGCCAACACCCCGGTGCCTGGTGGATTTCAGGACAACGTGGCATCCCGGATCCTGGTCAAGTTCTCCGACTGGAAGACCTGGGACAGCACCCTGGTCACAATGGACACCACGCTGTACACCCTCGACCAGGGCACCGAGTTCTCTCGGTTGCTCAAGGAGGACGGCTATTATCTGCTCCAGGAGAACACCGACCGCATCGCCCTCACCTTCTGCAAGCCTAGGCCGGTGGTCGGCCGCACGCTGGTCTACCAGGGACGCACCCTGCGGATCCTGTCCTGCCGGGTCGATGCCTCCGGCGCCTACTACAGCCTCGAACTAGGAGCCAAGACCCGGTGAGGCCTGTCGTTAACATGACGGTCGACAGCAGCAAGTTCGACGCTGCAATGAAGGCCTACCTGCTGCAGACGAGCCGAGACCTTCACAAGGCAGTCAACTCCCGGTTCTTTTACCTGATGGTCCGGCTGTTCGTTCTGGTGCCGCCTAAGAGCCCAGGCCAAGAACGGCGCCGGATCTCCGACTACCTCGGCACCCCGCTGGGAAACATCAATCGGAAGTCCAAGAAGACTGGCAAACGCATCGGCAAGTCCCGCCTGCTTCGCCGGGTGCATCTGATCGCCCAGTCGAAGGAAGCCAAGGCCGGCCGCCGCGGCCTGTACGGCGAGGAGATGAAGGCAGCAGCATCGGCCCTGATGCGGAAGGCTATCGCCTCAGTCGGTTACCTCCGCTCTGGTGTGGTGAAGATCATCCGGATCTACAACAAGGGCTTCACCCAGTTTCAAAGCCCGAAATGGAAGCCTCTGTCGAAGCCTGCAGGCTACAAGGCGCCAAAGAAGACCAACGCCGCCCTGGTCTCACTCGCCAACCAATACGGGCTGCCAGAGGAGAATGTCGCCGTGCACAAGGGCACCAAAGCCCGAGGCATCCAGGCCACACCAGGCTTCAACCCGACAGCCTCGGTGGTCATGACTGCCGGGGTGGCTGACAATCAGTACAACCGGGTGGCCATGATCTACAACCAGGCCATGCAGAAAGCCATGGACGACGAGCTGGCCGAGCTGACCAATCACATGACCGAGGCTATGCTGCAAAACGGCAAGGTGCTCGAAGACAACGGAATCGCGATCAAATGAACGCCGTAGCCCTAAGAGCAGAGAAGGCCGTGGCCGACTACCTGGCAGTCGCCGACTGGTCAGCCTCCGGCGCTGGCACGCCCACCTGCCTAACCTCCTACAGCCGCGGCCTGTACGACGACCCGGACGAGCAGGACGTCATGCCCAACTTCCCGCGCCTGGTAGTCTCGACCAACTCAGCCAGGCCTGTCCAACGCACCGACCTAACCTGCGAGCTGGAGATCGCCGTCGAGCTTCAACTATCGGCAGACGACACCGACGAGGCCGATGTCATGACCACCGTCCAGGTGCTCGACAATCGGATCCTGCCGCTCTTTGACGAGTCCGGGGCCTCTGCCCTGGATGCACCATCAAACGACGCCAGCGGCCCGTTTACGGCCCAGTTTGCCGCGCCTCTGGACTTTGGGGCAGCCTCAATCTCTAATCGGTCCAGGACGTTCACCAGGACCTTCACCCTTTACTGCAGCGCAACCATCTAACCCAAGACATCTATGGCCAATTCACAAGGACTCGCATACCAGTTTGGATCGCCGGCGACGGTGACCATGTTCCAGACCAACAACTCGACCGCCGTTTTCACAGGGCTCACCTCGATTGAAAGTTACGACATCACTCACGAGGCCGACACCGAAGAGGTTCGGAATAGCGCTGGTGAGGTTGTTGGCCACATCGGCTACAACGAGCGCGTGGTTCTCAATCTTAACCTGATCCCCTCTGGTGCCACTGCTGCTGCTGCCCTGGCGTTCTGCTCGTTGGCTCCGGTCAACGGGACGGTCCGGATCTCTGGTGCTCCGATCATCGCCATGATGGGATATGGTGACGTGCTTAACACCGAGGACGTTCTGATGGGTGGCCGGTTTATCTATGCCGGCGGCGGATCGGTGAAGCTGACGCAAAGCGGAAAGGCCATGGTCTCAATCACGGTCAAGAAGTACAAGAATCTGACCGCTGGTGCCTCTGTGAACCTGAACCCGTGAGCGATCTGGCCGACATCCTAAACGCTACAGCCGAGCCCTGTCCTGTCGTGATGGGGCTCCGGTTGGTGCCGTATTCTGTCGGTCATTCGCTTGTCCTAAATCGTATCGGCTCACCCTTGGCCATTGGTGGGCCCGTAGAGCGATCTGATTTAATGGAGGCCGTCTTGATATGCTCACAACCGGTTAAAGAGTCTCTCAAGGCCATCAGGTCACCGCTGCGAAGCATTGCCATCTACATTTGGTCAAAGCGGACCCGTCAACTATCGTTTGATGTCGAGTTCGAGAAATGGAACACCTGGATGGCCAACCAATCGACGGCCCCGGAGATCCTAAGCAAGCCAGGCAAATCCCGTCAGTTGTCGATGCCATGGCCCGAGAGAATGCTGGCCTGCTGCATGGACATCGGTCTCCAGGAGGATACCGTCTTAGCCATGCCAATCGGTGACGCTGAGCGCCTCGTCCTGGCGCGTGCCGAGACCCATGGAGATGTCGAACTATGGAGCCCCAAGGACGAGGCAATGTGGCGGTGGTCAAATCAGCATCAGACAAATCAGAATTGATCCATGGCTATCTTTTCACTCATTGCAAAACTCGGGCTTGATGGCACTGCATTCGAGGGAGGCCTTAAGCGCTCCCAGTCGATGGCCAAAGGCATCGGCAAAGAAATTGGCGCCACAATGGGCAGCATCTTTGCGGTCGACAAGCTGGCCCAGTTTGGAATGCAGGCTATCGAGACGGCCGGCCAGCTCACCGACCTTTCGAGCCAGCTTGGTGTGTCTGCTGAGTTCCTCCAGGAGATGAAGTTCGCCGCGGAACAGTCCGGATCTAGTCTCGAAGATGTGGCAGGCGCCCTTGAAAAGCTATCTATCGCCAGGCAAAAGGCATTGGCTGGAGACAAGGCTACCGTTGAGAACCTTCAGAAATTTGGAATCACCGTCGACGAACTCAGAGGAATGGATCTTAAGTCCATGTTTCTGGCTCTCGGCAAACCATTTGAAGAAGGCATTGATCCGCAAAAACTGTTGGGGCCGTTTCGGGAATTGGCAGGCCGAGGTGCAGGCGCTTTGATTCCTGCAATGGCTGAAGGCCTTTTGGATGCAGCAGAGCAGGCCCGAAATCTCGGCTTGGTGATGGAAGATGAAGTTATCGCATCACTGGATGACGTGGCCGATAAACTGGACATCTTGAAGGCCAAGATGACCGCTGGAACTGGCAGCTTTACGACGGCTGTCATTGTCCCGATTCAGAAATACACCGAGGCCCTTTACGCCGCTGTCGAGGGATTCCTGCTCGCATCAAGCACGCCTGCAGGAACCAAAGAGCTACCAGCCCGGGAGCAGATGCGAAATATGTTCGACCAGGCTGAGCAGGCTTTCATCTCCTCGATTGAAGAGCAGGAACGGGATGTTGAAGCCAGAACCGAGAAACGTAAAAGGCGCTCCGAAATACGCAGGAAGAGCCTCGGTGAAGACAAGGCAGCAGGCTTTGAGATTTCAAGAATCCAGCCAACAGACGCCCTTGCTCGAACGGGTGGATTCACGGCTTTTCAGTCTAATCTGGACAAATACTTTGGATCAGTCAGATCTCAGGCCCAGGACATCAGCGACATAGCACGCAACACCAAGGAAACTGCTGATGCGGTTAAAGAATAGCCATGGCAACAATTCAACAAGCCCCACAGCTCGCCGAATTTCCTGGATACATTGAGGTCAGCCGGAGGTTCGATCAGTCCGGGAGCGGCACCGGCCCCGTCTGGACAATAGAATACCGAGGCACCAAAGACGCCATCCGTTTGGCGACTCTGGGCTGGAGCAACATCGGCGCTAAGTACACCACGGTCGAGGACGGCCCATTTGCTTCTGCGACGGTTATTTTCTCAGGTCCGACTGCGGATCCTGGCGATCCGATAGACGAGGCCATTATTCCGGTGGCTGGCCAGGAGGCGCCTGAGATCAGGTTTGAATTTCGCACCGATTATATCGACGTCTCGGTGTTCGCCCTGCCTTTCGTTGTCGCCGAGGCTGAGAGACTGGGAAATCCGGCTGGCTACAAAAAGGCTATCGAGGACGCAATTCGAGAAGGTAAGAGACTCACCGAGGTGACCGAGGCTATCGGGCCTCAAGGGAGCTACTGGGCTGACAAGCCGGCAGCTCTGAAGGTCTGGCAGAAATTGTCCCGAGGCGAAGATTCGTTTCCGGTTGCCCGAGTCAGCTTAAGTCGGATCGCCACCTTCTCGGGCAGCTTAGGACTTCCCCAAGTTCCTCAAGGCATCCCACCGGTCTACACACCGCAGTCGTTCATCAGTTCTTGGAATCTTCCGTTTTCCGTGACCAAAATGCTGCCTGTTGTTCCGACTAACAACATCGGCCAGGTCCTGGCTCCAGTCGGAACACTATGGGGATGGAAGCAAACCAACTATTCCTCCAGCTTGATCGTAAAAACCAATATGGTGGAGCAGAACATCTCTTGGACGTTCGCGCCATACGACACTGATATTTACCCGTTTATTTAACACCTACCCAACACCTCTATGGCAGACGAAATCCAAATGACCGCCCGGCTGTACGCTTCCAAGAACGGAGCCTACCTGCCCTCAGTAACCTACACCAAGAGCGCCACCATGGTCGGAACCGACATGGGCTCTCAGACCCAGGTGATCGGCCTGACCGTCGAGGCTCTCGACGTGCCGGTCGATGTCACGAGCCCCTACAAGCTGCTGATCAGCAACCTGGATAATACCAACTACGTCGAGCTGGGCTTCGTTTCCGGCACCTACACAATGCGGATCCCGGCTGGTGAGACCCTGCTGATCCCCTACGTCAGCGCCACCCTGTACCTCCTGGCCAACACCTCCGCGGTGACCGTCCAGGCTACTTTCTGCGAGATCTAAAGGACCAACACCATGGCCAACGAAGTCGAGATGTCCGCGCGGCTGTACGCCTCCAAGGGCGGCGCCGTGATCAATTCACAATCGTACAGCACGGTGGCCAACATGACCGGCACCGATATGGGCCAGCAGACCCAGGTGGTCGGAACCACCGACGAGGCCTTGGATCTTACCGCCGACCTGGCCACACCCTACCGGCTGCTGGTGGTCAACCTGGATCTGGTCAACCCGGTCTCCATCGGGCCTTCCTCGCCCTACTCGTTCCAGATCCCGGCCGGGCAGTTCATCCTGATCCCCTGGGTCGATGCGACGATGTACGTCAAAGCCTCGAACAGCCCGGTGAAGATCTTCGCCCAGTTCTGCGAGATTTAAGCCATGCCTTTACAACTGCCATCCAAGCTGTCGGAACGCGGCCTGAAGGCAGACCATGCCCGGGCCATCAATCAACTGATTGAGGCCGTGCGCCGGGTCCAGCTTGTCGCTGGGCCTGGCCAACGGGTCGAGCAGAATGCCAATGGCACGACGCTAAAGACCGCGGTGGGCTCGACCACGGTGCAGACGGCTGAAGAGTCCTGGTTTTACTGATCATGCCCTACGCCACTGGCAGGCTCGACAAGATGTTCACGGCCTACAACCTGAACAATCTTTACAGCCGATTCGACAAGAAGTGCCAACTGGCCCTGAATGGGATGGGGCCTCTGTGGGCTCAATCAAGATTCCATCCATACGCCCAATGGTCGGCGCCGTTCCCGTATGGTGTGTGGTACGTCTACCGGAACGACCCGGAGACCGCTCTAAGGCTCAAGGACAACGGCAACGTGCCCGACCCGAGCATTCCCGGCATTGGTTACTACCGGGACGAGCATAGCCAGGTGGCCGCTCGGATCGAGCTCTCGAAGCTGGAGAACAAGCACCTCGATGTGGCCGGCGGCCAGGTCTACGTCGACCACCACAGCACCACGGGAGATCCGTTTACCTGCGATGTCGGCAAGATCCACTACAGCTTCGAGCTGTTGCGCCGTGAGGTGGCCGGCATCGAATACGACGTACACCTAGGCTGGGATCCTGATGTTGGATCCGGGCTCACGTCCTATGTGCGCGGCAGCCTCGGGCCTTCCGACCCCACCCTGCCTCCTGGTCGGATCCACAAGCACCGGCTGGCGGTGGCCGAGATCGCCATCGAGGGCCTGACCGACTTCCGGATCCTGAACACATACCAGCGCTACGACTGCTGGCGGGTCCACAACTGCGGCACCTCGACCGTGCAGGTGCTGCTGCAGTTGCCCGATGGCAGCGCCGACAGGCAGTTCGTTGGTCCTGGAGCCGTCAGGGCATTCCGACGCCGCCAGGACGGCACCTGGGCAACGCGCTGGCCTAACGGTGGGTTCTGCTACCATTTCTTCCCGTTCTTCCCGGGGGACGTGCCCTTCTTTGCTGAAGGGCCACCGAGCTGGCAGGGCGCCAACACATCGGACTTCCTGGCCTTGGAACGGTCGGCCCAGGCAAACAACGTGGCCAATCCGTTCATTATGTTCGACTGGATGCACACCATGGATGCCCAGATCGACCCGGAGGTGCACCACGACGTTCGGCAGGTCTATCCAGGCACCTATGCCGACCCAGGGGACTTCAGGCAGCAACTCGGCGACCTGGTGTTCACCTGGGGACGTGCCCGGGTGCGCTATTATTTCGGATCAAACGGTGTGGTCTCCGAGGAAAGGTTGGTCAACTTCCCGGGTGTTGGAAGCCTAGTGCAGCGCCTGGAAGGCCTTGGCATCACCGTGGTGCAGAATGCCACCAGCCTCACATTAACCAGTCGCCGCGGCTTGATTCAGATCAGCCCAGTCGACTGCAATATCTTTAGCGATCCACAGGTGCCGATGTGGGAGATCGGTGTGGTTCCGAAGACTATTTCAACGATTTACCCAAGCGGATTAAACCTTCAACCATTTTGGTCTCCTGGCAACGAGGCAACCATCTTCGACAAGGTGATTGATGTCCGACGCCGACTGGCTGTTGAGCAGGGATTCCTCAACAATTACGACGACGTCCACGACATCACCGAGGACCGGGTCGGCCTACTAAGGCTGACACCTCAAGGCCTGGTCTGCAGCGTCGGAAACCCGATTGGCATCGACGGAAACCTCCTGATCGACTTTGAGGCCTACGCCACCTCAGGCCAGCTTTACATCAGGAGTCATGATCCTGGGTTTGGTGTGGGCGGCTGGCAGAACTTCTACTTTTCCTCAAGCGACAAGACGGTTCTTGTTGGACCTTCAAAGGTTAGCACCGTAACGGGTCAATGGACCAATCTGTTCCCTACAAAGATCAGCACATCTACAGCAACCTCGGCCCTGCTGTATCAAGGATCTATCAACGCTGCCTTTATTCCTCCTGGAGGCCCTTGGGGGTTCTCATCCAGCAATTACGATAATGAGCTCATGAGGGCGACGTTTGGTGATCCTGACCATGCTTCAACATCTGGATTCGAGGCCGACTTTTGGGTCAACAAATGGGGAGGCCCAAACGGAGTCGATGCCTCGGTTCGGATCCTGGGTAGCCCTAACAAGACGCCCAAGTTTGCAGAAGGGCCGGATACGCTTTTGCAGGAATCAGTCGATGATGTGTTTAAGGATCAACAAGGAGCCCGTTTTGCCTCGACGGTGCCGCTGCAGACCTTGTACACGGTGGCCACATACAGGGATGCTCTTACGTCCATCAAGTTTGATAACGCAGGAAACATCTACGCCACCTTCGATATTCCCTACCGGCCCCTGATGACACTCAACGGAGGCCCCGGCAGCGGCCCATTCTTCCACAAGATCCCCAAGAGCGCCTGGCTCTGGAACCTGCTGCAATGGCGCCTTGATTCGTGGACCCGCTCCGACTGCCTCTGCACCATGGACAAGGCCCCTGGGTTACCCAGCTTCTTTGGCACCGGCTACGAGCCTGACTTTGACGAGGACGCTTGGTACACCGACCAAGCCGGCTACGATCTCCTGACCGGCTACGGCGTCCAATGCTTCCAAGGCCAGGACAGTTTCGGCACCGATTACTGGTTTGTGCCGCCCCAGAACCTGCAGACCTGGTGCCGGCGGTTCGGATTCACCTCAGGCAACTGGCAGACCGAGAACGGCCAGCCCACCGAGTTCCCGGCGGTCCTGGCCACCCGGGTGAAGCCCTACCGTTCCTACTCGGAACGCGAGACCCAGGTGATCGCCAGTTACTTCGACGCCACCACCAACGATCAGAAATACCTGACCCTCAGTCTGGTGGATCTGAAGGGAATTTGACCCCTGTTTGACCCGCATAAACATTGGGTTTTCTTCAAAATCTACAGAAAAACAGTTTTCTCTGTAGACAGAAGTCGAGGCATAGGCCATCTTGATCACGTCGAAAGCAACACCACAGCAAACCAAAGCAAAACATGACCAAGAACGAAAAGCTCGCTGAGATCGCCGCTAAACAGGCTGAAACAAACCTCTCGATCTTCGCCATGCTGGCCGACCACGGCATCACCATCGTCAACGGCCAGCTCATTGAGGCCATCGAAAACGACGAGGAATGATTTACGCCAGGGTGGGGCGAATACCACCCAACCAGGGGCGCGACTGGCCAACGCGCACCATAGCAACCCACAGCAAACCACAGCAATGAACCTCAACAACTTAATCACCGCCCTGATGATCGTAGAGTCTGCCGGTAATGATCAGGCCATCGGCGACAACGGACGCGCCCTAGGCCCCCTACAGATCCACCGCGGTGTGGTCCTGGATGTGAACCGGATCACCGGGTCCAGTTACCGGCACCAGGACATGACCAACCGCGTGGCAGCACGGGCTGTCTGCGAGGCCTACCTCAAGGCCTACGGCAAGGGGGCCAGCACCGAGCAGTTGGCCCGCCGATGGAACGGTGGTCCGACCGGCGACCGCAAATCTGCGACCGAGGCCTACTGGGCCAAGGTCAAGAAGCACCTGAAATGAAACCAAAGACAATTAACGTGACACCCACTACACACAAGGCCCTGCGGGACTACTGCCTCGCTGCCGGCCTCAAACTACAGGCCGTGGCCGACAAGGCCATTCTGTCCTGGCTGAGAAAGGCTGCTAAGTGACTCGAATCCTCGCCATCGACCCGGGCATGAGCGGCGGCCTAGCCTACCTCGGGCCATCCGGGATCATCCTCAACAGTATGCCAACCACCGACCAGGACATCAGCATCCTGGTGAGCGACAGGCTGGCAATCAGCGACGTGGTGTACATCGAGAAGGTCGGCGGCTATGTGGGCGGCAAGGGGGCGCCGGGCAGCTCCATGTTCAATTTCGGCTTCAACACAGGCTTCCTGCACGGCCTGATTGCAGCATCAAAGACCAGGTGCATCGAGGTGCCGCCGCAGCGCTGGCAGAAGACACTGGGGGTCGGGAACAAGGCTACCCATGGTGCGAAGTGGAAGGCCCACCTCAAGCAGATCGCCCAGCAGAGGCAGCCCAGGCAGGTGATTACACTGAAGACGGCCGATGCGGTGCTGATTTTGGAGCACGCAATGATTGCGGAGGGCCTCAAGTGATCAGCAAGAAGGCGATCACCAGCGCCGTGGCTGCGGGCTGGATCTCATTCCCGGAGCCCAAGGCCCGGGAGCTGAGCAGGAACTGGGCGCAGCCGGTCGAGGCCTTTGACGGTGAGCTGGCCTACCGGCTGTGGGACAACGGGGCCGACACCGACACGGTGGCCCGGGCTATCGGATGCAAGCGGCGGTTTGTGGCCCAGATCATCAAGCACCACAGACGATGAATCCAAAACCAAAACGTCCGACGGCCAAGGTGTTCGTCGTCAGCGACGACACGCACAAGCGGTTGAAAGACTACGCAACCAAGAAGGGCTACAAGCTACAGTTTGTGGCCGACGAAGCGGTCAGTGAATACCTCAAGCGAAAGGAACAGCAATGACACGCGAACAAACCAAAGAAGCCATCCGCATCATGCAGGCGTATGTGGATGGGAAGGAAGTGCAATATGAAGTGCCTAACAAAGAATGGATTACAACAGATCAACCAGCTTGGAATTTTATATCCTACAACTACCGCATCAAACCCACCCCTGTTCTCCGCCCGTGGACTGCGGATGAGGTGCCACTGGGAGCGTGGATACGGTACAAAAGAGCGTTGCATGACCGAAGCATCCTCGCATGGACATCAAACCAAGCTGACCGAGATATGTGGCTGGATGAACGCGAACACAGCACCGACGGCGGTAAAACGTGGCTCCCGTGTGGAGTCGTGGAGGAGGCGAAATGAGCCAACCAATCAACGACGGAGGAAGTGCATTCCCGAAATCGGTTGTATTCGATCAAGTTTTCGTTGAAGGCAACGGTATGACCCTGCGCGACTACTTCGCAGGACAAGCAATGGCTGCAATTATTACCAGCGTGTATTGCACGCCAGAAACTATCTACACGGAAGTATCGAGCAGAGCTTACGCGCAGGCCGACGCCATGCTCAAAGCGAGGGAGGCGAAATGAACCATCTTGGTGACACCAACAAAATGGTCGATACGCCGAGGACGGATGCGGTGTGGGAACTCTTCGCCACCGACACCACGCTTGAACCTGATGTCGAGTTTTCAACATTAGCCCGCCAACTCGAACGCGAACTCAACGCAGCCAACGCCAGAATCAAGCGGCTGGAGGAGGCGGGGGATAAGATGGAGGCATGGCTGCGCGATGAGCGGTTGGATGCCGTGCAGCACACTGTTTCAAAATGGCGCAAAGCCAAGGAGGCCAAGCCGTGAAGCACCCAAGCTATTGCTGCCAGAAGTGCGGAGAACTGATCGGGTGGATTGGTCGATTCATGTTCCCGTTCTTGCACAAGTGTAGAAAGAAGGAGGTGAAGCCGTGAGTGACTCAGATTTCCCATATGCGCTGATGTTTGGACTGATAATTGGATCAATCATCTTGGGTGGATTCATCGGAGGTGAGGCACAAAGAGACGTACAACAGCGTGAAGCAGTCGCTGCTGGCCATGCAGAGTGGGTGGCCGACAAGAGCGGTAAACCACAGTTCAAATGGAAGGAGTGCAAATGAGCGACTACACAATACCAACGTCGAATACGGTGACTACAATCGACCCACAGGCCACAAAGATCCGCGAGCTTCAATCCGATGTCACCCAACTCGAAAACCGTCTCCGCGCTTTGTGGGACAAGCTCGAAGGTGAGAGGAAGTTCTACGATCAGCGCATCCGAGAACTCGAAATAGCTGGCAACGCAATGTACGCATTCATCAACCCTCCATCTCCGAGCATGAGGACCATACGAATGGACAACCTGTTGCAGGGCTGGGATGACGCGAAGATTAAGAAGGAGGCCAAGCCGTGAGCGATACACCGAGCGTATGCCCGTTCTGTGGATCTTACGTTGCCATACTGGATTGCGGACAACCTTGTGGTGATTCCGAGGGAAACTGGACGGCCTTTCGATGCCTTACAAGCTGGCATCGTGGGTATCACGATCCTCGGAAGCTTCAATCGAAGACGTGTGAAACGGTAGAACGACACAAACTCTATGACCGAATCAAGCGGCTGGAGGAGGCTCTCGAAGGCACCGTTAAATGGATTGTTCATCTAGCCGATAGCGGAGACGCTGGATTTTGGGATGTCGAAAAACAGTCAGAGATAATCGCAGCAAGAGCAGCACTTAAAAAAGAGTCCAAGCCATGACCATCGAACAACGAATCATCAATGTCGCTGAGAAGCAGAATTACTACGACTCCCGCGAACTCCGCGCAATCGCTCTCGAAGTCAGGAAGCGGGAGGACCGCATCAAACAACTGGAAGACCGCATCCACCGCGCATCAACGGCGTTCTTTAGGGACGGCTCAGACGGACATGTTGCGAGTCAAATGCTTCAGATTCTGGAGGAGGAGAGGAACAAACCATGACCATCGAAGAAATGCGAACCATCGACGCCGTCAAGACCTACAAGGAACTGGAGGAGGCCAAGAAACACATCAAACGACTGGAGGACTACGGCAACGCATTGGTTGCCCATGTCTACGCCTACCGCACCCAGAGGCAATGGACCGAGGAATCGTACCAGGACCTCATCCAGACCATCGCCGACTGGGACAAAGCAAAGGCAACCAAACCATGATCACCAAACTCCACGAACTGCCGCCCGACCATCACCTGCGCAACACGGCCATCCAGCACATTGACGTGAGGATTAAGTGCCGGCACAGCGGGACTACCAGAGACCCGCGCACCTGGCGCATCAAGGGCGATACATACAACCGTTTATCAGATACCTGGCAGAACAACTTCGACTTTATCCTGCAATGAAATCAGCTCAACAGATCCAACAGGACGGCACTGGAATCTATCGTTTGACCAAGAAGGACGCCGGGGAGGCCTATCGGGCTGCCCGGAAGGTCAAGATCGAGTTCACCAGCTTCTTTACCAGGAAGCGCGGGAAAGGCTCCAAGTGAAGGACTTCGACGTAGCACGCACCATGATTGAATACGGTGGATCTTTCGTTCGCAAGCTAGGCGCCGCGGCACTTGTAGCCGACTCAGACAACCTGGCGAAGATCAAGTCAACCTGGCCCGACTACTGGGCTCAGTACGACCGGATGGCAAAACAACTTTCGGAGGTCGAGAAACAAGCCTCCAGGTAGACACAACAACAACGACACAACAAAGCAAACACATGGGAATCACAGTATCAACGAAACCGAGCGGCGGGAACTTCACACCCTGCCCCGAGTACACAGGCCGAGCGGTCTGTGTCGACATCACACCGCTCCGGGCCTACGAGACCGAGTACGGCATCAAACAGAAGTTCAAGATCGCCTTCGAGCTAGATCTGATCGACCAGTCACGCAATCCGGTGCAGCCCTGGGTAGTCATGACGGCGCCGATGACCGCCAGCCTGCACGAGAAGGCCGGCCTGACCAAGTTCCTGAAAGACTGGCATGGCCGAGCCCTTACCGCCGAGGAGACCGTCAGCATCAACCTCGACAACCTGATCGGCCGACCGGCCACTGTGGTGATCGTCCACGAGCAATCGAGGGACGGCACCAAGACCTTCAGCAACATCAAGCTGATCATGCCCCACAAGAGCGGCGAGCCCCTGAAGCCCTCTGGCCTGTGGGTACGCCTGGAGGACAGGCCGCCCAGGGAGGACGACAAGGTAAAGACGGTGACGCCGGCTACCGCGGCGCCGGTCAAGATCGCCGAGGTCAAGGTGCACGTCGGCAAGTTCAAGGGCGTGGCGCTCTCAGAGCTGACCCCGGACGCCGTGCGCGGCCTGGCCGAGCACTGGCTGCCCAAAGCCAAGGTGAGCCCCGGTAAAAGCCCGGAGGACATCGGACTGATCGCTGCCGTGACCAAGCGCATGGAAGAAATCAACGCCCAGGAAGAGCCCAACGATTCAGACATTCCATTCTAAAACGATCTCTTGTCTTTGATCGTTTTAGCTGATACACGGTAGCCCCGATGGCAAGAAAAACTTGGAATGAGGCCATGATTGCAGACCGAATCATGGAAAACTACCGCAGCACAGGACTGATGCCCACAAATCAGTATCTGAAAGAAACAGGACAAAGCGATCTAGCGAACAAGATTTGCAAGAGTGGTGGGTTCTTAAAATGGGCCGAGCGACTTGGTCTTTCAAGAGAACATTCCGACTCCGACACCGGCTGGGACGGTGAGAAGAGAGTGCAGAAAATACTGGAATCGGCAGGGTTCCAAGTTGAGAGAATTGCAGCCGTGAAGTGGCCGTTTGACCTGCTGATCAACAAGGTTCTCCGAGTTGATGTTAAGTCGGCCAACTTCGCGGAATATGGTCCATGCAAAGGTTGGTTTTACCGCATTGGAAAAACGCCTCAAGCAGACCTAATCGCGCTCCATCAGTTAGACACCGGAGCTACTTACTGGATCCCGTGGAACATAATTCCGCATAGCAACGTGACCATCTCAAAGGACGGGGGGAAATGGGTCCGATATAAAGAAACGCTTTGGATCGTCCAAAGCATGATTGAAACCCGCCAGGTAGAGACTGAAAAACTGTCTTTGTTTGAATCAAAAAATTAGACCTGAAATTCTGCAAACATTCTACACATGAAGACCCGCAAACCCACGATGAAGCTGACCCATATGGTGCCCGAGGTGGTCCAGCTCAGATCCGAAGGCTACACCCTGGAGGAGATCGGCAAACGGTTTAACCTGAGCCGCCAACGGATCAATCAGATCGAGCAGGCAGCCCAGAAGCACGAGGAGATCCTGCGGGTGTGGGGCTTCCCGTTCTCGACCAGGACGTTCAACATCCTGGAAAGCCTGGCCATCAAGAGCCGGCAGGAGGCTCTCGACCTTTACAACCTAGGCCACCTGCAGCCCAGGTCGGTGCGTGGGTTCGGGTGGGTCTCCTATCGTGAGATCTGCGAATGGTTGGGCGTGCCTACCGTAAGACAGCCTTTGACCAAGACCGTCTGCCCTCATTGCGGCAAACAGATCTAACACTTTCCGGCAGCCTGTTGCTGTCGGGGACTCGTGGGTAACCGGGGGCGCGCATCGGGACAAACGCGCAACAATCTCAACCAACAGAACTATGCCAGCCAATCCGACCATCATCTTCGACATCGAGACCGGGCCTTTACCGCTCTCAGAACTCAACATCCCACCCTTTAACGCGGCAGACGTGAAGCTGGGCAACATCAAGAACCCGGACCTGATCGCCGAGAAGCTACAAAAGGCCGAGGAGAACCACACCGCGGACTACATCCGCAACGCTGCCCTAGATGCGCTCTCAGGCCAGATCCTGTGCATCGGCTACCGTTTCGAGCACCAACACCTCGGTGTGCTCAAAAACGACGGCAATGAGGCCGCCATGCTCCGGGAATGGTGGACCCTGCTCAATTATTATGAACGGCAGCCAAAACTCGTCGGCTTCAACATCAAGGCCTTCGACCTGCCCTTCCTCATCAAGCGCTCCTGGAAGCACCGCATTGCCCCGCCCTACTGGTTGCGCCAAGGCCGCTACTGGAACGACCTGGTGGTCGACCTGCGGGAGGTGTGGCAGCTTGGTGACTCAAGAGCCCATGGCAGCATCGGATCCATCTGCCGGCACCTAGGCCTCGGGGACAAGACAGGCAGCGGTGCCGAGTTTTCATTGCTGTGGAATACAGACCGACAGGCAGCCATCGACTATTGCCTGCGCGACGTGCAGCTCACTCAGCAGGTGGCCGACATCCTGATCCCGGCCTATTGAGCGCTGGACACCGCCCCGGCTGTAAGCTAGGGAGCGGCCTGTCGACGTGAGCTGTGAGAGGTGAGCGTCGAAACCTTCAGAGAAACCATGACCAATCAATTTTACCCCGTCCGCATCGTGCACGTCGCGTTGTTTCTCCGCGATTCCTCACCTCGATGCGTGGCGGGGTTTTCCGTTTGATACATGAAATACGAAATACCACAACAAGAACACACTCAGATCCTGGCCTTTGTCACAGGCCACGTTTGGATCACTCAAAGAATCAATGGAGAAGAAACCTTCATTGTGATTCCCGTCCAAAATGTAGACCTTTTTTGCAAAATGGTTCAGGAAGCCAAACGGGATGCAGAGGAGAAAAGAGACCGAGCCGTAGAAATCAGGGCTGATTTAGCTCGAAAAGGATTCAAAGTATGAGAATCCGAACAATTAAACCCGAGTTCTTCCATCACGAGGGACTATTCGAGGCCGAGATTGAAACCCGGCTTCCGCTCCGTGTGGCCTTCGCCGGCCTCTGGTGCATTGCTGACCGAAAAGGCAGATTCAAGTGGGAGCCCAGGCGCATCGGTGTGCAGGTGCTGCCATACGATGGCGTCGACTTTTCACGCGTGCTCGACGCGTTGGCCACGCGTGCTTTCGTTCTCAAGTATCGCGTGGGTGACGCGTGCTTTGGATGGATTCCCAGCTTCCTAAAGCACCAGGTGATCAACAACCGGGAATCCGAATCCGTTTTGCCTGATCCAGAAGGAAACATTGAAGAAACGCCAACAAACACCGAGGAATATGACGCGTCAGCCACGCGTGAGCCACGCGAGGACCACGCGTGCCGTAAGGAAGGGAAGGGAAGGGAAGGAAAGGAAGGAGTCGTCACGCGTGAGCTTTCACCTGAGCTCGAAGCCTTCCGCCTACGAGTCGGTGCTTTGATCAAGCGTCGACCTACGACCCAGTGGAGCACTAAGGAGATCAAGGCCTTAAAGGAGATCTTCGACTTCAACACCCCGGAGGAAGACCTGGTTGCCTTGGAAGCACGCTACCAGTCGGACGATAAATACCTTCGCCGCGAGCTGATGACCCTGTTGAACAATTGGAACGGCGAGATCGACAAGTCTCGAAGCACCTCCCCTTCTGGGAACAATGGCACCGGCGCGTACAGTGCCAACATCTCCGACTACCAATGAACGATCCCTACTTCGCCCAGGACGACGAGTACGGCCTGATCGGCGCCTGTCTCTCCGGTGGTTCCGATGTCTGCCACGAGGTGTTTGCCAAGATCCCAACCCATGCCATCGAGACCGACAGCCTCCGGCACCTGTACGAGATCACTAAAGGCCTGGTCGCCAAGACCGAGCCGGTCAACCTGACGACGGTGGTCAAGGAATGGAAGCGCTCGATGCCTCAGGTCACTCCACCATTCGAGGCTCTCAACCGCTGCGACGAGCTGTGCCCCAGCCCGGCCAACCATCCGGCCTTCTCCCAGGCTGTCCTGGAGGCCTACCATAGACGCCAGCTCAGAACCGCTGGAGACCGTCTGATACGCGAGTCCGCTGTACCCACCCTCTCCGTCGATCAAATCGTCTCTAATGCCGAAGCAGGGCTCAGCGTTGAGGCATCTAAAGAGGAGGTGCAATCGTCTAAGTCCGTTGTAAGCCGATTCATCGACTCGACCCAGGAAAGATTCTCAAGGCAGGGCCAACTCTCCGGGATCACCTCGGGCTTCTACAGGCTCGACCAGATGACCGATGGCTTTCAGTTCGGTGAGCTGGCCATCATTGCGGCCAGGCCATCCATCGGGAAGACAGCCATCGCCATTGCCATTGCCAAGGCAGCCGCCATCGACTCCCGGATCCCGACGCTGTTTATCAGCCTGGAGATGTCAGACGAGTCCATCGTGCGCCGTATGGTATCAGCTATTGGCAGCATACCGATGCAGAACATCAAGACCGGCCAACTCGACCAGGGAGGAATGAAGGCTATGTCGACTGCCTCGGCCAAGATCGCAGGCAGCCCGATACATTTTGTCTCAGGATCCGGTGTGTCCAACATTGCAACCATCACCGCCGTAATCCGTCGTGCTGTTCGTAAATGGGGTGTGAAGCTGGTCCTGGTCGACTACCTCCAGAAAATCCACGGATCCAAGGCCGCAGAGAAAAAGACCTACGAGATCGCCGAGGTCTCTGGCAGACTCAAAGGCGTGGCCTCCGATACCAAGACAGCCGTGGTTGCCCTGGCCCAGCTCAATCGAGAGAACGAGAAGGACAAGGGCCGAGTGCCTCGGCTCACCGACCTGGCCGACTCAGGTCAGATTGAAAGGGACGCCGACCTGGTGCTATTGCTCAACCGGGAGCGCAACCAACCACAGGGCGAGGCTGTGATTGCCATTGCCAAACAGAGGGACGGTGAGTGCGGCCTGGTGCCTCTGTGGTACGACGGCCAGTTCTGCCGATTCTCCGACCCATCACCCAGTTTCTAAATACCAATGACCACACAATACAGCATCAGCCAGACACAAGTCCTACGGGAAGCGAAGCACCTGGTCCGCTACGCCATCAAGCACGGCTGGATGTCCTACCCAAACGGAACCATGATGGATGGCGATGGCGACCCCATACCCAACCTGGAGCCCGAGGAAGAGACCAGCAGCCCGATTACACCGGAGCTGTGCAACAAGGCGTTCCTTCTTAGAGAGAGAGGGATTACGTTGGATAACATTGCAACAGTGTGTGGTGTTCCTCGTGGATCTATTGCTTACATAGTATCAAAGGGTCACGAGGATTACCTCTTAAGGCTAAGGACAGATCCAAATAGCACTAAGGAATCTCTTTGATAATACCCAGAAAC
>Ga0247723_1000439_pt1 | contig 28745 bp, 50 predicted proteins | sample MSEWelMarce5H_FC_FD_189079 | JGI IMG/M metagenome (GOLD analysis project Ga0247723, IMG submission 189079) | Subsurface sediment microbial communities from gas well in West Virginia, United States - MSEEL Well Study Marcellus 5H_FC | ecosystem: Environmental > Terrestrial > Deep subsurface >... | reverse complement strand
ACGCCTGCTACTGTAGCCATTATCGCTCCTTGCTGTTTCAGTATAGTTATATTATACAGGAATTTTACTGGAAAGTCAAGAGCTGGTTTTACCAATATGTTCCGAATATTTGAGTAAAAACATAGTACGCTTTGGCTCGTTGTAAAAATCCAAATGTATAGTTGTTATACGATATTTGGTTCCATACCCAACATCCCTGCGATCGACGTCTCTATCAACCCATTCCTCGTGTGTTCTACTAGTAAATCCCAAAACTGAGCGCATCCTGTCGCGAATTAACAACACACTAGGAGGATATTCTTTGGCAATTTGGTTGTATATTGCCAACCAATTTTTCTCAGATAAAATTACTGGCTTGGTCATCTTGAATAACTACCCAACCTAGTTTTTTAAGGTCTTCTCGAATTTCATCAGTTACTACCATTTCCGGAACAAATGCCTGTCCTTCTTTATAGTAGATTTGTTGTTCTTCTGTAAGATTATTAAATTCTTCAGGAGTCATTTCATCGTTGTTGCGAATACCACTACAGTACCAGTCAATGTAATCACCTTCTTCTCGCATGTCGGCAATAATACCGCCGGCATGTCTCCAACTGCATGACCAGCGTTGGTCTTTAAGAATGGGCATAACGTCTAACTTCTGGAAGTCATTATTACACATTGAAGCATAGAGATTTTGAGCGTAGACTCGGCTTTCTTTAACCTTATTGCAAATCCATTCGGTACTACGTAGGTCGTACTCCATATTATCTTTTTGCCACTCTGGATCGTTTAGATTTTCTTCATCTTGTTCACGCCAGGTTTTATACATTTGAATATAGTCGGGATTGGGCAACTTGCCTTCTTCTTCACAGCGTTTAACATAACCTTCTTTTTGAAAGGTATGTCGGTTAGGACTGCTTGATATTTTGCTCATTGGGTTTTACAGGTCTAGTTCTACAAAATAAACATTCTCGATCATTACAGATATCTTCTAACCATTCATTGCATGGTTCACAATAGAAGCTGTCAAAATCTGCGGTATAAGATTTAGGTGTCCCGCATGTGGGGCATTTTAAATCATTTAAGTCCATAGGCTATCCCTAGCTTTAATTAATCGAATCATCATTGCCTCATCTTCTTTTTCGTAGGCCTTCTCAATCTTTTGCAATTCTTTATGAGCTAGCTTACTGGCTTTTTTAAGCTCAGGAGTTTTATCTGTACCCCAACTTAGTTTGCCACCATTGGATAACCGACTGAGTTCACAGTAAGCAGTCCATCCACTGGCATCGTATGGATCAGGACGATTTGGATATACTGTAGTCCACCATAGATACAGCTCTTTAATTTCCTTAGCACGAATAGCCTGTCCTGTAGGCTTACCATAATCGGGATGATCTGGACCGCACCAATCAGTGTTAGTTAAAGTCATTGCCCAATCGAGATGATCAAGACCGGCTTCGGGGCAACGCCATGTACGCCAACGGAACCAACCTGCGGCCCAAAACGGTGCTTCGTACTTTTTACGTGCCTCATCACTCCAGGCAATATGGCTCCATGCTGTTTCTATTTCAACGAAGTCAACGAGTTCGTTAAACAAGCAGGGAAGAAACCTGTTGCCAACATCCTGCCACTGCCCGGGTTTGATGTCACGAGGGTGAGCGGTAAGACTATGAGTGCGAGTAACCCAACGGTTATTAATGTAGTACTTAACATCGTAAATTTTTCTAATAGGCCAAGTTACAAAATCCTGGAGATGGCTAAGACCTTCTTCCGCTAACCAGTATCGGAAGTTGTGCTTCATTTGCGCCGCAGTTGTCCACTCATCCCATTCTTCACTAGTTCCGGCGCTAAGTTTTTTAGTGCCACGAATCCAGTCAGCAAAGGGAGTGCAACTCCAGTATCTTGTATGCTGTGCCATTATACTTTCTCGTAGGTTTGTGCAAATATATCTTTTTTAACTACACCGTAGTCATTTGGACCATGACGAACAATAACATCTTCGCCTGTATTATAGTTTAACTTCTCACCCCATGATGTGTCAACCGATCCGGAATGATCTGCTAGTTTGGCCACTTTGATAATTGGTTTAGGAGTACAAACGCCATTGCCTAAATCATTTTTTAATGCCCAAAACTTTTCAGGAGTAATTGGATATTTTTCACCTTTAGGACCTGTCATGATATAAAAACCTGTATCATATTTTACAGGACCTTCTAGGGTATCAATGGTTCCTGGTTCTTTAGCAATCTCGTACTTTTCCTTAGCTGGTTTTTTAAATGTTTGAAAACCGCCTTTGAACCAGGCATCATTAATGCCGAGGCCTTCTACAATATTGATGTATTCACGAATCATTTTCTATCGCCAAAAAGTTGTAACAGGTTAATAAACAAGTTAATAAAGTCCATGTATAAGGTTAGTGCGCCACGTACTTCAGCAACATCTGTAGTCTCTACACTGAGTTCTTCACGAATCTTCTGTGTGTCGTAGGCAGTCAATCCGAGGAAGATGATAATAGCTAATGCACTAATAACCATTTGCATTACTGTACTACCAATAAAGATGTTAACAATACTGGCAATGATAATAGCAATCAATCCCACAAACATAAACTTGCCAACACTATCTAGACTCTGTTTAGTAAAGTAGCCATAGGCACTCATAGTACCGAACAAGATAGCCGCACCCATAAATGAGCTTACAATACTGCCCATATTAAACACGGCAAAGATAGTGGCAAAGCTCAAGCCCATTAGCGCGGCAAAACCATGTAGGCAAAGTTGTGCCATCTGTTTAGTCGGGCTTGCATTTAGCAGAATAGCAATACCAAAGATTGCTACTAACGGTGCAAAGATCACAATCCATTTCATTACGCCTGTAAAAAAGAATGCCAGCAACTCTGGGCTGGTGCCTACAAAGTAGCTGACAATCATTGATACAATAACAGCAAGACTCATATGTCCATAGACACGACCCATTGCTGAATTAATTTCGCTGGCAGAACGATATGACATTCCACCTGTATAAGTTGTTCCAAACATATTATTTTCCTTTAACAAATTGAGCCAATTCGGGTGGCTTCCATCCCAAAGGTTTTAATACCTTTCCATCTTCACGCTTTCGAACCTTGCCAGTTTCTTTATCGATCTTAGCTAAGTTAGTGGACATAACTTCCCGCCAACCACCTTCGCCATCAAATCCGCCACTATGGATCGCTCCAATTGTAACAACAATAAAGTCCAACAATGCATCTAACTGCTCTACACGATCTTCCATCAGTAAGGCCGCTTTAAGCTCTTTCCATTCTTCATCCATGAGAGACAGGTACAATTTGTACTGTTCCTCGTTTAATTCGCCAACAGATTGATCACTGGCTCGCATAAATTTTTCTTGATCACGAAACGGGTTCATTTTTATCCTTGAATTGAATTCATTAAGTTACTTACTACTTTGGATCTAGTCTTTGGAGTTTTTTCTCCTAGGATAGCTAGTCCATACATCTCATTTTGATAATTTACCAACATGACCAAGCATCTACCTGCTCTACTAGTAAATCCGGTTTTACTGATCATTATACTATTATACTTGTTAATGTCAGGGTTTGTATTCCTAATTGGCAGATTAACATATTTTTTCTTTGTTTGAACTTCTATGCTATCTCCTGCAGATGATGATAATGAAATAATTAACGGATATTTCCGTAGGCTATAAACAAAATTCACCAAGTCATCTGCTGTACTAACATTCCCTGCTTTTAATCCGCTGGCATCCTCTAATTTAGTATTTTTTAAACTATAAGAGCCGACCATAGTATTGACATCTATAATAAACTTATCATAACCACCGGGGTAGGTATATGCCAGAGTTTCTGCGGCACGATTATCACTGGCAATCAACATTGCCTTTAATAGTTCAATGCGTGGTACCATACTACCTATAGGAAATCTTCCTGTTACCTTGCCCTGCACTTTTACTTTTTCAAACAAGTCTAATTGTTCTTCTAATATCAATGCCGCCGTAAACAATTTAGTAACACTGGCAATAGGAACAACTTCGTGATGCTGGCTAGCAGTGGTCATTTCTGCATTGCTAAAATTATACAATGCATAGGTGCCTGCATGACTAGGGAAGCATACTAGTAATACTATGGCTAACAAAAAACGCATAATTACCCCCTAAGGCTGGTTTTTGTTTTATTTACTGTAGGACCATTACTAACAAAGTCAATACCAGCCATTTTGCCTTCGTAGAGTTTACCATTCCAGGTCATTGGAAGTTTAACACTTTTATTTAATACTACTATTAGGCTTTTTTGTTCTTTAAACTCAAAAACCACGGCTTCTACTGTTTTACTTGAGTTTGCTTGTTTAATGGTACAAGTCTCACCGTATCTAGTTACTTCCATTTTTGCCCCAGCGTAGATAAAATTCGCTTAATTTCTTTGCTTCTAGTTCTGCCACAACAGCATACCGATACCCGTAAGTTTGGTAGTCTAAACTTTGATGGTATGAAGGAGTACCGATGGCGTGTTCCATTACAAACTTGCCAGCATCAGTTTGTTGCCATTGCCAGATAGGTTCGGCAGCATAGATTTCGGGATCTTCAACATCACCGATTCCAAATGTATGAACAACTACTTTATGAATTTCATCCACAAATTGTAGTCCATCTTTTTCTATAACGTTAAATCTTATTGCTGCCATATTAAATGAAATAGTGTTATGAACTTTTCGGCATCACGTTTGTATTTAAACTGCCACATATCCCAAGCAGTTCTATTACAGTCTTTCCATTTTGTTAATTCTTTTTCAGTCCACTCAACAATATCGTCTAACATAACGGATCCAGAATTAATAGTATAAGATCCGCCTGAATCATGGTACCACTCTTCTTCAAGAGTTAATCTCCATTGATTTTTTACTTTAGTTAGAACTGGTTTGATACTAGGACCTTTTTCCATTGAATATTGTAAATCACTGTATTCCGGATACGCTTGTCCTAACATGTGGACCCATGCAGAACTCATTATACTTTTTTCTTCTTAAAGTATCTGCGTTTAGGTTTAGCATCTTTAAGATTTAAAGGACTATGGCTAACATCTTGTTTGGACTTTTCTAATGCGGCATGAATAGCTTCTGCACTGACGTTGTCTTCCTCATCAGCGAAACTTCCCATACCGTCATGTCCGTCACCGTCATAATCTTCACCTGCGTCCGAAATAAATGCTACCCCAGTCCTGGCCAACATACGATGTGCCGCATCTGGATCGCTGAATGCTTCTCGCAAACTACCTACATGCCCGTCTTTAGTTTGACTGATAGTCTGCCATGTTCTAATTTCTAGCAAAGGTTCTATCTCGGTAGGAATAGATACAACATAATGCATATCATTATATCCTTCAATATTAAATGATTTGACTATAGTACCTTGTGTGGATTTATCATTATTTCGTTGAACACCATAGATCCACACGGTATCACCTACGTTGTATTTCTTTTTAACTGTCATATTTTTAACCCGCAGGTTGCTTTACTGCTTCTTTAGCTTCAAGTAGGTCTTTGACAAACTTAATTGCTTTTCTGTCAGAATCGTAAACGAATTCTTGATCTTCATCTTCGTCGGTACGCAGAGTTACAATAACTCCATTGCGTACCTTTCGAATTTCTATGCTTTCAAACAACATGGGGTTCCTTTCTTATTGTGGAACTGATAGATTATAGTTAAAGTGGAAAATACCAATGTGTGCTACTTCTCTACTCAGTTCCTGATCACACCATATTTGATACCCGGCCTTTTGGGCTTGTTGACAAAAGAAAATATCTTCGCCAATCTCAAGATTTAATGATGGAATAAATTCTTGCAGATAGTGAGGTTGAGGAATCCGTTCATAGACTTCTCTCTTACATAGTACCATACCGTGTGGTAGTACGTCAATTAATTCCATTGGCGGACTTTGATCCGTGGTCTGGAATTCTGTAAACTTACCAGCACTGCCACTCATGCCAGTAAAGTTAGGGTTGGGGAAACGTCTGCGGCGATAGTTAGCGCCCACAATTTCTTTATTACGTGCCAACAAACGCATAGGTGCGTCAATTGGGAATTTCATATCTGAGTCTACCCACCAAATATAATCAAAGTCTGACTTTAGGAAGATGTCAACTAGATTACGACGGGCAATAGTAATAACTGATCCAATGTTAAATGCACAGTTGATCTTAACACCATTAGCAACCATATTGGCAGCTGCCATGGCCAAGTGTTGTGCAAATTCGGCATTAACCATTTCCATTGCTGGAACAGCAATCATAACACTTGGTGGTTTTCCATTCTGTGCTGGAGCCTGTGGGCGAAAATTAGTTGGCATAGCCTGACCAGGTGCGCCAGGGCGATTGAATGCTGTCTGCATAGCCGCAGTTGCCGCGGTAGGAGTCGGTGCAGGAGCAGTCGCACGACTTGGAATGTTTAGTTTACCTTTTTTCATTTGTTTCCTTTAAAATTATTATACTTGGTAATTGTTGAAAGAGCAAGAACTGATTTTGCCATTATCTAGGTGCAAATTCTTGCTGTAATTTAATATTGTCAAAAAACTCTTTTTTGGTATTGCCGTCGTCTTTGAACGCACCTTTCAATACTGTAGTTTGAGTTAATGAGCTGTGCGCCATAATGCCACGGTTCTCACAGCACCCATGTACTGCTTGAATATAAACACCTAGGTCTTTGGCTCCTGTGGCTTTTTCGATCTCCCTAGCAATGTCGTTACAAAGTTCCTCCTGGAGAGTACCTCGTCTTGCACACCACTGGGCGATACGAGTGTACTTTGAGAGTCCGATAAGTTTCTCAGCGGCAATAATACCAATATAAGCAACGCCACTAACGGGTTGGTGATGATGACTACACATACTACGAAGCTCACTACGAACAACCAGCATACCTTCGTAGCGGTCCTGCGAATCATTTGGGAAAGCGGTTGCGTCTGGTGCTGGTTCATATCTTCCTGCCATTATTTCGTTAAAATACATTTTAGCAAGTCGTCTTGCTGTACCTTTGCTATTGGGATCGTTTTCTCTATCGATTAATAGAGTATCTAGCACACCTTCGAATGCCGTTGTAGCTTCGTCGATTAGTCTAGGAATATCTTCTTCACTAACATAGTCGCTGATGTTATCTCCGGCCCAAAATCTTTTGCCATTGCGTCTCATCACTGCGCCCAAATAGCCATGCATTGAGCCTTCTTCATAGCCCTTGTCGTCTATGTTGTTTAATGTCACTGGTTCACTCATTTTAATTTTCTCCGATGTTAAGGCAGAGGATTGCCATATAATTCTATTGTACTTTATTTAGATTGAATTGTCAACACCATTAATATTTTGTGTACCACCGATATGCGCTATCAATGATTGTTCCAATATCACTGTGTTCTGGTTCCCAATCTAAATCCCTTTTAGCTTTTGATGAATCTGCAATCAATATTGCAGGATCACCTGGACGCTTAATTCCATAATTCAAAAATTTAAATCCATATTTTTCACCAACGTAGTCTGCAATTTGTTTATTGCTAATACCTTGTGCAGTTCCTAAATTGAATACATAAAATCCTGGATTGTATTCTAAATAATTGATAACTTTGATATGAGCCTGTGCTAGATCCAAAACATGGACATAATCTCTAACGCAGGTACCATCTGGAGTATTATAGTCATCTCCAAATACATTAAATGCTTTACCGTTAATACTGGCTTCCAAAGCTCGGGCAATAATATGGGTGCCGCCAGATTCTTCACCTAAGTCGTGTTCAACGGGCCATGCACCTGCGGCATTAAAATATCTAAAACAGATACTATTGATATCGTAGGCGTTACTGTAATCTCTCAGCATTGTTTCGATCATTAACTTAGTACGACCGTAGGGACTAATTGGATTAAGTGGATGACTTTCTGGAATAGGTAATTCTTTAGGTTCACCGTAAACACTGGCACTACTGCTAAACAGTATAGTAGGCTTCTTAGAAAAATTCTTGATATGATTTAACAATGTAATTGTTTTAGCAACATTGTTTTCATAGTAGTCCGCCGGATCGTACACACTAGGTTCTACCAAACTTGTTCCAGCACAATGTACAATAATGTCTGGTTGTTCTAGTTCAATTAGATCTAGTGCAGGCGTGCTGGCATAATCTGCCCTTAAAAAACAATCTATATCTTTAAGGGTATGATTATGCTGAACTCGATCTATAATGACAACACGATTATTATGATCAGCATATCTAAATGCCCGTGCGATATGACTACCAATGTAGCCACATCCTCCGGTGACAATTATAGTTTTGCTCATGACAGTCGAAGTAACAAATTCTTCTTTAATGCTGCCTCGAGGACCTGCATAGTAACACCTAGATCTTTTGACAATGATACCAATGCTTCGGTGTCCTTAGGCAAACAATGTCCACCGAATCCAAAAGATCCATCCGCACCGGGTACCTTCATATGGCTGCGTCCGATTCGCTGATCTAAACTAACCAATTCGGCAATAACATCGTAATCTAATCCGGATGCTACTGCTATTCCATGAAGCTCATTCATGAATACAACTTTAGTGGCTAGAAAACTGTTTATAGCATATTTGGCCAATGCGGCTTCGCCGATATCACAATGCACAATAGTTTTTAAATTTTGTTGACTGAGCTTAACAAAACGTTCAGCTTCATTCATATAGGCTTTAACACTGCCTCCTATGATAGCAAATGACCCGTTGAGATAATCTCTAACAGCATCCGAAGCTGTAAGGAATTCAGGAACATGAACTAGATTTGGATACTGCTCATTTAACCTTTTGTATATATTCGGAGTAGCTGTACACTTACTAATGATAACTCCGGTATATTTAATTTTATGTAACTTGTTTAATACATCTTCGAGAATAGAGGTATCACAATTTCCAGAGTCGCCACGTGGAGTAGGCACACAGACAAATACTGCTTCTGCTCCTGCAAGATCATTGTAAGTAGAGTTGTGTCCTTTATTAGGATCTATAATTACAATTTCCATGCAGAATCTATCGGAAATTGAATTAAGTATAGCATCCCCTACATATCCTAGTCCGATGATACCTATTTTAACTTCAGGAAAGGAGTTCACGTTCGACGGTTTCCTTAATTACTTCAGTGGCTACCCAACTCACTTCTGAGCCTTCACCCCAACTCTGTTTCATTGTTTTTTGAAAGTGAGTTGCTTTTGCAAGAGCTTCTTCGAGGTTGATTGCCTCAACGTCAAAGGTGTATCTAACATCTAGTTTTACGGTATATTGTTTGACAACAGCTTTGGTGTTAGAGAAATATTCACGACTATCTATAACAGGTAAGTTAGAGTAATCAAGATTTATAATGTTTTCTACGTACTCGAGCATTAGTTCTTCAGAGTCTACATTGGTATATGTAACGTCATCCCAGGCAATGTTCCATTCATCTCCTAGTTCTTCACAGTAGGCGCTTTTATAATTTCGATGAATCCATTGAAATGCCAATGGTTGTTCAGGAACCTCTGCGCCAAGATATACTACAACTTTGGTAGCATTGTCGTAGATGCAGTGACCGCAAGGCCTATCATTTTGATCTTTGAATGTAATATGTGAAGTATTATTGAAAATTTCAAAACCCCAGTCATCTCCTGTGGTAAATTTGTTATCAATAGCTTCAAGTACTGATTTAAGATTCATCTGTGAGTCCCATAAAAATTAGTTCACGTTCTGTAATGTTGGCAACGGGCACTAGCCATTCATTCTTAATAGCTTCCATGATCACTAATTTGTGTGATCTGGGACAGTCTTGGCTGATTTCAAATCCTGCTCTAGGGGCTACAGTAAGTTTATCCTTGATGAGAAATCGAGGATCATCTTGTGTAAGTGTACGGATTTGACTTTGATGGACGGTGTAGTTCATTCTACTAGTATAGCAGAATGTTCGGTAGTTGTCAACTACCAGTTAATCCAATCTTTGTTTCTATATGGTTTGCCAGCTTCTGCCGCAGACAAATAACGGACTACCTTCTTTTTAACACGTTGTAAGATTGGATGATTGTGATCGTGTTCGAAGGCTTTTAAGTACATACGCCAACTGTTATGACGTCTTTTCTTGCCTTTTTGGTTTTCGTTGAGATAGTTAACAACTTGACGTTTATTTTTACCAAACTTGTCCATAAGTTCGCAGGCAATGTTAAATCCATACGCATCTATTTCATCTGAGCATCCTAGGTACTCTTGTTCTTCCCTAATTTTACTTTTTTCAGCATTGCTGGCATAATCTGGAAGTTGCTTAAAGTTTCTTCTTCTAAATTGACGCATGTGAATAATTTCATGTAGCAGGGTGTCTGCTATAGTTGTACACATACTAGAAAATCTTTTGCTGGTTAGATTTATTATCTTTTCATTGGCCCGATATTGGAACAATATTTCAATGCATTTTTCGTAGTCTTCGTCGTAACCGCTGTAGTAACAGCCACCTACAAATACAAAACCTGAATCTACCTTTGGACTAAAAGTTTTTCGAACTCTAACAGGTATGTACTTCTTTAAAAGACCGGTAACTTTTTTATGAAATTGGTCTATAGTAAGCGGCTGTTTTACTATTTCAGGCGCCAAGGTATGCATCAGCGTAATTATGCTGTTTCGATTTAACACAGACCAGTCAAAGTTTTTGGTTGAAGTAGCCATTTTTCACCCAGAGTATACTATTAATTATCACTGTTTTGCTTCTATTATATACTACTTTTAAGCTATAACATATTTATGTGGGCTATTATTGGTCATAAATATCAAACACCAATGTTGTCCAATGAAAATCCATTCTATACACGACCTCTCTAATAATTATGTAGTTGATATGCTTAGGGATAATCTGGTAACCGTGACTGAATCTAATTTAGTTAAAAACTATCATCCAGACTTTTCTAATGACCCTGCCAATTTATTCTACATTCTTAAAGACGGGCGCTTTAAAAATGGCGACTATTTTGTTATGGAAGAAGATGGAAAGTATGTTGGCAGCGCAGGATGGAATCCATATGGTGATGTTGCACTAGTATTAACTAGAGCATTCATTCCTATAACAGAACGCAGGAAATATAATATGGCACGTTACCTGCTACCTATAATATTTGAGAAATCAATTGATTTTAAAAAACTTTGGATTACTTGTAACGATTATAATTTTACAATATATCGGGCACTAACTAGATTGCACAACGGTAAATCTATAGGATTATGCTCGTCGTGGGATGATGTATATAAAAATTTTATACCTATTGGAAAAAAGACAGTAAACTATACAGAACAATATGTAGCAGAATATAAAAGATATTAATTAATATATTCTGCTAACATGATATTTGCTTCTTGCCATGTTAATCGTTTCTTAGTAGTTAAGTTTATAAGTGGCATCGAGTAACAATCTCGTTTGCTATTTCCATTGAGAAGGGTGTGAATGATCATGCCATTGACTAAACAGGCAGGCCCGTTTGCACTAGCTTCGAATATAAAATTGCAATCTTCTTCATTGTAAATTTTTATTCTTTCGCCAACCTTGTTATATATAAAGCTCGGTGATCTGTCTGGTTTTAGAGAATACCAACACATTTTACTATTAGTTGAATTATAAATCAAATTAATTTTAACACAATCAGTGATTCGGTTTGATAATTCACTAACATAACTAACATCTTTGTGTAAGGTATATTTGTGGTAGGGTAACGCACTAAAAAATCTACAATTGTCTACACCAATGTTTAGAGACGCTAACCATTCTTTAAACTCAATGTTTATATCATCAATTGGTAATATTTTCTCAAATGATTTATTAATCTTAATATCCTGATAGCACTGGACAAATATATTGGGAATGTTTAATTCCTGATAATATATATTACTCATTTTTAATTACCGGTTGTTAACAATATATGCATCCTTGTTTGAGTGCCCATATGAAATACTGAGTGTTTAATACCTTTAGGGTTGAGATACCAGACTCGGCCATCTGCTGGCATATGACACAGTGTCATATCTCTGTGGGAGTTCTCAAACACCCACAAACAGTTTTCATCTGTTACTACTGGAATATGATATCGGTGCGCTGTATGCATGTCCCTGTGTAATCTATAAGCATGATTTGCTCTTAACCATATTAATTGACATCTACCTTGAAAAGGTTTTTCAAATTTAGAATTGTGCATTTTAAACACATTGTCAATTGCTTCTTTTAGATACAGACCGTCTAACTCAGTTAAAAATTCTGAAAAGTCTTCTTCTTTAATATTTGCTTTTTCAACTGTATTGTGACTACCTCGATGTTTTTGCCAACGATCGATCCCTTCGATTCCTGGTAAATGATTTAAGTTAAAAGTTGTTGCTGTGCGAGACAACAACTCATTATTAAATATGTCATGAGAAATTCCAAGTCTACTAAACAAAATTTCAACCGAATCGATTAATTTTTTTACATCAAAATTAAGATCAGTAGGAAAACAATACGGGTCTACTCTATCAGTTACTATCATTTAATAAACTCCATGGATCTTCTATAAATCTAAAACTTAGCGATATTCGTTGCTCTCCGATTGGAGAGTATACCCCGTGCGGAATCTTTGTATTAAAAATTGTAGGCTGTAATAAATCAAATTGATCAATCAATTGAAATTTTGCATCCTTGGAAAACTTATATTTTGGAATTCCATTAGGTTGTATCGCTTCATACATTTGACCGTTGACTAAGTTGTATAATCCAGTATATGACCCTTTTGGTATTTTGATTCCAAAGTTTAATGCCAACGTTTGTTTTTGATGATCAACATGAGTAAGAGCAAACCCATTACCTACTATTACAATGATTGCACATGCTCTAGGAATTATTTTTTTTTCTTTAAACCATAGATTAATACTAGGACATTTTGCTAGTAAGTCTGGTAATTTAAGATGGAAATAAGGATTTGATGCCCCTGTATTTTTGGGTTCGTTGTCATATGCATAGACTGTTAATTCTTTAATGATCCTATCGTAATTCTCAATGTGAATAGTTTTATATAAAAAGTTTTCAATCATATAGTGCAGTCCTGTGTTGCATTTATATAATCTAATAATTGCTTTTTATATTGCCCTGCCATCCTTAGTCGTTTTTTTAATATTGATTTCCACGGCATGTCTTTTATTTTCCAATTCATTAACTCTTCCTGCGAGTATCCATGACTTCTTAATGCCATGATCATCCAAGAGCCGGGCATGTTTTCTTTATACATTGCAATATCATTAAACTCTTTAGAAATAGAAAATGCAGTAGAGTGAGTCATTGTATTGCTTACCCAATCTTCTCCGTCAACATTTAATGTATATCCGTATCTGTGATGATCTTTGTCAAATGCAGATTGATAGTGAGTATCAGTGTTTATGCTCAACGGATACCAATTATCACATAGATCTCTGCCTTCATTCCTAAACCATTCAAATGATTCTCTTAGGTCTTTTTCAGTTTCTTTTGGTAGTCCTACAATCATAGAACACGTTATCGAAATCTCACTGTTCCACTGTTTGTAATATAAATCTAACAAAAATGTCTTCAGTTTATTTCTGTCCATGCCTTTTCCTATGGCTTTTGCTGCATAAGGATGGAACGACTCTATACCAAACACCACTGAAGATAATCCCATTTCTTTTAATAATACAATCTGTTCAGTGTGTTTATATAACAGGTCTGCTCTTAGGAAACATACAAAATTTATTTTAAATGGCAATTGTGTAAAAACAGAATGTAGTGCTGCCACTTTTTCAGTTGAATCATTGAATGTATCGTCTGTGAAAAAATAATTAGTGGTTCCGAATTTTGTGTAATTTTCAATCAACTCTTTCTTAATAAGATCATAGTCTCTTATGTAATCAAGTTTCTTTTTACCGTTCAGTGGGTACGCACAAAATTTACATTTAAAAATACATCCCCTAGTGATTTCAATTGGTAGTGTTTCGTTATTTAAAATTATATCCTGTTCAATAAATCTGTGTTGTAGATTTTCAATGTCGAACTTTTCTAGGTCGCCGTTAATAATGTCCTGTTTGCCTATTTTTTTATGTAAGGCCTTTTTCTTTCCGCTTTGAAGTTCGTTCAAATAGTTAACCACTGATTCTTCAGAGTAGCCATGAAACACAGCATCAAAGAACGGATTCCCCTCCATCTGCCAACTATTAGCCCCACCTGCAATTATTTTAACAGATGGGACTGACGATTTAATAAAGTCTATTGCAGATTCTATTTGAGAATCAACTCCTGCGTGTCCTCTAAAAATTGATCCGGCAGTTGGCACAAGAATTGGATTATTGTAATCTTCGTTGACAAACGAATAAAATGTAGTTGAAATTCCAACGGCTAATAATTTATCAGATACTAATTTTTCACAGATACTGATTAACTCATTCGAATTAAAAAAATCAGTAAAGTCAATAACCTGAACATCGTATCCATTTATTCGGCAGTGATGCGCCACTTGGTATGCACCTATTGATCTCTGCCAAACAGATCCTCTGGTATTTGTAAAAATTAAAAAATGTGGTAGTTGCATGGCCTTGATATTTATAATGATATACTGCGCTGAGATTTTGTTTAGGCTGGGCAACACCAAATAAATAAATGTATGGAAACTATTATAGGTCTAGGAGACAAAAAATCTCCATTTTTATATCTTGATGAATATGTTAAGCAGATTGATTTAAATTTGTTAAACAACGAAATATCTAAAGGGATTGCGTTATCCAATTGGAATAAACGATTTGTTTCAAGTGGTGTTCATGATGAATGGGCAGATAAAGAAATTACTCCCTATATACGAAACTTAGAAAAACATCTAACTCCTGAACAGGTTGAGATATTTACATCGTTTAAAACAACTGACGAAAAACTTAAATTTATTAGTTGTATACTTCCTGTACCGCATCCGTTTTGGATAGTCTATTTACGAAATAATAAACGGATAGATTCTAGTGGCATTAACAACAAAGCAGTTTCTGCAGATTGTCATTGGACAGAAAATGCTGCACACTTTCCTACACTAGTTGACTTTGTTAAAAGCATGCCGTTTGAAGGAATTGGAAGAGTCATGATTTTTATGACAGAGGCTAATAATCAAACAGTTCCTCACTTTGATGCAGGAACGCAAGAACAACGTTCTAAAAAACCCAATGATGATTTTATTTGGTTTACTACTTCACAACACGCTAAAAAAATATATGTTATGAATGGTACCACTAAGGAAAAGTTTTACACCGACGAAACTAAAAAGTATATATGGTTTAATGAAATGGATTATCACGGAACTGATGCTATTCCTTATTTTACATTCTCGATAAGAATAGACGGAAAGTTTCTACCAGATATAAAAAGCCGCTTACTAGCTAGTCTTTGAGTAAGAGATCGGGAAATAAAAAATCTTCAAACTTGAATGCAAATATTGCAACTATTCTAGTTTTATCAAAGTTTAATACTTGATGTTTCCATCCTGTGTTGATAAAATACATCTTGCCGGGTTCCATTAACAGTTCTTCTATGCAATCTTTGGTTTGAAAGTTAAATTTGTTATCCCCAACATCTATGCAGATTTGTGCCCTGCATACCACGCTGGTATCTGCATCAATGTGCCACGGTATGATATGATTAGGACTTGAAACTGAAATTCTAAGTCTATAAACATTTTTAAAGTATCTAAGTAGAAAAGTTTTAATTCTTTCAGTACCATCTACCCAGTTGGTGTAGTCAAATTCTGTTTTTTGATCAGAGCTATGCGATTGCAATAATATTTGTTTGTATTCTGTTTGTGACACATTGAATACTGATTTTAAGTCAATATTTTCTGCAATTTGATAGTTATCACTTCCTATGCTAGTAGGCGGAATTGTACTTGATAGATTTTTTAAATCAAATATTATTTCTTCTGGTACAGAATCGACAACAGAAAATGCCTTAAGCATTCGTCTCGACGGCCCCAATCCGTTGACTCTTTGTTTTTTAGATTCTATCATAAATTAAATTTTGTTGTTTGAATATTTAATAAATAACTAAAAGGATTAAAAAATATATGTACACTATTATTTTATACAGAAGACCGGATGTATCAACTTTATTTTTTCAGCCTGATTCAGATGTCTGGCAAAATCCTAACCTTATTAACTTTTATCAGCATATTAAAGATGAAGGAATTTTAATGTCTGATACTATAGAACTATCCGAAGACCAGTTGATTATGAAAAAAACTATGGTTTGGAAAAATTTTGAAAGTTGGTCTCAATATGTGGATGACTTTATATTAGCTTTTCCAACTTACGCCAGCGATCGTGACACTTTTCACACGGCACACAACTCTCAATACCTAGTTAAAACTTTTTTTAATGATGAAGTTGAACTAAAGTCCGTGGGTACTATTAACGCATCTGTAATAATTCATAATAACAATGGTGTCATATCTTCGTCATATGTGATTACTGAGTAATGACCCCTTATAAACAAACGTTGTTTGTAGTATGGATAAATCAGATATTATTCTGCTTATCGCTTATACTAATGTGGGATAATTTGTTAATTCCAATAGGTATTGTAGCACTATATGTATTTGGCTGCTTTAGCGAAATTTCCATTCATAGATACTATACACATAAAAGTTATGAAACTACTCCATTAAAAGAAAAGTTTTTAAGAGTATTTGCACTATTAGCAGGCCAAGGCGCTACTATATCTTGGGTCACTGTTCATAGAACTCATCATGCGTTTGAAGATACTATTAAAGATCCGCACAGTCCTTTATTTCATCCATGGTGGAAGATACTGTTAGGTTTGTTCCCTACTCAATATAGTAACAATCTTGTTGTGGACTTGATGAGAAAAAGAAGCTGGAACTATTTTGTCTTTGAAAACAAATACTACTGGTTAATATGGACAGCAATTTGGATTGTATCGTTTCTAATTAGTAAATGGTTATTTTATTTTATTGTTGCCGGCGCCGCCCTATGGTACGCGGCAACTAGTGCAGTAAACATCTTATCGCACGGATTTATATTAGGCACTACTCGATTTAAAGAAACAGTTGCAACTAATAGCAGTATCCTTAATTTCTTTACAGGAATAGGAAATCATAACAATCATCACAAGTTTCCTAAAAGTTATACCTATTCCGTTGATAATGAAATAGATATCAACGGTTGGGTCATTAAAACTTTTTTTAAAATCTAAATTCTGATTTAAGGCTGTTATGCCTTACTACTATTGTTCTCTGTTGTTTTCCTGCAAGACTTCCTAATAGCTTATTAAACATGTGAAATTTTGAAAAGGTATTAGGTGGTATAATTTCCACGTCATTAACTATATATCTATCTGTGATAGTTAATAACTGGTCATGCAGGTTTCGTCTTTTATTAAATTTTTCACCAGTGTCTACAATAGCAATATAACCGTCATATAATTTGTTACGTTCGGCTTCTGTCATACATGCCTGATACATCATTAAAGATAGCGCTCTGTGTCTTATATAATCTAGTCCAGGTCTATTTAATGTAAAATTAGTTCCAACACTCCAAAAAGGTAATCCACTCCAGAAAGAAATTCGCATAGTGCCCTCGACTTGTCCGTCAATTTCTCCCACTACTAATAATCCCGGGTTGTTATTATCTATGGTTGTTTTTATATAATGGGCTGACTGATTTTCTATACTGGTACCGAACATAGATTTTTGACTAGATATAATAGTAGATACTACTTCCCGATCTGTATCAGCGTAGGGTCTTACAGTTATCCTTGAGAATATTTCATGATTACTAACAAATTTCATTTTTTAATCAACTCGATAAATTTTGCAGACAAATCAATTTCCCACCACTTTTCACCGAATCTATATTTTCCAGGCCACCTATGATGATTATTATGCCACCCGCCTCCTAGTGTAATAATTGAATTCCACAATACATTTCTACTGTTATCGGATAAGTCGTAGTTGCGATATCCTACAGCAGGATGATGAAATATTACATTACCTAGATTTTCTATCATACCAAATAAAAAGAATCCACCCAATGTAAAAAAGAATAGGCCAAAATAAGGGTCAATCAAATACATTACTAATCCAGACAACCAGTAAAATTTATAGTAGTGTCTGTGTATGACTTTAATTAACTTATCGGTATACATGTTCCTATTGGCCAATGCAGGAATTTGTTCTATTGGTTTAAATTGCCATCCTATGAATGATGTAAATATTCCGTTCGTAGGAGAGTGCAGATCTGCACTGGTATCGGATACTCTGTGATGATGTTTGTGTAGGCCTACCCAAAATATAGCACTGCCCTGGCCCGATAAGGATCCAAATATGATCATTAATACTTCCCAGAATCTAGATGTTTTAAATGATTGGTGTGCTAAGAATCTATGAAATCCTATAGAACTTCCAAAGATTCCGATAACATAGAATCCTAGGAGAGTATATAATATATAGGTCCATGTAAAATCAGTGATTAAAACATAGATAGCCAATAAGGATAGTACATATCCGGGCAACATGATTCGTTTAAAATGATCACTTAAATGCATTATTAAACTTCTCTTGTAATAAATCAAATGAGGGATTAATTTTAAATCTTAGACTTAGCATCCATCGAAATGACTGCACTCCCCTATTATCAACTCTATGCCACGTATCTGTATTAACTAGTGCAGGCTCTGTTACTAAAGTAGAAAATATAGGAACTGTTTCATTGGACTTTCCGTTTTGTATTTGCTCGTTGGTAACTCTAATGGTTGTATAATTATTTTCAACAGAGTAGACAGAAAAATCTGAATTGCTAAACCAATCCATAGATCCTGTTTCGCAATTTAAAATAGGAACGTTAAATGCACATAATCTATCAACTCCGTCCTTGTGAATTAAACCAACAGTATTAGGTTCTATTGCAAATATTTGTAAAACAATAATCTCTTCTGGAATGCCTTGTCTGATCCATTCGGGTATCTCATCTTTTATTAGACGATGAATAATAGTGTGAGTATCTCCCCTAAGTCTGCTACTCTCTAAACATTTTTCGTTGTCTACAAATGTCAAACCAAATTCTTTAATCTTTTCAAAGAAAGGATTCCACTTATAGTGTGTTATTAAATTTTTCATTTAGATATTATAAGTGTGGTCGTCTGAATCAATGTCAATAATAATATGTATACGCTCAACATTAGATCTATTTTCTGCAGAATGTTTTTTTCTGTTAGCTAATTGTGAAAGGTACCCTTCGGGCATGTGCATAGGATGATCTTTATCTTCCCCAAAGAATAACACATCAGGGTCGGTAACAATAGGCACATGAAATCGATAGTGCTCTAAAAAGTATTTTCCAGGATCGATATGTTCTCCTATAATGCCGGACGGCATTAACTTAACTATCATTATCCTTCCTAATTTTGTTCCGTTTACAGAAGCAAATACCCAGTTAACTAATTTATCTACTTCTGGGTAAAGTTGTCTTGCAGGAGTATCTTTACACTCAACAATAGCAGACAGTGCTTCGATTGTATGCGGTGTATCTTTAGTTACATTATGAACTCTTAGATGATTGGTTATACTTGTTTTAAATACTGCGGCTTCAGATCGACGATCGGGTATTGGCAGATTATTCCAATCTATTTTTAATACCTCGGCCTTGGCATTTATAAATAGATCGTCAGGAACTTTAGATAATACTCTAATAACTTGGTTCATGAAGATATTTATAGATTGCTATGCTAGACTTTAAATTTTATAAGACGACTACGTTGTCATGTTTCCCTTCAATTAGTAAGGCCCTACTAGAAAAACATAAAGATAAATTTAATACAAATGAAAGAAGCGCAGTGTTATTGCCTTGGACACAAGAAAACTTTTTAGATTTGTATGATGAAATAAACTCGTTAGTTAAACCAAAAGGTTTACATGTTACTATTTCTAGATTTTTTATTACTCCGCCGAACGGACGTCTCGGAGTTCATGTGGATAGTCACGAACTAAATCCTAACGCATACGCTTTAAATATCCCTATATTGGTAGATTCAAAAGACCATGTTATGAATTGGTTCGACTACGATGGCGAAATTTTTTCAAAAGTAACTCCGACATATAATAAAGCGATTGCTCCGTTAACGCCGGAAAAGCTTCAGTTAGTTGAAAGTTATTTGTTAATAGAACCTACATACGTTCAGGTTGGAGTATTTCATGAAGTATTGAATACAAGTAGTTTACCGAGAATTGTATTAAGTATTAGATTTTCAAACTCGTTTAAAGTGGGTTAAGGTCTGATTTCCACGGTGTATTAATAATGCAATTATCTTTTTTTCTAAATCTTTCAATAAATTTTTTATATTCAGTTACAGCCTGATGTTTAGAAATATTTTGATATGGTCTAAAATGTCTTACTATAAATCCTGCATCCCATACACCTTGTCCTAGATCTCTTTTATCATCCTCTTTCCATACTTGTCCGTTATCTAATATAGGATCTTCATCAAAAATTCTTTGAACAGTTTTTAGATCTCTCCAAATTTCAATATAGTCGATGCTACGGCTTACTGGATTAAATGATTTTACTCTCCACACTAGGTCTCCATTTTGTGCAGATTGATTAAATGCTTCATTATGATTCTTCCACTTTTCCTGCAAGTGTGTGGTTTGTTTCCTAACATTTAAACCTGCATTATTTCCTTCTACAAAATAATTCTTTACAAAAGATTCATTGTCAAATCTATGCTGTATCCAAAGATATCTTACCACCCATCCAATCTCGCCGTCTGGATCGATAAGAGAATTCATTGGTGATGTTGTGTTATCTATAAAACAAATTGCGTTAATGTGCATATATAAATATTTACATGATTTTAAAAAACGTTCACAAAAATTGGGCAACTGAAATACAATTTGATGATCCTTTAGATTTTTTTAAACAACCTATGGGGTTTTGGAGAGATTTAATTTACCAACGGAAGCTTCTAATATTTAAAAAAATGAAATTCACTAAAGAAGATTATGCAAAATTTTCTTTACACTTTGGAAGACCGTGGACAAATGAAGAGTATAGCTATAGTGAAGAAAAAAAAGAAGATGTAATGACAGATGTAGGACTTATGACACTAAGTCCATTTAGTAATAAGACTAGTAAACGATTGCATACTCGTCCGATGACATATCATGCAGATATTCCTAATAAAGGAATAAATCCTTTTCCATTTAGAAGTTTATGGATTACAAAAAATCCTAATCCGGAAATATCAGGAATAACAGGATTTTTAAATATATCTCAGGAATCGTTTTCTTACTTAACTGATGAACAACGGGACCTACTTGATAAAGTTAAAATAATACAGCAAAGTTGGTATAAGCCCGGAACTGATTTTAGAGAATATGACTTTGTAAAAATACATCCAATCACAGGAGAAAAATCACTACGATTAAATTATTTTTGTAAAGGTCAGGATCAAACGGCTTGGATTAAGTATGTGATAATTAACGAGCAACAGCAGCCAGATTGTCAATTAATCGAAGACTTTACTAAACATTTATTGCAATTTAAAGATTTACAACACTTCCATACTTGGGATACTTATGATATATTAATATATGATAATTATCAGTTCATTCACAACAGAAGTTCTTTAATCCTTGAAGCAGGTGAAGAACGTCATTTCTATAGAATGAATATTGATCATGTTAATGATTTAGAATTTAAAATTTAAAAATGGTTTAAAAATTACACAAGGGTCCCATTCCCACCACTTGCCACTTATACTGTTACCAAAATTAAAATTTTTAGGATCGTAATGGTGATTGTTATGCCATCCTTGTCCCCAGGCAAGGTATCCTAAAATAAGATTATTATAACTATTATCTTTAGTTGTATAATTCCTGTATCCTATGATACCCTTAAGGTGGCCAAATACATTAACTAAGTTGTCTTGAATTGTTCCTAAGAAAGATACTAGACAAAAAGCGGTTAGTGCAAGTTTCCAATCAAATAATGCAACAATTAACGGGACACCCCAAAGTACCTTCAATTGATGTTTATGAAACCATAAATGGTTAGGTTTCCTAAGTAAGTCGACTGCATACTTAATATTAACAGGACTAGAACTTTCAGAAATGCTATACTGCCATCCTACGAATGAATGCAACTTACTATGAATTACTGGGCTATGAATATCTTTATCAGTTTCTGCATGGGGATGATGATAACCTCTATGCAATGCTACCCAAAATATACTTGCACCCTGAGCAGCGAATGCCGCAAAAAATAATATAATGTTTTCTTTCCATGTAGGAATAACGTGTGTTTTATGACTAAAAATTCTATGATATCCTACTGCAATCCCTAGGCCAGACACAAGTATCCACATCATAAATGTACCTATTAGATATACAGGAGAGATAACTCCTGTTAGTAGTAAACTTATAGTAAGCAGTCCTAGTATAACAGCTGGTACAAATTGAAACCAAAATGATTTAGATATGGTTTTAAACATTATATATCTCCGCCTTTTGGAAGTTGTACTCTATATTCTTTTTTAAGAAAAGTACATCTAACCACCGTTTCAACCGAAAGAAGCCTTCTTCTGTATAATATATCCCAATGATCTGAATAGAAAGTTTTATTTCTAGGATCAACAATGTATTCGTCAAAATAATCGTAACGTTCTGCGGCTTCTTTACTAAATCCTAATTTTCGCATTAGCCTTGCTTGGCGAGAATTCATTACAGTAAAAAATTTTAATCTTCCCTTAGACTCATTGTATTCCATGATGACATCTAAGATATCTTTTAATAAAAAATTATTTCCAGAACTTCTTCCGGAGGTAAGATACCAACTAGCTTCATTTACACTTTCGTAAAATGATATAAATGCATCTATTTTTTTTGTATCTTTGTTGTAAAAACCAAATGCATGATAATTTTTTAAATCAGTAAGATAGGTATCGCAAAATACATCATACAATTCTTTTTGAAAATCTGGATCTTCAGTTGCAAAGTTAGTCGACCCCATATAGGTCTTCGTTAGAGTAAACAGATGTTTTATAGCATTTTTATGTTTTTTAGTTAGTTTAATAATGCTCATAATTTTTTCCTTAGATGTTTGATTAATTCTTTGACAGGAATTCCATCTAAGGACGACGATTTCCTAGTAATTACATCTCTCTTTAAATTGTTATATGATTCTAAATTAAATCCTAATAGTCTTTCAAATCCATGTGTTTTAACTTTAACTCTTATAGAAGGGTAAAGTCGTTTTAATATTTCGTTCTTACTGCTAACTGATGTAATCTTATAATTAAATCTGTTATTAACTAGGTCTTGAATAGCAGGATCTTCAAGGTAATACAGCATCATCTCAGGAGTATAACTAAACCACTCATTAACTAACGGAATTTGAAATTTATTTGAGAATCTCATAGCACTAGCATCTTCATTCTCTCTAAAACAATGGTACCAATAACTGCCTTCTAGGCCAACATGTCTTCTTAAGAGTTGCTCTCCGCCCATTATAGAAGGCATTCCAAGTTTTTTAATATGATAATAGACAGTTAGATATGTTATTTGAGTACAATCGATGTCTTGAGCAAACTCACTAGCCTCCCCTGACCAATAAAAATCTTTAACATCAAACTCGATTATTTCTAAATTCACCCCAAGTTCTTTTGCAATAGTCTGAGCTTCTAGCACATCGGGTAGATTATAATCGTCTTTGAATTTAATAGTAACACATCTTGGAGTGTGACCAATTTCAAGAAAATTTCTTAATACGATTTCACTATCAGTGCCACCGCTGAGAAATATTACTAAATCTTTGCCAAACTCTGATAAAACACAATCGGCAGTTCTAAGTAGCTCGTTGTACCACGAGCTTTGTTTATATACTACAGGATCAGCCTGTCCGCAAGTTACATTATATTTTTCATGAGGTTCTTGCCTGTAACCAAATTCTCTTCCTCCTATTGTGTAGGATAGATGATTGTTGTAGGTAAAATTCATTATAGCATAATATCTAATAAGTCGCCTACTGTCTTTATAGGTTGTGTAGGATTAGAAGTAGTATTCCCAGTTTGTTCTTCGTATATCATTTGCAGTTCAACAATGTCAAGGCTATCTAATTTAAATGAAAATAGATTATCACTTTCTGATATAGTTAAGTTATTATTTTTGATATGTTTTAATTCAGAAATTGCAGTTTTTAGAAATTCTAATTTTTCTGTTCTAGTTAGCATCAATGTTCCTTTTGTATTCGGTTACATATTATAGTGTACTATTTATAACCTGGTCTTTAGGGGTTTAAAATTTTAAATCTGAGTAACTTCTATACCCGACTTTTCTAAGAATTTAATACCCGAATCGTCTCTATAAGCTGTGCCAAAATACACACGCTTAATCCCAGCCTGATAAACCAATTTGGCGCAATCCAAACAAGGAGCGTGAGTAATGAATATATCAGCACCGTTGCCACTGTTAAGGCTTCGGGCGAGTTTTGCAATAGCGTTTGATTCAGCATGTAATACCTCTGGTTTAGTTTTTAGGCGGTAGCGCCCCTGCATGATGTTCCCATCAGAGTCGAAATATGAACCCTCGTAAGGCCAACCTTTTTCTATCTCTTCCGGACTTAACCATCCACCTGCACTACACCATTCAACGTCTTCACAGTTATTATCCCATCCTGCCGGCATACCGTTATAACCGTAACTAATAACTGAATCATCTTTTACAATAACAGCACCTACCTGTAGCCTTCGCGCATGGCTTAACTGAGCAGTACGACTTGCCCAGTCCATGTATAATTTTATAAATTTATCTTTCATTTAACTGCATTCCCATGTTCATCTAATTCCATCCAAGTATGGTCTCCCATATACTTTACCTGTGCAACATATTTGTAACTATCTGGCACCCCGGTACTCCAATTAGTAGGACCATTAAAGACTAACAATGTTTTTTCTTTTCTTGTTTCCCAAACTAACCAATAACAATGACCTAGTACAGGTTGAAAATTATATTCGGCAGCGTGTACAGCATCAGTGACTTCTAATCTACGTTTAATTTGTTGTGCTTGTTTTTCTAAAACTGCAACAAGTTCCATGATACGATCATACTCTTGCTGGGCATAAATCCTAGCATGATTAATCATTATATCTTTTTGTTTTGTAACAGGAACTAGATCGAAATTAACCCCGCCCGCTTCTGTAGGATACTCACTAACATTTCTATTAAAGAAAGGAATCAACGAACCAGTAGATGTAGAATCATAACTAGTTCTACCTTTGGCTGAATTTGATTTATCCATTATTATCCTTGGCCGGTCCTGCAGGAATCGAACCCACACCGCTTGGTTCGAAGCCAAGCATTCTATCCATTGAACTAAGGACCGTCATTTAGCAGTATTCATTTTAAGTAGGTACATGGTAACTTCCGGACCTTCTACAACTACTAAATCATTTGGATATTTATTTGTGCCAGTGTACCATTTACCGTGACTGCCTACTTCCCAAACTTTAACCATTTTAGGATTAAGTTTTTTAACGGTGCCTAATTCTAAACCATTATGATATGGGTAACAAACTGCATCTCCCAACTTTAACACTCGCCCGAGTTTATCTTTATGTTCGACTACTTCCTTAGACATATCGTATTTCCTTAAATCCTTCTTCTTCAGAAGGCATTTCAAAATTTTCAATCATTGCACTGACTACTGTCCATGGAATAGTTTTTCCCGGACGTCTCACTAATCTGTTTCTTAATTCAGCAAATGCCGGAGTCTCAAACACCACAGCAATATGCTCATAGTCTGGCAACATATTAAACTTTCGAGCACGACTTTTAACAGTGGTACTAGTTTGATCCCAGATAATATCTCGACCCATTTCTCGCGCCGCAACTACTTCTTTGGCCATCAGGTCTACAGCAGTAGGCATGAAATCGTTGAACACTTCTGAATAGGTACGACCTACTTCTCTAGCATAAAATTCAACCCACTTATCTGTGCTAACTTTTGCACAAGAAAAAGCCCAGGCCTGCTTATCTACCCAAGTAGATTTGCCGGACCCAGGCACTCCAATCAATTGATAACACTTTGGCATATTATACCACCTCTACAATATGATATCCTGAATTAGGATAAGTTTCTATTAACCATTCCAACATGCCCGGTTCAACGGGCAGTCGGATGGAATCGTACTTGTTAGTAATATATATCATATTACATTGTTGGACCGTTGCCATTACGAAAACCTATGCTACCACCTTCAGCTTCGATGTTCTTAATAACATCTTCGAATAAGATAGGAGCAAAGTCCGGAGTCTGCTCTACGCAAACACAATGGTAACGAACATCGTTCTCATCGCTGTATAAAACTTCTCCAGTCCTCGCATCTACACCACGAGCCTTCTTCACGCGATTTGCGTGTAAGTGTCCATGAATGTTAACACCAAACCGTCCCATTGAATCACTGTGTAACGGAATGTGGCTTAAGATCATTCCGTTCATAACATGGTATGCTCGTAACTCTCTAAAGTACATTCTGTACTCGTCATCACGGAAGATGTCGTGGTTACCGCGGATTAAGACCTTGTCGCCGTTTAAGCGACTTATGATGCTTAATGCCTTACGGTTAATAACAACATCGCCTAAGTGATAGACCTTGTCAGTAGGCTTAACTCTTTCGTTCCAAGCCTTGACCATAGCTTCGTCCATTTCTTCAGGACTATCCCACGGGCGTAACTTTGTAACACCATCGTTACGTGTGAAGCGGCAGACGCCGGTATGTCCGAAATGCGTGTCGCTTACTAAAAATACACTAGGCATCTTGCCCTCCTTTCTTAAATTCTTTCTTTTTGTACACGGCCAATACGGCCTGCTTTGTCCCAGTCATAGGCAACACCATCTGGGCACTTACCATCCACTACAGCGTCAACTCCAAACATACCGCACACTTCGAAGTTTGGACCTTTAATGGTTACAAACTCATTCATATGCTTGGCAAGATTCATTGCTTCAGCAAGTGTAAGAACCTTAAACGATTCTTCTTTTCCTATTACATTATACATTCTTTCCTAACATTCTAAATCTAAATTCTTACCTTTGTCTGCATCTAGACGACGATTTCTTTCTACTCGTTCTGCTACAACTTGATCAAAGTTTCTTTTCTCAACGACCTTGCGATAATCTTCTTCTCGCTTTCTTTGAATATTGGTTTGTTCTAAATTGTAGTCACGAATACGACATTGGTCAGCTTTTGAAATATTCATATATCACCTTCGCGCTCTCTGCGAGCTTTTCTTTCTTTGGCCAGAGTAAAGACTTTCTCATTGTCATTGGCCCACTCAATTTCTTTAGGAAGGATGATCCCAAACTCAGTTGTTACACCGTTGATAGTATGGGGCTCATCCGGATCGTAGGTCCAACCTAGTGCCTTCATCATGCGATGCTTGACAAGCAGGTTGGGACTACGAAACGCTTCAGTGTCATCAAAGCCCAGCATAACGCCGAGCTCACAGACTGCACCACTACGGCATACACCTGCATGACAATGAACAATCACGTTCATGCGATTTGCCAGTGCATGTTGCAATAGTCGAACAAGCTCGTTGGCCTGCTCCTGACTGCATTTCATTGTTTCTTCTAGTACTTCATCTTTTTCTTCAACATCAAGAAATTTAAATTGATGTACTTCTTTAAAGGTATATAAAGGTGTAGGGTACTGCATGTCTGGATCCACAATCTGAATCAGCATAGCGTTCTCACCGGGATTAATGTGCATCCCTCTTTTGATGTCGCTGAGCGCAACGTTTTGAATCCATGGCATACTATTTCCTTTATCTAATTCCGAACAATACATTGCCGGCTTCCCTATCAAAAGGAACTCCGTAATCAGCAATGAATTGTGCATCTACCTTTTCGTTTTGGCCTTTGCCCACTCCAATATAATATTTGTAGTTAGCTTCTCCAGTTTGACGATATTCTTCAATCTCGTGTTCTTGTACAATTTGTACAATGCCGATACATTCGTTACCAGCAAACCAAATGCTTCCTGTAATCATTATTTGCTCCTTACCAACGATTTGCGTTATCAATTTCTTCTTGCGTAAACTGTCCACCACTACGATCTGGGTTGTCACGCCACGATTGTTCTACATCCTTTGCGACACAAGATTCCACATCCTGCAAGATACGCCGGAGTTCTTCAATGTTGACTTTCAAAAACTCAACAGTAGCAAGAATAGCCATATTCTCGCCGCCACTTGTTCCTGCACTTTGGAGATACTTGGTATGTGAAGCCAGCATTGCTTCCTTGCCGGCGATTGTGTTTTTCAGATTGTCACGGACGGTGTAGATGCTCATTTCAGCAATCCTTTGTAATATTGATACAGGCCCAAGATTTGGTTCCAGTCACGTGGATGACCACAGTTTAGGTTTCGTCTGTAGTATTCCACTTGGCTACGGATAAACTCTTGGCTCATTCTTCAACTCCGAAATGTTCCTTCAATTCTTCAGCAATCTGTGGTCGGGTAGCGTATTCTACACTTGAATCTAATACTGTGTCAATACATTCCTTGACAATCAACTCGGCGAACTTTTCAATCTTATCATCCCACAACTCTACAGATTCTATATGTTGAACAGGATTACTTGCTAAATTTCGCATAGAAATATGTCCGCCCGCCTGTTTAACAAGTTCTTTAGTTCGTTCGTTCATAACAAATCCTCCGGGC
>Ga0247723_1000438_pt1 | contig 28764 bp, 37 predicted proteins | sample MSEWelMarce5H_FC_FD_189079 | JGI IMG/M metagenome (GOLD analysis project Ga0247723, IMG submission 189079) | Subsurface sediment microbial communities from gas well in West Virginia, United States - MSEEL Well Study Marcellus 5H_FC | ecosystem: Environmental > Terrestrial > Deep subsurface >... | reverse complement strand
AATTAATTCATTGATTTCTTTGTTGAACATATTTACTCCTGTCTAATAATGTTAGATAGTCCTCCTGTGGAGGACAGGAGAGTACTCAACACAAGAGAACTATCTAATATTCAGTTGAATGTATATATATAATATATAATTATTATATATATTATATGGCGCCTTAGCGCCTATATATATTAATTATGTTATTATATAATTAATTATACACGAATGACAGGAGAATGCAAGTTGGAACCTATTCGGCAAGTCGCGGGCGATGGCGACAGGGAGCGAGCAACCGAGTCTGCCCTAAGACAAATCAAACCTGAGTGGAAATTATACTCAACCCCAAGATTCTACTTCTCCGACTACCACATCAACCACGACTGGGGTAACGGCAGAGAGAATTACATTGGCGACCTAGAGGTCAAGTGGCTACGCTCAGAGATAGCCAATGGTGCAGTCTTTCCATTTCAGAAACTACAGAAGTTAATGATTGCTCCACCACACACAGAGGGCTTTGGGGTTTTCCACAGGATTCTATTCCGCTTCTCTGACAACTCAGCCATCATCCCAGTCAAGGACTTGGCTCACTTGATACCACGCTGGCACATACGCGGAGATACGCAAGAGCGTGACCTAGTTGTGGATGCGAACTACTCTGCACTTGAACCCTACCTACTGAATGCGGTGATAACAGAATGAAAGAATATCCAAATTGGTTTGCTGGTCAACAGTACAACTTTGAGAATCATCTAATCCAACTGGCTGGTCAACCTAACTTAAAGTTCCTACAGATTGGTGCATACACAGGTGATGCTTCTGTCTGGTTACTTGATAATATTCTAACCGACCCATCATCTACCCTTACAGATATAGATACTTGGGAAGGCTCAGATGAGCGTGAACATAAACTCATTTCATTCTCAGGTGTTCAGGCTTACTACAACCAGCGCACAGAGAAGTATAACAATTTGTTATCTATCTGCTCTAAGTCTGAGTACGCTTTACCTAACCTCAGGGATTCCTATGACTTCATCTACATAGACGGAGACCACACAGCCAAGGTTGTGGCAGAAGATGCTGAGGCTTCTTGGTCAATCCTTAAACCTAATGGAATCTTAGCCTTTGATGATTACAGATGGGGAGAAGACCTACCTCCACACACAACACCTAAGACAGCAATAGATGATTTCCTTGCCAAATATACTGGCGAGTACGAATTACTGTCTAAGGATTACCAGGTTTGGCTTCAGAAGAAATGACAAAAAGACCCCCATCTGTAGGGATTGCCTACAAACAGGGGTCTAAGTGTCTTAAAAGCGCCTCAGAAGGCGTTTAATCGGTACTCTAGGTTACTTACTTCCACGTCCGAACTCAGGGCTATTGGTGTCAAGAGCCTTAAGTACTGGACCAGCGATTGCTGCTACAAATGCTGAAGCCAGAGCCTTTGGGTCTGTCTCTCCTGCAAGGTATAGTGCTGTCACTGCTGCGAATGCTGCACGAAAGTATGTGCTTGCGATTGCGATTAGTTTTGCCTTCATTGTTATCTCCTTATGACTTAAAGACTGGCTTACCGAATCCAACAATGGACACAGCCTGAGACTTTCTCAGTTTAGAGCCGTTCTTCTTTTTGAATGCACGTACCTTTAGGCATACTTGCCCTCCGTTACGCTGGTCACCCTTCTTGTCTGGAGCAGTGTTGCCCTCAATACAAGTCACGGTACCATCTCCATTATCTTTGACTACAATCCCAATATGTGAGATACGATTGACGTTATCTCCTGGGAAATCAAAGAAGGCTATATCTCCTGGTAGTGGTTGTGCTACATCAGATGCGTCTTCCCACTGACCCTTCTTCATAAATGCTTGTGCTCCTGCTGGTGTAAATACACAGTTAGGAATCTTTAATCCAACTTCGTTGGCTACCCAGTTTACAAAGGAACCACACCAAGGTTGGAAGTTAGCCTTAGTAAAGGCACCGTACTTAGTTTCGTTTTCTTTTGGTCCTTCAATAACTCCGAGTTCACCTCTTGCTGTTGCAATAAAGTCTGCTCTTTGTCCCATTATGCACTCGCTTTCTTGTCTACCTTAGCAAAGGCTTCGTTGATTTCTTCTGCTGTCAGGCTTCCGTCTGCTAGATAGAAGCGGGCTAGAGCCTCAAGCACACGTGCTGCACCTAGTGCACCTGCTAGTGTTGCTGCTTGCCATACTTCAATACCAACTAATGAGCCAGCACCAATTACTCCAAGAGACTCTGCTGCAATTACAGCAAAGATTCTCATCATTACTTGCTTAAGTGTTTTCATTCTTCGTCCTTCGGGTTTCTTAGAGGGAAGGTAACGCTCCATACAATTAGAGAGATACCTATTGCATAACCAACCACCGTCTTGGCTGACCCCTCAAGAACTACCCAGGCAATAAACATTCCTAGTAGTGTCCAGAGTTGGTTGGCAATATCTGAAAAGAACTTCTTCATTATGGTTTCCTCCTGGTTACAGCACCTGCTGATGCTGCTGAGATAGATGCGGTTGTGGCTATGTTTCCTGCAATGACTGCTGCGATAATTACCTTCTCAGATTCTTCTCGCTCTTCTTCAGTCATATCTGCCCCTACTGAACCAAGTGCAGCAAAGGCTGCTGCTGGGTCTGTGAATAATTCTTGAAGCAACGCTGCTGGGTCTTCTAATAATTGAATTGCTATTGCTACTTCTGCAGTAACTACTACACCATTAGATAATTCAACTGGCGTGTCTGGTTCTAATGTTTCCAAATCAATCTCATCTGCCTGTACTATTGGTTCTTCGGTTTCTTCTACAGGAGGTTCAGGTTGGATAGGTTCTGGTTCAATAGGTTCTGGCGTAGGCTCAGGCTCAACTGGGACAGGCTCAAGTTCTGGCTCTGGCTCAGGTTCTGGAGTAGGTAATGGTTGAGTTTCTGGTTCTTCTATCGGTGTCTCTACTATCTCTGGTTCTGGGATATACACTGGGGGTGTCACAGGCTCAGGAGATGGTTGTGGCACTACAACTGGAGTTGGCTCAACAGGAACAGGAGTTGGTTCAGGCTCAACAGGAGTTGGCTCTGGCACAACAGGCTCAGGTTCCACAGGTTCAGGAACAACAGGTTCAGGTTCTGGTTCAACAGGAACAGGTTCAGGAGTAGGTTCTACGGGTTCTGGTTCCAATACAGGAACTTCTTCTACCTCAATAATATTTGCTTCTTCCAAAGGAACAACAGTTCCATCTGTAAGTCTTGCACCTGTACGCTCATTACCAGTTAATGGTCCAGTTACATTGTATGTGTAAGCAACTGTGCCATCTGTTTGAATCTGTGCAGTAATAACAATCTGTGTAGTATCTCCAGTAAATGTACCGTATGGACGGTATGAACCATCTACTTGGAATCCACCTTCACTTACATTAAGAATAAAGTGAGTATCTGGCATTTGCTGTGGCAATACCCACCAGTCTTTAGACTCAATAGAAATAGATGGAGTTCTTGGGTAATCCCAATAAGTTCCATCTGCTCTACCAAAGGTTATAACTGAGTTGGTTGTTGCATAAACATTTTCATAAGTAACACCGTCATAGACGATTGATACTGTCAGAGGGATTCTATAAGAGACATCATCTCCACCATTGGTAACTATTGTTGTTACTTCTGGTAGTGATTCCTCACCATATGCTGGTGGAACTAGGAATAAAAAATTAAATGCTATAAAACAAACTGCTAAACTATTTCTTACTCTCGCATAATAGGACGTAGATTTGGTCAACTCTTTGTTCAACTCGGTTAAGCCTCTCGGTGTTAATGTTCACGGAGTCCCTCAAACTGTTGCCCCCATTCGGCTTCAACTCATCAAGATAGTGTTTAACTAACCAACGTGTTGCTGCACCGAAACTAATTATTATCGTTACGACTGAGACAATGAGTCCAGCCCATTCTGCTGCTGTCATTACACTGTCCTGACGGTTATAGTAAGTATTCCTCCGAAGCCATCAAATTTCTTATCAGGTGGAGTCATACGAGTGAATGTGATTTGTTCAATTACGGATTGACGAATTTCCTGGGTAGATAAATCCTGCCAGTTAACTACGTCTCCACCTTCTTCTATATTTTCTAGCGCAAGAATGCGCTCTGCAGCACGTCCTTCGTAACCAGTTACTACATTGTAACGGTCAGTTTCTACATCAAAACAATAAACTGGGAATTGAATTACACGCTGGCGTGGAGTAGCAATGGTTGCTTTAACTTGATAACCTTGAAACAATGGACCTTTTGTTGTATCAGTTGCATCACGAGTAAGAACAAACTTGTAGGCTACATACTCTTGTGCTGTTTCAGGACTGTTAGTTGCCACTTCAATAGGTGATGTACCTGAATCATATGTAATGTGGTCATATGGTGGGTTTCCAAATTTATCTATAGTCTGGAGACTAAGAGAACCATATGTAAAATTGCCGCGTCCAAGAAGACGCTTAAAGTTCTTAGGCTCTAGTGTTCCATATCGGATATAGCCTGTAGTTAGGTATCCAGTAGAGGCTAATGTAGATGCTGCTTCAAGATAAGAATATCCAGGCTTGCCCACTAGACCAGTAGTTACTGCAGTTGATGCAATAGTTCCAGACGTAGTTGTTGTATAGGTAATTGTATTTGTAGTTACTGAAGTAATAGTCCAGTCACCATCTAGTGCTGCATCTACACCGATAACATAGATAACATCTCCAGCAACAAAGCCGTGAGATGCAGATGTAATGGTTGCAGTAGTACCAGTGCGTTCTTTATTGGTTACAGACTTTTGGTTAACTGCCTCAGTACAGAATGCAAGTCTGTCTGTTTCCCCTAAGAATGCACAAGATGTAGTGTCTACTCCAGATACACCTGAGTAATAAATATCATTTGCATAAGCAAAGCGCAAAGGTTCTATCTCATTGCTAAGGTCAATACGGATAACGCCTGGCTCCCCATTTACGCTAGTTGCACACCATACGTAATGGTCACGTGATGCAAAGTCATAGCAAGGTTGGGTTGTTTCCACAATAAGTGGACCATAGTTAATAGAGCCGTCTTGGTCTGAGATAACCGCTGCTCTGATTCCCTTATTTGTTCCTATCATCATATAACCTAGATAGTAATAAATCTTATGAATTACTTCACCTGTTGGCATCTCTGCAGCAGTAATGGCTGTAGTAAGAGTTGGCATAACACCAGATGTATTAAGAGTAAATTTAAATATAAACGATTGAATACCACTAAAGCCAGCAATATAGATAGCAGGACCAGAGGCTGTAATAGAAGTAAATACAATATCTGTATCAGAGTGTGTGTATACAGCAGTAGGTAATGATGATGCTGTTGTAGAAAACTCATATACTTTGTTGTTAGCAGCCATAACAATACGGTCTTTGACATATTCCATAGTAGCGTTGGTAACAGTAATACCAGCAGAAGTAAACAATACAGCCTTAGATGTAGATGCATCACCAGTTAATGGCTTTGAATTTACTTCTAGTTTTCCAGATGGACCCGTATCATTGGTTACCCAATAGGCTGAAGTTCCATCATCACAGATTGCATATACCTTGTCATCTGCTCCAGCATTAAAGTCAATAAAGTGAGTCTCTGCGCCAGCGGTATTAATCTTGTCTACATCGTATCCATCGTGTAGTAGTACACCATTGTTTGTGCCCCATTTGATAGAGCGCAACTGTTGCAATGAACGACCATTAGATTCAACTGGATATGTGGTTATGTGAGCAACAGTAGTATCTTTGAGTAGTGTTACTTCACCTTTAGTCCAGACGTTAACACCCTTGCTATCTGTAAACCTATGAGTAACTGTCTCACCTGCAGATGGGTCATAAAATTTAATTCCAGTACCACCGTGAAAGGATGATTGACTTCTTAACCACCAACCAGTAAGTGATTGCTCACCTGGTTCTGCTCCATTGTCAAACTGGTCTTTACGAAAGGGTGCAGTCTGACGCGTGTAAGGACGTCCATCACTGATTGCATAAATAAATGGGAGACCGCCAATGGCTACGTCATAGGCAACATCAGTGTTTTGCCAGAGACCAGCAGTTGTTGCAACGCCAATGTCTGCAACACCACGAGCAATAGGTAACCCATCGCCAGCAAGTGCCCATACATTATCGTCACCTTCGGTAATATCACGAAACGCCACTATGCCTCCTAATAAAAAAACCCACCGAAGTGGGTTCTTTGTTGTTTATATTCTTTATTAAAAATCTCTTCCTTTAATTTTCATTAAGGAATTATCACGCCAGAACTCCATATTGGAATACTTGTGCTTTATGTAATCTGACAATATGTCGGTATTTGTTGTAGATTTAGATATACTTTTTCTTATCTCGTGTAGATTTTTAGGTAGTCCTGATGACTCATCATCATCTACTTCTACCTTTTCAATCTTCTTAAAGTTATGTTTGTACTCAGGCAACTCTAAGAACTTATAAATACTAGACATTGTTTCTTCTGGCTTAAGAACTAAATCGTTATACTCCACAATGTGAAACATACCTTTGTTTTCTGGAAAGAAAGCAGTTGCTAAAGAAAGTAATGCTCTATCTAACTCACCATTAGGAGTCATTAGAAATTCCACTATAGAATCTTTTTGTGACCGATAGTTAAGGTAAAAACTTGCGCTGTTTGTTGTATTTGTTTTTAAATAATCAGCATCCATCTTGACAAAAGAAGCAATAATGTCTAACACATCACGTACCGTAAATATGATTTTAGGAGTTGGTGTTATGTATTCTTTTATTAAAGCCAAGTTAGCAGGAGTACCCCAAGTTTTTTCTCTATCAATTACTATAGGTTTTTCAACATCTTTATAAAAGTTATTTATAAAAGAAGATAAAAATATATCAGCCCTAAGTTTGTTTTCTTTATTACGGTTCATTGTTTCTGTGTTATATAAACCTCTATAGTCCCACATCATTCCAGCAATTGGGCTTAATGGACTACTATAGATATTTGGGTTCTGATTGAGTATTGAAGACAGAAGTGTGTTACCACTTCGTGGTAGTCCTGCTAGAAAATGATATGTTTTATCCATACTAGATTATACCACCCCTATACTAACTCTGCAAGCAAGCAACCTCTACTCTGTTGGTTGTTCTAAAATTCCAATAGATATTAAATACTCATCTGTTGGCTTAGTAAAGGTAGCGCCATCATAAGTTGACCATTTAGCGGGAGCATTTTCACCTACCCACACAGCATCATCAAAACCTTGCTCCCGTGCTACACGGTCAGCAAGTTCTTCATCTTGTGAAGCAAATACTGCAATATTTTCTACACGATTGTTTTTAATAAACACATAGTGTTGTTCCATTATAATTTCTCCTTAAGACCAATAAGTAACGCTACAGAAACCAGAACCGCCAGCACCAGATGTACCAACTACAGTACCTCCACCACCGCCGCCAGAGTTTGCAGTTCCACTTCCAGCAGTAGTATTATGGCTTCCATCGCCGCCACCCGTACAGCCTTTTCCAAGATTATTGGTATTTCCATTTCCACCACCACCGCCGCCGCCAAAGCCTAAGAATCCTGTTCCACCAGTAGCGCACGCACCAGTAACTGTGGACCCTCTAGAACCATCAAATCCTCTAGTTCCTCTTCCGCCTTGCGCACCTGTAGGAGCAGTATTAGTATTTATTTTTGGCGAAGAACCTGCACCACCACCAGAGCCACCACCGTAGCCAGTGCTATTAACTCCACCGCCAGCACCGCCACCATTTCCACCATTTAAACCAGCAAAAGCACGGTTACCCCCACCACCTCCGCCAATTGCGGTTAATAAAGAACCAAAAGAACTATCAGCACCATTATTGCCAATGTATCCATAACTACCACCACTGCTTACGGCACCACCACCAGCGCCAATAGTTACGGTATGCGAACTTCCAGCAGTTACTGTAAGATTTCTTAGTAAAACTTCACCACCACCACCGCCGCCGCCTCCGCCATTGCTACCGTTGCTAGAGCCACCACTACCACCACCACCAACTAATAAAACTTCAATGCTAGTGCAGTTAGATGGGACAGTAAATGTTCCAGTGGATGTAAAGTTTTGTGTTTTTTGAGTTACGCCGCCTGATACAGGATTAAGTTTAGATACAGCCATTATGAAATCTCGCTTCCGAATGCTGAGAATGAAAGATTAGCAGTTGATGCATACACAGTAATAACATCTGTGGCTGCAAGGGTAATACCAATGGTTAACATTGTTGAATCATTAGCACCTACTGTAGAGTCATAAGCAATGTAATGCTCATTAGCCAATGTTGCACCCGCAGGGCGCACAGCAATACGATAGGTCGCTGCTGTAGCAGCACGGTTGCATACAGCAATAGTAGATACTACTGCTTGAGTAGCACTAGGTACTGTTTCTAATGTTGTGTTTGTTGTTGCTGAAGGGGCTACCTGCCCCAGTACTTTATATGTTGTTGGCATTGTTATGCTCCCATTGTCATTAGTGCTGTTGGTATTGAATCTGCTGCAGCCACTGCTGCTGTTACTTCTGAATCAGTTGCTAGTACTGTGGCTGAACCAGCCAATGTTGCTAGGTCTCTTGCTTTACTCATTAGTTGCCTCTGGTTTCATAACTCCAATAGAAATTAAATATTCTTCTGTCGGGTCGGTAAATGTTGTACCGTCATATAATGAATACTTTACTGGTCTATCTTCGCCTACCCATACTGCATCGTCATAGCCTTGTTCTTGTGCAATGCGGTCAGCAAGTTCTTCATCTTGGGTAGCAAAAACACAAATGTTTTGTAAACGATTATCTTTAATAAATGCGTAATGTTGTTCCATAGTTTATCTCCTTATGACCAGTAAGTAATACGACAGAAACCAGAACCGCCAGCACCACCAGTGCCACCGCTAGGACCTACGCCCCCACCGCCACCGCCAGTGTTTGCAGTTCCTGCATATCCAGTACCGCTTGTCTTACCTCTACCGCCACCGCTTGAAGCGCCTCCAATTCCGCCACCACCGCCGCCTCCACCGCCGCCGCCGAAACCATCTATTCCTATACCACCAGCACCGCCATTCCAACCAGAAGCATTACTTCCAGTACCACCGCCACCGCCTTGACTTCCTGAACCAGTATTGCCAGCAATATTATTACCAGGAGCACCACTACCACCAATGCCACCAGCACCGCCACCGCCACCACCAGAAGTATTTGCGTTGCTGGCACCTGCGCCACCTCCAGTGCCACCGTTTACGCCTTTACCACCGCCGCCACCTTCGGCTGTTAATAGAGCGCCAAAGGTAGAGTTACTTCCACTACTTCCAGGAGGTAGAAGACCACCATTGTTACCACCAGCGCCTCCAGCGCCAATGGTTATTGTGTAAGTTGTATTTGGAGTAACAGTTAAACTTCTATTTAAAACTGCACCACCGCCCCCGCCACCACCACCGTTAGTAGAAGGTGCGTAAGAACCTTGTCCCCCACCGCCACCTGCAACTAAAAATACATCAACGGTTGTTACATTTGCAGGAGCAGTCCAAGTACCAGTACTTGTAAATGTTTGTGTTTTTTGTGTTAAACCTGCAGCACTAGGTGCTGGAAATACTGATATACCCATTACGCTATCTCCACTCCAGAAATATGAAAGTCAACAGATGTTGATGATGCACTTGCTTTGATTGTCTGTGTTGTAGGCAATACTTGCTTAAGGTCAAAGAATGCTGATGTATTTGCTGCAATAGATACTGCACCAAGCAGGTCAATATCATTAAGCAATACTGATGCTGTTGTTGCAGACCCTGTTGGGTTGCAGATAACAATGTTAGTTATCACAGTTGTTGTTGCAGACGGAGTTGTATATAGAGTTGTTGTTGATGTTGACGCTGCTGTACGAGACAGCACCTTAGTTGTTGTTGGCATTGTTTACTCCCTTTCTTAGAGTGCGCCCATTAAGAGCAATGTTAATTGGTCTTGAATACTTCCAGCACCTGTAAGCACAACATCTGTAACTCCATTAAGAGTTGTTACTGTTGCACCTGATGCAATACTTGTTGAACCGATAGTTGGGGCTGAGTAGCCAGATACTGTTGACCACTTAAGTCCAGTGGCTGTACTTGAGTCAGCCTGTAGGTATTGTCCGTTAGTTCCAACGGTTAGTTTACCTATGGTATCTGCAGATGTACCTGCAATTAAATCACCCTTAGCATCAATTACTGTTGGGCTAATTACATTGGCTAGGTCAAATGCTGTAAAGGTAATAATTTCAAGAATATCTCCAGCAGCCAAGGCTGCAAGAGAAGTAATGCTTGTTCCATTAGATGCTGTGTAATCTGTAGTACGAACAAGAAGCACACCGTTTAGATATACTTGTTCTTTACCTACAATGTAGGAAAGTGTTAGTCCATTATCATCAGGACCTGACTCTGAAGTCTCTCCACCTGATGCTGTGTAGCGATAGCGGAAGATGTCTGCTGTAGATGAAATAGATGCCCAAGCGGAACCATCCCACGCAAGCATTGCATTAGATGTTGAGTTCCAGTAAAGAGCACCTTCAATAAGTGCATTACCGTCATTGTCTACAGAAGGAGCAGATGACTTAGCACCTAAGTAGCGGTCATCAAAAGAATCGTATGAAGCAGCAGCAGCAGTTGCACTTGCTGCAGCGGCATCTGCTGAACCAGCAACAGTATCTACATAAGCCTTCGTTGCAGCATCTGAACCACCAGTTGGTGTTCCTAGGTCTGTAATCTTGAAACCATCAGCATCTAGGTTTCCTAGCAACTGACCAGATGTTCTATTTAAATATGTACCTGAAAGGCTAACTGCACCTGTGCTTCCGTCAACAGAAAGAACTGCATCTGTTGGAGTAAGTAATTCTTGCCAGTTACCTAGGGTAGATGCTGGAGTTGCTGTAAGAATGAAAGACTTGTTTACATCTGTACGAACCGCAACGTCACCAGTCTGTGCAGTTAACGCGAGCATATTAGCCTGTGAATTAACTACCTGTGTTGTTGTAATTGCTAGTGCTGGAAGGTGATGGGTAGGAACTAATCCATTTCCATCAAGTTCTGCAAGACCATTTACTGCACCCTTTTGAGTTGTGATGTAGTTAAGAGTTACTGCATCTTGTGCGTTAGTTGGGTCAGCAAGACCTGTAATCTTCTGTGCGTTAAGAGCAACTGCAGTAGTAGGTGCTGCCATCTGGTCTAAGCGAGATGTGCGAACCTGTGTGTCAAAGTCTGAAATAGTTGAGGCTGTCTGTGTACCAGTGTGGTTAGCACGAGCCAATGGGTCTGTAGCCAACTTAGATAGAGCAATACCAGCAGATGCGTTAATGTCAGCATTGACAATAGTTCCATCTACAAGGTCAGCGGAAGTAATAGTTCCACCAAGGTCTAACTTAGTCTTAGCAATAGCAGCGGTACCAGATACGTCAGCGTTGACGATTGTGCCATCTAGAATCTTGGCAGATGTTACTGCGCCGTCTGCTAGGTCTCCAGCAACAATAGTGCCATCGGCAATCTTAGCCGAAGTAATAGCACTATCAGCAATATCTGCAGTAGCAATAGTTCCATCAAGAATCTTTGCTGAGGTAATGGCTCCATCTGCAATGTCGCCAGCGACGATAGTTCCGTCTGCTATCTTTGCGCTAGTAACTGCTGAGTCTGCAATCTTTCCTGTGTTTACAGCATTTGGTGCTAACTTGCCCTCTGTGACTGACAAGTCATCAATCTTAGTTGTTCCTACGGCACCTGTTGCAATCTTACCGCTTGTAATAGCAGAGTCTGCAATGTCTCCAGTAGCAATAGTAAGGTCTGCAATCTTGGCAGAAGTAATTGCACTATCGGCAATCTTTGCTGTTGTTACATTTAGGTCAGTAATCTTTGCAGTTGTTACTGCATTAGATGCAAGCATTGTAGTTGATACGTTGCCTGTACCAGTTGATAAAGTTACGTTACCAAGGGTTAATCCGTGTGCAGTTGTTTCTTCATTGATGTGCTCATTTGCTTCACGGTAATCTCTACCGATAGCCATATGACGAACAACGGCACCAGCAGAGTGTGCTGTGCCAGTAGAGCCGTCACGTCCACGAACAATGGTAATTGTGTTTCCAGAGACAGGGTTACCCGCTGCGGAGACTACATCTACAATTTCTTCAAGTGCCGTATCAGGGTCAAGGACAATCGTAAATACTTCGTTAGCGGCTACAGTAACTCCACCAAGAAGGGATGCTGCAGAGACAACTGTGATTGATGTACCACTAGATGTGACTGCGCTTGACAGCGTTGTCTGCTGTGAGCGTGAGGAATATTTTCTAATTGTTGGCATTGATGTTCCTTATCGGCGGGAGTAGTGAACTTTGACTGGATAATTACTTTGCTGTGATTTTGTCTCTTCATCTAAACGCTGTGTATAAAGAGCATAAAGTTGTCTGGTTGCTGTCTGAGAAGCACCGTATGGACGCTTAGCGTCTGTCTCATCAGCCTGTGGGCTTACCTGTGAAGCACGAGCAGGGTCTAGGAATGAGAGCAAGCGGTAGGCTGCGCCCAAAATTACTACGTCCCGTGTTGACTCTGGAAGACCAGTCACTGTTGCATACACATCTGAGTTAGATGTAAATGGTTCAGGGTCAGTTGCATAAACAACCTTTACTGTACGACCAGATACTGGTGCCTCACCCAAAGTGATTGTCTGAGCACCTGCGCCAAAGGCTGCAGTAGAGGCTAATGAATCAAAGTCCCAGCGACGTAGTGGAACCCACTCTTTAGAAGGTCCAATGTCCTGCCAGGTTACTGAAAGTATATTCTTAATGTTAAGGTTGTTGAAAGCGTATGTAGATACTGAAGATGTGAATGTAAATGTTGTAGTCTTTACAGCAAAGATGTTGGCGCCAAGGGCGCGGATAGTATCGTTGATTGCTCTCTTAATATTAAATCTTGGGAAGGTAGGGCTGATAGTTACTTTGGTGTCAAGAGCGTGTGTAGCAGCAGTAGTACCTAGGTAGCCACGACCAAATGGGGCTACAGTTGCAGTGTTAGCAACACGGTCAAATGAGTCTACCCACATTAACTCTTCGTCAATCTCAATAACACCCTTACCTACAGAGTCAGTTGAACCTAGTTGTAGAACCAAAGGACTAGCAGAAGATGATGTAGTGGTAGTCACTGCGTGAGTCAGATACGTTGCTCTATCCTGCTGGAATGTGTATCCAGAGAGATTGACAGCAACCTCGTCAATCATATTTGTAAGAGTTGTCATTAGGAATCAATTCCTCTCAAAGCATCTGTTGGTGATTTACCAGTTGTACCAGCCAGCGCATTGCACGCTGCTCCGATACCTTTAAATAGTTTCTTATCAGTAATGCCAAGTTTGGCATTTAATGCACCCTGTACTGCAAGTCCTGTAGTTCCAGCCCACTTGTTTGCTGCACCTTGGTCATCAAGATATGCAGTAAGAAGAGGATAGGTTCCACCATTTGCCAGACGATTAAGTTCTGAACAGAAAGTACTACCTGCAGTACCAGCCATTATTTTCTCCCTTTAGTCATTGCTCTGTAATAATGCTCATCAAATGAGAAGCGTTTCATATGCGGCGCCAAGACGCTTGTGTCGCAATAGAGTGGGATACCAGCCTTTTCGCATAGAGCAAAAAAGTAAATATCCTCACCTATAAATTTAGTTCCTCTGCCCATTTCCATAAAGAACTGAGCATCAGGTATTTCCTTCTTGATTCGTTCAACCACGCTGCGGTGCATAAGGACATATCCCATACCTGCAGCATCTACCTTGATTAACTTGTTATCAGGTAGTGGGTGAACCCTAGATAGTCCAAAGCCACCATCTTTGTTCTCTGTAAAGTTAAACACTGTAGGCATTGGAATCATCAGAGGCTCTTCTGGATTATCAGTAGTAAAGTAAACGCCAGTCATAATTGGTCGTTCGTCTTTATCCTTTTGATTCCAAAGTTTTAAGAAACCCTCTGGGCTTATAACTACATCTGAGTCAACCCATAGTAGCCAGTCTGCTTTGTTCTGTTCATACCAGTAGGTAATTACAGTTTCCCTCTGTCTAGCAATTTGATTGCCTTGACTGCGTAGAGTAGATTCAAATTTAATGCCAGACTTAAGTAACACATCGGTTACGCCTTGCATAAACTTTCCGTCTACCATTCCATTGTCGCACCAAGCAACCGATACTGTCTCTTGCATTGTCCCCTGCTTTCTTATTTCTTCTTGGCTCTAGCGTTATCTACTAGGTTTGGGTAAGGTCGTCCAGCCTTCTTAGCCATTGCTTTAGCCTTAGTCTTCTGAGCAGGTGTAAGTGGTGTTGACTTCTTCTTTGGATTCTTCTTATCCCAAAATGCTACTTTCTTTGCCATTACCACTTCACCTTATCTGCCCAATATGCGGCACTTAGTTTGCCTTTAGCAATATTCTTTGCGTGACGTGCTTTGAATGATTTCTGACGAGCAGTTGGAGTCTTGTCGCCAGTAACACCCTGTTGACCAAAGCGAATAGTTTTAATTGTATCGCCTGACTTAGCCACAACAACGTGTGATTTAGTTGGATGATTCGGTGTGCGCTTTGGCTTATTAAATCCTGACACTCCTGCTCGCTTTAGTCTTGGGTCTGACATTTACTTTTTCCTTGCCTTACCAGCAACAGACAGTGCGATAGCAACTGCTTGTTTTCTAGACTTAACTACTGGAGCCTTCTTAGGACCCTTTGGGTTAATACCACTGTGAAGAGTGCCAGCCTTGAACTCTTTCATTACTTTGCTGACCTTCTTTTGGGCTGCTGATTTCTTTTTCATTACTTCTTCTTAGCCTTTTTCTTAGCAGCCTTCTTCATTGGCTTGCCTGACTTCTTGGCTTCAGCCTTTGCCATTGCCATACCTTTTGCGGTGTATGCAAATTCTTTTCCGTTAACCATTGGCATTACTTCTTCTTACCCATCTTCTTTGCTACAGCCTTCTTAGCAGCCTTTTTGACAGCCTTCTTGCCCATCTTTAATTCCATCATTTTTTCTTTTTTAGATTCCATTTTTTCAGCCATCTTGTATGCTTTGTTCTTCATCATTATATTTGCCCAATCTGTTTCATTACTGCTACGGATTCTTTGGTTATATCTTTTGTCTTAGGCATTGAGTCAGCATCGTATGCTTTCCCTAATGTCTCTGATGCTTTTCTTGCTTCTTCTACGTGCCTTCTTGTAGTACCTGCTGGTTGAATACCTTCGGCTCTAGCCTTCTTGTATTCGTTTAACTCAGAGGTCCACTTCTTATCTGATATATCTCTTGAAGCATCGCCAGTTCCCATTTCAAGAGTACCTATCTTGCAACCAAAGCAACCCTCTACATACTCAGGGTGCTTCTGTCTCTGATGTATATTCATATGTCCCCTACTGTGCTACAAAGTTACTTTCAGTAACACCTATATCTGCTGCAATTATCGCTGCCTTTTGTGCATCGTTAACTGTGTGCTTGCTACCACCTTGATAAAACTCAAGGTAAGTTGCAATATCATCTTCATTGGGAAAGCGTAGACTGATATAAGAACCTGCTGCTGTTTTGGCTACAGATACACCAACACTACGATTGTAGAATTGAAACAGTCTATGACCTCCAGAGCCTCTTTCAAGAACTCTTGGTGTTGTGAATGTGTAATTAGCCATTGTTCTCCTTAATGAACTTACTCCAGTACAGGGATATTTCTACCCCTGTACCAGCGTCAATCAATTAAGCGATTGATGAACCTGACTCAATACGGAATAGTGCTTCTTCACGGTAACGTGCGAAACCTAGAACTCCGTACCAGCCCATTGGACGGTGACGCATTAAGCGGTCAACGACTGGTCCGATAACTACGTGTGGCTCTTCTGCCACTGCTTCGGCAAGTGCTTGCTGTCCTGCAAGGATTGTGCGATACACCTTTGCAGAGTTAGCACCATCAGTTCCCACGTGTAGACGTGGAGACTCTACGAAGTATGCACCTTCGTACTGTCCGATTTCTCCCGCCCAGATGCGGTCCTGTGCAGAACCGTACTGGTTTGGAAGCAACCATCCTGCTGAACCTGTCTCAGCGCGGAGGTCGTGTGAAACTTCTGGGTGGATTCCAGCCCAGTATAGTGAACCCTTGCGAGCAACTGCCTTGTTAGCACGCAACTTCGCAACTGCGCGACGGATGTTTGCTGAAGAGATTGTTGCTGCTGCGGTTACTGTTGCTGTAGATGTTGCTGTTGAACCTGAGTAGATTACGTTTGAACCGCCACGCAATGTTGTCATTGCTACGGCGTCAATTGAATCTGCAAGGTTGAATGCAATGATGTTTGCAATCGCTGGGTCTACATCTGCTAGTGAGAATAACTCAAGAGCACGTGTTACCAACACTGAGTTACCGTACTCTGCAAGAGTAATTGTAACTGATGTTGGTGTTGACATTGTTAATGAGTCAACATCATCTGTTTCTGTAAGAGTTGATGTCTTAGCAGCAAGGTCAACATAGCGTTGTAGAACGACTGTTGAGCCTGGAATTGACTGGTTGGTTGGGCGCTTGTCTGCTACTGAACGAATAAGAGGCTCACTGCGAAGAGCGAACTCAAGAAGACGGTCATATGCTTTCTGAACAAGACCAGCACCACCAGCGGTACCGCCTAGAGAAGCGGAATCGGTTGATGTGTAATTGGCTGTTGCCATATTGTCACCTCCAAGTGACTAGGAACTATGATTTATTGTGAGCGAAGAATTGATAGAATTTCCTCTGCGCTTTCGGCGCTATTGAGGCGTTGTTCTAAGTTCTCTGCTCGGTCAGGTGTTGTTGCACCTTGAGTAATCGCATCCTGCTGACGTAATGCAGCACGGTCTACGTTACTTACTGCTGGTGCATCCTGAGTTGGAGTAAGCCCGAACAAATCTCCGTTATCTTCTAACCAGTTATTCACTGATTCTTCAGATACATCGTCTATGTCCTTGAGGATTAATCTAACTGCTTTAGGATTTACACCCTTTTTTTCTAAGACTTCTTTGACTGTACGTTCACGCTGCGCCTTGGATAATCCCTCAAGTTGCTCTGTGAGTTCCTTGATACGCTTCTCGTCTGCACGCTTGGCTTTGCGTAACTTTTTAAGTAAGTCACTACCATCCATTTGTGTTTCTGTGTCGGTATCTAGGTCATCGTCTTCGTCGTCCCAGTAGTTGTTGCTCATAGCAACTGTCCACCCTTCTATTCGTTATTCGTTAGTCGCAAGCCTCAGGTCCCAATCGGGGAATCGGTCTGGCTCTTGCTACCAGTCTGTTACGCTGACGGGGCTGGTCGGTCCGTTCAGGATTCTATTTGTTTAGATTAAGCCAGCGGCTCTACGTTGAGAGGCTAGACTTACTTGTGAAACACCGCTTCTTCCAGAGAATGATGCTTCTTCTTTTCTTGCTATATCTTCAAGTCGCTTTATATCTGCAGCAGACTTACCAAAGATTGCTGATTCAAGACCAGCCTGTCCAATTGTTTCTTGACCATAAATCTGAGTTAATTTATTAACTGTTGGCAATGCTGCAGCAATTGTTCCAAATTTAGTTAATGCTGTATCAAACGTTTCACCGCTAAGGGCATACTGATAAGCACTTGCTTCCGTGACACCAAATGGATTGGTTGCTGATGCTCCAAGTCCCTGCTTTTCTGCAGCAGATAGAACTTCATACCCTGCTACTTTACTCTGCAATTCCTTTGCTCCCTTATCGCCTAGAGCAATAGCCTTAGCAAGACTTACTCTGTCTACAGATGGGAAGAATCTACTAATTGTGTCTTTAGTTTCTTTTGGAGCATTATCAATTCTATCAAAAATTGCTGTAATTCTATTGGCAAACTCTGTTGCAGATACACCCTTAGCAAGTACATCTCCAAGGAAGTCTTCGTTAGCAAGTTCTCCAAGAGATGATTGCTTAAGAATATCGCCCATCTTTGCCTCTGTTGCAAAGTATTCAGCAACTGTCGGCACTGTTACAGCCTGACCCTTTTGCTTCATTTCCTGTAGGGCATAGATACCCTTGAAACGCTTTGTGAACTCAGTCATATTAGGGTTCTTTTGAACATCTAGAACCGCTAGGTTGAAAGACTCATCTGCGGTAGAACCTGATTTATAGAACTTAGATACAGATGAATATAGTTCATTTACCCAAGGCTTTTGCATTTCTGTTTGACCAAAGAACATACCAAGAGTTTGCTTAAAAACATCAATAGCCAATGTTCTAACTGGGGCTTCTTCTTCTGTAGCAAATATCGCACTAGGCACTGCTATCTGATTACTAAAAGTTTCTATATCTCTTAATGCTTTTTCGTATGGGTCAATAACTGTGCTTCTTTGAGTGCTTATTATACCGCTTGCTTTATCTACAATAGGTTGCGTCTTTGAAACATCATCTTTTTTCTTACCAATTTTAGTTGCTAAATCAAGAAGACTTGAAGCCCTCTCTGAGATTTGCTTGGCTGTTTCTTGACGTGGTTGTAGTTGCTGGACAACAGTAGCGGCTGCCTTTGTTTTTGCAGCGTTAACAGCATTCTGTCTTATGGCGGCGTCAATAGCAGCCTGGTTAGTTATTTTGCCAGCCATTATATTCCAAATCCCATCGCTCTTGCGACGCTAGTAGCGGAATCACGTGCCATATCTTGAGCCTTTAAAGTTTTCTCAAAATTTGGGTGGTTGATTGCAAAGTTATATGCTTCAGCAACTGATGCTGGTGGCAGTTTTCCAACTACTCCATCAGGACGTACTAACTTTTCAATGTTTGGGTCATTAAGGTCAAGTGACTCAGGGTCAACTTCCCATAACTTTGCTACAGTATTTAGGATTGGCTCTAACGCAGCACGTACAGTTAAGTTAGGATTTGATTCAAAGCGTGAAGCCAAAGCAGGATAATCCTTAATAGCCTTCTGTTGGAAGTCTAACTTAATAGTATCTAGTGATTTAGAACCTGATGCTAAGTCAATTCCAAGTTGGTCAATCTCCATCTGGCTAAGATTGGTAATGTTGTATTGACGAAGTAGTGACTTTACCCCAGAAATACTCGTGATTGCAGATGATGGCAACTTAGTTGTATCAGCAAAGTTTACTTTAGCCCAAATAAAGGATTCAGTAAAAGATAAAGCATCAAAGGTTGAAGGAGTTGTTACTTGCTCTATTCCACCTGCAGCAGCCTTACGAGTTACTGTCTTACCACCAGCCTTGGCTTCTTGCTGTAACTTGGCAAAGTACTCAGCCTTATCAGCATCACTTAGGTTATTTACATCAAAACCTATTTTCTTAGATACTTTATTAAGAAGTGCATCTGCAGTAAGTTTGTCGTACTCTGTATAGGAAACAGATATACCACTGACATCTGGAGCATTCTGTGTAAGAGTCTCTAAAACTTCCCAAGGACTTACTTTTTGTCCATCCTTGAATGCCGCAGCAGCGCCATCAATAATATCGTTCCACAGGGTATTGCGCTGGGCACGGGTTGGGTTAGTCTTGTTTTCTACTGTAATCAAAAACTCTTGAAGAGCAAGAACTGCATCTTGAGGTAATGTAGCAAATGACTTCTTTACTTTAGAAGCATCTGCTTTTACAAGATTACCATTTTTATCTGGCATCCAGATGTATGAAATCTTTTTAGTAGTATCTTTAGGAGTAACAGTTATGACTGGTCCTTGTGGTATATCTGTCTTTTCGTCGGTTTTGCCGCCAGCCATTACTTATTCTCCTTCAGATTATCATTAATAAAGTATCGTGAGATTAACTTCTGCATTACTGGGTCCCACATATCAAGTGTTCCCTCAAGGTAGTCTGCCCATTGTTCCTGGACTTTGCCTTTTGAACCAGTAGGAGCATCTTTGTAAGCCTTGGCAACAGAATCACGATAGGACAAAAAGCCCTTGGCTTGACGCCAAAATTGTGTATCACCAAACTGTTTCATAAACTTATCGTTTTTAACAATCTCATAAAGACCCTGTGATTGAACCCAGGCAGAATCTCCGCTAGTAACATTCTTGTTGTACTCGTTACGCCATAGAGTGCTGTACTCAGATAGGTTATTTACGTGTTGCTGCATTAATTCTTTTAATTCAGGAACACTTCGGTAACTAGCATAGTTAGCCTTTTTTGCTGCAGCGTTAAGTTCTTCCTTGTAGTCAGAGTATGCTCTCCACACACGTGTTCTTTCTAGTTCCTCTTCAATTTGCTTTGGTGTTCTTAACTTTTCATTAAGAGTCGTGCCACCAGGCAATGTTGTGTTAGGGTCTTCAAGAAATTTCTTAACCTGACCGTTGTATTCAATAGGAATATCAGCCGTCAGTAATGCAACCGTTGAAGGGTCTATACTTTCTAGTTGCTTTGCAAGACCAGAGAAGTCATTCCAGATTCTATCGTAAGCCTTTTCGTTGGCAGGTATGTTTGCAACCTTGCTCTTAACGGAAAGAAATAGACGGTCCATTGGAAAGTCTTTGCCACCAGCAAGACGCATATTAGTTTGGAAATCAGCCTCTGCTAAAGCAAGGGCTTTTTTCTGAGTAAATGGCTTGTTGGTCTCAGGGTCAATCTGAGCCTTGTACTTATTCAAACGAGTGTAGTAGTAATCCTTGTATATGCTATCTGGAAGTGTATCCACAAACTGTGGGCTACCAAATAGTGAGAAGAATTGAGTACGAGCCTTGCGTAAGAATATACTTTCAGTTGCGTCAATTACTGACTTTTCTGTTGGCTTAGGACCTAATTCCATATCATAAAGAATCCATTGACGATTAGACTCTGACTGGTATGACTGCATCCACATTAAATCTGTGTCTTTTTTGCTGAATGCACTTTGAACATTTCTTGCCCAGGCAGGTGTAAATGTTGTCTTTAGTTGCTTTGCAGTATTAGTTTCTACGCCAAACGGGAACAATTCATCATATGAGTAATTAGGAACTTTACCTATAGAGTTATCAATAATATCTTTAATGACATCACGAGAGTTAGGTTTTGAATCTAATAACTTGCCCACTGCAATTGGAACAATCCAGGCTGGACCTGGTAAGTTGGCAATAAAGTTTGTTGCACGGGCACTTAGAATAATACCCTTGCCTTTATTAAATCCTAGTTCTTTGGAACCTGGAACTAATAGATACTCAGCCTTCATTGGGTCTTCAACTGGGTTACCGTACTTATCTACACCAAATGAATTGTATAGACCATAGTAACTATTTAAGAATCCTGCAACACGTGTAGGTTGTTTTGCTGCGAAGCGACCATATCGGTAAATTCCACTAGCAGAAGCATTAGGGAACTGAGATACTGTACGAGCAAGATACAACGCACGATGCTGACGTGGAATTGTATAGAAGACATTGGAGACTTCCTTGACAACCTCAGCAGCAGCAGCCTGACGCACAGATAGTGCAGTTGCTAGGTCTACTTCTACTCCACTTGCTACAAGAGAATCTAGTTTCTGAGTAGTACGCTTTACGTGCTCAACATTTCCCCATATTTCACGAGAGATGTTTTCTGGACGTGCCAGTTGTTGCCACGCTTTTGATGAGTAGTAATCAATTGCTTGATTAAATGTTCCACCTAAAGTTGTTGGGTTTGCATACTCAATATCTAATGGTTGAATTGGAACCATAGAATCTAGTTTGTCTGCAAGTTCACGTTGTAGGTCTGTAACCTTAACATTTCCAGCAGCAGCAATACTGCGAGCCTGGGCTGTTGGTAGGTAACTATTAACATATGAAATTGAGTTGTCAATAATCTCTACAATATCCTCTGGCATACGACCCATATTTTTAGCATAAGAGGCGCCCTGCTTTGTAGTACCCCACTTAAGAAGTAACTCACGACCAGAACCTGAAAGGATTTGGTCTACAAGAATATCCCCACGCATATGGTTGTTAACAATAAAAGCAAGTTCATCAAAATAACCTACATCAGTTGGCTTTGTAGGTGTTCCAGGTGTCTTGCGACTAATTCTGTTTACCTTACCAGCAATTGCCTTGTTACCAAGAAACTCAAGTGTCCGAGTTGACATATTTGCAATTTCGCTTGTATAGCCATCACCAAGATATTGTTGGTTTGAAAATGATGGCATATCAAATGTCTGACCATTCTTAAGTCTTACCTTTGTGGTCTGTGGCATTATAGGTTTTTTAGCATAACGATTTTCTGCGATAGAAAGCAGGTCTGCTTCTTCACGCAATTTAGGTGCTAACTCATCCATAATGCTGGTCAAGCGTGTATATGCACTAGCAACTTCATTATTTAAAGCATTAAGTTCAGGTGTCAAAGTATTTATGTTACCTGTTGCCTTAGCAATAACCGCTTGTGCGTTGGCAATGTCTGCACCAAAGCGTGGGTCTTTTGCTTTCTTTAGTGCCTCAAGTCTGCGTTGTAGTCCATATATAGTTGGTACGTCAATTTTTTTATTGTTACCAAAATCAACAGTATATTGATTCAGTCTTGACTCAATATCATCTACAATGCGTTCTGCATCACGAAGGTCAGCCTTAACGGTATCAGACCAATCACGACGTGCAGAAGGAGATACGGTAGGTGTATCAGAGAAGAACTCTTGGTATTCAAGAAATGCTTCATCACGATTATTAATAGCCCTATCATATTGGTCACGAAGTGCTTTAATCTCTCGTTGAATTTCTCTTTTACGGCTAGGAAGAACAGTCTTGCTCTTCTCAACATTACGCATAATAAAATTAGTTGACCTATCAAGTATGCCTCGGCTAGCCTGTGTTGTCAAAGGTCGGACAAAATCCATACCAGATGCCATAGTTGCAGACAAAATTGGTTCCATTATTGAGTTCTTAGGTATGTATGCAAAACGATACAGTTGAGCAAGAGAGAAGGCTTTGTTACCAGCCTCAAATATTTGTCTTGCTCCAGCAGAAGTAATAGATAGTGTATCTGCTGGAAGACTTGTCAACCTTGAACGCTCTTGTCTTTCAGCACGACGAAGCATTCTATCTAATTGACCAAATGGAAGCATTACTTCAGTGTTGGCTAATTGGCGCTGAGTAATTGCATTGACTGCAATACGAGCACCAGATGGGTCATATGCAAAACCAGTACTGCGTAATTGACCGTGAACAGAGTTAACATTCTGCATTAGTCCATCAACAAATTCATCAATAAGATTGTTGTCAAAAACGCCCCTGTTGTATGCAACAACTCTAGCAAGTTCTTTGTTTAAATCTTTAATTACATTGGCTCTATCGCCATCGTTTGCTGCAGAAACAAATCTATCAATAACTTGAGTTCGGTATTGAGATACAGTAATCTGAGGTGTACGTTCTGAAATTGTAATAAGTTTTTCGCCCCTTGTAAACAAAGGAACGTCATCAAATACTGATATTAACTCATCTATGCCTTGAGATGGGCGTAGACCAGAAAAAGAAACAATGCCCTTTGGCATATAGGTTCCAACATTACGCATAAGAACAGTTACAGGTCCACCAACACGAGAACTTAGAACTGTCTGTGTAACTCCACCCACCTTAGAGAAATCTCTTTGAATTGCTGCAGCCTTTAGTTGTGCTGCTCGGTTACGTGTTGCAGTAAATGCAGCCTTACCAATAATTGGTTCTGCTGGCTTATATCCTTTGCCAAAGAATGTTGGCTCAATAGACATTACGCCAGTCTCTGGATTTTCAACTTGCTTTAAGAATGCATCAAAGATTTCTTGATTCTTAGGGTCTTTAGCAATTGCATCATCAAATGCACCCATCCAACGAGCACGCTGGTCTGGAGTAAAGTCTGGGACCTTACCAGTGGTTATGAATGCACCTTGTGTCTCAGCGTTTCCGTCTGCCAAGTACCACAAGTCGTCTCTACGTCGGGCTGATGCAAGACGCTCTATTGCTGGACCATAACCAATATCAGCAAGAAATCCATCTCTTACAAACTCTGGGTCTTTGGTCTCTTTGAACAATGGAAGAAGTCTAGGATTATTACTGTACTTCTCTATAGTATTTTTAATAAGGATTAAATCATCAGATTCAGCAATTCTCTGAATGTCTTCTCCAAGATTAGAACGAGTACCAGTTGCACCATTTGATTTAATAAAATCAATATGGTCAGTTGCTAACTTTTCCCACTGCGGCATAGCATTAATGTCGCCAACTTTAAGTGATGTGTTTAACCCAGAACGTGTAGCAGCGGCTTTGGCTAAAGCAGATGCTGTAGTTCCAACACGTGCAATAGCAACATTCTTAATAATGAAGTCAGATGTTCCTGTAACCCATCTACCAACTACGTTGTCTTGAAAATTCTTTTTTACATCTTCGTCATTCCATAGGTCAACATTAGATAGGTCAATTCCACCAGACTCAAGAATTGGTGTAGTAATTCCAGCAAGAGGATTTATCATTGATTTAGTCATTGATACGCCAAGAGAAACCTTTTCGCTTCTGTTGTATGCATCAACTACGTCAGATAACTGGAATCCTTGACCAAGTTTATCTGAATTGTATAGAACACTGTTTGGGTCAGTTAATAAAAATGCAGTAGAAATTGGACGAGCAATTACTGGGCTAAAAACATACTTTTCTGCTTTTTCACCAACATATAAAACTGGGTCTGCAACCTTTGCCACAGTTTTTTCTACAGGAGTAATGCCAGCCTTTTCAAGTGCACGAGATGTTCTCTCTTCTGCACCAATAGCAGCAGCAGCGGCTAGGTCAGGTCGTCCCTTAAACATTTGTGATGCACCTAAAGATGCACCAGATTTTGCTACAGTACCTGTGACTCCACCTACGAGTCCACCTACAGTACCTGTAACACCACTTGCAATTCCACCTGCTACGCCACTTACTGCGCTTCCTGCAGTTTTTGCAGCACCTTGAATATTATCAAGAAAATCGCTCCATAATGACACTACATCACCGCGCCTTCTGGATTAAATGTTGACGGTTCTCCACCTTTAACATCCTCTCCAGTTAAAGACATAATAAATACATCTCTGTCTTGTGGTGATTCCCAGGGAACCATTGATAGGCATACAGCAACACCAAAGTTTTCATAACCTAGTGAGTTGCCAAACTTATCTAAATGGTCAAAAAAGTTATTTTCTACCCATTTCATTAAATAAGCCTTGACTTGACATAGTTAACAAGACGCTTATATGAGTCAGGTGCTCCAGGTAGTCGGGCTGCATCAATAAGGTCAGGTAGGTATCGTTTCATTAAATCAATGTTTTCAGTTATACGTGTATCTGCATTTACAGAAGGAGGAAGTGCTTCGCTTCCGCGTCCGCGCCCAATGTCTACACCATCTGAAATAGGAAGAGAATCTTGTGACTCTGCATCAAGTGGCATTAATCCACCCATTACTGAACTCATAGATTGTGCTGGCGCAGGTTGGCTTGCTGCTGGAGTTGCAGCCTTAGCCATAGTTGCTGAACCTGCTTGATTTTCTAATGCTGTGTTTTCGCCATAAGCAAATCCTGTGTAATTTGGATTTGCCTGACCTGACTGTCCGTTACCGCCAAGGGGGTTAACATTTGCTGGATTGTTTTGTGGAGCACCTGGACGAAAACCGCCACTGTTCTCATTTCCCGCCATTGTTCCTCCTACTTAATATGTTTAGGTTGTGTTTTTGAATAATAAGGTTTTGATGTAAAGGCTGTAAGTTTACTTGCAATTTCCATTGCTTCGTAAGCATCTGCTCCAGCGTGTAGTGCACCAAGTGCATATGCTGCACCTGAACCTGCGGCATAAACTCCTGTGTCAGTTTTAGATACTGAGCACTCTTGGTCTACATCAAATATTTCTCCACCGACTGCAATGATAAACTGAAAACGCATTTCTTTATTGTCTTCATCAAAGTTATAACCATTCTCTGATAAGCATTTGCGTAGAGATGGCATAGCCTTAGCAATCATAAAGTGATACAAGTCTTTGTAATCAGCCTTAGTTGGTGCTGGTGGCTCCCATATGTGTTGGGCTATATCGCAAGGTAGAACCTCACCTGAGCCAGCAACTAGAAACGAACCACGTTCGGCAATCTTTTTAACATCAGGATGGCTGTAGATACGACCACTATCATCGGTGGTCTGGCTATCAGCAACAATTACTGCGCTGTCTTTATATTCAAGCCCTATAATTGTTGTCATTGTCCCCTACTTTGTTATCTACGTGCGATTGTTCTTACACTTCCACCTGCTTCACCTGATGCGGTGAGGCTTGAAAGAATGCTCATAATGTCTGGTGATTGTTCTTGTGGTGGCATTGCTACTCCCTCTGGAGAAGGAGCGCCTCCTGCTGGAGAAGCGGTGGGAGCAGGGGACGGTTGCTCAACCATAGGTGCTGCCCCAGCAGGAGGAACTTGCTGCTGTGGCGCAAAAGTCGTTTCAATAGCATCTTCTAGTGAGACACCCTTTTGACGAGCCTTGATTACCGCAGCAATCTTGTTAACCATATCTGATGGGTCTTGTCCCTGTGTCGCCATCGCAGGAATAGCCTGAGCCATTGCTGTAATTCCACCAAGTAATGCTTGGCGCATATTTTCAATTTCAATCTTTTCAAGTTCTTGTGTGACATTTACTGTAAATGGTAGTTCACGCATTGCCATATCCTTGGAGATTAATCCTCCGCCAAGTGCTTGTAGCATAAAGATAAGACCTTGGGCTGGGTTAAGACCAGCCAACATACCATAACGAACATCAGCAGAATAGTCGCCCTTGATGTCTTTAGTCGGCTTGTATGTAATTTCATAAGGTGAACCTGAATCTACTCCACGAATTGTCTTTTCTTCTGGATAAATACTTTCATCAACTTCAAAGCAAATGCTAATAACATCACGAAGTGCTGCTGCAAAGATTGCTTGTGCTGATTTGACTTGAGTGTCAAAGGCACCCATAAGAGCCTGTACGCCTTGTCCAGTGACGATAGATGCATCAATGTTTCCTGTACGTCCTTCAGGATAACGTGTGCCTACTCTTAGTTCTTGATTAAGTTGTGACTGTTCTTGGAATGCACCCTGTGGAATAGAAAGTTCTACACGGCGAACACCTGCTGGGTTGGCTGTACGGATAACCGCATCTCCACCAAGTTGGAGTTCCTGAACATCTTGTGGAAGAACAATAGGAGCCTGTACAGATTTCTCTGCTGCTTCCATTGCTAGCAACGCAAAGCGGTTGCGAAGAAGTTGGATTCCTAGTACATCGTCAAACTGTCCACGTAGTTCACCATCAATAGATGGCTTACGTGCGACAACCACCATCATCTTGCCAAGAGGATTCTTAGCAATAGATAGAACTAGGTTGTCTTTTGTTGGTAAATAAATGATTGACTGGTCTTTGTCGTAATAGCGAATCAATTCAATCTGAGCGTTCAAGTCCTGCTTGAAGCCTTGGGCACCAAACAGTTCTCGCTCATACTCAGGAAATTGTGAAACCAATTCACCAAGGGTCATCATATATCTTTTAGCAAATGCCACACAGCGTCCATAGCGGTCAAACTCTGGGTAAGCCCCAATCGGATTTTCTATGCGAATACGCGGCATTTTTGTTTCTTCGTCTAATTCAATAATGAAAGGGACGAAACCATATGTTATGTACCAGTCTGCACCTGAGTACATCTGTACTGCTAGGTCAGAGTGCTGGAAGTAGTTTGAAGCAATACGTGTGCGCTTGTCAGCAAAAGAGCGTGCACGGTCATTGACGGCATTGGCTGCAGAGCAGTTTACTGCTGGCAGTGGAGCCATAACTTCAGATAAGTCACGGGCAACAATGTCAATAAAGTTTGCTACTACGTTGGCATCTACGCCATCTGGGAAAAAGTTTGGATAGACTTCAGCAATCTTTCCCTTACGTACTGCAAGAACGTCAAGGTTACGAGCATCACGTTCGTGATTACGATAGCGCAGAGAATCAACTCGTGCTGCAATCTGGTCTATTGATAATGCCATTGGTTTCCTATCCGTAAGTTTCTGACCATTGTTCAGCAAATGCTTCATCTAAGTTCAATGAACCTCTGCTTGCCTTCTGTGCTCTAGTAGCCCAGCGGTTTTGTTGGTATTGCCCTACTCGTGATGATGTTTGCATAAGTTCACGAATACGAATAATCGCAAACCATAAAGCCATAACGCAGTCTGTAGGGTTTTTAGTATCTGGTTTCCAAGTAATGAGTTCCTGTACTAAAGTCTTAAGACCCTCAGAACCCTCATTGCTTGGTAGTTCAATAATGTTGTTATCTTGGAATCTACCATCGCGGGTATTGCCAAATAGTGATGCCATTGAAGCAACACCAAATCCCACGTCCCACTTGTTCTTACCAGTAAAGTGTGAATTAAGTTGACATCCGTAGGATGCTAAGTAGTTTCTCAAATCCTCATCTAAGGCGTAAGCCTTCTGATGGGCGTTGATTTCAATTCTTAGTTCTTGTGGCTTGTATTTAGGTACCCACTCTTCAATCAAGTTTGTAATCTTGGCTGGAGTTGGGTCAGTCATATTGACGCAATCTAAAACATAGATTTTGCCATCAGCGCGATTATAAGTTGCTACTACCGCACCTGTGGCACCAGCCATAGCAGGGTCAAGTCCGATTACCGTATAGGTGGACTCTGCGTGCTTAGGATGTCCTGGGACTCCTGGCTTTAGCGGTCCTCGTTTTCGCATTCCGTTGACAGAACCTGCGACACAGGTAGGTGAGAAGATTGAGTTCTCAACGACGTCTTCTTGCTGGTAGACCATAGCCCAGACAGATGGCGCAACTTCAGAGCGTCTCTTAAATAAAGAGGGTCCATCCCATTTCGGATAAAGTCCATCGTCGC
>Ga0247723_1000437_pt1 | contig 28775 bp, 37 predicted proteins | sample MSEWelMarce5H_FC_FD_189079 | JGI IMG/M metagenome (GOLD analysis project Ga0247723, IMG submission 189079) | Subsurface sediment microbial communities from gas well in West Virginia, United States - MSEEL Well Study Marcellus 5H_FC | ecosystem: Environmental > Terrestrial > Deep subsurface >... | reverse complement strand
GTCTACGGTACCATAACCATACTTTACATTGTTGTAAGTCCCTAATGGGATGTACTTACCTGTTTTCATTAATTTTATTCATTATCTTTTATTTTATGGTGTTATTAAAATATATGAAAAAAATGTTGTAAATCCAAAATATTTTATATATTTGCGGTATAATTATATGTTATGATAATAATTGACGTAACAAAGGAACGTAGTATCGAAACAGCTTTAAGAACTTATAAAAATAAAGTTCAAAAAACTAAGCAAATCCAAAAATTGAGGGAGAGACAAGAATTTGTTAAACCTTCAGTCACTAAAAGGAAAGAGGTTTTAAAAGCAAGGTATGTACAACAAATAAAAAATGGTCTTAGTTAAGACCATTTTTTAATTCTGTTAATCTGTAATAATTTAATTTTGATGTTTCCTTTTTTAGTACTTCATCCTTTACTGATGATAATTTTTTAATCATTTCCGAATCTGTAGATTCATTAATTAAGTTTCCAATTTTATCTAATAGTGATTCTTTTAATTCTGTAGTTTTTGTTTCTAAGTCAGTATCGTTTAAATCTAAAATTGTTTTTAATTCAGTTTTTTGTTCTTCAGATAATGTGTTTGTATATAATACGTTAAAATTGTTTGCTAAAACAGCGTGTAATAAATTTTCATTTACTGTGTGTGATTTACTTGATTCAACCACATTTTCTTTTTTAGTTGTTAAATGTTCTACTAATTTTAATTTGGCAATAACCTTTTTATCTATATTATTTAAATTGTCATCTTCTAAAAGTTGGTCAATGTTATCATATAGTTCGTTAGATTCTACTTGTACATCATGAACTGACATATTTATAACCTCACAAAAACTAGTTAATTTTTTTGACTTATCTTTTAAAAGAGTACCAAGTTGCTCAACATATAATTTAGCAACCTCTTTATCTTCAATGTACTTATTTTCTATTTCTTCATAAAAAAGATACATTTCTTTAAAGTCTTTATTTTTCTTAACAACTTTAATTAAATTTTTTGTATTCCCTTTAAAGTTATCGTTGGTATAAGCCTCGGTTAGTTTCTTTAGTAACTTAGACTTTATTTTCCCAAAATTATTCATTTTTAGTCGTTTAAAATATCGTTCAATTTATTTTCTATTTCATAAATATTCTGTTGTGCCTTTTCCATATCAAACAAAACATTAAAATCTTCTTTTTCCTCACCTAACATACCTAATATTTTTGATTTTTTAGATGTTGCTTCACTTAATGGTGCCTCACCTCCACCTGCAGCAGGTGCTGGCGGTGGCATTCCTCCCATATCTCCTCCGGCACCTTCACCACCCGCAGAGGCAGCTTCGGCAGCGGCTCTCTCTTCTTCAGGGATACCATATTTCTTATCAACATCATCAAACACACCAGAACGTTTAATAATGAGTTGACTATTTTGTAATTCAAAACCAACCGCTCTTTCTAAACGTTGTTGTTGTAAATCGAGTAATACCTCACTATCACTCATACCTAATATATTTTTCTTAGCCCACGTATGTGATACAGGTAAGATACCTACTTGAGATTGGTCGGATGTTGCATCTTTGTAAAGAGTAATTTTTTCTTTCCAAGTTTCAATTTTTAATAAATCAGATTGTTGTGATGGATTGGTTAATGATAATGAAAAACTATTTAAATCGTCCTCTAACCCCAATAAATAAAGATGCATTAATGCAATTTTATTTAATTCTTGAATTAATGATTTTTGTATTTTATTGATTGTTCTTGCAAAACGAATATCCATTAATGCAAGATTCTTACCATCACCAACAACTTCTTCAAAACCTAAGAAAGCCTTAGGTATACGTAACGCTGCCAATAATTTCTTTTGAATATATTCGATGTCGGCAATCTCACCCAAGTTTTGTGCCCCAGGTAATGTTTCAATTGGGTTTGTTTGTGACGGGTCACGAACAGGAATGAAATAATCTTGGTCAACCGCCATTTGATTATATCTCATATCTACGTTACCATTACGTGGGTCTTGTATTTGGTCTCTTTTGAATTTGTTTGCTACACGTTGTACATATGGTTCAATATCCTTATCATCCATATTACCAACGAATACTTTAAATACACGTCTTTCAGGCGCTCTCGATGTTCTATAAATTAACATCGCATCTTCCGCAAGTAAAAGTTGTTTCCAAATTCTTCTGATCTTATCTAACATAGACGTACCATATGGTAACTTTCTATCATCACCTAATAATCTAAAGTGTGCAACTTCCCAAGCTTGGAATTCCATATCTTTGTTTTTCCAAGTAAATCTTAACTCCCTTGTTGGTGATTTTAAATCAGAACTTTGATTTGGACTCTTTGTTGTTGCACCTTCCAATCTTTCTATTTCAATATTTGGTAGTTGTTGACAACCGATAATTCCTTTTTCAGGGTCTATTTTTAAATAAACAAAATCGTCACCATACTTACAAAGACCTCTAGCCCACATTTGTAAATTAGTGTTGATATCTAACTTATTGTTAAATAAATCAACCAATATACTTTTAACTCTATCTGATTCTGAATAAATGGTTAATATTTCACCCTTTTCGGACATTGTTGTAGATTCTTCAGCATATATGTCTAACGATGCAGAAATTTCAGGAGTAAACTCCATAGATTCGTAATCGTAATATGCCGCTAATCTATTTGGTTCATAGTAAACAGATTGGTTATAAACCGATTGGTCTAACTTAGTCCATTTATCTGCAATGTATTGAGATTGTTGGGCTTGTAACAATGCTCTCTCGTAGTCTTCTCTACTATCTGTTTTTAATAACTCATCTTTATTAAAATTAAAAGATGGTGCCTTGTCCGGATTCGATTGACCCGGATAACCAAACATTCTTGTTAGTTTCTGAAAGACGGTATAATTCTGTTCTGCCATGTATATAAATACTTTTCTTTATAATATAAACTAAATTATTAATAATTGGAATATTATTTTGATCTTCCAAATAACCAATTAAATTCTTGATATTGACTCTTACCGGGAACGTTACGAATATCTTTAAAGGCTGGGTTATCATCGAACCCCATTGACCCGATCTGATCAAAAGCTGTACCATAAGAATAAAAAGATTTATTTGGTTCATATGTACGTTCAGTCATTGTCCAAGACTCCAACATCGCTTTATTTGCATTTTCATTCTTTTGTAACTGATTGAAACACAAGTCAGAAGCGTATAGTGCCATAGAAAGAGCCATAATCGCATCGTCGTGTGCACCTTTCATGTGGTCAGGACGACCATTCATATAAACAAACGTATTAAGTTCGTTTAATAATCTACTTGACCTTACTTGAAACCCTTTTCTTAGTTGCTCCTCAAAGGCGGCAACTATTTGAGTTCTTTTATTATTAAAGTTAAGTCCTGGTATTTTTTCCATCGCCTTAGCGTTATATTCCCATTTATTTTGAGTGTTAATACCATCAATATAAAGGTTTTTATAGTTCATTTCTTGTAACTTTCTCGATGTTGCAACACCCATTCCTCCAGTTATATCAATAACAATAAATGCCTCGTATAATATACCCCATTTATATGCAACTGCTGCTAAATCATCTGGTGGTATCTTACCTATATATTCCGCAACCTGTTCCCTATCATCAAAATCAATTATTGATATGGATGAAAAATCTTCACTGTCTCCCCTACTAACATCAACTCCCATAATGTAACGATGTCCTTGTATTGGTTCTTTCCAATGCCAAAATGTACCCTGCATGTATTTTTCTTTAGGTACACGTATCATATTCTTTGCAATATTCTCTTGAACATCTCCCGGAATTACACCATCTCCTGAACCTAAGAAATCACATTCCAATTCCTGAGCAATCTTACGTCTATCATATTTAAATTTCTTAGACATTGATTCAAACCAAGACGAAAAAGGTTTATAACCCTGTTCTTCTAACTCTTGGTAATTATCTATGTCGAATTCAGTAATAACAACCTCATCATCATTATATAGTTCCCTATTTAACATGTAGTGACATATATCCTGACACTTAACCCAACGCAAATCTTTAGTGTAACGAGGGTCTTTAAACCATCTTAAATCTGTGATATGGAAATCATTTAATCCACGTAATGCTTGGTCATAAACACCATAATAAATCGGGTCATAACCATTTGGGGTTGATACAAGAATAATCTTACCTCCCGTTGATAGGGATGCCATAGATGCAGCCCAAAAGTCTTCACCGGCTTCGATATAAGCCGCCTCATCAAATACAAGAATGGTTGGTGTATAACCACGTAAAGCATCTGCAGATGTTGCAACCGCCTTTACTTCACATCCATTATTTAATCTAAATCTACTTTCTGAGTTTTTATCGGGTGAGAATCCAACATTTAACCACTCGGGCCATTGTTCTAAAAAGTGACGAACTTTATTCGCCATCTCTACTGCGGTATCTTTTTTATTGGCAATTAACAAAACCCTTTCAGGTTCGTCAGGCTTTGCTGTTTGTAACTTTTTTGAAATCCAAGCTGCGGTTACCGTGGTAACACCAGCCTGTCTATATTTTCTTGTGATATTCTCATTGTACGTTTCATAGTCTTGTATTAACTGAACTTGGTCAGGGAATAACTCTAATGGAACATATTTTTTCTGAGTATTATCGTATGTTTGAAGATACGTTTTTAACGCATATGGAGCATCTTTCATAATTCTAGCATACTCCATTAATTGTTCTGCTCTTGTATTCATATATATAAATACAAAAAAAGGTGGTTAAAACCACCTTTTTAATTATTCATCGTTATCATTAAAAATTGACATACTATCGTCGTAATAATTTTTATTAATATCTTTCCTGATAGAATCGTAGTAATCTTTAATCATTTTTTCACCTTTTGAGGTCTTTCCAATCACTTCTTTCATCATTGTTAGAAACTCCTTAGCCTCCAAGGTATAAAGACTTGATAAGAAATATGATTGTAAACCTTCTTCATTTTCATCAATAATAACTTCATCTGGTAACATACTCCTAACTCTATTCCATATTGAAGGACCTAATCTTAAATCCCACATTTCTTTGTCCATTGTGTCTTCGTAACCCGAAACCTTAGTCCACAACTCCTCATTAAAATCACCTTTTTCATCTCTTGGTCTTCCATGTACCGCAAGTAATTCTAAATAACCTTTGATACACTCATGGACGGCTACGGGAAAATTCTGTGCTCGTACTTTAATAATTGGTGGTTCTCCCTGTTCAATTTCTTCAGTACCCGCAACTTGTCCCGATTTACCCATTTGAGATAAAAACATATCAGGAAATTGCCAATAAGTTGTGTCGTTTATCGACATCATAACACCATATAAATCTAAAATGGTATCACTTTTAGTTATATCTAAAATTTCGTCACCAACCAAATGATATGAGTAATGACCTTTTTTAGATGCACCCTGACTAATTGCATTAATTAATCTTCGTTTAGCCCTTTCTAAATTTAATCTTTCAAAATCACCATCAATCTCATTATTTAAATCAACCTCAGGTATTTGAATAGTTTCCTCGTCGTCCATATTAAAATCGTCGGTAGATATTTCACTACCATCAACAATTTTTACGTCCCATTGAATGGAATCTTTCGGTATGTGAAACTCATTCGTGACTAATTTAATTGCTAATTGTTCTAACTCAGGTCTAACATTTCTTTCAATTCTAATAATCTCAAAGTGAGACCTCACCATAAATGATGAGAATTCACGATATTGTGATTTATTATTTAAATTTATTTTATTGGGGTAATGTGGACTTAAGTAATGATTAACGTTAGATATTACTTCTTGATATCTTTCTGACGCCAATAACTCTTGAAAGTTTTGTTCTTGTGAATTATCACAAATTGGCATAGGTATTTTAGTTAATGAAGTGTCTTCATTTTTTAATTTATGTTGTAAACCTCTATCGGGCCTATCAACACTTGAGAAAGTCATTGACATACGTTTAAATTATATTAAGGCTAATATAAGATTTATTTCTTATAATACCTAATTTAAACCTTACTTTTTCTCAGCCTTTGGTTTTGGTTTTGTGAATGGACCCGGTTGATTTGGGTTATGTGGCTTTGGTTTTGTACCTGGAGCAACCTTAGGAGTTTTTGGTTTTGTTTCAACATCACCATCGTGAGTCATAAATTCAGGGATACCATTATGTCCAATATTAACGTTTGGACCCGCCTCTTGTAATTTAAATTGTATCATTTCCATAATTTCATTCTTAGATGTGAAACTATGATAAGTATTTTCCGCTAAAGATTCAACCCATTCCTTAACTTCTTTGTCTTTTTTATCTGTCTTAACTGATTTTTTTTTCTTTTGACCTTTTAATATTTTAAAATCTTGACCATCAATTTTACCATTGTGGTTCTTATCTAATTTCTTTTGATTACCTTTTAAATCCTCTTTCATATCTTCTTCATATGTTTCGATAGATTTGTTTTGTTTTTTAGCGTCAGTCACTTTTTGCTGTAACTGAGGATCTTTTTTTGATATCATTACATCAGATTCCCCCAACATTCTTTCAGATAATTCTAAAAGTTGTTTATCTGTAAATTTAACCAACGTACTTTCTGACATTCCTTCCTTGATTAATTTTTCTACCAATGTTGACCTTTTCATGATTCTTTAATTTTTACTTCTTCTTTTATTAAAAGATAATCTCTTTGTTTTAATTTTTTTGTTACACTCTCCAATGATTCACCGAATTTAAATGATATTCTTTCGAATTCAGAATCAAAATCAAATTTTTCCCATCCCAAAGCAATTACACCATCTACTGCATCAATAACTCCGAAATAATCGGAGTCTTGAATCAATTCTAAATGTAAATTTGTATCCTTAAGTAATCCAACTAAATCAACGTATTCCACTTCAGGTGATTTTGGTTGAGATGTTGAGGATGACGGGATAACAAACCATTCATCCATATCTATTTCTGTACTCTCACTAAAAATGAATTCGTATTGTTTTTGACCTTTATAGTCTGAACCAATTTCATTTATATAGATTAACTTCATTATTTGAAATATTTTCCTAATGTAGTGTTAATACTGCTATTAATCTCATTTTTCATTTCATCTAAGTCCAATTCTACCTCTTCGTCCATAGGTTCTTCTAATGAATCAGTATCTTCCGACCAAATGATATCACTTTCAAAAAAGTCCGACTGAACATCTTCATCCATCTCTAAATCCGCATAATCTGCTAAATTAATTTCCTCATTATAATCCGCAGATGCGTTTATGAAATTTTCAAGAGCATCCATTGTTACATCAGATTCTTCACCTAATTCAGAATCAACAGGTTCTTCTGCCGGTACTTCATCTTCAGGTGCTGGTTCTTCAGATGGAACTTCTTCACCATCTTGGTTTTCGTCACGCTCAAATTTCTTAGCAATGTCTTCAATATCCTCATCTTCTAACTTATCCAAATCAACTGCAGAAATAATCATATTAAGAACATATTTTATATCATCACTTTCCATTGATTCGTGTTGATCTCTCAATTCTTGACCTAATTTACCTGCAAATTTTTGAACTTCCGCCATGTAACTTGATCTTTTTCCTGATGCATCGTCCCCACCATCTACAGGTGCTTCAGGTTCAGGTGTGTCAGATGGTACTTCAGGTGCCGGTTCTTCAGATGGGGCCTCTATGGGTGCTTCAGGCGCCGGTTCTTCAGCGGGTGTTGGTATTGGAGCGTTTGCTGCGGGATCACTCATTGGTGATTCACTTTTAGGTGAACTCGGTTTCAAAACGTATTTTGTTGCCTCTTGTAACTCTTCTTGACCTTTTAATAGTTCTAATCTTTTAAATGCTTCAGAGTAAGATGAGAATTTGTTTTTGTTTTTCATGAACATACCACCAATATAATCAAGTGATGATTCATTTAATCCTCTTTTTACATAGTATCCGTCTTTTTCTTTAACGATACCAAAAACTCCACCAGTAGTGGATTCTTTTACTAATTCAGGTTTTGAACTTGAATTAGATTTTTTATTATTTTGATTAAAGTAAGTTAACTCGAGAATTCTTTTTAATTTCTCGTCGCCATTAAGCTTCTCACTTCCTAGAGGTTTGATGTCTGCCATTGTTTTAATATTAAGATAAACTTATTCTTATCCTATAAATACATAGATATAGGGAAAAAAATAAGGTTCTTTATTGTGTTATGGACAATTTTTTATTTAAAATGTCCGTTTTTAGTTTTAATAATTTTTCTATATATCCATTTCTACGAAGTAATTTGAAGGTTAGATTCTCATATGAGTACTCTCCCCCTGATTCAAGACCACTTTGTCTGAATGTTTTAATTTTTTTATATAAGTCCTTAGTTTCATTTGTTATATCCTTATTTGATTTAAAATCGGATACCAAATCATCTATTTTTTTTGCATATTCCTCGCCCTTTTGTAATATTTTGTCATCATCAATTTTAGGATTAGTTTTTTCGGGAGTAACAACCCATTCATTATTTAACACAGAATAAACCCCTGATGATATGTGTTCTTGATTAATATCTTGTACGTACAACTCAACTTCAAAACCTTTTATTTTAATGTCATGTTTTGTTTTCCAAACTTTTTCTTTTGCATCGAAGAAATCTGTTACTATTTTATGTACTACATTTGAATCCTTATTGCCACCCTCATCAAATTCACTCATGTCTATTAAAATGTGAATATCCACATCAGAATACTCCGACCAATTGTAATTTGCTAAAGAACCTGTAAATAATATATCGTGAACAAAAAAATCGACATCAATAAAGTCAAGATATTGATTTGTAATTTCAAGTATACCCTTTCTGATATCCTCACGCATTAAAAAATCATCATCAGATACTTCGAATATTTGATCCGATAGTGAATCCTTAGGTTTGAAAGAACCTACGATTTTTTCGTCTTCGCCCCTATCTTCGATTAATTCTTCAAATAAACTCATCCTTTTTTTGTGTACTTATGACTTCTGGCGATATTCTCGTTGAAGTATTTTCCTTGTGATTCAGCAAGTCTAAACTTAGTGAACTTATTCCAAGGAACTTTATTATACTCATAAATAGCACCATTATTGAAAGTTACGGTTAAATCCTCCGTTTCAGTATTGAAAGATGCGGTTTTTAAGTTAGATGAATTGATTACAACATCAATTACTTTTCCATTAATTGTTTCTGATATAATTCCCATATTTGATATTTTAGTACTATAATATACACAATAAATATCAAATAAAAAACCCCCACAATGGGGGGTTTTAATATTATCTTATTACGGTAAACTTACCTAAATCTGAATTACCTTGTATTTGACCTGGCTGGGTTGAATATAATTCAAAATTAGTACCATTTTTTAGTGGTTCATTTTTATATGTTCCAGGTCCAGTTACCGTACCATACATATATCTTGGGTCAGTTTTCACTATTTTTATTATATAAACTTGACCATCAATGTCTCTTTTTGCTTTTACTGTTTGACCCGCAGAAAAATTATCCGGTTGATGTGTGTTTTGTTCATTTAACCTTTGGTTAGCTTCCATTATGTTTTGTAATTTTGCGAGTCTTTTGTTCATATTTTAATAAGTTTATGAATATAAATATTGAATTGTATTAAAAAACCCCCGATAAATCAGGGGTTTAATATTAGTTAAGTGAAATTAACCTCTCAACCGACTTCTTTTTACTTTTAGGTAGAATAATTTCAATCACTCCATTTTCCACACTACCCGTGATATTTTTCTCATCAACATCGTCAGGTACATTATATGATTTCTTAAATGAATTAGTAAATGTGAATTCATCACTCTCCTTTTCATACGATATGGTTAATTTACTTTCCTTTAATGATATTTTAACATCATCTTTAGAAAGTCCCGGTACCGATAATAGGACCTTATAACCATCTTCTGTTGTGGTAATGTTAGAATTAATTCTGTTATCCACCTTCAAGTAGGCTTCATCAAACACTTTGTCTAAAGTGTTAAAAAACGGGTCTTTGAATAATGTAATCATAGTTTTGTGTTTTTGTTTTACATATTATTAACTTTTCATTTTACAAATTGTAAACCAAACATATAAAACTGACATTTAGACATTCGTTAGACATTTTTTTAGACATTTTGACATTTATTTGTTTTTTAGAATGAAATGTGTTATGTTTGTAGAAACTAAACGTAAAAATAGTATGGCAGTAGATTTTTTTGAAGACGGACCAACGACAAACCCTAAAAGAGGACGTAAAGGTTCAACCACTCCAATCTTAGATAATTTTTCTCGCGATTTAATTAAACTTGCGGAAGAAGGTAAGATTGACCCAGTAGTTGGGAGAGATAAAGAAGTGAGAAGAATTGCTCAAATTCTTTCTCGTAAAAAGAAAAACAATGCGGTTGTTGTTGGAGAGGCTGGTGTTGGTAAATCGGCATTAGTTGAAAAACTTGCATTAATGATTGTTAAAGGTGATTGTCCCACAAATTTATTAGACAAAAGAATTGTCTCATTAGATTTGACATCTTTAGTTGCGGGAACAAAATATCGAGGACAATTTGAAGAGAGGATTAAAGCAATCTTAAATGAACTACAAGAGGCACCTAATGTTATTGTATTCATTGATGAGTTACATACGATGGTTGGTGCAGGAAATGCAAGTGGAGCCATGGATGCTGCAAATATTATGAAACCCGCATTAGCTAGGGGAGAAATCCAATGTATTGGTGCAACTACGTTCGATGAATTCAAAAAACACATTGAAAAGGATTCTGCTTTAGTAAGAAGATTTCAAAAAGTAATTTTAAAGGAACCAACTCAATCTGAAACTGTTGAGATTTTGAAAAATCTAAAAGATTCATATGAGAATTTCCATAAAGTTCAATATGAAGATGGTGTGATTGATACAATTGTTAAATTGGCGGGTCGTTACATTACCGATAGACAATTTCCCGATAAGGCAATTGATGTTATTGATGAGTTAGGGTCTGAAAAAAGAATTTCATTACGTGCACCTGATACAATTGAAAAATTAAAAGGTCAGGCGGATGAAATTAAGGAAAAAAAGATTCTTGTTGTAAAAAATCAGAATTACGAACAAGCGGCAAAACTTAGAGATGAAGAAAGAAAAATTTTAGATAAACTTGAGGCGGAGAAGTCTAAGTGGATGGAAAAACAAAAGGATAATAAAATTCCTGTTTCAATTGACGATGTTTACACTATTGTGTCTGAAATGACGGGAGTGCCGATTACTAAATTAGATTCTGACGAAACTAAAAAGTTATTAAAGATGGAAACCTTATTATCTGAAAAGGTCATTGGTCAAGATGAAGCAATATTAACCATCTCAAAAGCAATTAGACGTAATCGTGTGGGAATTAAAGATGCCAATAAACCAATTGGTTCATTTATTTTCTTAGGTTCAACGGGTGTAGGTAAAACCCATTTAGCTAAATCTCTTGCTAATTTATTGTTTGGTGATCCTGATAAAATCATTCGTGTCGATATGAGTGAGTTTATGGATAGACACAACGTATCTAAATTAATTGGTTCTCCTCCAGGTTATGTTGGATATGATGAAGGTGGTCAACTAACCGAAAAGGTTAAGAATAATCCATTCTCAGTAATCTTATTCGATGAGATTGAAAAGGCACATAAAGATGTCTTTAATCTATTATTACAAATTTTAGATGAGGGTCATTTAACGGACTCTTTCGGACGAAAAGTTAATTTCACTAATTGTCTTATTATCATGACCTCAAACGTAGGGGCTAAAAAAGTGTCCGAATTTGGTGGAGGTGTTGGTTTCAGCACTTCATCAAGTGAAACGCAAAAATATGAAGTGAAGAAAACCATGATTCAGAAATCATTAAAGCAACACTTCAATCCCGAATTTTTGAATCGTATCGATGATATTGTGTTGTTTAATTCATTAAATGAAGAAACACTAAAGAAAATTATTGATATTGAAATTGGTAAATTAAATTCTCGTTTAGTGGATAAAAATTACATCGTTACGTTTGATAAGACCGTTATTGATAAAATTTTTGAGTTAAACACCCAAGAGGAATATGGTGCAAGACCCTTGAAACGTATTATTCAAAATTTATGTGAAGATTTCTTAAGTGAGGAAATTCTAAAGGGTAATATTGTTGCAGATGTACCTATTATTTTAAAATATAAAAACGAAAAATTAACAATCGTGAAAAAAATGTTATAAATACTTTACATTTCTCCAAAATTATATATATTTATATTAATGGAGGTTCTCTTTGTCGATTACCTTTTCGTTTTTTATAAGTAAGTGGGGTTGAACCCACCGAAAGACCTTAAACCCCAACAACTCGTTGGGGTTTTTTATTAAATTTTGTATTATCAAATATTTTTTGTATATTTACATTATATGAAAAAAGTAACATTTATTTTAGCTCTTGGTGTTGTATTAACACTATCAGCATGTGGTTCAGGGTCGACCTCAAAAGAAACAACTGACTCAACGGCAACTCAAGTAGATTCTACATCAGTTACCGCTACGGATTCAACAACTGCAGAAATTCTGACAGACAGCGAAGCTGTAAAATAAGAATTAGGGGTCGGTACTCAATCCGACCCTTATTTTTAATTTTAAATCCTTCAATATGGATACAAACATTGAAAAACAGGGTGATTTAATACTTCTTAGAGGGTTACCTGGTTCGGGTAAAACAACTTTAGCGAATGTTATATTACAACTACCATCAAACGTTGAGCCTGAGATTCTTTCCGCCGATGATTTTTTTGAAACTAAAGATGGTGAATATAACTTCGACCCATCAAAATTAAAAGAGGCTCATAATTATTGCCAATTTAGATGTTCGGAAAGAATGAGACAACAAAAATCAAGAATTGTTGTTGCAAATACATTTACACAAGAATGGGAAATGGATGAATATTTCAAAATGGCTGAAAGATACAATTATAGAGTTCACACTCTGATTGTTGAAAACAGACACGGAGGTGAAAATATTCACGGAGTACCGAAAGATAAACTTCAACAAATGAAGGATAGGTTTCAAATCAAATTGTAAATGAGTCAATTTATTGAATCTTTTATTAAGTCAGTAAATCCACCACAAAAAACACCAATCAAAGATTGTGCTAACTACATTAGAAAAATATTACGAAAATGGTTTGTTACACAAACAAACACACCCAAACCTTGATTTAACTATTTGGAATTATTCCCCAAAAGTTCAATACGAAAGATTGTGGGATGAAATTACTTTACAATGTCGTGGATTAGTGACTAATTCAAAAGGTGAAATAGTTGCAAGACCATTTAAGAAATTCTTCAACTACGAAGAACATAAACCAGAAGACATCCCAAACGAAGATTATGTTGTCTATGAAAAAATGGATGGCTCTTTAGGTATTCTCTTTTATTATGAATATGAATTAAGTGAAGAGAGAAGATATAACATATGGTTTAATAACAATTATGAAACAGGTATGGAAAATTTCTTTGACCCAAATAATTTACCTGATTACGATAATCCATATTATGACCCAACACCAAAAACAAAAGGTGAATGGATATTAGCAACTCGAGGTTCGTTCACATCACCACAAGCAATTAAAGGAAAAGAAATACTTGATAGACACGATATTAGTGCAATAAGAAAAGACAATACATATTTGTTTGAAATTATTTATCCCGAAAATAGAATTGTTGTTGATTACAAAGGTGAAGAAAAATTAGTGGTACTTGGTGCCATTCATACTGATAGTGGTGAGGAAGTCCCTGACAGTTCATTATTTTGGTTACAAGATTGTGGATTTGAAATTGTAACAACATATAAAACTTGGGGTGAGGGATATGATTTACTAAAAGAAGAAATTAGTAAAGATAAAGAAGGTTACGTAATAAAATTCAAGAATGGTTTTCGTATGAAAATCAAAGGAGATGAGTACGTTAGGTTACATAAAATATTAACCAACATATCCAATAGAGATATATGGGAATATTTGAAAGATAATAAACCATTTGATGAATTACTTGAAAAGGTTCCTGACGAATTTAATCAATGGGTTAAAGAAACTGTTCGAGATTTAAGATACGCATGTTTTCAACTAAGAGAACGTGCAGGTAAATTACATGATGGTTTTAGATATGGAAAATTTAATGATAGATATCCTGAACCATCCAAAAAAGAATTTGCCGAATTTGTAATGAAACAACAAAAAGTTTTACATGCGATTATGTTTGCAATGTGGAACGGGAACAATGAAAAAGTTGACGACATAATTTGGAAAATAGTTAAACCAAAATATTCAAAACCATTTAAGAAAGATGAAAATTAATAAAAGATTGAGATTATATCTCGATGATATACGAACACCAAAAGGTGATGATTGGATTGTTGTTAGAAATTATGAACAATTTGTTTCAATAATTAGATTAAACGGATTGGAGAATTTTGATTTGATATCGTTAGACCATGATTTGGGTGATCAAGCAATGGAGGAATACTATACGAATGCAAAAAGTAATTACCAAATAAATTATGAAAATATTATTAATGAAAAAACAGGATACGATTGTTGTAAATTTTTAGTTAGTGAGAGTATGACAAAAAACATACCTTTACCACAAATTTATGTTCATTCTGCGAACCCAATCGGTGCACATAATATGATGGGATATATTAACAATTATTTAAAAAATTGTAGACTTCCCGAATTATGTCGTAGATTTACATTTGAACATACTATCGATGAAGAGTTTAGATTATCACCAGAAGCTAGAAAAGCAAAATGGGACAGAAGTAACAAAAAATAATTTTTTTATTACGAATTATTATTTATCTTTATAACCTTAAATAAAATAATCATGGCGTACACAGCAAAAACAAAAACACCCTACAAAACGATGTACATTAAAGGTAAGTATACCGATTTTAATGACTTTTACGACATTAATAAACAATCGATATATGAAAACATTGTTGAGGTCTTTAAAGGGTTTAAAGAAACCAAAAAACGTGTTCTATCCCTATATATTCAGGCTATTATCCAAGGGTTAGAGTGGGATACGGAATTTAAGTTTAATAGAAACGAAACAATTGTTTTATCTCGTGATGTTATTCCTTTTTTTGAGAGTATTGAGGATTATGAAAAATGTGCTGAAATAAAAAATTTATACGAAGACTTGACTAATAATAAAATTTTAGTTACCATTTAATTGTATCAGGAGAGAGGTACATTTATTTTTGTCATGTCCCCGGGAATCCTTAATAAGATTTTCGGGGATTTTTTATTACTAAAAATTTAATTGTACTTTAATAAGAACTTCTTGTTATTATCCTATTATTCTTGGTTTTCTAATATTTTTATTGTACTTTTACAATAGTTATATAAAAAAAATACAATATGTTAAATTTAATTATAGGTCTATTCTTATTATGTTCCTCTTTTGGAATAACATTATCTAAAACACAACCCCAATACGGAGTTCGTAAACAACGTCAACATACAAAACCACTATCTTTAGACAAAGAAGTGTTAAAGCACCATTCTTGACCCAATTAAAAAGTTACTTAACCAAGGTGATCCGGGAGAAGTGTTCCCACTAAGTTTGTAATTAAAACTAAACCCAAATCGTTTACTTAATTTGTAATCAAACGAACTACCTAACAAGAATCCCATGTGTCGATTAACCGTGGATGTACCTGCAACGGTATTCCAAGATAAAGGAGCAAACATTGTAAATATTTGTGGAGAAACTGTTAACTTTTTACTATACTGATAAGGTTTAGTCCAAAAAGCAACAACTGACGATGACATGTTATAATCGTAGTTATCTTTTTCGTTTTTAAGAAATAAATTTATTAATCCTAAATTATATCCAAATACACCATGTTTTGGTGTTGGTTTAATCCATGTGTAACCTAATAAATTCATATAATTTCCATTCAAATATGCAAATGCTGTTGAATATGAATGTATTGCCTTTAATTTACCTTCTGAGAAATCCATTTTAGTATATCCACCACTAACAATAAATGTTTTTAAATCACTCATGATGACAGTATTGGCAGAATAACTTTCGTCACCCATTAACGATGATTTGGAAACCCCGATAGTTGCAGATTGTAACCATCTACCATCGGGAGATTCTATTGTGGATAAATCTGACGACAATAACATTGGATTTGTTACCGCCGCCTTTTCTTTTTTCTTTTCTTCCTTTTTCTTTTCCTCTTTTTTCTCTTCTTTTTTTTCTTCTTTAGATTCCTCTTTTTTCTCTTCTTTAGATTCTTCTTTCTTCTCTTCTTTTTTAGATTCCGATTTAGATTCTTCTTTCTTTTCTTCACTCTTACTTTCAGATTTTGATTCTGACTTAGATTCACTCTTTGTTTCTGATTTAGTTTCCGTTTTTGTTTCGGTCTTACTTTCAGATGAACTACTAGATGAACTACTAGATGAACTACTAGATGAACCACTAGCAGGTGGTGGTGAACTACTTTGTGTTGGTGGTGGGGTTGTTGTTGGTGGTGTCGATGATGCTGAACTAGCGGCAGCTGAACTTGCCGAACTACTTGCCGCAGAACTTGCAGATGATGATGCCGCAGAACTTGCTGCGGAACTAGCCGCAGTTGCTGCGGCGTTAGATGCTGTTTGAGCTGCCGCGTTTGTAACCGCCTGTTGTACTATTGGATTATTAATTACCGGACAAGTTAATGCTTCGTATGTTGCCTTAGTTGTAAATAACCAAGTTTGTACGACCCCCATCTGTACCTCCATAGGAGAAAACGTTCTTACCTGATTATAAAAAGATACTGTGGCATTACCATTTATAATGGTTGTCGTTGCCACTTTTTTTTCACCACTACATTTATCAATAAACGTTTGTGTGTATGTTTGTGAAAAAGAGTCAAAACAAAAAAATAATATTAGGAGAGAGATTATTATTTTTTTCATTTTATAAATTAATTCCTAATCCAAAAGTACCATTACGAATAATTGGATCATAATCAAGTTTTAATGTAAAATTTTTATAATCGTGTAATGTACCTATTTTTATTGTGGTAAACCTATCTAAGTATTTAGGGAATGTTATATATCCTAAATCATCCCTACCCCTCCATTTTACATCCTCACTAACGGTTCCAATCATCACATGTACACCCGTTCTTTTAATTCTTTTTCCTGCACCGATATAAAAACTTTGTCTTTGTACTAAATCTTTTACTAAAGGAAAATCAACCTGAGTTATGTTTCCAAAAGGAAAAAATGTTGAATTATCTCTTTCAACACTAGCGTTATATTCGGTTATGAAATACCCTTTATTACCTATTGTGAAAAATCCACCAACCTGATTATCGGTTGTTTTTTGTACACCAAAATTAATTATTGGTTTCTTTCCTCTAATGGTATCTCTTTTACCATCACCATACACATAAATTCTTGCGGGTTGTCTATAACCCCAATCATTCCAATACCAAGATGGTTGCCAAAAGTTCCAACCAAATGCTGGTGCCCCCCACATATCCCATCGATTCCATCCCCAACCATTCATTAACCATGGGTCTCTAATGATTACATTTGAACCAGGTTTTGTTCTTATTGGTCTATCGTACCCCCTTGATGGTGGTTGACTTCTCCAATTACTTACATCATTTCTTTGTGAAACTGATGGTTGAGTTGAAAATGTTGATCTTTGTGGTTGACTTGTACCCCCACCTCTCCAAGATGAGACTTGACCGAATACTAATGTCGGTACTAAGAAGATAAAAAATAAAATTGTTTTCATATGCTTTTAGTTAAAATTGTGGTTAATATATAACCGGTTATTATTGGTATTGGGGAAAAAATCAAAAAAAAGAATAACATTCTCCAAACCAAGGGATCAATATTGGTATGGTGACCTAATCCTTCGCAAACCCCAAAAAAAACTTTATTATCATATATTCTATAAAACTTCTTCATATCTTATAAATATAAAAAAAGGGAGTTATTACGCTCCCTATATTGTTAAAACTTTGTTTTATGTTTTATTTAGTAAAAATTCCTTTTTTAATCATTCTATCAAGAATATTGGCACATGCAATATCTAATGCTTTTTTGGTTGCAATTGAGATTGTTGATTGATTAAATTTAATTGGGTCAACGGTTGCGTCAGATAATAAGGTAAGTTCTCTTGTTGTCTTAGCCTCACCCAATCCAGACCCACCAAATACTACACCAGTTTCCGCATCTGTAAATCTAACTTGAAGACCTATACGAGTAACCATATTATCTTTAACACCATTCTTTAAACTGATAGTTTCGTCTTCAGATACTGAATAATCGTAACACTCGATAGTTACAAAATATTTCGCCAAATTGATTTTACCTCGGCCATCCAACTTGTTTTCTGAAATACCCGCTTGAGATGCTTGGAATTGTTTTACCATACGATTCTTAATTTCTGTTTTATCCTCAGTAAATTTGAATCTATTTAGATTTTCAAGGTATTCCATTGATATGTTAGCGACACCTAAACCTACACGTTTTTCCTTTAATTCAGGATACATCTCATATATTTCATCGGATATACCTGCTTTTAAAATTTGAATGGGAATTTGAGGTCCATCATAATCCAAATAAGCACTTATGTCCTTTTTCTTTTCGAAATCTGCTTTATATTCTTCAGTTTTAGTTGTTCCGATTGTTTGTCCATTAACGACAACAACGCTTAGTAAAAAAACTCCTAATAATGTTAATAATTTTTTCATACATTTTATTTTTAATTTATGGTCTACTTGGCCACGACCACCCTTTTTTTATTCCTCTTAACGATAATAACGTTGTTAACCCAAAAAATTGGATTATCCACACAATACTTGCCCAATTTGTATTTTTTAATTCATAATCAAATACAAAGATTAATGTGACCATATAAATCACTAATGAAAAGAACAAAATAAGTTGTTCGTGTTTTAAAAACCAATTTTTCATTTCTTATCAATTAATGGTTCCTCGTACCATATGTTATCTGGATTATTTTTAAACGCTCCATCTATTTTCCAAGAAATTTGATTCGTAATGTTTAATGCTCTCTCTTCTTGATTTGTAAAATGCAAATAGATAAAGAAAACTTGAAAGCTTAATGCAAAAACTAACCAAAGTCCGACGAACCCAAGGTACGCTTTTAATAAACTTTCTCCGATGTTTTTAAATGATAATGTCATACACTATTTTATATATAAATACTTGTAAATAAAAAGGAGGAATAATCCTCCTTTTATGTTAACCTTCTGTTTCGTCTTTCTTTTTGTGTGTAAATTTGTCCAAAGTATCCGCACCCATACCTATACCTGTAATAATCATTACAGCGTTTACTAACTCAGGTGATGGTGCAAAATCCGCGTGAGAGAACGAATTTAATACCATTGTAACACATAGGAATGTCGCTCCTATCATAGCAATTACCGGTTTAACCGATATTGACCCCCTTTCATCTTTGAAAAGTTCGATAACCCATTGTTTAAAATTCATTTTTGTCGTTTTTATTTTAGTTTATTTTAACCTTCCATATTTATTTCAGCTTCATCATCTCTAACTTTACCACACTTTAAACATTCTTCTTCACCATCCCCGTCCAAGTCGCCCCAAACGTGTTCACATTGTCTGTGTGCAAAGTATTCATCAATCTTACCATCACCATCAAAATCTAAACCATCCATTACACCATCACCATCTTCATCAACCTCTACACCTACTTTGTTTTCAGGTTTGAGGGGGCTTTCAGTATGTTGTGGATTATTTGGTTCTGTTGCCGATTCTGATAATACCAATGGTGCGGTTGACATTGGGACAATTGGATTGTTTGGCATATCTGCAGTATTACTCAATGATGTACCATCTTCCTCGTCCATTTTCTGAACTAACATCTTATCCTTATCGGTATCACTAAACCAATAGTCAATGATTTTACCATATGAACCAATGAAGGCTCCCAATAATAAAAGTAAAAGTTCTTTCCACTCACCTTCTATTGCGGATTTATTTAGGATCGCCCCAAATATACCCATAATGATTACCATAAATCCACCTAATACGATGGCGGTGATAAACCACCTACGTTTCATCATATTAGCTAATAATTCTTTAAATCCACCTGATTGTTCTTCTTTCATATTAAATTACCATTTTGGAGCTTCCTCTTTAAATTCATCACCTTCTTTTTTCTTAACCGGTTTTGCAGGTTCTTTAACGGTTTCTTTTTCTTTAATAATAACAGTTTTACCCCCACCACCTGAAGCCTGTTGAGCTTGTTGGTTCGAGTTTGTAATGTTAATTACAGGTGCAGCCTGTTGTACAGGCGCAGGTTCATCCCCACCTCCAGTTATTTGGGTTACTCCCCAAGTTCCTAATCCCATTACTGCGGTTGTTACTACACCAATAATGGTCTTTTTTAAACCAGTCCAAGTACCATCGTTGTTTTCTTCTAATTCTTCTGCCATTGTATTTGTTTTTATATAATTATTGTATTTTATTAAAATCTGTTATTCCTAATTGTTTATTGTTAGAATCAAATAACCCTATTCTATATGCGGACGATGGTAATGCGTTGGTATAAACCTTTAAAAGGTTATCACCAGCCACTACATTCATCGTTTCTTTAGACACCACTCTATTTGAAATGTCGAATATTTTAACTGTTACCGAACCTGCAGTTTCAGTTTTAACATTCATTGCAACCTCAGAGGTTACAAAAACAGTTTGTAATTTAATACCAACTGAACTCGTCATTTTAAGATCTTCTGATACTGATTGAGGGGTTGGTAAAATATCCTCCTTATAACATCCTGTTAAAATTGTAGATACCAATACGATTAAAAGAATTTTTTTCATTTTTGTCATTTTTAATTTACTATTATTTTTGTCTTTTTTAATTGATTTTTACCCACATCCTCAAGTACTAAATATAAATATCTGGTAGGTAAGGAATTAGTGTAAATCTTCTTTACATTTTCACCATTTTGTCCAATAAATCTTTCTCGACTAATAACTTGATTTGTTGCCACGTCTATTAAGGTCAATGTATACGTACCTGCGGAAGGTAAATCAAAATAGATAGATTGTCCATTTGTTACCTTACTTTCCGTTACATTAAAGATATTATCTTTTGCAACCACCTCAGGCATCGGTAATTCGGGTTTAACACACCCTACCAATAAAATAAATGATATTAATATTAATTTTTTCATTAGTTTATTTTAATATATTTTGGTTTTTTAAATGGGTTTGAATGGTATTCACCATTCTTCCATTTTTGAATTTTAAATTTTGCCATTTCTTCTGAATAATATATAATGTTATCATCGTACCATGTATCTAAGCCATACCTTTTCATTGGTAAGTATAAAGAATACCCCGTCCCATCATATTCTATTATCCTAATCTTATATGATACACAAGAAGAAAGTGTTATACACAATAATAATATGATTAATATCTTTTTCATTAAAATTGAAAGTTTGTACCTACCATAACCATTATTGGATTTTCCTTTTTATACCCAACCGACTCACTTAATTTATCCCAAGTTGTGTTATATCTAATATTAGTGTTCAAAACAAATCTTTTGGTTATTTTCCAATCCATAGATACTCCATAATATAAGTCCAAATTGAAATCATCCACATATGCCAAATCTGATTCAGTACCATCTTTAAATACTTTATATACATCACTCATTGCAAATACCTGTGGCGATATGTTTACTCTATTTGTTTTCAATGTATACGTGTACATCACCATACCTCTATAACTCAATTCACTTGATGCTGGCATTTGTGGATATATTAAATCTTTAAAATCACCATTTTCATCTACCGTATATTTTCCCTCCCATTCACCTTGATAAGTTCCCCAAAATGATTTTGACGCAATTACACTATATCCAAATGTTCCAAACTTTTTAGTTCTGAACACATCTATGAATGATAGGGTAATATCTTTTTGGAAATCAAAATCCGTTGAATAGAATGATTGTATTGTGGTTGTTCTTTTATCCCTATTTCTAGTGAAACCATATCCTACTCCATAATAATTCCATATAGGATTTATTGATGCTGCAAATGTATGTCCCCATTGACCATTCATAGATGATTTATTGTAACCCAAATTAAGAGTAGTAGATACCTGCTTTCCAATTATGCCAACTGATAAGTTTGATGATGAAAGAACATCTTTTGAAAAATTAACATAGGATTGTAATATACCCACATCGTTCCAATCATCACTTTCTCCAAATAATTCTTTTGGTGATAGTTGTAATGTATCAGGTTTTTGTATTTGTGCGTTTGATACAAATCCAATTAAAACTAACGATATGATTAATAATAATTTTTTCACTTATATTATAAATTTAATAGTTTATTTTTCATCTCTGTGTGAAAGGCCGATTCAATCCTCCCCTGCAGCATATAGTTTCCTTTCCACTCACCATTAAATAACCATTTTTCAGTTTCAATATCATCTATTAGGTAAGCCACTTCTACATACACTTCTTCTTCCATATATCGGAAACCATTATACCAGTTACTAGGAACTTGTTTAAAACACTTAACATTTACAATTTTATATTTACCAGTCTTTAATATGAAATTCTTCATTTCATCATATCCAAAATTAAATTCCATAATTTTTAGTTTACCTTTACTTTTAATTGAGTTCCGTTTTTATTAACCGCATCGGTATTTGAAATCGACGTCAATCCTAATGTACCATTTAATCCTATTGATGGTAAAAACGTTATCTTATATTCGGTTGTTTTATCTAATGTAGTTGATCCGTCAGTTATTAATGAACCCAATGTTACATATGAACCCCTATCAGTTCCAAAATTAGTAGGTGTACCTTTTGTGGTAAATTCTACCTTTTCAAATTTTAAAGCGGTTTTATCATAATTTAAATTGAATTGGGCTCCAACCACTTCTTGTTGTAGTGGGTCCACCGAAATTGTTACTATTAACTTATTACCAACATTTTCACTTATTAGATATGCGTTTATTTCATTTGGAATTGAATTGGTATTTAAACTCATTGTTCTCATTGAATTGGTTGCAACACCGCTTACGGTTTGTTGCGCTGAATGTGAAAAATTTATATCACCCACCCAAGTTACATTTACATTGTAAGTATTATTTAAAGAACTACTATTCAAATTAAATGGATATAAACTTCTGGTTGCGTTAAATTGAGTATTCCAATTTGATTTGGTGATAGCATCGTATTCTGATTTACCATATAGTTTCATTAAATAAGTTAATGTAGAGTATTGAGTAAGGGGTTGTGCACCTGTTAAATGTTGTAATAACTTATATGTGTCCGATTCATTAAATGTACCATCACCATTTACATCAGCATTCATAAATTGAATACCCGATGTAAATTCTAATCCACTTTGATTTCCAAATATTCCACCATTTGATAATTCTTTAAATGCTAAAAACACATCTGAAACCGTTACAATACTATTATATAGGTTGTTTAAATCCGTTTGATTAGTATATGATAAATCAATACCATGTTGTTTATAGGCGGTTGTTGATGTAAACGTAAATTCTGCTTGTAATCCATAAAATCCATTACCCGCCCTTATGTTTGATGTAAATGATGAACCACTAAAATTAAATTGAGTTTGAGTATAAACATAAACTTCCGTCCAACCATTTGGGTCATACGAATTAAATGTTACTGGTCCATTCCATAAATCAAATAATTGTAAACTACTAATTGATGATGGATTTGAAACTATCCCATTCACCTCTCTACTATCAATACCAATTCTATATCGTTGGTTAGTTACATCATAATCATAGATTACACACCATTCTACTTGTCCACCTGTTGTTGTTGCCTTAATACCACCATTACTTACTTTTGCAGTATCCAAATCATTTGTTAAATCAACCTTACCCAATCCACTTATGGACCTTAATGTATTAGTCGTTGTCCCCCAAACATTATTTACAAAAGTATTTGCCTTTGCTGAAAATTTAGTTTCATCTACATTATTACCAAAATCAAAATTAAATCTTGCGGTTAAAACTTCTCCGTTTGAGTGAGTTACTGAATTTGTATAAAACTCCGTAAATGTTGCATCATCTGGGTTAGTCCAAGTTCCATATTCAATTACATAAGGATTACTCCAATTGTTTGATAAATCATTCCAATTTGCTGCACCATTCCACTTTGCAACTGCGTAGTTCTCACTACCATTAGAACCATTTGGTTCACCAGCAGCCCAGTTATTATACACGCCTACAATGTTTCCATTAAGTTGTCCGTTTTGAGTTTTCATTACAGTTCCTTTTTCAGGTCCTGCATCAATTACCCATCTTCCATCTATTACTTCATCCGTTGCGGCAAACCAAACATTAGTTGCTGGAACATTTGCAAATATAAAAGCATCTTCGGAAGCTGATGTTATAGTTACCAAATATCCGGTCTGTCCTTTGAATGTGGTTAATAAAGACCTTGCTCTTGCATTTGTGTAAGTGGTTCTTTCATTAGTTGCGGTTATGGGTCTATAAAAATGACCATTAACTCCGTTGTAAAAAAAACCAATTGGGTTTACGGTTGCTGCCACCGATAATTGAACATTACCTATTACCGAACCTGTATTTACTTTTAGTGATGCTAATGCTGTATTGATATTAGCCATAGTTCCCGTCACCACTAAACGAGTCTTATTACCCGATAACGTGAATCCACTTGCTGCCGTTAAACCGGTTGTTGTGTTTAATACAAATGTTGTACCCGATGGTGGATTAACTAAACTAATTGATGCCAATAGGGTTTCAGTTGAGTTAAACCCACTTAAACTAAATCCACTTGCATCTTGTCCGGTTGTGGATGGTAAAAATGATTTAGAGTCCGGAGCAGATACACTCTGTCCGAACCCTAAAAATGAAATTAGTAAAAAACATATTACTAATAGTTTCCTCATATTACTCAATGGTTAAGTCAACTTTATTTCCTTTCGCATCAACAGCATCTGATAAAACAAAGTAGAATAAACCCGCAGTATTTGTTAAAGTAGTTTTTGGTGTGAATATTAATTTATATGGAGTACCTACTTTAATTCTAGCACTTTTCAATTGGTCAATAGAACCAAAAGTTAATCTACCATCTTTATGTGTGGAGAAGTTTGTGATAGTTGAACCTGAATCAAATATGATGTTATCCAAAGTTAATTTGGATTCATCATAATTCATTATTACTTGTAAACCTGCTAATTCTGTCTTTGTTAATGTTGTGGTTAGTACAACTTTACCACCCTCTAATGTTGAAGTAATACCTAATGTGGCTTTTTCAACAGCTAAAGTTTGATAAGCCATCGGAGCGGTGCTCATAGATTTGATTGAATTAGTTGATTTATCATTTACAGAATTTGTAAATTGACCTGCGGTTATTCTACTAGCAATTACTGCCGGATCAGATGAATGTGACCAGTTTAAATCCCCACCCCAAGCAAATACAGCGTATACCTCTTTTATTGGTGAATCAATTAATACTCTACTCTTTACAACACCATCTAACCAACTCTGATTTAATAAACCACTATACCATCTTACTGATGTTGATGTGTTTGTTGGAATCATTGCGTTTGAATCCATATTTTGTCCCATTACGTGAGCAAATAAAGCGTAAGAATCTGCTTCACCAAACGCAGTTTGAGTATTAGTTACTTTACCAACTTTCTTTTCCAACGCAGGTAAAGTGAAGAAGTTTGCCGTTCCACTAATATCAGTTTGTGAGTGTCCTAAGAATGCCTTATAAGCATCAGACACTGTTACAATGTTATTCATCCAAGTTTTTTGAAATGCAGGTCCAACAAAAACACCAACTGAATCCCCAACTTTAACTTGTGTTGTGAATAATGCTTCACCACTTGCATCCAATGGTAATTGTGCGATAGGTTGTTGTGACCAATCAATTTCACCACTACCATTTGATTTCAATTTCATCAATTGAACATTATGATCAGTAATGGTATATCCTTGTGGATATAATACTTTTACTTTGAATTGAGACGTGTTACCAACAACATTACTTACAGATGACCAACCACCACCAAAGATAGTCCCAACATTTGCACCTGTTGTATCGGTACCCGTCGCCAAATCTATTTTGAAAATATTGTTATATGTGTTTTGGTCTTTTAAAACGTATTTTTGGGTGGCAATTAAACCACTAATAGATGCATCGGCTCTTTGAACAGTTAATTGTCCAACATTCCAATCAGCATTTACAGCATATCCCCAAGGAGTTAAACCATATTGAAGATCCAAATTATTATCACTTGTAGTTCCATTTGGTGTAAACTTATAGTTACTCCATCCTGTGTAAAATGTTTGTGCGGATGTACCTTGATTAAATGCGGTTGACACATATGATAATGCCTTATTATTAAATTGATATCTAAACCAAAGATAACGAGGATTTTTTATCACAGTACCTTTTGTTAAGTTATATCTAACTGTTAGTGTGTCTCCTACTTTTAATCCAGTAGTTGGTGTAATTGATTGACTAATTGTTAATTGACCAAATGATGTAAAGGCAACCAATAAAAAGAAGCCAAGAGAGAGTAGTTTTTTCATTTTTTACTTTTTGTTAAAAAATATTTTATTTATTAATGATTCGCACGTCTTCTTTATTGCGGACGACAACGCTTGTTGATTTACTTTACCACTACCCTCATCTGTAATCAATGTGGATGTGGATATTTCTGAACTTGATTCTTCAGCAACGGATTCCTTAAGTTTCTTACCTGAATTGTCCGTAAGAAGTCCTTTTATAACAACCAATGTTTCTTCAACATCTGAATGAAATACCGATATGTTACGTTTTGTTCTATTAACGTCAAAGTATAGTATTTCCGCACTGAAGATTAAATCAGCTTGACTTTGTTCTTCCACAATGGAGAAGTCTTTATCCTGTAAAATTTCTTGAAAAATGTTCTTTACTCCGAACGCAAAGTTTCGGTTGCCGGTGAACTTACCTATTTTGATTTTGTTCTCTACCCCGCTAATATATACCTTTTTAGTGTCCTGAGCGTATGAAGAGAGAGCTAAGAACAGGGTAAATAAAAGGAGGAGAGAGGTTCCCTTTATTTTTGTCATACTGATAAATATCAAGACATGGCAACTAGTCAAAAAAAATTTATTAAAATATTTTTAACTTTTTCTTGTTTATATACATATTTATTGGTATCTTGTAAAAGATTTAAATTAAAAAAGAATTCAATGAGACAATTAACAAACATGCTGTCGTTTTCAAACCAACCAAATTGGAATGAGCAACCTATGTCCTATGGTCTCGGAGATATTAATCACGGTTAAATGTAAATTTTAACTAATAGAATTAAGAAACCCTGAGACTTCAAAATCTCAGGGTTTTTTTGTTTTAGAGTAGTTGGGGAGTCAGGTTACCCCGCTTGGTTTGGGACCAAGAGAACTCACAGGTTCGAATCCTGTCTACTCTACAATGTTGATGTAGCTTAATGGTGAAGCTTTCGGCTGTTAACCGAACGACTATAGGTTCGAGTCCTATCATCAACGCAAACACCTATGTAGTTCAATTGGTAGAACGTCGGTCTCCAAAACCGAGAATGAAGGTTCGAGTCCTTACGTGGGTGCACAATAATACCCGAGTGGTGGAATGGTATACACGGCGGTCTTAGAAACCGTGTCGATAGACGTGTCGGTTCGAGTCCGACCTTGGGTACATATTGTCCTTTAGTATAGCGGTAGTACACGTGAATTTGGCTCACGTAGCTGAGGTTCGAATCCTTGAGGGACAACATATTGCGGGGAGGATGGTTCCCCACCGGTCTCATAAGCCGAGTGTCTCAGGTTCGACTCCTGACCCCGCAACAAAAATATATTTGACAATTATTTTGTAATTTAAAGTATTGTTCATATATTTGTAAAACAATGGTTGATTGGGATTTAACGGGGCTAGCAATAGCAAGAAACGCCAATCATAAAAATGGATGTCCACACCCCCATCTTCCGTTTTCCATAGTAGCCCGAATAGCTCAGTTGGTAGAGCAGCTGATTTGTAATCAGCAGGTCGTCAGTTCGAGTCTGACTTTGGGCTCAACAGGTGATGACTGTGGTGTAACCCCACGGTATATAAATCCCGAACAGCTGTCTTGATTCTAGATATCAAAGCGGTGAGGGTAGAGTTACTATAATCGGGGAGTAATTAACCCAATGAGAAAATGTAACCACCAATGTAGAAATATGTTGGTTATGATGTACGGAAGGGTACAAAAAACCTGTTATTTTGGATTGTTGGTGAAGTTGGTTATCATGCCACCCTGTCACGGTGGAGTTCACGGGTTCGAGTCCCGTACAGTCCGCTCGAAGAGTTTTATAGATTTTCAAACCCATTATGGGTCTCAATCGAAAATCCAATCATTGTCTCACTGGTGATTGGGCTAAATGTGAAAGAAAAAATCTATACGGAGAGATGGTAGAGTTGGTCTATTGCACCTGACTTGAAATCAGGAGACTGTCAAAGGTCCGTGGGTTCGAATCCTACTCTCTCCGCAAAGAATTAACTAAGATACCGTAAAATCGGTAGGTGGTGATTCCAGATTTATCTGTGAACCATTTAAACCCTGATAGCAATGTTAGTTCTTAATTAATCACAAATAAAAATGTGAGTTATAATAAAGTAGCCAATTATAAGCCAACATAAAGCTGTTGGATACAGACGGAG
>Ga0247723_1000436_pt1 | contig 28892 bp, 31 predicted proteins | sample MSEWelMarce5H_FC_FD_189079 | JGI IMG/M metagenome (GOLD analysis project Ga0247723, IMG submission 189079) | Subsurface sediment microbial communities from gas well in West Virginia, United States - MSEEL Well Study Marcellus 5H_FC | ecosystem: Environmental > Terrestrial > Deep subsurface >... | reverse complement strand
GTTCCTGAAGAACCTATTAATGTTTCTTTTAAAACTTTGAAAGTTTCAGTTAGACCACTATTATCCATGACAAGGTAAACACCCGTGGTGTCTCCTGTATATGTTGGTAATTGGCTTATTTTTGTATTTGCCATTTTATTTTTATTTTATAAATATGTTTTTATAATCCGTATTTTGATTTATCGGCATTGAAGTTTTGTAAAACTTGTGCAGAAGTTAATGATGTATCATACATTCTTATAATTCCAACAGTTCCTTTGAATGGAACTTGTAATCCTCCAGTTCCTGACGCAACTCTTCCTGCAATACCAACGGGACTCGTATTACTTACTTGTCCCACACCAACTAAACTTGTAGTTCCACCAGATACACCATCTCTATAAACTGTTAGAGTGTCACCAACGAAATCAAATACCGCAACTAGTTGTTTCCAAGTATTGACAGGGAATCCTGTTACACTAACTTGAGGGAAGTTTGTTCCATCGTAAGCCGCAACTAACATACTACTCGCGCCTTCGTTAAATCTTATGGTATATGGATATCTACTTTCGTTATTTAAGTTCCATTTCTCCAACAATTCAGCCTCACCTGCGTTAGGTTGACCATTTGCAGGATTGAACCATATCTCAACCGTATATTGTTGAGAATTTGTGAAGTTTGTTACACCATTCACACTTGGTATTCTACCATAAGATGAGGTTCCGTTAAAAGTAAATCCACTTGAAATATTATATGTTGGACTTCCCGATAGAGTGGAGTCAGTTGTTCCAACAGTTGTATCCCAAACATTTCCTGAACCAACATAACTACTTGGTAATAATTGTATTTGTAAGTTTGTTGTAACAATATTAGGTGTTGCGGATGGTGTTTGAGTTTGAGTAATTGTTGGTGTAACCGTTGGAGTACTTGTTGTTGTAGGTGTTGGCGTTGGTTCTACAAAATTTGGTGATAAAAAGTCATACATTTGATTTATCTCAGATAAACTTAATTTTCTATTGTAGAAATATAAATTTGCCAAATATCCAAATGGTTGTCCCGCAAGAAGATTGTTACCCCACATTACGTGAGTATCTCCACCCGCACCATAAGCAACCGTTCCAACTTGAGTTCCGTTAATATAGAAAATACTTGACGTATTGTCTCCCACTACCGCATATTGTACCCATACATCCTCAATCGGACTGACGTCGTACCCAGAATCTCTAAACACACTATCATAGAACCCTAAATTATCGGTACCTACTTGTACTAAAATTGGAAGGTTATTATCGGTTCTAAACAAAGATCTCCAACCAGCAGAACTTGGGATGATTCTTGCCCAAGACACATATGTATACCCTGTCGTTGGTAGAGATGGTCCTGTACCACTAGACTGAATTGACTGGGTATTTGTTGTACAATCAAAACATTTAATACCGTTTAGAGTTGTGAATGTTGCCCCACCCGATAAAGTATTATTGAATGAACCTGTTAAATCAAAAATTGTCGTGCCTGAACCAGGGTAACTAGCGGTTTTATTAGCATCTAATTGCATAATAAGTCCAGAAGTTACTAAATTGGGTGTTGGAGTTACTGTCGGAGTATTAGTCGGAGTTTCTGTATTAGTTGGAGTCACAGTTGGTGTTGCGGTATTTGTTGCGGTTGGAGTAGGTGATACTGATGACCCTTCAATTGTCATTACGATTGAACTTGAATTTGCACCTGAACCCCACGCCCATGTGTATGTTCCAGGTGTTAGTCCCATACTTGAAATTGTCGCTCCCGTATAGGTTGCAGTTCCACTAATAACTGTATTTGATGTATATCCTGAAGGGACAATTACTACACGTCCACTTACACCTCCACTTGTGACACCAAATGTTGAACCTGAAGATATTGGGGTTGGAACAACAAGGTTGTTTCCAAAAGTGTTTGAGTAACCAGTAAATGACGCTCCTCCATATCGCTGACATGACGTGGTTGGACCGACTGCCCAAATACCAGCAAGTGCAGAAAATGCTGACCCATTATTTCCACTACTAGCTAAAGATAATGAAGCCAAATTAAAACTACCTGAACCACTCCATACAACATCAGGCCCTACTTGGGAAATTGTAACTGTGAAGTTAGTAGTTGATGCAGATGTAGGTGTTGGAGTTGATGTTGGCGTATTAGTTGGGGTTTCTGTGTTAGTTGGCGTTTGAGTTGTAGTTTCCGTTGGTGTCGGAGTATTAGTCGGAGTTTCTGTATTTGTTGGTGTATTAGTAACCGTTGGCGTTTGTGTCGGAGTTTCCGTATTTGTTGGTGTTGGTGATGGAATAATATCAATTTGAATATTATCATCATTTTCCGCAGTTGCAACTGAATCATCTTCAAATAGTAAGAAATCACCATCAGGTAAAGTAGGAGTTGGTGTTGGAGTTTGAGTTGGAGTATAGGTATTTGTTGGTGTTTGATCTGCGGTTGGAGTAGGGGTTTCTGTGTTTGTAGGAGTCTGAGTTTGTGTTGGTGTTTCAGTATTAGTAGGGGTGTTAGTAGGAGTTTCTGTTGCAGTTTCACTTGGAGTATTGGTAGGAGTTTCTGTATTAGTTGGAGTGTTAGTTGGGGTTTCAGTTGGAGTTGGTGTTTGAGTTTCTGTTGCAGTCGGAGTCAAACCAGCTGTTGCAGTTGTACTTGGAGTTGGTGTTTGTGTGGAAGTTTCAGTAGGAGTTACCGTAGGGGTCTCTGTGTTGGTAGGTGTCTGAGTTATTGTTTCAGTAGGAGTATTTGTAGGTGTTTCTGTGTTAGTTGGTGTCTGAGTTATTGTTTCAGTTGGAGTATTTGTTGGAGTATAGCTAGGTGTGTTTGTTGGTGTCTGAGTTATTGTTTCAGTTGGAGTATTTGTTGGAGTCTCTGTGTTAGTTGGAGTCAATGTTTGAGTAACTGTTGGAGTTGGTGTTTCAGTTGGGGTAGGTGTAGGTGTATCTGTAACATTATCTGTTGGAGTTTGTGTTGGTGTTTCAGTTTGTGTTGGAGTGTTAGTCGGTGTTTGAGTTAAAGTTGGGGTATTAGTCGGTGTAACTGTTGGACAAGGGTTCGGTGCAGTAACATAAACAATAAATGTATTATCAACAGAAGGAACATAAACAAATACAGTACCTTGAGCAGGATCTGCTGAAAATGTAAATGATAGGAGTTGTTCTCCTAAATCTGTTGTTACATTATTTGAATCTAAGAATTTAGCAAAACAAACTTGCCCGTCATAAATTTCACTTGATATTGTTATTTCGTTATACTGACTCATTATCTTAACATGTACTTATACTATTAATTAATCCGACTTGCCATAATGTTTGACCACTACAGGTTATCGTCTTCTCACTACTAAGTCCGCCAGTAGTTACTAATTTTTTACTCGATAAATCAACAAAGTTTGGTGTAGATCCATTCCAAGCCTGTATACCAAGTTGAGAAGCTACTTCATCTATTCTTGCTGCAACACCGAGTGTTTCACCACCCGCAAAAACTAAACCAACAATCTTATCAACACCTCCAATATTTGCAATCAATCCAGATCCCGAATCACCTCGATAAATGGGGTCTGGACAATCAGGATTTACTCTTGTAAATGAAATACAATTATTAAAATATGCAACTGTTGAGGTGCCTTGTTTTTTAAATCCTGAAACTCCTGTAACATAAGATACTCCCTGAATTGCTAATCCACAAAGAGATCCTTGTTTTACACCACTACTTCTTCCACTACTTGATACATTAACATTACCAACCAACGCATCTATTTCTGCTGTTGTAGCAAAAGGCATTACAGACGTACCACTTAAACCAAACTGTTTATACGATTCTGAATTTGACATAACACTTTGATCAATAGATACTAAAGCTCCATCAACTTGATTATACAAAGGAGCTGACGATATCGGAACATATCTAACCACTTCTCCTATTTTTAAGGATGATGACGATGGTTGGATATCACCCGTTTGATATGCCGAATCATTTGTCTCATTTTGAATTAGACCTGGCAGTGTTCTTTGACTCGTATAAAATGCGTCAGCAATCACAACATGATTATTTGTAACACCAACTAAGGCACCTGTTGCTGTGTCTACGGCAAGAAACCCTAAAGTTCCAACGGTTCCTTGTAAATTTTGAGAAGTTAAAGAAACTCCTCCTTTAAGTGGTCTTATAGTTCCCCTATTACCAGGAGCAACTGTTTGCCAACTATAACAACCACTTGTTACACTCGAAGGACATGCAAACGTTTCGATGATACCTGATTCAAACACATCGGTATTGTAAGTTACCCCATCTATTTCAACTGATGAAGGAAGAATTTGATCTGAAGGGATTTCAGATAAAGGCAGTTTTTTCTCAACGGTAAATACAATTGACGGTTCTCCGGTATATTCACCATTTCTGATTTTATTACCGAACATTACACCAACTTTCTCAGGTGTTGAGTCAAATAATTCTTGTATTTTATTTTTTATATTCTCGTTCATTTTTTAACTTTAAATTTACAATATACTGAATCCCATAAAGACGGTCTGTCCTGTTTGTCTTGTTGGAGTTACAGAAGGTGTATTGGTTGGTGTTTTTGTCAATGTTGGTGTTACTGTGGATGAAGGTGTAATACTTGGTGTGATTGTGTTTGTAGGAGTAACTGACGGTGTTGTTGATGGAGTCTGTGTTGGAGTTTCTGTTGCTGTTGGTGTTAAATCTCTTGTTACAGTTGGTGTTGGAGTATTGGTTGGTGTTTCAGTGTTAGTTGGCGTTATGGATGGTGTTACAGTATTAGTAGGTGTATTTGTTGGAGTTGATTCTGGCGTTGAAGTCACTGTTGAGGTTGGTGTTGGACTCGGAATGTTACAATATACTTCATATTCGAAATCATCAGGCAATATTGCACAACTACCACAATCTGGATTGTACATTGAGAATGTATCCTTCAATATCTTGAAATTGTGTTTTACTTCAGGAGCCGACAACGGTTCAACATAAAATCTAAATTGAGATATACCACCCTCGAATGTTCCTCCGAAATTTTGTTCAAGTAATATTGAAGTAGTGAGTGCAGATAAACTTGTTCCACTCAAAATATTATTAGGAAAACATTCAGGATCTTGTTGATAAGTTAGTCCTGTTAATGTTGTTGGACATCCAGTAAAGGTTAAATTCTCATGTAACCCTTGTGTTCCTCCTCCCCATGAAATATTAAATGGTACACCAACTTGTCTTTCTTTTTCTGTGTTTAATGCTCTTGGAATAATTTCCTCTACATCATCAACAACAAAAAATCTTTTTCCGTTAACAAATATTATTAATTGTCCTCTTCTATATTTTTTTGTTAAAAGCCAATCCTCATTAAGTTGCACAATTTCCTTAGTCGGAGTTGATAAATTGTCGTGAGTTATTGGTGGCTCAATTAAAGGTCTTGGATCTGCCTCCAAACTATTTGAGTATGAAAGACTTGTTATTTGACCTAATCCTCCTAAATAATCCAAGTCACATTCGTCAAACCACGCATATCGTTTCCAAACGACATCAACTTGAACCCAATGTTCCTGATCCAAATAAGTGGTTCCACTACATGCGTCATTTATTCCTTTTTCTGAACAATATTCATTAATGGTGTATCCTGTAACATATGTTATACCCGAAGTCTCACAAGCTCCTGTTGTTACACATCCTCCAGTCATTTGTAATGTTCTAACACATATCTGAGGATTTGATGGGTCACCTTTAAACTTAACAGCCAATGCATTCGACATTGAGTCAAATTTAGGGTCAGCATCTTCATCTGGCACTAAGTCATGTTCACAACAACAATTAGAACAAGTTAATCCACTTTCGGTTATCCCTTGAACTGGATATATCGTAACACAATTATCGTTTAAAGTTATTGTTTGATTACATAACTCAATAGTACTTCCTGTTAATAATCCACATAAACAAGTTTCACATAATGTTAAACTGTCAGTAACTCTTGTGTAACCTGAATCAGATTTTGGATGACCGCTAGCAAAGTGGTAGAATTTATTTTCCGCCCTTGTTCCCATGTAAAAGAAAATTCCACTATTGTTTGGATAATATTGATTCAGTGTTGTATAACCTGAACCTGGAATATATTCATTAACTAATCTTGGCTTTAATAATATTTCGGCCGTCCACCCCCAATTCATTCTTTCAGGTAAAATATCATAGTCATAACCAAACAACTTATAGAAACCCTGATAGAATCCACCATAAAGTTGTTCGTATCTTCCAACCGTAGTTCCTGTCACAGAATAAAGTTCGTATAGAGTCTCCGCAGTAATTCCCGAAAATTGATCGTTCGCTCTTGTATTTCCTGTTACTTGGAAAAACTTCATTCTTCTATCAAAATGTAGTCTATCAAATTTGTGTTGGTCAGTGAAAAACCCGTTAGTATAATGAAGGGTTTTACCTGTCATTTGATCTACCAATCCATTATCAATTCCTGTTAATCCAATATCACATATGGTACCTGCAGTAAAACAATCAAGATTTAAGTCTTTACCATTATAATAGTTTAGAGACACAACAGTATTCCCTGAATTATAGGTACCATACTCTAAATCCAACATTTGATTAGACTGAGGATCATTTAAATCTAAACTTACAGGTAATTTATTACCATAAGTTTCCGCAATAAGATATGGTGAAAATACAACCTCTTGATTGTAATCTCTCTCATCAGAAGCCAAACTTAAATCCGTAATTTCATTAACAGGTTTAAGGTACCACTTCCTATAATTGTATTGATTTATGTTTTGATACGACATACGTTATTGATAAATACCAACATCGCAAGTATTTATAGTTAAAAAAAACAGGATGATTGCAATAGATACAGAACTATATTCAAGCCCGTATTATTTTTTACTTAGAGATAAAGGAAATAAATACTCCTTATATTTCTCAGTTGAAACTACTTTGACTGAAGCCAGAAGAAAAGATGAGAAAATTGACTTCGACAAAAAACACGGTGACAAGGTTAGAAAACGCTTGTCAAAGATTGCCAAAGAAAAAAAGGTAAAATCAACTAAGGAAGTTAAGGGTGAGATTGAAGAGTTAATAAATGCTGACGGTTCAATGGCAAATTCGAAAGTTCCAATCTTAGATCCAAAGTTACACCCAAAGAAAACAATGGACCAAACTGTTCCTGCATCAAGAATAACAAACGATCCTGTTACTCGTGGATATAGAGTTTATTATGGTGAGTCAGTTGAAGAAGTTGATGAAGAAGATATGTCAAAAGCGTTTGGATATCAGGAAACCTCAGGTAAAACTCCTGATCAAACAATCAAGATCTTACATAAGATGGGTGTTGAAAATCCTGTGGAAAGAGCGGAAGAAATGGGAAAAGATCCTAAATTGAATAAGAAAAAAATCAAAGGATCTGATATGAGAATCAGAATTACTGAAAAAGAAACTCTTGAAGAAATCCAAAGAAGAAAAATGATTAAGGTTGTTGAGGACATCTTAATGACCAAAAAAGAAAAAGATTCTGACGTTAGAGAAAAAGAATCGGAAGTACCTTCCGTCTTATTAAAAAACATTAAATCGTTGAAAAAACAAGCGGACAAACACGGTATATCCATGTCTACGTTAATTAAAGCATTAAAGAGTGAATAAAGACCTATACAATAAGAAAATTAAGTTTCCTGAAGAAATGAAAGAACATTTAAAAAGTACTTTTTCATCGGTTCAGGGTGCTGATCAAAACACCGAAGGATATAATAGAAATCAAGAACTTCAAGGTCAATCAAGTATCACATACCAACAACTCAAAAGAATTAAAAATTTCTTTGATAATTTTAAAGGTATACCAAATGAGCCATCATATATTTTAAATGGTGGTGAAAAAATGAAAGGTTGGGTAGATGGAGCGTTAAGATTTTTAAGAGACTCTATTCATGATACAAAACACAATAAGTCCGAAACAGGAATGCAGAATCAACACATACAAAGTCACGAAAAAGATTTTACCAATGTTAGACCATCACAAACACACAAATCAACCTTACAAAAATACGATACTGCAGTGACTGAAAGCCTTAAAAGAATAAACAATTTAATGAATAAATAAAAAATATGGGAAACGAACTTGCAATCGATTTGAATCAGAATGTGGAGAATCAATTAACCGCAATCGCTGATGTAGAAAGAAAAAGATTAATCACAAGGAATGACTATGCCGCTCAAGCTCAGATATATTCAGTTAACAGTCCAGACGCTATTGCCGATGGAGATGAATTAGGTAGAGGTACAGGTATATTCTTAGATGTCTATAACCCAACAGCAGGTACTAGTACTGACGTTGCGGAAAGAAAAAATGAGATAAAAATTAACAAATTTAACTCAACTAAACCTTATCCGAATTTTGCATTATAATGAGATTACAATCATCTCTTAAAAATTTAATCTTAGAAGTTGCATCGGTTGATAGTATCACAGATGCAATCAAAAAGAGACAAAAAGTGGTTATCTACTATGATGGAGATGAACCAGGAGGTAGAGGTTTGCGTGAAATTGAACCTGTATGTCTTGGTAGAATGAGAGGAACTAATAACTTGGCTCTTAGAGCATGGGATGAGTCTGGTGCATCTCACACAGGATATAAAGGAGAACAACCACTACCAGGGTGGAGACTTTTCAGACTAGATAAAATACTTTCAAATAAACCAACAGGAAAAACTTTTGATCAAATGAGACTTGGTTTTAATCCAAATGGTGACAAAAGCATGAATAGTGTTATTATTATAGCAAAATTTTAAATTATGAGTAACGATTTAATGCAGAAATTAATGATTTCTAAAGCAATAATTGACAAACACAATAATATCCCAAGAGGGAATTCGCCAGAAATTAGTTCACCACAATCAGTTGCGGTTCAGGATTTTTCAGCTCCACAAGCAAAATATAATTTACCTTCAGATTTAATGGAACAATCATCTAGACCAACTAACACAGCCCCTGTAGGTGTAGACGCAATCAAAAAATCTAAATTACCTGATGAAATTAAAAGGTTAATGTTAGAAAACCCAATTCAATCACCACAACAGTCTTCACCTGTTTTATCAGATGAATTGATTGAAAAAGCGTCAAAGTTAATGGGTACCTCAATTAAAAAAGAAACACCTCCTGTTGTTGCGAAATCAGTAACTCAATCTCCTAATGTCGACATGAGACAATTGTCTAAATTAGTTAAAGAGGCTGTTAACTCAGCTCTTGAAGAAAATGGATTACTAATTGAGAGTGTTGAGAAGAGTAATGATCTTTTTTCATTTAGAGTTGGTCAACACGTTTTTGAAGGAAAAATCACAAAAGTTAAAAAAGTTAAATAACACCTTTCTTTAATAGACAAAAATTATTATAATTTGAATAACAAAATTATAGTATGTCAAAAATTAAGGTATTAGTAATCCCATCCGATAGAACAGGTGTGGGCAAATTTAGGTCAGTTGACCCTCACATTTTCTTACAAAATCAATATGGTGATGAATTCCACGTGGATATCGTTTACGATCCTCCAATGGATACCAATTACTATAAAGACTATCATATAGTCCATTATCATAGAAATATTGGTCCTGATTTTGAGAAAGGAACTGAGTTAGCAATTAAACTAAAAGACATGGGTATTGTCACGATCTGTGACATAGATGACTATTGGATGCCAACAAAGGATCACCCAATTCACGATATTATTAGAGTTCATAAAATTAACGAAAAAATCATAGCAAGTTTAAAGGTTGCTAAACATGTAACAACAACAACATCGTTATTTGCGGATGAAATAAGTAAATTTCATAAAAGTGTTTTTGTTTTACCAAATGCAATTAACCCTAATGAACCACAGTTCAAAGAAAAAACACCAGACTCAGATAGAATTCGTATCGGTTGGTTAGGTGGATCGTCTCACTTAGCTGACATTAATCTTTTAGACCAATCATTTAGTAAATTATCAGGTATTAAAGACAAAGCTCAATTTGTGATTTGTGGATTTGATACCAGAGGTTCAGTGACTGAAATTAATGCTCAAACAGGAGAGCAAACTAAAAGAAATATTTTACCTCATGAGACTGTTTGGGCAACATACGAGAAAGTATTCACTCAAAACTATTCGATAGTATCTGACGAATATAAGGAACATCTTATGAAGTATACTCAAGAACCTTATAAAAACGAGAATGACGAGGCATATGTTAGAATATGGACAAAACCTGTTACCTCTTATGCTAAGAATTATTCAAAATTTGACATATCTTTGGCTCCAATTAAAAATCATATTTTTAATAGAGTTAAATCTCAATTAAAAGTTATTGAGTCAGGGTTTTATAAGAAGGCACTAATTGCTTCTGATATTGGTCCTTATACAATAGATTTGAAACATGCGTTAGATCATGGTAACTTTACAGATGGAAACGCCTTATTAGTAAATGAAAATAGAAATCATTCTGATTGGGCAAAGTATATTGAGAAACTAGTAAAGAATCCGAATTTAATTCAAGATTTAGGTGAAAGATTATATGAAACAGTCAAAGACACATATGATCTTAACAAAGTAACAAAAGATAGAGCTGAACTATACAAAAGTTTAATATGATAAACGTACCTTTAGATAAAATATTATTCATCGATATCGAGACAGTTGGTATCGAAGCGGATTACCCTACATTAGAAAAAAAGAATCCTAAATTGGCTGAACTTTTTTCTAATTATGAGTCTTGGTTTAAAAAAAGATTTCCTGAAGATGCGGACGTAACTCTCGATCAACTGTTTCAAACAAGAACAGCATTAGTTCCTGAGTTTGCTCGAATAGTGACTGTTTGTCTTGGTATTGTTGATCAATCAGGAAAATTTAAGACAACGGTATTTTCGGATGAAAATGAAAGATCTTTATTAATCGAACTCAGAAAAACTTTATTCAAATGTGGTGAACTCGGATATTTTCTTTGTGGACATAATGTTAAGAATTTTGACATCCCAATGATGGCAAAAAGAATGATTATTAACAATATACTACCACCAAAGATTTTTCCTACCTATGATACCAAACCATGGGAAGTTAAGGCGATAGACACTAGAGATGTATGGCAATATGGACAATACGCCTCAATATCTACATTAGATTTGATGTGTGGAGTTATGGGAGTTGAGTCATCTAAATCAGATGAAATGGATGGTTCAAGGGTTCACGAGGTATTCTACAAAGAAAAAAACATTGATAAAATTAATACCTATTGTGAAAAAGACGTTAAGGTATTATACGAAGTAGTTAAAAAATTACAAAATTTATTATAACATGAACGAAGCATTTAGAAAACAATTACTTGATGATTTAAAAAAAATTGAAGGATTTGAAGATCTTGGTGATATATCCCAAGACGATAATAAAGTTATGAATGAATTATTGGGTTTCGACTTAGAAGAGTTTGAAAAAGGATTTGAAGTGTCAGACAAAAGAGCATTAGGATATAAAAAAATAGATCCTCAAGCAACAACACCAAAATATAATTACCCAACAGATTCAGGGTTTGATTTACATTCAATTGTGGAAATAGTGATTCCTCCATTTGGTAGAGCTTTAATACCGACAGGTTTAAAGTTTGATATCGATGAAGGATATGAACTACAAGTTAGAACCAAAAGTGGTTTAGCGATTAATCATGGTTTAATCGTATTGAACTCACCTGGTACTGTTGATTGTGGTTATACAGGAGAAGTACAAGTTATTGTATTCAATACCAATCAAACTGAATTCACAATAACAAAAGGTATGAAAGTAGCTCAAGGAGTTTTATCACCAGTTGTTAATGGTAGATGGGTTCAACTAATGGAAGTTGAGGATGTAATCGAAAAAGATCGAGGAGATAATGGATTTGGTTCAACAGGAATAAAATAATTAAGATATGATAACAGTAGGATATAGTACAAGATCTCATAACCCTGAGTTCATTGAATACCTGAAAAAAAGTTCTGGTTTCAAAAAGATTAACGTTATTGAAAAAATAAATAATGGTGAAAAGAGTCTTAGTGAGGTTTATAATGAGATATTAAATGAATCAGAAACTGACATAGTTGTTTTGTGTCATGACGATTTGTACTTCGAAAGTAGTTCTTGGTATTCCAAAATTCTTAAACACTTTGAAAAAAGTGACTTTGGAATTTTAGGTGTTGCCGGAACAACCTATATGCCAGAAAGTGGACAATGGTGGGAACAGAAAGGTAGAATGATTGGTATTGTTAATCACGAACACGAAGGTAAAAAATGGGAATCTAAATATTCAGACTCTCTTGGTAACAACATCAAAGAAACGGTTATTGTTGACGGTCTATTCATTGCATTAGATAAAACAAAAATTAAACATAATTTTGATGAGACAGTTAAAGGATTTCATTTATATGATGTTACTTTTTGTTTCAAGAATTTCTTAGAAGGTGTTAAGGTTGGTGTTATAACTAATATTAGAATTACTCACAAATCTATTGGAATGGTTAACCAACAATGGGATGAGAACAGAAAAATATTTGCGGAAACTTTTAAGAATAACTTACCAGCTAAGGTTAAGTATAAATTCGAGGACAAAATTAAAGTCCTCATTAGTTGTTTGTATTTCAAGACTTTTACAGGATCTGAACTTTATGTTTATGAATTGGCAAAAAATTTAATTAAGTTAAATTGTGATGTTACTGTTATGTCCGAAATAGACGGACCTCTAACCAAATTGGCCATAGAAAAAGGTATCAAGGTTAAATCTCATTCAGAACCTCCTGGTTATAAAATGGGTGATGGACAGTGGGGATTCAACTCACCAAACGGTGTTGTTGAACCATCTCAACCAGGAATGTTTTATCAAATATCAGATGTAACTTACGACATAATTCACTCTCAACATCAACCGATAACTGAAAGGGTTTGTACTCTCTACCCTAAAATTGATAAAATCACCACAATCCATTCTGAAGTTATTAGTTTGGAGGATCCGTTTATTCACGAATCAATCAAAGAATACATTGCAATCAGACCTGAGATTAAAGATTACTTGGTTAATAAATTTGAGATTCCACAAGAAAAAATAGAAGTGATTTATAATCCTGTAGATAATGAAAAGTTTAAACCAAAAAATCAAAAGGTTGAAAATTCAATCCTATTTGTTGGTACTATAGATTATCTAAGAGAAAACACGATTAGAGATCTTATTGTGAAAACCAAAGAATTAGATATGGAATTATGGTTAGTGGGAGAAGATAAGTCAAATTATTTAAAAGATATTTTGGAAAATTCTCACGTTAAACATTTTAAGTCTACATGGTCTGTTGAATCTTTTATTAATAGATGTAAAATGACCGCAGGTATTCAGTTAGGTAGAACTACCATCGAAGGATGGTTGTGTGGTAAACCAGGTTGGATTTACAAAGTCGATTCTTCTGGTGGAATCCTTAGTTCAGAACTATTTGAACCCCCTGTTGATGTTGAAAAATATCACGCAGAAAAAGTTGCTAAAAGAATTAAAGAAAAATATATCCAAATTTTAAACTCATGAATGTAGGAGTAATAGGTGCTGGTAGATTAGGTCTTGGGTTTGCGTTAGTTTGCGACAAACATGGAATACCCGTATTTGTTTCAGATAAAAATGAAACATATAGAAAGAACTTAAAGAATGGATTTTGTTTTACCAACGAACCTTTTATTTTGGATCTCTTGAGTAAAAGGAGATTTTTAGAAGTCATGAATACAAATGAAGAAGTAATAAAGTCTTCGGACCTTATTTGGACATTTGTTGAAACTCCTTCCCTATCTGATGGACAATACGATATTACTAAATTGAATGAAGTTGTTAATGATTTTAAATTATGTTTTGAGAAAGGAATTGATCTAAACGGTAAAACTTTAATCATTGGATGTACCACTAACCCTGGTGACGTTCAAAACATATCTGAGTTCTTATCGAAGATATCTGTAAATGTTGTTTATAACCCTGAGTTTGTTGCTCAAGGTGAAATAGTTAAAGGTATCGAACAATGTGATATGGTACTACTTGGTACTAATAATGAAGAGAATTTAAAATACATTATTAATTTATATCGAGCAGTATCTGACACTCATGTTTCGTTTAACATCATGTCTTATTCTGCTGCAGAATTAACCAAAATCGCAATTAATAGTTTTCTGACTACAAAAATTTCATTCGCTAACATGATTGGTGAAATTGCAATAAATTCAGGTCTTGAATCTGAAGTTCAAACGATATTGAGAGCAATTGGTTCTGACTCAAGAATAGGAAAAAAATTCTTGAAATACGGATTTGGGTTCGGTGGCCCGTGTTTACCTCGAGATAATCGAGCATTATCTAACTATGCTAAAAAATATAATGCAAACGCCAAGTTATCAGTTTTAGTTGATGAAATGAATATTGATCACACAGAATATTTGACAGATCTTTACATCAAAAAAAATCCAGATAAAAAAATACCTTTTGTTATGAAACATATTTCATATAAAAAAGGAACAGACATAATAACAGACTCTCAACAATATAATCTTTGTCTTTCATTATTAGAAAAAGGTTACACTGTTTTTGTTCAAGAAATTGATGCGGTAATCAATCAATTCAAAAACAAGGATATTGGAGACGGATTAAAGTTTTTTAAATACGGAACAAACCCAAAAGGATACTTAATTGATTTATGATAATTCTTACTACAGCATATAATTGTGAAAACTATATCGAAAGATGTTTGTATAGTTTAATGAGTCAAAGATTCAAAGATTTTAAATGTTACATTACTGATGATATGTCAACAGACGGTACTGTTGAAAAAGTAAAATCTATTATCAAAGAAGATAGTAGGTTCACTCTAATTGAAAATCACATTAAGTTATATCAACCAGGGAATTATGATCAAATAATTCGATGGAGAGGTATTGACGGTGACGAAATTTGTGTTGAGGTTGATGGTGATGATTGGTTACCAAATCCAAGCGTTTTGGGTAAAATAAACGATGTATATCAAGATCCAAATGTTTGGATGACAAGCGGATCATTCAAATACCAAGATGGTAGACCAGGTTTTAACAGACCAATATTAACCACAGATAATATTAGAAAATCTAATTTTACATTATCACATCTCAGAACATGGAAAGCTTGGTTATGGAAAAAAATAGATGAAAAAGATTTAAGAGATGATAAAGATATTTATTGGAGTGTTGCCGGTGACTTGGCATTTATGTGGCCAATGATTGAAATGTCAGGATTAGATCATTTCAAATTTATCGATGAGATATTATATGTTTATAATGAATCAAACCCTATTAATGACCATAAAGTTGACCTTAGTAAAGTTAGAAACATACACACACTAATATCAAATAAAACACCTTATAAAAAAATTTAAATGTACACAGAACACAACGCCAGATGGGACAAAGATAATGGAAATCACTTTTTAGTTGCAACATACCCTTTGAATGAAAATTCATGGGTAATCGAATTAGGAGGATTTAGAGGACATTGGACCAAAAGAATTTACGACCAATATAAATCCAATGTTATTGTTGTCGAACCAATTTCAGACTTCTGTGATACAATGAGAAGAGATTTTGAGGGTATAGATAAAATCAAAATTGAACAGGTTGGTATTTCAACCGAATCAAAAGATATTATGATTTGTCATAATGGAGACGCATCGTCTCAATATCTTGAACAAAGCTCAAATCAAATAGTGGTTCATTGTGAGACCTTAGAATATTTTTTAGAAAAATATAATGTGGATAAAGTAGACCTTATGCAAATTAATGTTGAAGGGGAGGAATTTCCTCTATTTGAGTATTGGTTAAAATCAAACATTTTAAATAAATTTAAATTCATACAAATTCAATTTCACAGAGTTGGTAACGATTATGAAGAAAAAAGATCTAAAATCCAAGAAGGACTAAGATCCAAGGGTTTCGAATGTAATTGGGATTACCCTTACGTATTTGAATCTTGGGAGAATAAGAATTTATAATTACCTATTTTTTTTATACATGATTGATGTATAATTACTTCTATGGCATTTAGTTCTGACATGGAATCAAAAATTGTTGATGTTTTCCAAAACAACAAAGTAAAAAATATTTTACACATTGGAGCTTGTTTAGGAGAAGAAAAACCTTTTTACGAAACATTTAACCCCGAAAAAATTTATTGGTTTGAACCAAACCCCAATCTTATTTCAGAACTTAGTAATAAGATTAAATCCGAGAAATACGAAAGTATTTTGTTTCCATATGCAGTAGGAAAAGAAAACGGATCATTACCTTTTAATATCATTGGAGATGACAGAGAAACTAATCCAGGATGTTCATCTCTCAGGAACTTGAAAGAACATTCAAAGATGTACCCAAATATTAAGTGGAAAAACAGCGTAATGGTAGATGTTGTCAATATTGATTCTTTCATAACAGAAAATAATCTGGTACAAGAATTTGACCTTGTTAGTTTAGATACACAAGGTAACGATTTTGATATTCTCTCATCCAGTCAATTTATCTTCACAGCAAGAGCGATTGTAATTGAAACATCCGAATTGGAACTTTACGATGGACAAGTAGTAGAAAAAGAATTAACCAAATTTTTAGAATCAAAAGGATTCATAAAAGAATATTACTCTAAATTTCACCCGTCATGGGGTGACACCTTATACATAAAAAAATGAGCAATTTAATCACATGTAATCTAATGGGCGGATTAGGAAATCAATTATTTGAAGCAGCCCACGCATTATCACAAGGATTTAAACACAACAGAGAAGTGGTGTTTATTCCAAGATCATGGACACCAGGACAAGGAAGAGGTGCCGAAAACTATGTAGACAATGTATTCAGAAATTTAAAATTTGTTGACAACTTAGACGGTTTCACAAGAGTTTCTGAAGGACCATTTGAATATAGTGAGGTAAATCCACTCGAAGAAAACACAGTATTTGACGGGTACTTCCAAAGTACAAAAAATTGGTTTGGACATGAAGATAAAATCAGAGAAATATTCCAACCATCACAAGAGTTGGTGTCTGAGTTTCATTCAAAATACCCACAACTTAACAACGGTGAAACATTATCACTTCACGTAAGAAGAAGTGAATACATGCAATTTCCTGAGATTCACCCAATAATCACCAAAGAATATATTGAAGAAGCACTGAAAACAATTGGTTCTTACTCTACTGTATTTGTTTTCAGTGATGATCACCAATGGGTTAAAGATAATTTAAATTTCCCTTCTGTAATCTTCGTTGAAGAAGACCAAGATTGGAAAGAATTATATCTTATGAGTCTTTGCAAAAATCATATAATGTCAAACTCCACATTCTCGTGGTGGGGAGTTTTCTTAGATAAAAATAAAGATAAAAAAATTGTTTGTCCTTCTCGTTGGTTTGGCCCAAGAGGTCCAAAAGCAGATGATATCTACGAATCATACTGGAATTTGGTTGAGGTTGAATACCGTGAAGGAGGAACATTAAATCCAATTAAAAAATAACTTATGTCAGAAAAAGTAAAAATTAGAAAAGTGTCAGATTGGTGGGGAGAATATGACTGCTCATCAAACAGAAATATGCCAAAGCATTTTCAATGGATATCAAGAGAAACTCAAGACCCTCATAAAATTAGTGTGTATGTTGATAACTACATCAAGGATTGGGGATTTAGAGATGGAGGTTCAGATAAAATTGGTTGGTTATTAGAATCACCACAAATGAATGAAGGGACAATTAAAGTTCTTACAGAAGATTTGGAAAAAACTAGATCACATTACAAAATGATTTTCACTTGTATGGATGAGTTATTAGCATTAGGTGAACCATTTAAGTATTGTTTAACTAACGCAGCTCCTTGGATTTGGGAAGAGAATAGAATGATTCATCCAAAAACAAAACTTGTAAGTATGATTGCATCAAACAAGGGATGGTTAAGAGGTCATCAAAATAGACTTGAATGGGTTGAAAAATTAAAAGGTAAAGTTGACTTATACGGAACTGGTCGTGAGTTCCAATTGAAAGATAAAGAAGATGGAATTAAAGATTATATGTTTTCAGTTGCAATTGAAAACGATAATTCTGATGTATATTTTACAGAGAAACTCACCGATAATTTTGTTATGGGTACGGTACCTGTTTATTATGGATCAAGAAAGGCTGTCGAAAAATATTTTGATCCAGCAGGAGTTATTTTCTTAGAGGACGATCCTAATTTAGAATCTTTATCTGAAGAAAAATATCGATCAATGCTTCCCGCAATTGAGAGAAACTTCGAAATAGCAAAGAACTTCCAAACTTCGGAAGATTATATGTGGGAAACTTATTTAAAAGATTTAATATAATGAAATATCTAGTACTTGGCTCAGCAGGGCAAATCGGTGCAGAACTTTGTAAATTCTTAAAGAAGGAAGGTCACGAAGTTTTAACGTTTGATATAGAAGACGATTCTATACAAGATTTAAGAATTAAAGGAATAGTTGACTCTCTTGTGAGTCAGTCAGACTTTGTAATGTTTTTGGCATTTGATGTAGGCGGTTCAAGATACTTGAAGAAGTATCAACACACTTATGCTTTTATAGATAACAATGCAAGACTTATGGTTAACACATTTGATGCATTAAAATCATATAGAAAACCTTTCATCTTCGCATCTTCTCAAATGTCTAATATGTCGTATTCTCCTTATGGAATTGCAAAGGCTTTAGGCGAATCTTACACAAGAGCGTTAGGTGGTATCACAGTTAAGTTTTGGAACGTTTATGGACCTGAACATGATTTAGAAAAGTCTCACGTAATCACTGACTTTATTTTAAAGGCTAAAGATTATGGAAATATCACAATGATGACAGATGGAACAGAAGAAAGACAATTCCTTCATGCTGAAGATTGTTCAAACGCATTAATGATTCTTTCTCAGAAATATGATGAGATAAATAGAGATCAAGAATTACACATCACAAACTTTGAATGGAATACAATCTTAGAGGTTGCCGACATCATTAAAGAAAGATTTCCTTGTAAAATCTCCCCATCAAAAGAAATAGATACAGTTCAACTCAACAAAAGAAACGAACCAGATCCTTACATTTTAAATTTTTGGAAACCAAATATTTCATTAAAAGATGGTATAAATAAGATTATTAATGAAATGATATGACATCACTTTTTCAAGAATTAATCAATAGAACGTTAATGAGGAATCCAGATGGAACCCCATCAAATGATGGGGGAACAACCCACTTCGAACATGTCCTAACATTTTTCTCAATTGCTCTTCAAATTAAAGCTAAAAATATTTTAGAGTTAGGAATTAGAAATGGTGGATCCACATTTCCATTATTAACCGCTTGTAAAGTTTTAAACGGAAAATTAACTTCTGTTGACATTTCATCACCAAATTTTGATGTTGATGAAACATTGAAACCTCATTGGACATTCATCAAAAGTGACGCAATTAAATTTTTAGAGTCAAACCAAGAAAAATTTGATTTAATTTATGTTGACGATTGGCACAGTTATCCTCACGTAAAAAAAGAATTAGAAGAGATTGATAGAATTTCAGATGAAAAAACAATAATTCTCCTTCATGATTTAATGGGTCAAAGTAAACATCCTGATTATTTTATGCCGTTGGATTGGAATTCAGCAGATGAATGGGGTGAGGGTGGTCCATATAGAGCTGTTGAGGAATTAGATAAAAATAAATGGGAATGGATGACAATTCCAGTTAATCACGGATTAACATTATTAAGAAAAAAAGGAAAAGTAATAACTAAATAACATGAAAAAAATAGTGGTATTAGGTGGAGGTGGATTCATCGGAGGACACCTTGCAAAAAGATTAAAAGAAGAAGGTAATCACGTTAGAATCTGTGATATTAAAAAACACGAATACTTCTTTCAAGATGAAATATGTAACGAATTTATTTTGGGTGATTTAACAGATCCTAAGGTCGTTGACACAGTTATCGAAGAGGGTGTTGATGAAGTTTATCAGTTAGCCGCTGACATGGGTGGAGCCCTTTATATTTTCACAGGTGAAAACGATGCAAACCTTATGCACAACTCAGCAACAATCAACCTAAACGTATCAAGAGAATGTGTTAAGAAAAAAGTTGGAAAAGTGTTCTATTCATCATCAGCTTGTATGTATCCCGAACACAATCAGTTGGATCCATCAAATCCAAACTGTGAGGAAAGTTCAGCATATCCGGCAAATCCAGATTCAGAGTACGGATGGGAAAAATTATTCTCAGAAAGAGTATTTTTGGCATACCATAGAAACTATGGTTTAAATGTTAGAATCGCAAGGTTCCATAACATCTTTGGTCCACAAGGTACGTGGAAAGGTGGAAGAGAAAAATCACCTGCTGCAATGTGTAGAAAAGCCGCTGAATCTAAAGACGGAGATATAATCGAGGTGTGGGGTAACGGACTTCAAACAAGATCTTTTTTATATGTTGAAGAATGTGTTGAAGCTGTTTTACGTTTGATGGAATCTGATTTCACCGGTCCTGTTAATATCGGATCAGAAGAAATGGTAACAATTAATCAACTCGCTGGAATGGCAATTGCAATTTCTGAAAAGAATTTAGAAATCAAAAACATCGACGGAGAAGAGTTTGTTCAAAAATATGGATTTAAATGTCCTCTTGGTGTCAAGGGTAGAAATTCAGATAATAATTTATATCGTGAAAAAATCGGATGGGAAGTTAGTCAACCATTATCAATTGGCTTAAAAAAGACATATCAATGGATTAAAAGTCAGGTAGATCAAATTGAAAAAGAAACTCCTTGGATTTACGAAAGTCCTGATGGAGGAACTACAGTATACAAACGATCTCATGGGTCAACAGAAAAAATAAAAGTAAAATAAAGAATATGGTATCAGTTCCAGTTAGTGTTGGAGAAATGATTGATAAACTTTCAATTCTTCAAGTAAAAAAAACAAAAATTTCCAATGTAGAAAAATTAGAGTTTGTTAATAAAGAATTTGAACTTTTACATAACCTATCATCAGTTTACCTAAACAAAGTTGAAATCGAATCCCTTTATCAAAAATTAGTAAAAATTAATTCATCTCTTTGGGATATCGAAGATAAACTAAGAATTAGTGAGAAAGATAATAAATTTGAAAGTGAGTTTATATCTTTAGCAAGACAAGTATACTTTACTAATGATGAAAGATTTAGATTGAAAAACGAAATCAATTTGATGACATCTTCAGAAATTAGAGAAGTTAAAGATTACGTCAAATATTAACAATTAAAAACAATCGAATGGGAAAAACAACAAGGAGAGTATCATCTACTCAACCTTCAAATGAGGAGAGAATCGTTAAATCAAAAAAAGAACAAATTTGTTCAATCATAAAAAGAAAAACAAAACAAAAATTTTTATCGGAAAGTCAAAAAGAATACTATGAAAAATTAGAATCAAATCAAATTACGATTTGTTCAGGTCCTGCAGGTGTTGGTAAAAGTTACATAGCAATGAAAGGAGCCGTTGATTTACTAAGTGATCCAGACACTCCTTTTGAAAAAATTATAATCGTAAGACCAGCGGTGGAGGCTGAAGAAAAACTTGGTTCTCTTCCTGGTAATGTTGAAGAAAAATTAGACCCTTACATCTTTCCATCATATTATCTATTAAATAAAATAATCGGTAAAGAGGCTCGAGAAAAATTAAAGGACATCGAAGCGATTGAAGTTTTTGCATTAGCCTACATGAGAGGAATGAACATTGATAATTCAATTCTTATATTTGAAGAAGCTCAAAACTCTACACCAAGTCAAATGAAATTACTATTAACTAGAATTGGTTTTAATTCCAAATTCTTCATTTCAGGTGACTTAGAACAATTCGATAGACATAAAGATAAAACACAAACAGGACTTTGGGATGCTATGAAAAAATTTAGAGATTTACCAAGTGTTGGTGTGCATGAATTCGGTGATGGTGATGTGGTTAGAAACCCTCTCATCACACAAATTTTAAAAAGATACGAAGAATGAGAATAGGAATTGAAATGAATGGGGTGTTAAGGGACACACTACTTAAATTCAGACAGTTATATGAGAAATTCAACATAGACCTCATGCCTGAATTAGAAGAGGGTCAAGAACCTGTATTCAAGTATGAGGTGGTAGAACCAATAGATTCTTTAGATTTATTAAAACATTTTACCTTTCCATCAAAAGATGAATTTTATTCTTTTATGTATGAAGAACATCCAATGGAAATATTTGGACATTCTCCTTCAGTTGAGATGTCAACAATGAATGACTTAAATGAATTTTATTATGAGATGAGAGATAATCATGATATTTTAATTGTATCTGATGAAATAGGTAAATCGAAACCAGCTTCTTTATTTTTCTTATCTAAGTTTGGATGTTTAGTTGAGAAAGTTAAATTTTATTCTGAGTCAACAATAGATTCCATGTGGAGTGAAATTGACGTTTTACTTACGGCAAATCCTAACTTACTTTTAAATTGTCCAAAGGATAAAAAAGTTATAAAATTTGAAACAGAATATAATAAACACGTTGATTCTGATCTAAGTATTACTACACTTAAAGAACTTAAAAACAAATTGGAGGAGATTTTATGATTGAAGTGATGGGAGAAAATTATTACATCGATTTAGATGAAATTGAAAAATATGTTGATATGACAGATCCAATAGAATTTAGTGGGTCTTCTGAAATGAAAATCAACATTATAAAATACGAAATGGTTAAACTATTAGTTGAGGTTGTATTAGCTGAAGACCTTGAACCAATGGATACCTTAGGATTGAAAAAAAGTAAAATGAATGCAACAGTACCTTTTAAATTAGCATTCAATAGTCTATTAAATAAAAAAATTATCAAACATTTCTAAAATGGAGCAACAAGCATTTAACTTAGATAAAGTACAAATATCTATTAACAAATTAAGAGAAAAGAGATCTAAGATCTACTTCTTCGTTCAAGATACTAAAGGCAACGCAAGAGGATCAGTTAGATATATCTATCAGATGGCAATGGCACTTAAAAATGGTGGATTTAAACCAGTAATTCTTCACGAGAAAAACGACTACATTGGTGTAGGAAAATGGTTAGGTGAAAAATACATGACAGAGATTCCTCACCAATCAATTGAGAGTCAAAATTTAGAAGTATCTCCTGATGACACCATAGTTGTACCTGAAATTTTCGGATACATTATGAGTCAAGTTAAAAACTTACCTCCAGCAAAAATTGTATTAACTCAATCATATTCAAATATGTTAGAAACATTACAACCAGGAGAAACATGGAGTCAATTCGGATTTACAAAATGTATAACAACATCTGTTAAACAAAAAGAATATATTGATAAAGTGATGAGAGGAGTAAGTTACGATGTCATTCCTCCGATTATTTCGGACGTTTTTGAAAAATCTAAATTACCGTCCAAGACTATTGTTGCAGTTCATACTAAAGAACAAAGAGATACGGTTAATTTAATCAAAGCTTTCTATTTGAAGTATCCTCAATTTCGTTGGATAACTTTTAGAGATATGAGAGGTCTTTCTGAATTTGAATTTGCTAATACTTTAAAAGATTGTTGTCTTTCGATATGGATGGACGATGAATCTGGATTTGGAACGTTCCCATTAGAATCTATGAAATGTGGTGTTCCTGTTCTTGGTAAAATACCTAACTTAATCCCTGAATGGTTAAATGAGGACAATGGTATATGGATTGCGGAAAAAAATGTAATAGTGGATTTCGCGTCTGATTTCATTCAAAATTGGTTAGAAGATAATCTTAATTTAGAATTGTTTACTAACATGGAAAAAACTGCTGAGAAATATTCTAACATCTCAGAATTCGAAAAAACTGTTTGTGATCTTTTTGAGGATCAACAATTAAAAAGAGCAGAGATTTTTGAAAATCAACTTAAAAAATTAACAAATAACTAATTATGTCAGATAAATTAAACGTTTCAATTGTATTACCAATTAAATCTTCAAGAGCTAGAGACTTTGCCGAATACTTCGGTAAGGCAATTCAATCAATAAAAAATCAAATTGTAGGTGTTGATGAATTAGTTATTGTCCACACACAAGAAGAAAGTTTAGTTACTTTTTTAAACTCATTTGATTTTGGTGATTTAAATGTAAGTAAATATGTATTTGAGGGAGACCCTTCTTATTCAGGACAAATGAATTTTGGTATTGAAAAAGCCAAAAACCCGTGGGTATCTTTTTTCGAATTTGATGATGAATATTCTTCAATTTGGTTTAAAAACGTACAAAAGTATATGGAAGCATATCCTGAAGTACAAGCGTTTTTACCTATAGTTGTTGATACAGATGAAAAAGGAGTATTTAAAGGATTTACTAATGAGGCAACCTTTGCGGCTAACTTTAGTCAAGAAATGGGAATCTTAACAAATGAAACTTTAAACGATTATTCAAATTTCCAAACCGCTGGTATGGTTATCAAAAAAGAAGCGATAACTGATTTCGGTGGATTCAAACCTTCTATTAAGTTAACATTCGTGTATGAGTTTTTACTTAGAATGACTTATAACTCAATTAATGTTATGTCAATTCCTCGTCTAGGATACAAACATACAAATATGAGAGAAGGGTCAATATTTTGGAATTATAAGAACGGAGAATCAGTTCTTACAGATGACGAAGTTAAATTTTGGTTACAGACAGCCAAAAAAGAATATTTCTTCGTTGACGATAGGTCAATAAAATACGAAACAACGAAAGACTAATGATTGAAATCATTTCTGGACAAACAGAGGTTTCTGAAGTAATCGAGATCTCTGATCAAACAGAAGATGCGTCATCGAAAAAAAGAGGTAGAAAAGCAGTTAATTTAAATTATTTTGATGTAAGAGAAGAAACCGCAGTTAGAAATTTTCTAATAGCAGAAACATCTGAGGAAAAAAATAAAATTTACAATGAGTTCTTACGAGGACCTCTTGATAAAATGATATCATCAATTATCAGACGATATAAATTATATCGTAAGGATATGGATTTTATTGAAATTCATGGAGATACTCATTCCTTTTTGATGACGAAAGTCGATAAGTTTAAACCTGCTAAAAATAAGAAAGCGTATTCGTACTTCGGTACGATATGTAAGAATTATTTAATGGGGCAAATAATCAAAGACCAAAAAGAAACAAATCGTAAAGTATCTTATGAAGATATATCTCAAAGTTTGGAAGAAAGACCTGACATGAGTTATAGGATAGATGAAGATGTTATGGATGTTGAAGGTCTGATTAGGAAGTACCTTATAGATTTAACAAAATTTATTGATGAAGAAAATCTTAATGATAATGAAAAAAAATTAGGATATGCCCTAATTGATTTATTTGAAAATTACGAATTAATATTTTCAGGCGCTGACAATAACAAATTTAATAAGAATGTTATACTCTTATCATTAAGAGAAATGACAAACTTAAGTACAAAAGAAATACGAAGTGCGATGAAAAGGTTTAAAAAACTTTATATTTTCACTCAATCAAAGATGAAAATTTAACTGAAACTATTTATCACATATGCCTCGTCCACAAAGAAAAGAAATAAATTTTAGTAAGGAGTCCATCCTCACACTAATGCAGGAGATCTATAATGAACTTGTAGAGCAAAGAAATACTGCAATCAGAATCCAAAATAAAATGTTATCTTTTATGAAGGACCCTGAAGATATGCAAACTATCGGTCCTGTTATTGAGAAACAACAAAAGATTGTAAACGATTGTGTTGAGAAAAAACTTAGTTTATCAAAACTACAATCTTCGATTTGGGAAAAAGCAAATAATCAAACTGAAAGTTTCTCATTATCTGATTTGGACGATGACTTGATACAAAATCTAATGCAAAAAGAAGTGGACTCTCCAGAGGATAATTATAAACTCTAACCCACTATGTCATTAGATTTAGACTTTTCATATAAAAAAGCAAGCGAAAAAATACAATCCTTAAAGACATTTAAGGAAGTTTCTGATGCTGCAAAGTCATTAGAAAACGCCAACCAAAAAATACCTTTCGATCAATTCAATACCAATTTTAAATCACCGTTAGAAAATTTAAAAAACGCAAAAAAAAGGTTTCAAAGACAAGTACCCTCACAATTAAAAAATTTATTAAGTCTTTTTCAAGAAAATGCAGGTTCAGGTTCAGCAACTACAGGTTTCATAAAAAGAAGATTTCTTGAAGCATATACTAGAAGTGAACCTAAAATTAGACAAATAGTACAAGGTGAAATGTTTACTGCTGTTGGGTGTGCCCAAGAACAAAAGTATAATCCGAGCTCATCAATTTTTGTTCCAGTTTCAGCAATAGATTTATTTGGTAAATTAAAGCAAGATCCTGAAACAGGATTAGGTAAATTATTTTACGAAAAACCAGATCCTGTTTACAATGAATTTCCATTCTCAATGAACAAAGAATTATATCAGAGAATGCAAAGTCCAGGACAAACATTCGAAACACAGTTTGGTGGGAATTATTTAGGAGGATCTGAACAAGAGTTATTCAATATTTCTTACGTTACACAAAATGCTCGAGGAGTAACAGGTGATTTCTTCAAAGTTGACCTTAAAAATAGACAATCAACTAATAACGTCGGTGAATTTTTAAGTGATTATTTTGCAACTATTAAAATGGTTGATACCTCTGATTTAATGGCCGAAATTGTAAATTTGGTAACTAATTCTGTTGATATGAAAGCGTCATTAGGTTTAGGTGAACTACAACAAAAGAAAAAATTCGAAGCTATCATGCAAAGAGTTTTAGGTCTTTGTTTCGATAGTAGACAATCAATCGATGTAAGTGGAGTAGCCAAAGTGGCAGAATTAGATGGAGTAGACGAATCATTCTTCCAATTAACTGACGTAGAATCTGCAATTATAGACTCTGAAATATCTAACATTCAAATGAGATCATTGGAATTTGTCGAATGTGAGGGAGTTAGAGTTGATGTTGATTATAATAATATTGTTAATCAAATGGTTGAGTCAATTGATAATTTAGACTTAGATAATCCAGATGTATTAGCCGAACAGATTACAAAAATTATTGATTCAGCATCCGACAACCCATCTTGGAGATTAAAAATCCCTAACGATTTTAATATTAAGTTAGCAATAGATACTGACCTTCTACAAAAACTACCCCTTGCTCTTGTCACATCTTTCTTATCTCCGAAGGTACTTCTTCCTATTATGGTTATGTTATATGCCATCGGAAAAGAATACGCTGACGAAATAGATTCAATACAAAAATTTATGGAAAAATTTAAAAACTTTTTCGTAAATGTTGTGTCAAAAGCCGCTTCAATATTCATTAAAGAGTTATTTGAATTAATTAAGAGAGACATTTTACTTTTAGTTCAATCAATCGCTCAAGATGTTCAGAAGTCAAAAATTTTAAAAAAGTACGCAATAATTGCAAAGTTAGTAGAATTGGCAACGATAATTGCACCTGCAATTGATGACTATAGAAAATGTAAATCTTTGATAGATGACATTCTAAGACTTTTAAACTTCATTGGTAAAAGTTTAGGAATTTCCATACCTTATCCATTACTTTTATTGAGTGGTTTATTAGGTGGTACAACGCCTGAGGATAATACGATAAATGTAATCGAACAAATGCAGAAATTTGGTTTACCTACAGGCCCTTTACCTGATGGTAGTCCTAACTTAAATTTGGTTTCAGAATTCGCAAGACAGAAAGGTCAAGAACTCGCGGAGGCAGGTTCTGGATTTGTAAATGTTGCAATTCCACCTGATATTATATTACCATCAGGAAGACCATCGCAATTAACTTTATCTGGAAAAAAGTTTTAATATGAACTTGAATGAAATAATTGAAGAATCAAAAAACAAAAAAAATCTACCTAATAAAAAATTAGTGGAGATGATGAGCGAATTAACAGATGAATTCGAAAAAACAAAAAAAGAATTAATTATTCTAACACAATATTTTGATAAACTTGAAGAGACGTATGACTCTTTATTAACTGAGTACGAAACTAGACAAAAATAATGGGACCAGATTCAAGTTTAATATTATCCAAAATACTCTTTACCGGAGTTGTTTTTGACAACCAAGACCCAATGTTACTTGGTAGAGTAAGAGCGTCTGGTTTAACCGATAACGTACAATCAATTTACGAAGGTATTCCTGATTGGAACCCCATAGAAGATCCATGGGGACCAAGAGATCCTTTTGTTTATTTATCATTACTACCATTTTTCATTAGTCAAATACCAAAGGTTGATGAACTTATACAAATAATATACTCCAACCCAAGAATACAATTTAGTAATCAGTTTTATATTCAAGGGCCGTTTTCATCACCGATGAATACTAACTTCGAAAAGAACGACGGGGCTGATCAAAATTTACCTACAGGTGTACAATACACTCCATCTCTTCCTATAAAAAACAAAAATGGTACTTACAAGGATAGTAAAAGTTTTGGTGTCTTCCCTGAACCAGGTGATAACGCTCTTATGGGTAGGAAAAGTGCGGACGTTGTTGTAAAGGAAGATGAATTATTACTTAGAGCGGGTAAAACATTATATTTTAATCCTAACGAATTACCCGTAGCATATACTCGAAGATCATTCATACAATTAACTCAATTTAGAAATACCAAACAAACTCAAGGGTTCAATAAGTACACTAAATTAAATCAAATCATTCAATCTGTTAAGTTTTTGATTGAATACAATGTATTCAATCCTGAAAACTCACAGAACTCGTTTACGGGTGAAATAAACGTGTACTCGTTTACTTCACAAGTTTTAACTGACGACGAATTTACTTCAACCAAGAGTTATCCGAATAAAGC
>Ga0247723_1000435_pt1 | contig 28994 bp, 24 predicted proteins | sample MSEWelMarce5H_FC_FD_189079 | JGI IMG/M metagenome (GOLD analysis project Ga0247723, IMG submission 189079) | Subsurface sediment microbial communities from gas well in West Virginia, United States - MSEEL Well Study Marcellus 5H_FC | ecosystem: Environmental > Terrestrial > Deep subsurface >... | reverse complement strand
AGCGTATCGGTATCTCCGCCTTAGAGCGGACGTGCGAGTTCTGTGGCAAGAAGTTCGTTACGACATCTTCCAAGCGCGGCCCAGCAAAGACGTGCGGCTCAGAGTGCGCCAAGATGATCAGGAAAACCGGGATGCGCCCAAAGAAAGAGATCCCCGTCTTTAACGCAATTGCGAACTACTGTGTGACCGATTGCGAGTTTGGCGAATCTGGAGCGTGCCGAAATTCTTCATGTTTCCTAGCGCCATTCACACCACTACCTTTTGCCGAGCCAAACATGCAAGTGCCAGTTGGCAAGCGACAGATGTCAGAAGAAGACAAACTAAAGCGCTCCAACTGGGCAAAAGCATACTTTGCTAACCCAGAAAACCGTGCAAAGGTTGCCGCCGCAACCAAAGAGGCTCTAAATAGCAGGTCTAAAGAGCAAAGTAAGGCGCACGGTAAGGCTATTTCCCGCTTTGCCGAGACAATGAGGGCTGGTCAAGAGCAGCCAAAACCGTAGAAGATGCCCCTGTGGAGCAGCGCAGGGATTTACCATAGAATAGGGGCATGGCACTAAACACCTACAACATTGCAGCCGAACAGGGCAGCACCTATGCTGCAACTGTTACCTATAACGACAGCCTTGGCGCCCCGGTATCCCTTGTTGGCGCGTCCGCTTCATTGAAGGTGCGACGATTTACTGGGAGCCCAGAGGCGCAACTAACGCTTGGTGTTAGCAACGGACTGACCCTAGGGGGAGCGCTCGGAACCGTCGCCATTAGCATTTCAGCAGCCGCCCTCTCTGCGGTTCCTGCTGGGCAATATACCTATGATCTTGAGGTTGTCCTTGCCAGCGGATCATCCGTCAAGCTCATTGGTGGAACATTTACGGTTGCCGCTGAAGTAACGCGATGAGCCCAATCGTTACCCAGCCAGATAGCGGGTCTATTTCCGTATCTGATTCCTCGGCAGTAAATGTTTCGGTATCTGGGGGCAATAATAACCTTACAACCACAACTGCCCCTGCTGGCACTATTTCTATTTCCCAAGCTGGACCACAAGGGCCGCAAGGACCAAAGGGAGACACGGGAGCAACTGGAGCAACTGGGGCAACAGGCTCGCAGGGACCGAAGGGCGACACTGGTAATACTGGTCCCAAAGGAGACACGGGCGCAACTGGCGCAAAGGGAGACACTGGCGCCCAGGGCAACCAAGGAATCCAAGGAATCCAAGGGATTCAGGGCATCCAAGGCATCCAAGGTGAGCCGGGACCTTCGCATTCAACCTATACCCACACTCAGAGCACGGCATCGGCAACTTGGACAATTACGCACAACCTAAACTGCTTCCCCTCTGTTTCCGTTGTAGATAGCGCCAGTAGTGTCGTTTATGGGGAAATTGAGTATATTGACAACGATACCCTCAGGATTACGTTCGCGGCATCCTTTGGCGGCAAGGCATACCTTAACTAGGAGGAAAAATGAAGTTTCTAACGGTTCTTGACCTTCAGAAGAATGAGATCCAGAACGCGGTTATTCAGAATCTAGCGGTTGCCCCATCCAGCCCAGTGCAGGGTCAGGTTTATTACGACACCGCAACCGACGTCATTAAGGTTTACGACGGCGCTGCTTGGGTTTCGCTCTCAACTGGTGGCGGAACCGTAACGTCAGTTACTGGGACAGCCCCAATCGTTTCAAGCGGCGGGTCAACCCCAGCCATTTCTATCAGCGCTGCAAGCGGATCTGCGGCAGGCTCAATGTCTGCGGCGCACTACAGCCTTGTTGATGGCGCGACTGATGCAAATACGAGCAGCGCTATCGTTAAGCGAGATGCCAGCGGAAACTTCTCCGCTGGAACCGTTACCGCATCCCTGACTGGAACTGCCTCAAACGCATCAGCCCTCAACAGCCAGAATGCTTCCTACTACCTTTCTCGAGCAAACCACACTGGCACACAGGCATCCAGCACCATCTCTGACTTTGATACGCAGGTTCGCTCAAGTCGCCTTGATCAGATGGCCGCCCCGACAAGCAACCTCTCGCTCAATAGCCAAAAGATTGTCAGCCTTGCAGATCCAGCAAACCCACAAGATGCCGCCACAAAGGCATATGTTGACGCTGCCCGGAGCGGGCTTGATGTCAAGCAAAGTGTTCGAGTAGCAACCACTGCAAATCTCACCTCGCTGTCTGGTGAGATTACCGTTGACGGAGTGACGCTTGTCGCAGGCGACAGAATCCTTGTAAAGAATCAGACCTCTGCCCAGAACAACGGCATCTACGTCGTTGCTGCCGGTGCTTGGTCTAGGGCTACCGACGCTGACGTTGATGCAGAAGTTACGTCAGGGATGTTCACGTTCGTTGAAGAGGGCACGGCAAACGGCGATAGCGGCTGGGTACTTTCAACAAACGGCTCAATCGTTGTCGGAACCACCGAGATTGCCTTCGTCCAGTTCTCTGGGGCTGGTCAGATCACCGCTGGCGACGGTCTTACGAAGACTGGCAACACGCTCAATGTCGTTGGCACCGCAGACAAGATCGCTGTATCTGCCGACGCTGTAACGATTGCAAGCACATACGCCGGTCAATCAAGCATCACAACCCTTGGCACCATTGCCACTGGTGTGTGGAACGGCACCGACATCGCCATCGCAGACGGTGGAACTGGCGCCTCTGATGCCTCAACCGCTAGGACAAACCTTGGTCTTGCGATTGGCACGGACGTTCAGGCGTACAACGCAACTCTTGCCGCAGTGGCTGGCGGAACCTATTCTGGCGATGACAGCATTGTCACTGTTGGGACGATTACCGCTGGCACATGGAACGGTACCGACATTGCTGTAGCCGATGGCGGTACTGGCGCAAGCACTGCTGCTGGGGCAAAGACCAACCTCGGCTTCATGACTCGTTACTCAACTAGCGCAACATGGACCGCTGGGGAGGGCAAGACCGTAACTCATAGCCTTGGAACAAAGGACGTTACCGTTGCTGTGTACGATTCTGGGGATGCTCAGGTCTTCTGCGATGTGGTAACTGCCACGACTAACACGCTGACGGTCACAATTAGCCTTGCGGGGACATACAGAGTCGTCGTCCTAGGGTAAAATACCCCCATGGTAAAGATTCTTTCCGACGTAAGCCTCTCAACTTCAACCGACGACCTTACGGTTGGCGGCACGATTGAACTTGGCCACGCAACTGACACTACGCTTTCTAGATCTGCTGCGGGAACGCTTGCGGTTGAGGGGGTTGACGTAAGCCTATCAACACACAGCCACGGACAATACCTTGCAGACTCTGGTGACACACTTACTGGAACGCTTACTATTTCCAACACTGGTTCGCTTGCTGTATTTGGCGCAACGTCAACATCAAACACTCAAGTAACCACCAGAGTTGATGGTGAGGCCAATACCAGATGGGGTGTTCGTGCAGATGGGTTCCAAGCATGGGGAGATGGGACAGCCTCCAGAGACACCAACCTGTATAGGTCCGCAGCAAATACCTTAGCAACTGACGATAATTTTGACGTTGGACAGAGCCTTACTGTCGGCGGAGACATTATTAATCCAGGGCAGTTGGACTTTAGTGCTAGCGGAGCAGTCGCCGCATCAGTTACCTCTTCTGGCCTATATCTCCCAGCAGGAAAGAAAATTGTTTTTGAGGGAACAACTGACGACGGATTTGAGACCGACCTTACTGTTATAGATCCGACTGCCGACAACACAATTAGCCTGCCAGATCTTACTGGAACAGTTGCACTAACGAGTCAAATTCCACCGACTGGCTCCGTTGTTATGTGGATGACTGGTACGGCACCATCGGGATGGCTGTTTCTTGATGGATCAACAATCAGCCAAGCAACATACCCAGCACTTGCAGCAGTATTTGGTGTGGGATCTGGAACATTTGCACTTCCAGATATGCGCGACAGGTTTGCGGCTGGTAGGTCGGACACGGCCCTTGGTTGGGCAAATAGTTCTGGAACATTTGGCCCGAATGCGGCAAACAGCATTGCGCACACACATACCGCAGATATCGCCCACGGACACGCGGACACCATTGCCGTTTCCACGCACGGCGACCATACGCACAGCGTTGACCCAGCGGCTACAACTTCTGGCGGTCCGAGCACGACCGTACTACTTTCATATGGAGGATCTGGATCAAACGTATCAGTACCAAACTCTGTTCATACGCACTCCACCAACATTGCCGCAACAACATCTGGCGCAGAAAGCACCAACCTTACCCACACCGTCACTGGTGGCGTAACGTCTCTTGGGGCGACATCAGTTACCTCTTCGGCTATGAGTGCAAACGGAACAATTGCACCTAAGTCTACGTTGCTCAACTTCATTATTAAGACTTGAGGTAAAAATGGAATTTGTTAGCATTGAAGTAAGTTGCGAAACGGTTGGATGTCCAAACAATGGCATCTCTGCCAACGCAATCCTTAAGTTAACTGAGAGCGGAGACTTGCCGCACTATGTGTGTGGGCCTTGCCAGGTTGATTTGATCCCAAATCCAAATGAGGGCGATGAAGAACCTGAGTAGGTCTGACAAGAGCAAATAAATAACGCAGAGCGCTAATATGTTGATTGCCTGAGGCAATTACGAGATAATCTTGCTGCCCACCAAACCGCAGCGAGGTGTTCATGAATAAACTCTTTATCGTCGCTTGTACTCTGTGGCTGATTGCCACAACGCTTGTCTATTCCATTATTGTTTCGCCAGTTAATGGCGCTCAAAACAATTACGTAGACCGCACGCAGGACTTCTGGATTAATCTTCCAGAGCAGGGTGAGCTTCATCTCTGGACCGATCTATGTGATGACACCACGGCACCTTGGTGCCCCGGAACCGTTGACTCTATGCTTTGGCTCTATGACGGACAAGGAACCCTTCTCGCAGCCAATGATGACTCCTTTACCGAGCACACTGGCGGGTATTCACTAGCCTCAACAATTCGCATCACATTGCCTGCTGGCGATTACCGAGTGCGCGCTGGTGTTTGCTGTGGGGACCCAACGGCTGACCGCTTCTACGGCAATCACTACTACATGATTAGCAACTTTAGTGCCGAGCTTGCCCCCGGAACTCCATCGGCAACATGGACACCAACGCCGCAGCCTACCCCCACTCCAACGCCGGAGCCGACTCCAACGCCAACTCCTGAACCAACCCCAACCCCAGAGCCAGAGCCGTACCTCAACGCGCCTACTGGCCTGATGGTGACGGTGTACTCCGATGGCAACGTGTCCTTGACTTGGGATGCGCCCGAGGTAAGCAACGTTGACATTGAGCGCTACAGCGTGTTCTGGACTACAGGAGACCTGCCCGGCTGGGGCGCCTCATCGCCAGAGACCAACATGACAATCTCCAACAGCGTATTTATTTTGAATGGAGGAGTTGATGCTACCTACACATTCTGGATTCGAGCAGACAACGACACCCGAAACGTGTACTCAGCCACATCACCAAGAATTTCCGTGTTCGTGCCATCTATCCCAGAGCCTGAGCCAAGCCCAATCCCTACCCCTACGGAGGTACCATCCATTGAGCCAACACCGAACCCGACTGCCACACCCGAGCCGACGCCCGAGCCGACCGTGGAGCCTACCCCAACTCCTACGCCTGAACCTGTTCCTTCTAATACTCCTAGCCCTGAGCCTACACCACGTCCTAGCACGCCCGTAGAGCCATCTCCAAGCCCCGTAGAGCCGAGTTTACCCCCAACCCCTTCTCCTACCCCAGATCCAACAGAAACGCCCCTAGAAACCCCGATTCCAACGGAGGAACCATCTCCTGAACCTAGCCCATCTCCTGATCCTGAGAATCCGATTGAGGCGGCTGGAGAGGCGGTTGCGGCAGTTGGAGAGGCAGTTGGAGCTGCTGTTGAAGCGGTCTCGGAGGCAGTAGGCGCAGCAGTAGACAAAGTCACCAATCTCGGTAAAGATATCACTGAAGAAGAGCGTGAAGACGCCCGTACCGTTGTCGGCCCTGCCGTCATCATGACCCAGATTGCCCAGGCTGCTGCCGCTGCTGCGTCGGCTGCCCGAGGTGGCAATAGCGGTGGTAGTGGTGGTGGATTTAGCGGTGGCGACGGTGGCGGAAAGCCAAAGGGCGGTAAGCGCCCAGCACGTAGTTCAGGAAATCGGGCTGCTGGGAAGTCCCCAGCAGGAAAGTCGGCCCCCAAGCCATTCAATAGGAGAAACCGCTGATGAACTGGAAGAGCATTGGATCGCAGATCGTTAATGAACTTGTTTCGCAGTCGTGGACCATCTTCGGTCTGCTCGTGGGTTGGATTGTCCTTCCAGACGGCGAGACCCGAGACTTTGTTGGAGTGGTGCTGGCGTCCCTGTCGCTCGCGTGGCTGGTGACGATGCCGCTTCGCCTCTCGTGGGGCGACGACGAGGAGTAGTTAGCCGATAACGATATCGGTGTTCTGAGGAATCTTCTCCTGCCAAGCCCAGCCCGAGCCCTTGTAAACGACCTTCGGGGCAGAGAATGTCACTCGCATTTCTCCGCTGCACTTCTCGCAGATAACCTTAGAGTCATCGGACATAGGGCGAGTCACCTCTACTACGAGGTCACAAGGCTCGCATCGGAAATCGTATCTAGCCATATTTGCAGTATAACAGAAGACCCACCCCGAAGGGTGGGTCTTCTTATTGCTTCTAGGAGAGATTACTTCGTCTCTTCCTCGTCAGCGTCATCTGGGACTACTTCCCCGGAAAGGCTTCCGGCGAGCTCGTCGGCGATGCCGTCGCCATCGGTGTCAATGGCGCTTCCGGTGATGTGAGCGGTGCTTGCTGCCTCTTCGCGGGCAACCTTAGCCTTGCCAACGCCGAACTTGGCATCTTCTGGGTTCAAGGCGCGCACGATGATCTGCAAGCAGGCAGCAAGGCCAGCCGAGACTACGGTGCGGAAGTCGCCGCCAGAGATGTCAAGGAGTGGGATTCCAAGACCAAGGGCAACCGCGATGGACGTTCCGAGGAAGGCGCGACCGGCCTCAAGGAGCATTTCGTCAATGCCCGTGTTGTCCATAATCCACTTAAGTTTATTGATAAGTGCGTTCATGATACTCCTCTTACTTCTTGACGGACTGACCGCATGTCGGACAGACCGCTGGCTGAACCGGCGCAACAGGCTGTGGCACCGGGGCTACTACTGGAGCTGCTACTGGGGCTGGGGCGACCCATCCCGCAGGGGCAGAGATAATAATAACATGCTTAAATGCTGGAGCAACGTGCTTCTTAGACACACGCTTGCTGTCGGCAAGCTTTAGCAAGGTCTCCTCGCTAATGAGGACTCCGAATTGCTCCTTACCCTTACCACTGCGGGTTGGGCATGCCCACTGCCAGCCGAGATCCTTATCCCAGACAGCGGCAGTCATGTGTCCGTAGGTTCGAGTAGGCTGCTTCTGCTTGACCCACCACCAACGCTTCCACTTTTCGTGCCACTCAGACACTTCAAGATCCTTCGGGTAGCCGGCTGGCTGCTCAACCCACACGCCAATTGCTGAACCAGCCTTGGCGCTTGCGATGACGTCATTCCAGTCCTTTGCCCAGCGTGCTCGTGCGCCGAGGACATTTGCCGTCTTAATAAGATCCGCAAGCGTAGACCCGTTGTCGGACACGCCCTGCTTGTCAATCTTTCCCGTTGCCTTGGTCTTGGCCTTGATGCCGTCAGCAGCGGAGAAGTCCTTGCCTGGGGCGTACTGAAACACCCAAGACACGCATGCAGCCATGCTTGATGGGCCACAGTCGTCTAGGATTCCGCCCTTTTCCTCGTGGTCAAGCTGAGACTTGACCCTGAACTTGAGTGCCATGAAACCTCCTTATGTGATTGCCAAAAGGCTTCCACATTTTATCCCGATCTGGTGCTAAGGTCTATGGCAGGGGGTTCTGCGGCTAGGCGGCTGGACGCTCGTATATTGCCCCGCAGCCCATGCAGGCGTATGAAGATCCTTCTGCTTCCTGCTCAGCCCTGTCAACTGGGCAATTTTCTAATTCGCAAATCAAAATCCACATATAGTCCCCTTATCCCAATGGGTATGCATTGATTTGGGTATATGCGAGTGAAAGCGTTAGGCCAGCGGTTGTTTGCGTTGTGCCCGTAAACTTAAACACTAGCGGAACCCCAGCAGTAGTTGCTGTATATACCCTTGTAAGCGCAACGGTCCCGCCCCTGCCGGTGGTGCCGTAGTTGTCCGCCCTGCTGAACCCCATGTTTGCCAGTTGCTTATAAACACTTCCAACCGCCGCCCCAGAGGTGATTGTCCCGCTTGATGGTGCAACGTACGTGAATGAGGTAGTTGTCGGGGCAGTTGCAACCGTATACAGACCGTTCAGTTGCGCAAAGTTTGTCGGCCCGCTTGTGAGGGCAATGACAAACGTATCTCCAGCAACCATTCCGTGTGCGGTTGAGGTGTTGATTGTCGCGGTTGTGCTAGATCTTGCTGCGGTAGAAACAGCAACCGCCGAGTTATGAACCGCACCGCGAACAAAAGCATATTGGATAGTTGTGGTATTCAAAGATACGTACCCAGTTAGCGTCAAGAGCCATCTTTGACCAACAAACGTTGGGGTAAAAGAGGTTTCTGCGTTTGTGAGCGCATAATACTCTGTGTTATATGTAATGGTAGTGCTGTCTGCTGAGCCACTCCTATCAACTGAGCTGAGGGTGTTCCCGGCAACCCACAGAGAATCGTCAGTTTTAAGGACGCTGGCTTCACTTCGGTATAGGTTGGTGTCAGCCGCCGCCGCACCGGTTCCCCAATCCAAGACGCCGTCTGTTCTAATGTTGAACCTTGCATCAGTGTCCCCTGTGGTCAAAGTCCTAAGCGCAGTTCCTGTTGAGGTTCCAGTTTCTGCCCTAAATGCCGGAGAGAAGTAGGATCGGATCTGCTGGTCAGAGGCAAGAACATCTGCTCCGGGAGAGTAAAGGTTTGCTGGGCTTGTTGTTCCACCGAACGATAGTCCGTCTGCACCAAGCTCAACAATATCTCTTTCGCCACCGCCAGATCCACGCAAACGCAGCGACCCCCCACGACTGCCGTCAATGGATAGCCCAGCGCCCTCAAAGGTCATCGCCTGGGTTACAAAGCCTGGGGTCCACGAGCGCACAACCGTTCCCTCTTCAAACTGCACGCCGTCTAGGTAAACGGAGTCAGTTGCAAGGCCAGTTCCAAACAGGTAAATAAGCGGCTTCACAAAGTCTGTGCTGGAGTCCGTCTCAAAGGTGTAGGTAAGGCGATACCATCCTTCGTTGTCCTCTGGGAATAGTGAGTAGTTTTGGGATGAGGTAACACCGTTAATGTCGGCAATCTCTGACCCAGTAATTGAAGAAGTAAGACCACTTGACTTGTACACGCGAAGCTTGAGCGTTCGTCCGGCAATGGATACCGGCTTTACATACGCTGAGAACGTGTATCGAGTATTGTGCAGAACGGGAATATCGTACTCACCAGTGTTTCTGAGCGGCTGAACAGAAGAAGCGCCAGTGGTAGAAGGTTTCCAAAGGGCGGACTTTGTTCCGAAGCGACGCTCGGTATCGTCAAGAATCAATGATCCGCTAGTAACATACCAGTTGTCTGGTGGTACAGCGCTGCTGACATAGGAGAAGGTGATATCAGTAATGTACGGCTTTGTTCCGCCAACGTCTGTGGACACTCGCACGAGCGTCTGAAGGTAGCGCTGCGTGGCGATAAGCGGCCCAATCTCGGATGACCAAGCCCCAGTTGTCGCGCCAGAAGACGCTGCTACTCGATATTGGACAACCGCTTGGGTGTTTGCTGGCGGCTGAGCATGCGCAATTGACCATGAGCCTGTTGCGGCGTAGCCGACACCCGCGTCCCACTCGTAGACTGCCTGTCCCCAGCGAACCTTAAATCCTACAGGCGTAGACTCTGTAGAAACATTTCCCAGGGCGTCGTAGACCTGAATCGTCCAGAAATACTCGGTGCCGTTCACAAGACCTGTAATCGTTGACCAGCCAGCCCCAGGAACCCAAGCTTGCTTGTCCGCATTCTTTACTGGAGAAAATGTCAAATCAGCAGCGTGTGAGGCATCAAGCACAATTCCAGAGTCATAGAATGTCGTTGTCTTGCTATTGTTGTTGTAGATGCGCAGACGCCACTTTGTCTGGACGCCGCCACCGCCAGTCGTATAGGACCAATTAAACTCCGGCATGGCGTGCTGGCTAGTGCTTGTCCACTCAGTTAGATCGGAAAGGTTAGTGACCTTTGCAACTGTGCCGCTTGGGCTTGTTGGCGTACCAGTTGGATTAGTAACTGTTGAGTAAGTAAGGACGATGTATGGCGCCACAGCCCCAGAGATTGAACTTGCGTCCCCCTCTCGGCTGTACCACTCGGTGAATCGTGATCCAACTTCGCTTTGGAACTTAACCTGAATACCGTAGTTTGCTGAGCCATTGAACCAGTCGGTGACAATCCCAGTAATATCCATTGAGTCCAGCGTGGGCGAAGACGGACGAGATGATCGAGAAGTGAACGAGACACGGTCTTCGGTTGTGGTAGATGGCTGGTTGCTCCATTCAACGGAGTTAGAGCCGTTAAAGGCTTCATCGTTACCGTAGGTACCTTCGGTCCAGGCAGAAGTAACTCGGCTGATGTGCATTGCCGCCGAGGAATACGTACCGTGCGTATCCCGCAGGTATCCATCAACGGTTCCGTCATTTGATCTGGCGGTGGTGAAGTACAGAGTTGCGCTTGTGATTGAGGTAACGTCGCTGAAGTCAAGGTTGAACTGAACAAGTCCACGAATCGTGTAGTCTCCGCTGTTTCCAACGTAGATGTGGTAATCCTTACCAGCGCCAAGACTGCCGCTATCACTGTTCCGCAGAACAACGACTGCGTCCTTAGAGGTTAGAAAGGTTTTTGTTGCCATTTATCAGTACCCGAATGAGGTTAGTTCAAACTGGTTGTTCGTAGCGCTAACGTTCTCTGGGGAGATTGTTGAGATAGTTACCCATGCCGCAAGCTCGGCTGTTGTGCTCTTTGTGGCCGCCTGAACAACGGAGAAGTCAGACAGCTCAAAGGATGAGTTTGGGATAAGGTTGGCACCACCGGGCATTGCGCCAATGGTGATGGCAGAGGCGTTGATCCCGTCTCCGTCAAGGGCTGCAGTAGTCGCATCCCCAGAGATAAGTCTGATCTGACCATTGATGATCTCAACGCGCTTAGATGCTACGCCTGTCCCAGTGTTATAAGTGTCTGGGTCATTAAGCGTTAGCCCGTTTACGTCCCAGACGGCATTCTTTTTATTTGAGTCTGCTCCATTGTAAAAGGTCATCTGGGAAAGGCCGTTATCTACGTCTGCGGTGAACTCAATGTCACCAGCCTTGATGTTTCCAGCGTTGAGGTTTGTGACGTTTACTAGCGCGGCGTCAAGTTCTCCAACATTGATTCGGTCGGCAGAGATGCTGACCTCTCCATCTGGGCCGACGTCTACTCGATCAATGGCGGCTCGCACCCAGCCCTGAATTGTCGTGCCTAGATTGTCTTGGAACTCCGATGACTTAAACAGTTTCCCAAGGGCTTCCGTGTAGACCATCTGACCGATTGGGTACTGCGCGTTCGGAAGGAATGTCTCGCTTCCGCCGCTGGTGATGTAGAACGAACTGGTGTTTTCCGTGACGGTGTAGATAACCTTCGGAACGTTGATGCCGAGTCCGCTATAGGCGTTGTCAAAGCTGACGTTCACGTCTTCTGGGCTTACGGCAGTGCTGGTACTTGAGTAGCCAGTGATGATTGGGTCAGAGGTTGAGACGTCAATGGCGGCGAGTTTGTAGGCGTAGAACGTTCCCGGAACAAGGTCGTTATCGGTGTAGGAGGCAGTCGCTACGTCTGGGGCGGTTGGCTGAACGGCGCCAGCAATGGGCTCGCTCGTGCTTGCCTTATACCAAGTTCCGATCTTGTAAATAGAACCAGCGCCAGTCTGTGCGCCAGTGGTCTGGTTTGCATAGGTGAATGAATTCGCGGCAGGAACGCTTACAATCGTAAATGACCCGTTGTATCCGTCTGGGACAAGGTTCTGGATGACCACTTCATCTCCGGCAAGCAAGCCATGGTTAGATGATGTGGTGATCGTAGCAACCGACCCAGTTCCGCCTGCTGCGGTTGTTGCTGTGCCAACAAGGCTTAGTTCAGTCCTGAGAACAAGGAATCCGCCAAATGCCACAGAGTTGATGAGGCTCGTTGGATAGTCCCAAGAGACAGCGATTTGCTTGCTGCCAGCGCTGACCTCTGGGATGGCTGGCGTGACGATTCCGCCAGCAGTTGGCTGGCCTGCATATGGGCTCGGCTTTGGGGCAAAGTACGAAGAGTCACCCGTAATATCCTTTAGGCGCTGCTCAACGAGATAAAGCGTGCTCCGCTGGAAGGCAAGGTCTCCACCAAGCTGGACCCGGTAATAGATTTCCTGACCGACTAGGTATCCGACCTGCTTTCGGACGATAAGCGCCTCGGCTACCTTGAGTTCATTCCAAACAAATGGAACAACGTCACCGACGCTAAGGGGACCAGAGATATGTTCAAAGTCAAAGGACTTGAGCGCCTGACCCTTTTCTTTAAAGTAGTTTCGTGCCGTCTGAAGAGCAAGGTTTGAATCAAGCGCATCGTTTGAGACGATAGAAGACTCAATGCGCTTGCCACCATTCTCCCAAACCCCCTGCACGAAGTCGTAGGTATTTCGGTACGTTGTTACCTTCTTCGCGCCAGTAAGAGGGTCCACGTCCGTGTATGGCGCATAGAGATAGATTCTGTTTGCAGCCTCTCCACTCTCTTCTGGAGCAGTTGGATTCTCAAAGTCACGAAGGTCAAGCCCAGAAACAGTGACGTTGTTCCAATAGGCAAGGTCGGTAATTACTTTATCGCTAAAACCAAAGTCGCCAGTAATCTTGGTGGCCTGAATGTCGGTGTAATACACACTATGGCTTGAGGAGAAGGACTCGTGGTGCAGCACAAATGTCATGGTTGCTGCCGTTGCTGGGACAATAACGATCCCGTAGTTTCGCTCCCATTGGTTTGCAGTTACGTCGGTCTTGCAGATGTCGTAGCCGTGAGCATTTCCAACGACAGACCCTGCGCCGTTGTAGAACTTGATATGAGGATGCGCCTTATTTGGCTGGCTTGCCTTCTGGCGCCACGACCAGAAATACTGCTCGCCGCTAGATACCGGAATGCGGGAGCCAGACGCCATCTCCATGTCTTGGTGGTCGCTGCCGATGTAATAAGCAGAGTCGCCAACATCGTACGGTCCGGTTGTTCCGCTGGAACTGATGGTATAACTCCCAGGAGTCCAGCCAGTTGAAGATCCGCCCTCAAATAGTCCGTTAGTAACTAGGTCAATCTGGTTCTTCGGCTTGACAAAGATGTCAATCGTCAGGTTCCCGCCGCCATCTAGGGTGCCCGCGTTAGCGTATGCCACGCCGATTCCCGGCTTAATAACGGTCTCAAGGTTTGACCGCATATCCCCACCGCTGATCGGCGTAGGGGTAATGGTTCCATCTGCGCTGACGGTTCCAGTTGCAGCTCCGTAGGTGATTGTCCCAGAGGTAGCGGTGACATAGGTAAATGTCCGAGATGATGGAACGGTGGCAATGACGTATGAACCGTTTAGGGCGGCATAGCCAGTGGGGCCGTTGGTGAGCGTAATGGTGAATGGGTGACCAACAGAGAAGCTGTGCTCAGACGAAAGGGTAATGCTTGCAATGTCGCCCGCTCGAGTCGCAAACGAGACTACGCGGTTCACGTTTGGAGTCTTTGGGCTCCACTTATACGGAGTGTTTAGGTCATAGACGTTTGCGTCAAGGATGCGGAACCGGGAGTCCAAGCCACTCGCGTTATCAGTAGTCAGGAAGCCCGGCACCTTGACGGTTCCCGTCACGGCGGTGCTAACGCTGTCTGCGACATTTGAATATTGCTGGTATGTCAACTGGTACGGGCCAGACCCTGTAACGGCAATGATCTTGTGGAACGGACCGTCGTATGTGTCGTCGCTAAGGTTAACCACGATGGTGTCGCCAATTTGCAGGTTTCGGTTGTACGGAGACCCGATAGCAATACTGCTTACGGTGATTTTGGCAATACCGTCAGTCCGCTCGGCAAGAGAAGGTGTAAACGAGTATGTCTGGCTGGTCAATACCTGCTTGATGGTTGATTCGGCAAGTGGGGTGTACTGCAGGGATACTGACTCGCGCAACAGTTCCGTGTAGTCAACCGCGTCAATACTGCCGGTGATTGCCCCGCCATCTCGCTGCTCGGAGACGCGCGTAACTACGCCGCCCCAGAGGATGACGTGCGGGCTGACGGAGACATCTCGGAGTTGAATCTCCGTACGGGGAGCAATCTTCAGGCGATAGTTTGGGTCCTGAAGTGCTGCAGCAATCCGTAGGTTCTCAGTTGCGCCAGCATAGGAATTCCAGTTCGTAGTTGCCGAAGGGAGGATGGTGTAGATATCAGCGCGAAGGGTGGAAGACTGCCCTTGGTCGTTCTGCTCCCACTCCATCGTGTCAAACTGCACGTGGTTGCTGAAGTCATAGAAGGCGCCTTGGTCTGTTGCCCCAGGAAGCCGGGGTTGGATGTATACCCTTAGAACTGCCATTTAGGAGAGCCTCCCCCCGTTGACTCGGAACTGGCTTGCCTGAGCCTTGGAGATCTCGTTGGCAAGCTTACGGATGTCATTGTCATTGCGGATAACAGGATTGTTGACATTGATTGTAACATTGTTGGCACCCGCCATTGCCATCCCGCCGCCGCCGAGCATTCCCATCAGGCGCGAAGAGATGCTGTTGCTTAGCACCATGCCGCTTGAGCGCGGGAGGAACAACTCTGGACCCTGCTCGCCCACGAGTCCAATTCGCCCTGATTGCATATTTCCGCCCCTAGCAAACCTGTTGCCAGTGGCATTACTAATTGCCGAGTCAATAATGTTAGATTGGGTAAGAAGTTTCTGATAATCGGTCATGGTAGAAAAACTTGTAATCATATCGCCAATGCCCCTAGAAGCCTGATAGCTCCACTGTGGAATCTTTGCTCCGTATGGCTTTGTTGAGAAATACAAAGCCTCAGCCGCACCCATTCGGGACCTAAAAATCTTGACAAGCGCATCTCGGTTCTTTACAGCCTGCTTCTTTACCATTGCGTCGCTATCAAGCCCAGCAAATACGGCAGACTGAAGGTTTGAAACCTCAATGGCTTTCTTCGCTAGGTATGAAGTCAAGACACCGAAGCCACCAGCCTCCATCTTGTCGGCAAGCGTTCCGCCCCAGTTGATATTTGGAAGCGCAGGATTTCCGAGCTGGGCGATAGAGCCATCAATCTGGGCATTAAGAGCAGTAAGGGTGGTCTGCATCATCGCTGCAGTGATGCCAAAGTTCTTTTGCAGGTCTGTCTGGAGCTGCGCTACTCGTGCCTCAATGGCGTTCCTTCGCTGGGTGGCGGATAGAACTGGGTTAGAGAGGATATTGGCAATGTCGGTGTTGTACTGGGTGAACATGTTTTTCATTTCGTCAATGATCAACTGTTGACCAGCCTTAATATCCTCAAGACGCTTCTTTGTAGCGCGACCAGCAGCGACGTACGCCTTGGAAGCCTTCGCTTCGTCAAGAACAATCTCAAGACCTTCAGATTGGAGCTTATTGATATCTTCGGTGTATTTCAGTTGCGCTTGGCGCATCTGTACGCCGCGCTGCAGTGGATCAACCGACTCGTCGTACATGGACAACTGCGCCATGCCAAAGTCATATTCAGCCTCAGCGATTGCCTTGATATGCTCTAGTTCCTTCTTGCGCTCCTTGTCAATCTTGAGGCGCTCCTGAACAGCCTGAAGGCTTAGTTCTCCATTGACAAGATCCTTGTCGGTAATTGGAAGAATTGAGTTAAGAAGATCTCGGTACTCGTCAAAGTTCCTGACCATTCCCTGAGCGTTTTCAAATTGAGCAAAGCCCATGTCCTGCTCTGTCTGAAGAACTTCCTCAAGTGTTAGCCCGGCCTCGTCTAGCCCCGTATATGGGTTAGTTCTGGTGGCTGGGTTAAGCATATCCTGAAGGGTTTTTTCTGCAATCGTCTGCATGAGGGTCTGGGCGACTGCGAGTTCTCCCTTAGCCTTTGCAAGCAACCAGTTCAAGTATTCCTGATTCTTCGTTGCCTGCTCTTGTGATCCGACAAGGAGCGCCATTGCATCAGCATTCTTCTTTGCAAAAGGAGAAGTTGCTGCGGTTGCCTTGAGCAATGCTTCTGCATCAAGGCGCGACTGCTTGTAGTACTTCTGAGTCATTGGGTTTGACATGAGTTCTCGATACTCATTAAGGCGCTTGTTATATGCGGCTACTCTGTCAATAGCGTCTTGCTGCTCTTTCCTGCGGGCTTCTTTCTCCTCGTCGCTTCCCATGCCAATGCCGAAGAACCCGTTGTCAATCTGGGCAGTGAACCCCTTTCCTTGAGCAAGTGCGGCATCTCTTTCTTTAGCCTGGTCACTTGTCATTGACCTATTTGATACGGTGATAGCGTTTGAAAGGTTTAGGTAATCCTCTTGCGTTGGTGCTTTATCTCTAGTTCCAAGGGTGTCATTCATCGCTGACTGGTTGGCGGAGGCGCGCTCGCCAGCGGCTTTTGCTTTTTCCTCAGCAACCTTGTCGCTCCATGCCTTGAGCAATAGCAATCCACCAACAACAAGCAAGGCAATACCGGCAGTTGCGGCAACTGCACCTGCCGTAATTCCTCCAAGCATCCCAGCGAACGCTCCGCTAATGTTTGCAATTAACGGAACGCCCATCGCTAGGCTTTTTACTTTTCCTAGACCACCAGCAACACCAGGGAAATTAGCCATAGCCAGCGCCTTAACGTTCAGAAGCACCATCTTAAGCCCGCTTGCAATCTGACCAAACATTCCTGGTGGGATAATTGACTTGATGGCGGCAAATGCGCTCAGACCCATGCCGACATTCATGACGGTTTGTCCAATAGCCTGAGTCGCCTCGTCGCCAGTCTGCATGAGTCCGCCAATGAGCATGGCAGCCATGCCAGCCCCTCCAGTGGCGGTTGCAACGCTCCCTAGGACGCTCCCCCTGGTGACAAGTGGAGAACTTGCGCCAACGGGTGTTCCTGCTGCGACGACGCCTGCAGTACTAGATGCAGCAGCCCCTGCTGCAGTTCTCCGACCGGCGACAGTGCCAGAGCCAGCGCCGGCAACCTTTAGCAGTGCGGTGGCGGCCCTCTCCGCCGCCGTTGCAAGATTAGAGACTGCAGTCGGTGCTTTCCCGTCGTACTTAAGCGGCGCGACTCCTGCCTTGCCGTAGGAGTTTGGAAGGGTGACCATTCCGGCGCCAGCGTTTCGCGCCTTTTGGGCAAGTTGATCAAACTTGATCATCAGCAGGCCGATTTGCCTGCCAACAGATGCCAATCCAGCAACTAGTTTTCCGAAGACAAACGATGCGCCAAGCACGATAAAGATTGCCGTTAGTGGTCCTTCAAGCATCTTTACAACCCGGAGGAACAGCTCAACTGCGGTTACAACCCCCTGAATGATTGGGGAAATTGCAGCAAATCCCTTTGCGATCATGGCGAAGAGCGTCCCGCTGAATGCCTGCCCAAGTTGGGCTGCTAGTGGAACAATTTGATCTCGAATGACCTGAAGCATTGGCTCAAGGCTGGCAACAACGCCATCAACCGCATCGCCAACACCAGCGAAGTTTTCGTCGTAGGCTTTCTTGAGCAAGCCAATTGCGGTAGTAACCAGAAGGATTTGCGTAAGCATCGGGTTTGACGCAGTAAAGGCAAAGAGCATCTTCGTAAGACCGCCAGCAAAGATCAGTGCCCTAAACAGATCATTTTCAAGGAGTGAGAGAACGGTCTTGATGCCGTTTGCAAGTCCGCCAAAGACTGACTGGAAGATGATCCCAGTTGACTTGGTCTTGCTGCCAAGGTTATTAATAATGCTGCTGAAGTCACCAAATGACTTAAGCACAATAGACATTACTTGAGTGCCGAGTTGGGTTAGCGCATCAACAAGGATTGTTACAGCCTTCGCAAATTCAAATGCTCGCTTTCTTACGTCACCGCGCTGCAGGAAATCCCCAAGCGCAACCGTTGTGTCCCTAATGGAGTTATACAGCGGAAGGAATGCGTCAGCAACGAGCGATTGTGATGTGTCCGCAACCGTACTGAATGCACCAGTGAATGTCCTTGCTTGTGCTTCCATTCCGCCAGCGAAGTCTTTTTCAAGACCGGCAAGAATTGCTCGCGATGCTGCTTCTCCTGAGATCTTCCCGTTTGTTGTGAGCCTTCGTACCGCTTCAATAGCGTTTGACTCAAGCTCATTGAACATGCCCTCGTAGCCCTTTTTAACAGCCAAACGAGAACCAGATCCGTCAGTAGTAATTTCTCGCTTCAACTGATCGGCGATGTACCTATATCCACCGATACCTGCGTTTGCGAGCTGCATCATGTCGTTTTGGTAGACACGACCAGCTTGCTTCATCTGACCAAGGGCGTAGGTGATTCGTCGGAACGCGTCCGCACCACCGCCAAGTGCGGATACGGCATTACCAACCGCTACGATTCCGCCTTCAAACTTTTTAGTTTCTGGGTTCTTTCGCAGAACCTCGTCAAGTGAGAAGCCGAATGCGCGCATGCGAAGCGCCGACTCTTGGAGTTCAGCGAAGCGGAATGGTGTTACGTTCGCGAACTCGCGAATCGTCTTGACCATACCCTCGGCTGCGCCAGCAGCCGTGCTGTAGCCTATGCGGATATAGTCAATCTTTCCGCTTACATCAGCGGCGAGGACTTGCTGCTGTGTTAGACCCTCACCAGCAGCAAAAAGTTGCTGCGCTTGGTTTTTAAAGAGCGTTGTAAACCCTACGGTTGACTGCTCAAGCAGCGAGTTGAATCCAACGATACCGCCCTTAAGATGCCCAAAGATTTGCCCAAGTTCTCCAGCAATACCTTGAAGAACTTGGTAGCCAGCGGCCATGCCGAGTACGTTCTTGATCTGACCAGCAATGGCATCCTGCTGTCGCGCCATCCCGCCAATGGACCTAGCGGCATTGTTAGAGGCAGCAGCAACGGAGTTTACTGACTGGGCGTACGTGACCTGAGAAGCGGCGCGTTCCTGAACCGCCTGCTTATAGCGAGGGTTAGATAGTGCCTCCTGCTGGCGAAGCGTCTTGTGAAGAGCTGCTGCCGCCTGTCGGTTTGTCTCAACCTCTTGCTGCAATTGAGCAATGACGCTCTTTGGCGCCGCTGCTGGAGCTGCCACTGGGGCTGCCGCGCCTCCGACTGCTGCTCTTGCAGAACCAGCGGTGCTCGTTGATAGTCGAGAGAGCGCGGCTGAAGCGCGTTCGGCAGCAGCCGCCAAGCCACGAAGTGCATTGGTTGCGCCGCCGTCTCCGCCCTGACCGCCAGCGCCACCAGCCAGAGTCCTGCCAGCAAGCCTATTGGCAATTGGAAGGTTAGATGCGCCTTCAAGTTCTCGGCGTGTCGGGCGATTGACTGGTCCCATTGGGTCGCGGGAGGCTTGGCTGAGAAGTGAGCGCAGTGGACCGCCAAGGCTGGCAGAGATTTCAGATGGCGTTGCCTTTGGCGATGCCTGCGCGGCGACCTTGGTTGCGGCCTTGGTTGTAGCGGTTGTCTGCTCGGCTACAACCTTGGAATTCTTTGCTGCCTTGCCAGTCTCTTCGGCAACAACCTTTGATGCTTTGGCTGTTTCTTGCTTTGCGCCAGACTCAATTTGCGCAGACTTTGCAGCAGCCTCGGCAGATCTCTTGACGTCTGTCCTTGTTTGGGCTGCTCTTGGCGACTCGCCCCGGTCAATGGCCTGCTCGGCAATCCTGTCGGTTACTGCCTTTGGTGCAGAAGAAACGCTGGCGGCTTCTCTAAGATTACGCAGATTCCTTTCTGCCGATTCAATCATGCCAATCTTTGGTGCCTTGCCGCCAACCCCCTGAAGGGTTCGCAACTTGTTTTCCAAAGACTCAACTTGCTTGCTCGCGTTAGATGCGCCCTCTGAGATTACTTTTCCAATTGTTCCCGCACCGCGAACTGGATCAGAGAGCGCTGAAATGTTATCCTTAAGTTTAGAAATTTGATCATTAAGAACACGGCTGGTTTCGCCCTTTGGAACTTTTGCTGCCAGTGTTTCAAGCTGCTGAAGCTGTGCCTTTGCGTCGGCTACGGCAACCCTAAACTGCTCTGGGCTTGCCCCAGCGGCACCCCTTTCAGTGCCAGTTCTAGACTGTGCTGCCTTAGCGGCAGAGGCAGATGCTTCGCTAAGCTTCCTATAAGCAGCGATAAGGGCAAGGATTTGCCGTTCGGCAAGCTGAAGTTGACCGAGCTCCGCCTCGGCCTTAAGTACAAGATCAATTTTTGTCGTTTCGTCAGCCATTATTCAGCAATTTTTCTTTCGTCTCTGGGGTACCAAACATGTTCACAAGGCTCTCAAACGACGAACCTGTGCTTGCTGAAGTGCTCCCGAAACTGCTGGACTTTGGCGACTTGCTCTTTTTCTCCATCTCAGCATCTCGTTTTTCCGCATACTCTGCGAACATCTTGAGCTGAGGGAGAGTGAGTTTGAGGAATTGATCAGGCGTGAACCCGAAGGCGTCTGTATAGGACGCCATCAGGTTCCCCCAATCTATACTTCCCCAGCCGCCTCCGCTTTTCCCTCGGCGACCTCATCGGTTCCGAGGAGCCCGCTGGCTCGGAGCACCTTGTCTACTTCTGTCTGCATCGTCTGCACGTTGAAACGCTCGCCGACCTGAAGCTCGGTGATTGCTGGCTCTTCCTTACGGATTACCAGCCAAAGGATCTTCCGAACAACTCCGAATCGTCCAAGGTCAATCTTGTCGAGTGGCCCGAACTGCTCTTCAATCTCCGCTAGGTCGTTGAGGTTGAGTGCTCGCTTTGCCTTAAGTTCTGCTAGATCTGCCATGTTTCTCCCACTAGGCGACATACCGCTGGGTAGCCGCAACTTGAACTAAGTCCGCATAAAGGGGTTTCCCTCAACGGGGACGGATGAAGTATACCAACAGAAAAACGCCAGTTGGCGTTATTTATTTTCTGGGTGTTTTAACGGGCCGGGAGCCGAAGCCCCCGACCCGTTTAGAAAAGCCTTAGGCTTTACTATTACGCCTCAATGAGGACAACGGTTGGCTCCGCCGTAGTGGCGCCGCTCGTTGCCTTGAGGGTCGTATCCACAATCGCCATAAAGTCAATATCCTGAACGATAATGTCTTCACGGGTGAATGGGATGTTTAGGCTCATCGTGTACGCCTTTGGCAGGTGGATCTTGACCGTCTTGGACGAGTCATCCGTGCGCTGGTGCGTAAAGCGAACGTACAGAGGACGCGGGAGACCCGCGCCCGATGTGTCTGCCTGACCGCTGCCGCCGTCAACATCCGGATCAAAGACGAAGGCTCCGCCTTCACCCTGACCGATTGTGAGGAACGTCGCGGTGCTGTTCTGATTGAAGAAGTTCTTCAGGCTCGCCATGTTCAGCTCAACACGTCGGGCTCGCGCCTCAACCTTGCCGCCGTAATGGGCCTTCGCAATTGCGAAGTTGTACTGACCGAAGAATTCCTTTTCCTGATAATTGATGTCAAACTCGACATCGCCAGCGATCTGACCAATCGTATAAACAGTGGTGTAGCCGCCGCTTGCCGAAGAGAAGTACGATGAAGTACCCTTCGCGCGACCGCTAACCCAGTATGCGACTTCCAGTACGCCAGAACCAAGGCTAAGCATGTTCCGTGCTCCTTACTTTATGTCTTGATGATGTAAAACCGCATCAACCTTTGGTACTCAAGGGTCTGCTCATCGTATCCATCGGCCTCATAGACCTTATGGAGTAGATGCATCACCGTTGATCCCGTAGTGATACGCTTGCGATTTAGCAATGTGTCAATCCGCGCTGAGATCGTATTAAGTTCCGTGGTGCTGACCCTGCTGGAGACAAGCAGATCCACAGTAATCCGATCAATCGCTAGACCTACATCGCTTCTGCCGTTAAGGACGGCAACCCTCACGGAGGGAGTATTTGTCTTCCCTACGCGGGCGATGGGATAGACCTTCTTGTCCGTAGCCGTGCCGGCTAGAAGCCCCTGGAGAGAGCCGTCGCCGCTAAGCGTGGAAAAGAGAGCCTCATACACACCAACCATGCTGCAACTTTACGACTCTTGCGCTAAATCATCAACCCTAGTTGGTTCTACGCAGATGTTTGTTACATAGACAATAGCCGCGATTTACGTAACAATCCGCCTTATGGCGAAATCACAAATCCCTGACGACCTTGCCACCTCCCAGGAGGAGGTTGTCGCCCTAGCCTATTGGAGGGGACACATGGACGCTCGTATGGATGACCTCTCACGAAGGGTTAGCAATATTGACGAAAAGGTCAATACCATTCATGAGGTAGTGCAGAAGATTGCCTCCGATATGAACGCCAAAGAAGCAACCGAGAAGCAGGCAAAAAGTGCAATCCGATGGCTGCTTCCAGACGCAACAGTTGCTGTCGCTGTCGGCCTTGGCGTCCTTGCCATCGTCTTGAGGTTCATCCCCTAAAACTCCCCCACACAAGTTGTGTGCGCGGGCTTGTTTTATCTTATTGCCGTGGTATGATCCCCCCTGTGAGGAATCTAGTCCGTCATATTATTGACGGGGGAAGGGGAGATTATGTCGGCAAGCGATAACCTGCTGAGCGAGATTCGCCAACTGCAGGAGACAAAGCACCGTGGAGCCTCCTGCAGCGTCCGTGCGCTCAAGCGCAGTCTGGACAAGGAGGCGCTGGCAGCCCTCTCTGCGGCATTTGCTGAAGAGACTATTGACGCAGTCACTATTGCGACATGGCTGAACTCAAAGGGTCACAAAGTCAACTCGTGGACGGTCAACCGTCACCGACGCGGCCAGTGCTCGTGTGAACAGCGATGAGCGAACTAGAAAAGCTCAGGGCAGTTCAGTCTGCCAAAGAAAACGCGAGACGCCCAAAGAAGGACCACCCAGAGGGCTGGGAGCCGGGCGTCCGATGGGATCAGAACAGCCGAAGCGGTGACATCACCGTCAAGCAGAATGGTCCACGCCCAGACTGGGACTCCCTCCTCCGCGAGTGGGGATTTGACCCAGAGGAGTTTGAGATCTCGGATGACACTATCCAGTTCCGAACGTGGGATGCCAACATCGGCGACGGAAACACTCAGCGCTTCTACTACTATCGAGCAACGATCCGCACCCGGCAGAATCGTCCCGACACTGACGTCAATGCCCTGATTGCCGAGATCAAGAAGCACAAGCCGATCACCGTCACCTCTAGTGGCGACCGGGCGTTCGTTATTGCCATCTCCGACACGCAGATGGGCAAGGGCGAAGGCGGCGGTTCGGCAGGCGTTGTTGACCGATTCGTCCGTGGTATCGGGCTTGTTGAGCAGCGCTTCAAAGAACTCACAAAGTCTGGGCGTTCATTTGACCGAGTCGTTGTGACTGGTCTTGGTGACCTTGTGGAAAGCACTGACGGGCACTATGCCATGCAGGGATTCCAAGTGGACCTAGACCGCCGCGAGCAGGTAAAGGTTATGCGCCGATTGCTTGTGAAGGCATTAGAGCGTTGGTCAAAACTCGCCCCTAAGGTCATCGTCGCTGCCATTCCCGGCAACCACGGCGAGAACCGAAAGAACGGCAAGGCATACACCACCTTCGGGGATAACGATGACGTGGCTGTATTTGAGCAGGTTGCTGAGATCCTTGCGGCAAACCCAGAGGCGTACGGGCACGTATCCTTTGTGATGCCAGACAATGATCTGACTATCACGATTGATGTGCACGGCACGATCATCGGTCTGGCTCACGGGCATCAGGCACGGTCGGGCGGCGCTGGCCCAATTGCCAAGGTCGCAAACTGGTGGAAGGGTCAAGCATTTGGCGAGCGCCCAACTGGGGATGCCACGCTACTGCTTACGGGGCACTTCCACTCGCTGCAGGTCGCCACACACGGGCACAGGACGCACATTCAGGCGCCCTCGCTTGATGGTGGCTCTCAGTGGTTTACTGAGATGACTGGCATTGAGTCACCAGGAGGTCTGCTTACCCTCACGGTTGGGGCAGACGGCTGGGACGACCTAAAGGTTATTAACTGCGACTAGCGACCCGACCTGATCTGTCGCGCTAGGCGATTTCGGACCTCTTTAGTGAAGACCTGAGCGAGATCAGCGCTCAGGTTTTTCATTGTCTCCGTTCGCTCAAACTCGCTAATACCATCAGCGAAGAAGCCGTACCTTGCCTCAACGCGCGGGAAGTATCTCTCGTTGCCTTTGTTGGGGTCTTGTGGATCGGCACCATAGGTCACGCTAAAGTGACCTCTCTTGCCTCGGTTTCGTTCAAAAATGCTGTACGGAGCACCCTGCACAACAAGGGCATTCTGGAGGCGACCAGTCTTTACTGGCGTACCAGCGTTCTTCGCCATACTCCCCTTCGGCCTAGTGCGGTGGAAGATTTCAGCAAGGCTCGTGCCGTACTGGACGCCATAGACTGCTTCTTCCAGCTTCTCAAAGGCAATGCTCTGCATGCGATCAATTGCGCCGAGCGAAGCGTCACTTCGCAGAGACTTAGAAAGACCTTGAAGTTTCCGAACAACGCCCTCAAGGCCAGAAATCGCACCTCGTGTACCGATTGTTGCGCGGGCCATTTTACTCTTCTGACCTGTGCGCCTTTACAATAATGTGATGGTTGAGCGTCTCCTGCTCAATACCGACAACTTGGTAATCATAGCCATCGGCGCGGAGTACGTCAGCCATTTGCGGGCGATCAGTTCCAGTAAGGAACGGAAGCCAGAATCGGTATACCTCATATTCGGAATACCCAGTCTCTGCGCCCTTAAAAATACCCTGCTGTTGCTGGTAGTGACCAAGTTTTGTCCAGACAGTAGTTGTCGTCACCGTTGGGGTGCCATCGGCGGCCTGACCAGATTGACCTGTCCTAATGAGTTGAACTGAGGTCCTGAATCCCGGCAGCGCCATCAGCGCACCGATAGGAAGCGATAGTTATCCAACATGGTGCATGCTGCCGACGGGATCGCCAGCGTGCTTGATCCGGCGCCAACTGGCTGATCTGAATACATTTCCATCTCGCCAACGCGCAGTCGGGAAAGCCCAGTCAGCCCCTGCTTTGACAGGCTGTCTCGAGCCAGCAGTTCAACCGTAATCAACGCAACTGCGTCCTTGACGTCGCTTGGGGTGTATTGGTACCCGTGGGTGTACGTAATCTGCGCAACTGGCTCAATGAGCCCAAGGGCGACGATTGCTGGGAACAGGGAGTACGTCACGTTGGCAAGGCTTGTGACCTCAAGGTAGCCACGGTCAGAGTTGATAAAGATGTCGTTGACCGTAAATGCTGCGTTCTGCTGGTTGCTGACGTATACATAAAACGAGCTAACAGATACAATGGGCTTCTCGCGAGGATACACACGGCGGGTCTTCTGCGACCAGTTGTGCCGCTCGGTGGTCTGCTTGAGGGCAAATGAATACCCAACGTAGGAATCCGCTAGTCGTGAGGCTACGGAGATAAAGGAATCAATGGTGGCGTCAGCAAGCGGGGTGCCGTCTGGGGAGGTTAGGTCGCCCATTTGATACGAGCGGAATTCGTCTGCCGTCAGGTAGCCAAGCGCTCTGCCCACAATCGTGGCCCACGAGTTCGCAGCGCTCGTTGAGCTATTGATCAGGCGGTAGGTGTGAAACTGCCCGTCGGCAGCCCCGTCGTCGTCGTAGGTATAGGCGCTTACGTTTGGTACAAGGGTAACGACCTGACCGATGCTTGCCCATGTCCCAGTGCGGGCGTCAGCATCTGCCTTGGTATTCGCCCTGCCGATCTCAATTTTGTTGTAAGATGCGATCTGGGTGGCGATATCTGAAACGGGGATTGTCAAACGAATCATGACTAGATTGTCCTCAATAGTAGGCCTTTCGTCTACGGCTAGGCAATCTGCTAATATAGGGTCATAGCAATACATAGGGAGGCTAAAATGAGCAAGAAGTCAAGGCAGAACCGCGAAGAGCAGTTGGCAAGCCAGGCAGCCGCAGCGGCAGAGCCACCAATGCCAAAGATCTATATCTCAAGCCCATCACTTGATGGCAACATGAGCTGGGGCTATGTGAAGACCGTCCTTGACCTGCAGAGGACCTGCATGAAGTGGGGGATGAAGTTTGGCTGGCGTGTGGTCTGGGGTAATTCAATCCTTCCCCTTGCAAGGAACAAAATCATCTCCCAGTTCATGGCATCGGGATATGACTACCTTGTCATGCTTGACGGAGATATTGAGGTAGACGCCAAGGACATCATGGCTGCAGTCGTAAGCGGCAAGACGTTCGTTGGCATCCCATGCTCCAAGCGGTCAATGGACACAAAGCGCCTGCAAGAATTCACGCTTGCCGCTGGGCCAAACGTCCCGCACGAGTTCTTGAGCTCCTATTTCTGCGCACCAAACTTTATCGTTGACGAGAGGTCCAGTAAGGACCTTGATGAGGATGCCCTTAAGTTGAATCTTGTACGCGCGACCAAGATTGGCACTGGCTGTGTCATCCTGCATCGCTCTGTGTTTGAGAAGTTCCAAGAGGGATTCCCTGGGCGAACCTATCTTGAGCCAGATGGCGCTGGGGAAGAGGCTAAGGCCAATCCGCCAATTGAATCCTTTGAGTATTTCCGATACTCACGCGATCCGGAGAACTACTTCATTGGCGAGGACTATACGTTCTGCCACGACTGGACCAGCATCGGCGGAGAGATCTGGCTAAAGGTTGATGCGGTTACCCGCCACTACGGTACAACTCACTTCAGTTTTGATGTCGGGTCGCTGCAAGTGATTGCAAACGCTAAGAGCGAGGAGACCTCTTAATTACTCGGCGGCACCCCATATTGATCGCCTGAGAAAGGTTCTTTCGGTGGATCATTGCGATCCCATCGGCAAAGGTATAGAACTGCCCGTCCGGGAATGTAACTAGTCCCTGGAATGGACCCCGCACTGCCACGCGCTCCATGGGGTTGTAATTCCTAGCCGCCATCTGGGCGATCTTCTTGGCTGCCTCGTACATCCGCTCGTCATCCATGTCTATAAAATAGCAGAGGGCTGGCAGAAATGCCAGCCCTCTGCGCATCTATTCCCCTAGTGGAGATTAGACGGTAACGCGAACCTTCGCGTTGAACTGAGGAGCCTTGTTCGCAAGCCCGAACATTACATACATAATGTAGAGCTTGGACAGGGCGCCGTTCACGCCAACTGGAATCTCCAGCGTCGTGATGCTATCAGCGCCAAGGTACGGCAGTGACCAGGTATCCTCGTCAATGATGTACATGTCGCGATAGTTCGTGGTCGTTGCTCCGCCGATGGTGTACGAACCGATTCCGTCGCCCGCAACCGCAAGGATTGGGAGAGCGCCGGCAGCCGTAACCACCTGACCGAACGTTGCGCCAGCGGCCTGATCAGCGGCAGGTGCGTTGTAGCGCACAAGGCTGGTCAGTTCGTTCACGATGCCAGCGTAGTCCGTTGGCGAGCAAACGAGAGCCGATGGGTTACCACCGTTGTTAAGAACTGAAGCAACAGCCGAGTTGATCGTTGCGAGGTAGGCAGCGGTGCCCTTGTTCGCAATGACGCCCGAACCCGTCGCGCCGAGGAGCTTGCGGAGACCGTCAAACCCGTTCGCGTCATACGCGCCGAGCTCGGTGGTCGCGCCTGCACCCGAGGTGACGGTCGCGTTGCCCTGGAATACCTGCTTCTGAAGCTTCTGTGCGATGGCGGTTACGCCACCGGCAAGCTCAGCCGAAAGGCCGTTGAAAGGCGAGCCGCCACCCGTAAGGGCGAACTGCTGCTTCAACGTGATCCCGCGACGGGTAGCAAGCACGGCGACGTTAGTCGTCTGGCGAGCGTACGTGTTGGAATCATCGGTCACGGTGCCGGTCTCCGTCTGGAAGACAGCGTCACCGTAAGCGGTCTGCTGGTTGAATGCGTGCACAAGGCCGTTTGCAGGCTCCTTGCGCAGGCGGTCAAACATTGGGAAGCGCTTTACGAACAGCGAATAAAGGATTGGCTCAAGGTCCTGTCGGATAAGAGCCGCGCCGCCGCTGCTGTCAAGAAGCTTAGAAATGTTTGGGTTAGCGGTTGCAAGGCGGTTGAGGATATCAGCCGAAGCCTGCTTCCCCGTCTCGCGACCGGCCTGAATGTCAAGTGCCTCACCGAGCTCCGACGTGCTCATCTTGCCGAACTTCTTGCGAAGTTCGCGCTGGACAGCATACGCCTCGGCAACGTCAAGATTGTCTTCTGCACCGGCGGTGCGGGAGACAATTGCGGTGTCGTTCAAGGACTCAAGTCCCTTGTGAACGTCCTGCAGCTTCTCGCGAAGTGTGTCGCTCATAGTTTTTTACTCCTGTGCGTCAAGAAGACGCGCGATGAACGGATCAAGCCATGGGGCCTTATCACCGTTCGTGGACTTACTTGTTTCTACAGCCACATGCTTTCGGCCCATTGGCACGTTGATCAAGCGACCAACGAGGTCAATAGCCTTAGCAAGTTCTCCCTCGACCTTGGCCTTATCTGCGATCAGTTCGGTCACAGCCGACTTTACGGTCATGACCTCCTGCTGCGCAGCAATGGCTGCATCGAGTGCCGACTTAGCGATGGCAGCGACTTCCTCCAGAGAAGTAGCGGCAGCATCAACGGCAGGATTAGCCTCGGCGGCCACTGGGGCAGCCTCGGCGATAACATCCTCAGCGACTTCAACAGCCGCAGTGGACTCAGAAATTGGGGCCTCAGCCTCTGGCTCGCCGTCCTTCTGGACGCTAAGACCAGCAAGAACCGCTGAACGGTCCTCGTCGGTGAGGTCAGCAAGAATGCCATTGATGCCCGAAAGCACCTGGTCACTCACGCCGCTCTTGTAGCGTGGGCTCTTGTCTTCATCGGAAACCGGAGCCTTAGGAGCCTCTTCAGCCTTAGGGGCTGGTGCTGGCTCTGGCTCTGGGGCAG
>Ga0247723_1000434_pt1 | contig 29010 bp, 27 predicted proteins | sample MSEWelMarce5H_FC_FD_189079 | JGI IMG/M metagenome (GOLD analysis project Ga0247723, IMG submission 189079) | Subsurface sediment microbial communities from gas well in West Virginia, United States - MSEEL Well Study Marcellus 5H_FC | ecosystem: Environmental > Terrestrial > Deep subsurface >... | reverse complement strand
ACTCTTACGGGTGCTATTACGCAGTCTTGCTCTTCGGGAACTTATACGACTGCTGGGAATGATATTGCTCTAACGATTGCGTTTCCCGCTCCTCCTCTTGTCGCTATTAATGGACTGACGGGTGCTCCCGTTATTCAAACTCCTACTGGCTCTACTATCCAAGTCCAGACGATTTCCCCTAATATCCAAGTGGGTCTGGATACTCGTGCGTTTGGTGTCTATACCGAAGCGACTGGTGGGCTATTTTCTGCTGCGATTTCTGCTCCCGCTTGTAATCCTTCAAGTGTTATTCAAACAACCTATATCCACACGGGCGGTGGTGGAGGCACACAATACATTAAAGACATCGTGGCTGGTGCTGGGGCTTTCACGATTACTTGTAATACGGCGATTGATGTTGGCGATAAAATCAACTGGCTTGTGTTGAATGCGTAGATTTCTTCTTATGTTTTTTGATACACTTCTCACACCAATAGACATCTGGCTTTTCTATGCCGTCCTTTTCAAACCAGTTCAAATACGACGACTGATTATCGCAGTTGCGACAAAGGCGAACATCGCACTTCTCACAACGGCTACATACCGCACATTCGCAAACATCACACCCAAAGTGAGGGTCTAACTTCTTCTTACACTTGACGCACTCCATTAAATAAGATAGGTGAGAAATCTTTAAACCTTGATAGGGTAATAAGGGTAATATAGCCATTGCGTAAAGTGTCCTATGGCGGTCGTTTTTGGGGGTCTATGGGGACTTTACGATTTGGGTATATTACCTATATTATTGGTAGTTTAAGGAATGCCTAACCTATTAGAGTAGAGATGCGAGATTTTGTAATGACTATTCTGGGTGCGTTGAGTGTGTGTGCTATTCACTATCGTTTTGTTGCGAAGCCTTATCTGGATACACAACGAAAGGAACTGGAACGGCTAAAATCTCGCAGTAAGGTATAGAATGGACGCTAATCTACTGGCTTCTGCTGGGGTCAGCACAACGACTATGGCGATATTGTTTATCGCCTATAAAGTGTTTATGAAGATGAAGGGTCATCGGTTAGTCTCCGATTGTTGTGGTCGGAAGGGTGAGGTAGGCTTTGATGTGCGGGATATGCCCCCAACTCCGCCAGAAGGAACTGAAAGTCATCAACCTCCTCTGCCTTCTGCGGGTGGGAAGCCAGAAAGTCTTTCCGTAAGAGTTCCAGAACCGACAGAACATCGGAAGGAGCAAGAAACTGCGTGAGTGCGTTAAAAGCGTCTTTGCCCTTACACTGCGGAGGAAGCGAACGAGACCTTACAAGATTATCTAACCAACTATCCAACCATAATAACTCTTGGGGACTACACGATTTCTCCACGAGTTCTTTTCCCGTCTTTGTAGAAAGCACTGGCTTCTCCTTCTTGAACTTTTCCAAAGGCTTCGCTTCGTCGTTTTTAACTTTTTTTACACGCCAATCCTTACCTAATGGTGAGCCATACATTTCTTTATCTGTATATAGTATAGATAATATGCCCGTTGGTCTCGGTGAAGTCAAAGATTACCCGCTCTCCGATGGTGATATACGCAAGATATTAGGTGATGATATTAGTATCATTACTTACCCAGATTTGAATAAGGTTCGTGATATATCGCAGATTTTTGATAAGAAGGGCAGATGTATATTGCTCTTCCTAACATCAAGTCCGACGGCGGGTCATTGGTGTTGCTTACTCAACAAGAAGAAAGGCATAGAGTTTTTTGACCCATACGGAGACGCACCAGAGAAGCAGAAGGAAGGTGCGAACCCAGCACTATTAGACCAACTGGGACAACGGCAACCACGACTGGTGGAACTCCTACGGAAGAGTGGAAGACCCGTTTTCTATAACACACACGCTTTTCAGAAGGATAATAAGAACATTAATACTTGCGGACGACACTGCGTCGTAAGGTTATTGTATGCCCCCTACTCACTGGAAAAATATAAACGCATCATAGATAGTAGTGGCTTGTCTCCCGACGACTTCGTCTCGGGCATAACCTTTGATAAACTACGGAAGTAAAAAATATGTGTAGAGGATATAGAAGAGATGTTCTCGTCAAGCATTCAGACAAACGGCGACAATCAAGATGCCCCCGATTATGTCTATTATAATGCGGACATCATCAACAATACGACGCAGAATACCTTTCAAGGTCAAGCGATTAGAGACCCGCAGATTAGGTTCAACGAGACCCGTGATACTGCGATTATAAGGAATGCTGCGGATTACTATTTCTCCATTATCCGCTTCACGATGGACGGAGCAAACCGAGACTTGCCCCTTTTCATTCCTAACATCGCAGAGGGAACGGGACAGACAAATGTAAATCTTACGACCTATTCTATGGCGGTTTCGTTCTCTCAACCGATTAACTTGGGCGGTGCGGACATTCCAGTCGTAGCCGTGCCCCAGCAACGCTTTATCCAGTATGTTCCCGAGACCCAGAACCCTATTAATGCTCCTTCGCCCCGCAACATTTCCGCCGACAACTTTCAAGGGCAGTGGAGCGGTGGCGTTCAGTATCTACTGGGGCAGATTGTATCTATGACGGGTGCTAATCAGTATGGGTCTTTTGATGGTCCTTTCTATCAAGTCATTCCCCAGCAACAATGGCTCGTCAATCAGACCTATCAGATTGGAGCGGTAGTCCAGTTCAACAATGTTCTCTATCAAGCCATCGCAATCTCAACGGGTATTACTCCCGCAGTTGGTCCTAACTGGATACTTGCCCCGCCAGTCGGCACAAACCCAGTCGGCTCTAATCTCTGGTCTCTGGTTGGGAATGATTTGGGTAATAGCCAAGACCTTACGAGCCGTTATTACTGGGTCTATACATACCAGCATTTCGTAGATTTGTGGAATAACACGATGTTAGACCCAGCCCAGTTCGGCTCTGCTCCTCTTGCGACTTCCACTTGTGCCTATCAAGACACTTACAACGCTTATTACAACGCTTACATTACTGCTGGTGGTCCAGCGGGTTCGTTCCCCTATGCGACCTTCGGTGCTTTTTGTAGTGCCGTCTATCCTCCCGTGATGAAGTTTGTAGCAGATAGTTCCAAGTTTGATATTTATCTGGATAGTGCTGGGTTTGGTGAGCGTCTTACGACATTCATTCCTACGGCGTATGCTGCTGGTCCTCCCGTTGTTGTTGGTCTTCCCCAGCACCCCCAAGCCCGTCTCTTCTTCAACGCCAATATGTTTGGTCTCTTCGCCAACTATAACAATACCTATTACAACTTGCCTACGGGAACTCTCTTCGGCAATATCGTTGTCCCCGACGGCTATGTGAATGAAATCCTTGCGACCAACAAGGCATTCCAGAATGTCTCCGACTTCCGCCTTGCCCCTTACACGGGTGTTGCTCCTCTGGGCTACAATCCAGTCAGTCTTACGGGAACGGCGATTACCCCAAATATGCTAAATCGTGTCTATTACATCGCCCAGCAAGATTATAGTTCTACGGATAGTCTTTGGTCTCCCGTGTCGTCTATTGTTTTCACAAGCACACTACTCCCTATCCGCACAGAGGCTACGGGTGCTCCCGTTGTGCTGGGTGCTGGAAACTTGGGTTTCAGTCAAGCGACCGTCCAGTCTGCTTTCCAGCCTATCATCACGGATATTTCTCTGGATACTTCTTCGGGCAACGCAGACGCATACCGCCGTTTCATCTACTACGCACCTTCCGCCGAGTATCGTCTATCCGACTTCTCGTCCTCAAAGCAAGATGTTCGCAACATAGACATTCAAGTCTTCTGGAAGAACCGCTTGGATAATCAACTCTACCCGATTAATATGTTTAATCTTTCAAGCGTTTCCATTAAGGTTATGTTTAAGCACAAGGACGCTGGGTCTGGTCCTATGCCCTCCAAGAACTAACTTTTAGAGCAGAACCCCGAACAATCCATACTCCCAACCTTTCCGCCCACAACGGCAAGTTTGAGAATATCTTCGCCACCAAAAAAATATTGGTATAAGGTATAATACCAGATGAGTGCCGACATTGAGAAACTCGCCGTTTTTGATAGTCGTATCGTCCAGTCTCGCCCCAAGTATGCGGTAGAGAAGGGTGCTCTCTCCCTCACGAACGCCCCTTTCAATGCGATTGCTGCGACGCAGTCCCAGCACACATACAACATCTATGTTCCCTCCGAGAATGTGTATGTGGATAGGGGTCTGGAATGGACTTCCGTCGTGTATATGGCGATGACTGCGACGCTCCAAGCCCAGCCCGTCCAACTCGCCCCTATCGCCCAGTGGGGTCGTGATTGTGCCCTCCAAGCCTTTCCCCTAAACTCTCTTTGCTCTACGCTTACGGCAACAATCAACGACACTACGAGCGTGATTAACACCCAAGATGTTCTCAAAGAGGTTCTGCGTCTGACGGATTACAAGAAGAACCGCCTCCAACGCACTTGCCCGACTATGCTTGATAAGTATCAGTCGTATAACGATTGTGCGGGTGCGGTGAATAACACCCTTGCTGGGTTTGAGAGCCAGACGGATTTCGCCGAGACCCCGAATGGTGCTTTCCTCAATGTAATCTACACTGACCCGCAAGGCAACCCTCTTCCCGCTGGAACTGGTGGTGCGACTATCTACACTCCCGCATACCCAGCCTCTACGGGTCTTCCCGCTGCGAACTATGTATCCCAGAACGGACAACCTTGCGTTCCCGCAGATTGGAACTTGGCTACGACTTACCCCGTTGGCTCTCTTGCGGTCTTCGGCGGTGCTATTTGGGTTGCCGTTGCTCCCGTCGTAGGTGTTGCTCCCGTTGCTCCCGCTTGGACTTCGCTTGGTAATGTTGCTGGTGTGGCTTACCCTCTATGGTTTCGCTGGGGTTCTACGGAGAAACTCGTGCTTTCCCCCTTCGTCTTCTCCGACTGCCACGAGTGGGACACGGGTCTTTTCGGCATTAACAACATTCAACTCATTATGAACCTTCAAGCCCCTTCCCGCACTGTCCGCTCTACGACAAAGTTCGGTTGTGCCCTAACTGCCCCTATCTATAACGCCAACTCCTCGTCTGGTGCTTTCAGCAACTCCCGTGTGAATGTCCAGTTCCTAACACCTTCTCTTGATGTTCCTCTGCCTCCCAAGTCAGTCGTTCCCTATATGGAGTTCCCACGCTACATTACGGCGTATCAAGGTGGGGCTATTCCCAGCGGTGCGGTCGTCCAAATCCAGTCCCAGACAATCACGCTCCCTCAAATCCCCGACCTCTTCATCATCTATGTAAAGCCCAATCCAGCCTCTCTTGCTCCCACGCAAGGCGACTACTATTTCCCAGTTGCGACTTCCGCCGACAACATCACTGCTCCACTCACAATCAACTTCGACAACTTCTCTGGTCTCCTCTCGTCCCAGACGGCGGAGCAACTCTACTCAATGTCCGTGAAGAATGGTCTGGATATGGACTGGAACTCGTGGGTGGGTGAGGCTCACACTGGGGCTGCGAACTCTGTCGGCACTCTTGGTGGCTCATCTGCGAACTTCGGTGGCGGTGCGTGTGGTCGTGTCCCCCTTGTTGGCGGTCTGCTCGTGTTGAAGCCGTCCCAAGACATTACCCTCCAAACGGGTCAAGCCCCTTCACTGGTAGGAAACTTTACCTTCCAGTTCAATATCCAAGTCAAGAATACTTCTGGTGTCGCCCAGTCTGGCGTTCAGTTGTATGTGATTACGGCGAACTCTGGGTTCTTTGAGAGCATTCGTGGCTCTTCCCGTATCATCAAGGGTGTTCTCTCCGAGCAAGACATCATCTCCGCTCCTCTTGCCCCGCAAGGCACACGGGATATGCTCTCCCGTTATGTGGGTGGTGCTGGTATGTTTGGCTCTCTTGCGAATATCCTTTCAAAGGCGAAAGATGTCTATCAGCAGACAAAGCCCCTTGTGAGTGCTGCGAAGGGACTGCTCCCCGATAGTGGTATGCTCGGCAACCTCAAATCTGGAATGTCCGCAGTAGGCTACGGCACTGGTGCGGGTATGGACGGAATGGGGACGGGTGCTGGAACTGGGGCTGGAACGGGTGGTCGCCGTCGTGGATTGTCCGCCCGACTAATGTAGAACCCCGAACTCCAAAATATCTCCGCCACCAAAAAAATATTGGTATAAGGTATAATACCAGATGAGTAGCGTAGTGTTAGACAACTCTGCTTCTTCCCAGTTCGGTGCGAATACATCAACTCTAACGGCGAACTCTGTCCGTGTTGGTGCGGGTGGCGTGTCCTCAACTGGTCCAGTAAATGCGATTGGTAATGCGGGTCAAGGTTCAACCTTTACGGGTGCTTGGACGATTGCGGACGATGCTCCCGCACCTCCCGCCACCCAGCAACCTTCTTCTTTTACAACCTTCGCCTCCCAGACTGGCGGTGGCGGTCTGAACCCTAACCAAATCCAGAAGTATGCGTATGCCGACCCTCGTGTAAGTGGTCCGCAGACTATTCAAGAATACGAGCAAGGTGCGTGGGTTCCAACTGCGTCTGCCTTTGTTGCTCCCGCACTTGCCGTTGATACGGCGTTCATCAATCGCCCCCTCAATGCTCGTCCTCTGGATTGGGGTGCTCCTCTTGTCGGCACTTTCACTTGTGCTGCTGCTCCCGTAGTCGTGCCTTGTGCTGGTATTACTGCGGGTAGTGTATTCCGTATCTCTCTTGTAGCGGGTAGTGCTGCTGCCTTTACTGCTGCTGCTGCTGCGGGTATTACTGCTCCCGTCCTTACAATCCAACTTGGTGCGACGACCGCTGCCTCAACATTTACAGTCACTGGCGGTGAGGCGGGTATGGTGTATGCGTATGAGGTTCTTCGTGGTTAATAAAAATGTTGGCGTATAATATAATAAAGATGTCCGACCCGTTCCCATATATCGCAACGATTAAACATCTATACACTTCCCCAACGGGAACAAATATAGTTGATGAAGCGAATAAGGGTTGTAATGGTCCTCCCGACCCTAAACTGATTACTTATGCGAATGTAATGGATATTGCTGGAAACCTTGTTCCAGTCAAACGCACTTGGAGTGGGACTTTCGGTGATGGGAATGCTTCATTCTCATTACCCAAAGAGGGTGAGTGTATTCACGGGTCATCAAAGTTTATGTGTGTTCGTTGTGTGGGTCGTGAGACTACCATAGCACACTCAACGCCAGAGAGTTCGGCGAAAAAGCGTCTTTCTTCCAGTCCCCTTTTATCGCAGAGTGCGACTTCTGGAATGTGTTCCTCTTTGCGTCCGCAGTCCCCATCGGAACTTTTTTCAGTCGTTCAAGATGAGACCATATCAGATGGTCGCCATAACCGACCCTCCCGAACTTTATCATTCGCCCTTCCGCATTCGGAATAGATAGTTTATGTTCGCCATCATCAGCAAACCCTAATACTTTATGAGGAAGCCCAGCATCTTTGGCTCTCCGTTGTGCCTCTTTGAGATACAACGAAGGTTCAATGCCGACTTTACGCAGTTGCTTATCGAACTTGGAATGAGCCTTTGCTCCACCTTGAAACTGGTCTAACATATGCGACTGGTAAAGGTCGTATCCTTTCATCGCCGTCCCAGCATACGGAATATAACTAATCGCCTTTTCCCACCACGCCTTTTTGCGTGGGGCTCTTGTCTCTGGCTTCTTCGCAAGGTTGCGTCCCATTAACGCATATAGCGGGTCGCTTTCCATATATACACGCTGGTTCGGCAAGGTCGTATTCTGAAAGTCTTGGGGTTGAACGGCTGGATTATATGATACGCCATTCTTAATCAATCCACGCTTCAAAAAACTATCCAATATCGCTCCGCCTAACGAGTGTCCTACGCCATAGTAATCGTAATGCGAAGGTGGATAGGCAACTTGGAACTGCTGGATAGTATTCAAATCCTCCTTGTATCTCTTTGAGGTTTCCAGTTGCCCCAACGCAATCAATCCGTCAGCCGATACATCATCAACATCAGTGGGCTTCGTTCCACGAATAGCCACTACGATTGTATTCCCATTATCTTTATAGAACTTCAAAGTTGGTGTAGCCCTAACCAGTTCTAACTGACCGATACGATTAGCGGGAACGGCTTGATACGATTGCGTAGCGAGTTGTTGTAGAATATTTCGGTCGGGGATTGGTCCGCCACCACGACATTCCCAGCAACCGCCCACTACCTCTGCGAGTTCCTTTGCTTGGTCTTTGGCTTCTGCGTTCAGTTCAGAACGCTTACCCCTCTTTAAGACCCCCAGCAAGTTCTTATGCTCTTTGACGAAGTCCTTTTTGGAGATTGATACACCGCCCATTTTAGGAACACCCGCAAGTAAGGTGCTTAACTTTGCGTCCATACCTCCACGAGCCTCTGGGACATTCGCATATAGGGCTTTCCTCTGTGCCTCTGCTCTCTCTCGGGGTAGAGGTTCGTTTGAATGCTTCTTACCCGTTTCGGTGCTTACAACCCAATATAAGTCTCTATTTGGTGCTTTGCGTAGCCGATAGGGCATTCTATATCTATTACACATATTTTTTGTTGGGTAATATAGGTAATATACCCAAATCGTAAAGTCTCCTATGGTGGCTAAAAAACGGCATTCCTACAATACTTTACTTTTTGGCTATATTACCCTTATTACCTCTTGCGTTCCAGATACATATAGTATGAGCCTCCCTTCCTCAACTTGTTTTCATATCGCCCAGTCTCCTCGTCCCATACGGGAGCGGTAAAGGAGTTTGTTTCCGTCTTTTGCGATACGCCGTTCAACTCCATAAGCCGTTTGAAGGTCGTAGGGGTCATATGCTCGGGCTTGGTTTTGGTTTCCGTGAGGAAGTGTTCCAGCAACTCCTTCACGGGCAACTTATACTTCTTCTCCTCTGGCTTTCCAACATCGTAGAACTCTTCCAGCCAACCCTTCACGGCATCATTCTCCGCCATATACTCGTTCGTCGCCATAAGGATAAACTCTGGCTTCACGATAGTCTTGCCTATGCCCTTGTAGGTCTCGTAGAGCATAAGGGCGAACTCATCACGCCAGTCGTCGCTCTTACATATCTTATCCTTCAAGTCCATATTGATAGGGCGGTGGTGCGTTTCGGTAGGGTGTTCTACAAACTGGAACGGGAAGCGTATCACAACCATACGCCGTTTAATACCTCCGTCGAGAGCCGATAGTTTGGGGATTGTATTACATTGGAGGAACAACCCGAACTGCGGAACGAACTTCACTGGGTTAGAATATAACGCCCGTGCCGTGATTTCGTCGCCTCCCGTGTATTCCTTGATAGTGCCTACTTGTAGTTTCTCTTCGCCCTCTGGCTCTTGTGCTTGAACGAACCGCTTACCCTTTGCTTTCGCCATAGGGGGATTGGGTGCGTCCTTTTTGTCTGACCGCTTGGTGAGGCAGTCGTTAGGGATAGAGTGATAGTAGTCGCCGTAGGAGCGTTTAATCATCTCTGCGATAAGTCCCTTGCCGTTTCCGCCCTTGCCCGTCCAAACATAGAACTCCTCAAACTTCTTCCGCCCGTGAAGGTTTGAGGCTACGATTTCTAATACATACTTCACGACCCGCTCGTCCTCCCAGATACTCATCAGAACCTTCATCAGTTCCTTTCGCACCTCTGGCTTACTGGCGGTAGGGAACTTGTAGCCCGTGTGGAGGCAGATGTAGTCCATAGGGCGAATGTCCCGCACCTCGTCCTTTTCCAAGTCAATCACTTTGTCCGCAAAGGCGAACAAGTGTCGGCTCTCGTCCATTTTCTTTTCCAAGTCATCGTCGTTATAGATACTCGGGAGGAAGGCACAAACGCCATCTACATAGCCTTTGTTGCCTATCATCTGCCCGAAGGTAGAGCATTGCTTTATTTTGAGTTTGAGGATTGCTTGGGTGGCTTCGTCCTTGTTGGTGAGGTCAATCGTCGCCCAGTGCTCTTTCAGCACCTTTTTCATCGTCATATTTATATCCAGCATAAGCCCAGAAGGCTCACGCTTGTTTTCGTAGTGCTTCCAAGCGTTGGAAGGTAGGAGTTGAAACCAGCCTTGCGTCTCGTGGTAGGCGTATGCGTCTGGCTTCGTGTTGTAGAAGTATCGTGCCGTTTCAGCGTGGTTGGGGTTTTTGAGTAGTTCCCAGAAGTCGTTGCGTTGAGGGCATAACTCGGCAAAGAGGCTTGGGTTGTCCTCTTTGAGTTCCTTCCACCAAGTCGCTTGGGTAATGTGTCCCTTGCGAAAGGTCGCCCATTTCTCGGCACAACTGCCCTTTTTGTATTTCTTTGATTGCTTACTCCAAGTGTCCCAGAGTTCAAGAGGCAGTCCCTCGTTGAAGCAGATAAGCCCAGAGCGTAGCCAACTATCGTAAGTCTCGGTGCGTTTGGGATTGCGACCCATACATACTCGGCGGAGCAGTTCAAGGTCGGCTTCGGGTTCAAGCGTGTCTGGGTTGCTCGTCTCCGTCGTCTCAATCGTGTTGGTTTCAGAGGGCGGTGGAGTAGCCTTCTTCTTCTTTTCGGTCTTTACCTCCTCAACTGGTTCGGGCAGTGCCTCACTATCGCTCGGTATGTAGGTAATGAGCGTGTCCGTGAGCGTTGCGTCGCCAACCAGCCGATTAGGGCGGTTCTCGTTGTCCTTTGAGGAGTTCCACATTCTCATCTTGCGTCCCAGCGGGTTATATACGCCCATATCAACCCCCAGATACTTATCGCCTTCGCAGTCTGCGTCAAGCGATACTACTATGTCCTCAACCAGTAGCCCTTTGATAAGCGGTAGAACGCTGGTGGTAATGTATTGCTTAATAGCGTTCTTTGAGCCGTGCTTCTTGGTGTATTGAACTCGGAAGGAGAGTTTGTTGGTCTTGCCCTCCTTTGTATAGCCGTATTGGGAGGCTTCCATAAGGGCGATAGGCTCGGTAATGCCGAAGGTCAGTTTTGCGATGATATTATCTACGAGGTCGTTGAACTCCTCTTCGGTCATATCACCAGCATAGCCGTCCAAATCTACATACGCTCGGTTGAACCCTTCACGCTCGGTAATGCGATTGGGTTTCTCCTTTGTGCCTATCTGCTTCGTCAGCGGGAGCGTCCGCTCGTAGCAGTTGGTATGCGTCGTCAAGTAGTCCTCAACTTCGCTTACCTTAACATCGGTATAGTCAGTGTCGCTTCCCGCAAGTCCTCGTGTAATGGCTACGATTGGCTCGGGCATCTTCTCTATATATATAATAGGAGAAGATTTCTTTAAACCATTGTAATCCGTTTTGGGCGTTTCAACTTTTTTACTCGGGGTCGGGAGAGTTTTCTTGGCGAAGTAGTCGGGGTCGCAACTCGCACAAAGTCCAGTTTCGTCTGAACCGATGTTGTGCTTACAACTGCGACACGATTTCAAAGGCGGAGGCGTAGGTCGGCTCATTTGCTATGACCCGTATGATAGGCTAAAAAGGCGTTCAACTTTTATCGGAAACCCCTTACAGCGGTTCGCTGTATCCATATTGGTAAAAAAGTTGAACGGGAAAAAACCCATTGGAGGCAGTCAATAATCAAGTATGCTCTCTACCGCTTCGTTAAAAACGGATAATAGTTCAAGCAACGACGCTACTATCATACAAGCAAAGATGGAACAAGCAATCAAGGACGCTATTGAAAGTTATACGGGCAATAAGGTCGCCGAAATGGACGCTACATACTATCCAGACGACTTTGAGACTACAAGCAAGAGTTGCGGACGCAAGTATTTCACGCACCTATGCGAGATTGACGGCAACGAGGACTATGCGAGTGATGTAAGCGATTGGAACAACTCTGGCGGACGGAGCGACGCAGAGACTATCATCGTATTCCAAAGCAAGTTTGAGCCATATGATGTGGTGCTACTTCGCCAAGTAGGCACAAAGAACAAGCACGGCGTTGCGTATGTGAGCGACGCTTGGCTTCCAGAGAACGCCTTTGGAAAGGGTATTTGGAACGAGAGTAAGAAGTTGTTCCTACTGCGTAGCGAATACTTTGACCGCAACGAGGACTGGGCGAAGTTCGTAAATGTTCGCTACGCTGATGAGGACGAAAGCGTATGCGAAGGTTGCGGACAAGTTGAGAGCGTAGAGTGTAAGCCCGACTGCTCTTACCAAGCCAAGCAGAATGAGCCAAAGAAGGGCGAGTTAAGCGAACACTTCTGCGACGAACACCCAGAGCATATCCTACGCCACGACGGCGACGGCGGATACTACTGCGATAGTTGTGATACGGAAGACCATATCCACCTCCTCAACAAAATCGCAGAGGAGAACGGCATTACGCACTCCTACTGGTCGTTTGACGATTACGATAAGCCAGTAAGGGACTTCTCAAAGCCACACGGCTTTACCGCCAGTATGGTAGATAGTGGTTGCGGACACGGCTCACACTGCTATGGAGTATGCCTACACGGCAACAAACCAACCAAGCCAGTTCAACTCATCGGCGACACTTGGTTAGATGTTTGGAAGAGTATTGACCGCCATATCGCACAGAAGGAGTGCGGACACCGCTATATTGAAACCATAGAGCAACAAGGCGACACTCTGGTAATCCACTGCGGGTCATAATAAGGCAAATATACCCAAATCGTAAAGTATCTCGGGGAACGGGAGAAAGTTAAACACATAAAAAGTCTCCGCATTGGCTATATTACCCTTATTAGCAAAATCCGTTTTTGTTGGTGGAAAACGGATTGATAGGTCAATAGGCTATTAACCTATTAACGATGGAAGATACAATCAAACCCAAGTGTAAGTGCGGTAAGGACGCAACCCTATCATTCAAACTACATTCGTGCTTATTTTGGTATATATGCGATGAGTGTTATGATAATCTACCCGAAGATAGTGATGATGAGGAGATTATTACCAGTAAATAAGCAAAAGTAATCAAAAACAAATACAAAATAGTTCCTTATATTAGATTTCAAGTAAAAAAAATATTTTTTTTACCCGTAAATCAATATAGGTAATCAATATAAGCCTATTTTTGTTTCCATATATGTAATAAATCGCCATATTCCAGTAAAATCGGATAGGTTTAAAGCCTCCTCACCTATTATATATAGCCAAGACGATGCGGGTGCGTGTCTATGAAACCGCAAGTGATTACAAGGAGTTCTTCACGATGAAAGAAGCGTCGCAAGGATACGGCAAGACTATTAAGCAACTCAAAGCCCTCTACAAGGTTGAGCGTGTTTATAATGTGGGCTATTGGGACGATGTTGATAAGGACTATTTGAAGGCGGTTGCCGTTCGTCGGTCTGGTGGAACTCCCCGATGCTTAATAAACTAATGCGTAAAGTTTGTCTAAAATAAAAATGTTGGTAAGGTATATAGAAGAATGTCTGCGATGAAGGTCTCCGAGTTTATGCTTAACCTTTCAAAGGAACTGGTGGAAAAGAAGCAAGTCGCCGAAAGCACTGCGAATGCGTATGTGAAGTCGTTGTATATGCTAAACGGCAAAGCCCCGTTCAAGACCCTCACCTTTATTAAGGACACAGAGGGCATCGATAAGAAGATTGCCGAGTATGCGGACAACACGCAGAAGGCTCTCTACACGACAATCACGAGCGTCCTATCGCTATTCAAGGATAAGCCAACATACAAGAAAGTGTATGCCTACTACTACGAGAAGATGATGGGTAAAGCAAAGGATATGAAGGAGGCTGGTGCTGATACAAGCGACAAGACCGCAAAGGAGAAGGACAACTGGGTTGATTGGAAAGTAGTTCAAGAGAAACATAAGGAACTTGGCGAAGCCGTCGGCAAGTTTGTTTTCGCCAAGAACATCACTCCCGAGCAGTTCTCCACTCTTCTCCATTGGGTTATTCTATCTCTATACACAGAAATCCAGCCACGCCGTAATCAAGACTATCTGGATATGTGGGTTGTTAAGAAGTGGAAGGAGGATATGCCGAAGGATAAGAACTACCTTGACCTTGCGACCCACCACTTCATCTTCAATAAGTTCAAGACGCAGAAGACCTACGGACAACAGAAGATTGCTATTCCAGAGGAACTAATGCGTGTAGTTCAGTTGTATCTCAAACATCACCCACTCGTCAAGGGCAATAAGACCAAGACGACCGAGTTTAAGTTTTTGGTGTTTCCAGACGGAACGCCTCTTACGGCGGTCAATGCGATTACCCGTATCCTAAATCGTGTATTCGGAAAGAAGATTGGCTCATCAATGCTACGCCACATCTTTCTCTCATCTAAATACGACATTAATGAAATGGAAACCGATGCGAAGGCTATGGGGCATTCCGTAGAAGAGCAGAAGAAGTATCTGCGTGGCTCGGGAGAGGAGAAGGACGAGGTTATTCAGCACATAACTATTCCGATGCTTGACGGGTAGTATCCTCAAAAGGGTTCATATCGTCAGAGCCACATACATAATACCATAACTGCCCTATCTTCCTCTGTATCTTCCACAGATAATCTTTATGGACGATTGCGTAGGCAGAGCGGGTCTCGCCCGTTGTCTCATTCGCAAGACGCTCCATCTCTTCCACCTTTTCCGCCCATTCCATAACTTCGTCGTAGAGTTGGCGGAGTTCGTTAATACTGAAACGAGGCATTCTTATACTTCGTTCCAAGATTATTATTCGTGGAAAAATCCGCACTTCACTTGAAACTAACCACGACGGGTTCGTGGCTAATCGTGAAGGTCGGAGGCTTCTTTTTACTCTCCCGCTTCTTGCGGGGCTTCTTCTCTTTTACAACAAGCGTCGGAGGTTCGGTGGGCTTGGGTGCTTCCATTGCTATATTTTGTCGGGACTTTCTTACGCCAGAATAGACGCAGTTAGATTAAGAGGTTCGCACATAAGCAGTAGTGCCTTTGGCTTCAACCCCTTATACTTGTCGTCGGCGATTAATAGACGGAAGAATGCCTTTGCCTCCTCTTTGACTTCGGGGTCGGCAATCCACGCTTCCATCTGCTTCTTACACTTGTTCCCAGTCCAGTTGTGATACTTGCCCCTCATCTTCTCACGCTCCAAATCAACCTCTTCGGGGTGTTCCTCCAAGTGCTTCTTGCGGTCGGCTCGGCGTTGTGCGTCCCGCTCCCTCATCTGGGCGGTAATGGTCTCTCGGTTCTTTTCGTAGTAGCGTTTCTGTGCGTCGGAAGGCATTCCTTTATATATAATAGGGGAGATTTCTTTAAACCTCTACTATCCGTTTTGGGGCTTCAACTTTTTAGGCGTAGTCAATCCACATCTCGCCTTTCTCGTCCCAAAACGACCACTTGGGATTGCCTCCACCTTTCGGGTATAGGCGTATCATTCCGTCCTTCCCACCATCATCATCAAGGAACATATATCCTTCGTTAATGCGGACTTTGGGTTTGCCGACCGAATATCTGTTGATTACGCTTACCTCGTCCCTTGTGAAATCGTGGAACTCATTCCCTTTGCGATAGAAGTTCTTTGCCTTACAATAGTTCGCAAGTATCCGCAGTAGTTCGTCCAACTCCTTCCACTCCTTCATTCCCATCTCCTCAACCAACTTCTTCATACGCTCAATCTTGTATTCCTTCATCTTATATATAATAGGTGAAGAACCTTTAAACCTATTCTATCCGTTTTCCACGCTTCAACTTTTCCAGTTGTTTCCCGAATAATCTCCTAACATAATATAGATGGAAGACTATCATAGAGGTTATATTCTTCAACACGCATTAACGGGAGCGGGTCTCCGTAGCATAGCAGACCAAATCAAGACTATAACACCAGCGGAGGCTATGGAAGATTATGAAAAGTTGCGTAAGTTAGAGTGTGGGTCAATCAACACTAAATCCGTAATCGGCAATAAGGCTATGGATATATTCTTCTTCAAACATCGTCTCGCAACCAAAGCCAAAGGTGGCGAAAGTTTCTATGAGTGGGTCAAAGGTAATCCACTCAAAACACCTTCGGCGAAACGGCTCTACAAATACAATCTGGAACACGACAAGTCTCCCGCCGTCGCTAAATACGATGTATTCCGTCTCTATAAAGGTTCTATTAACGCATTCAAGCCAGTTATAGCCAGAGACCTATTTTGTAAGTATCACCCACGCACCATATTAGATTTTAGTGCTGGTTGGGGAGGTCGGTGTTTGGGGGCTATGTCGTTAGACATTAACTACATTGGCTTTGATACGAATGTGTCGCTCAAAAAGGCATACGCAGATATGATTAAGACTTATCCGCACGATTGTAAGGTTCAGATACACTTTCAAGATAGTTCGAAGGTTGATTATTCCAAATACACATACGACTTTGTCTTTACTTCGCCACCTTATTATCAAAAAACCAAGCCTACGGAAGGCTATGAAAATATGCCCCAATACACGAGCCGTGAAGACTTCAACGAGCGGTTCTTCTTTCCAGTCGTGCGGAATACGATGAAAAACCTATCTGCGGGAGGACACTATGCCCTAAATATCCCTATGGATATGTATGAAGATGTGAAGAAGGTTCTGGGTGCGTCGGATACGAAGATGCCTCTATACATTCAGAAGCGGTATGCGGGTCAAGAGGGAGGCTATAAGGAGTTTATCTATGTGTGGAAGAAGAAGTCTGTGGGGTAATAAGGGTAATATACCCATTGCGTAAAGTCCCCATAGACCCCAAAAAAACGACCCTCTGGGGGAGTTTGCGTTCTGGGTATATTACCTATATTATTTGTAAGTTTAGGGGGTTAAGATTATTTTCTGTGTATAGATTGAAGTGTTCGTCTATCGGTTAGGACACTCGGCTTTGAACCGAGAAAGAGCAGTTCAACTCTGCTACGCTTCATTAGGCTTATCCGCCGATGCCTCTGGCTTCTTGTCCGAGACCTCGTCTGCCTCCTTTGCCTCCTCCTCCAACTCCTCCAACTTGTCCTCAAACTCAAACCATTCCAAGTCTTCGCAGTTGTCTATCTCCCGATACTGGTATTGGTCGGAAGTGTCGGCGATGTAGCACATTCTCGCCCATACCTTCTTTGCGTCTGCCTTTACTGGATACTTGTCCTTCACTTCGTCATACCAGTCGGCGAAACTTACCTCACGCTCCGTTGTGCGGGTAAAGGTAATCGTCTTCTTCAAAGTCTTCTTGATTGTCTTCTTCAACTCTACAATGTTCGCCACGATTTCTGCCTTCTTGTCGTCGTAAGTATTCATCTTATCAGTTGAACTCATTTGCTCTGGGGACGGCTCTATCCGTTTTCCACGCTTCAACTTTTTTACCCAAAGCCTTACAGCGGTTCGCTGTATAGGTTCTTCGTCAAAAACGGATAAAAGTTGAACCAACTTCTCTCCTATCATACCAGCCACAGACGAAATGGAAGCACTACAAAACAGACTTGACTACGCTAATAAGAGGGTGAAGTTCGCTTGGGCGAAATACTACGAAGAGGTGCGGGGCGAACTTCACAACGACCACGCATACCACAATACTTTCAACCGAGTAGCAGACGACAAGGCTATTCCAGAGCATATCAAAACAGAAATGAAGGCTATGGCGACGGCTTTGAAGAAGAAATGGGAATGCCCCGTATGTATAGATATGATAGAAGACGACAAGTTGGAGATTACAAACTGCGGACACTACTATTGTAAGGAGTGTTTGGAAGGCTGGAAGAAGACTTGTAAGGATAGGGGCGACGCTAAATGGAAATGCGGAATGTGTAATCGCCAACACAAGTTCAACGAGTAATAAGGGTAATAACCCCAAATCGTAAAGTATCCCAAAATGTATAAAAAATGGGTCTCACACGAGACTTTACTTTTTTGCTATATTTGGGTTATTACCTAACAGCGGTTCGCTGTATGGCTTGGAGTAAAAAAGTTGAACGCTCAAAAACGGATTGGGACGGGTCATAACAAACAAGATGACTACTCCCGTGATGAAGAACTTTACCCGCACGACCCGTATGACCTCCCCCGAGCCAGAGGGCTTTGAGAAGATTATCCAAGATACTTGGGACGAGAAGCGTGAGAGCCAAGTGAAGACTTGTATGAAATACGACGCAGACACATCGTTCAAGAACTTCTGCGGGGCTTTGAAGCAAGGCATAGACGCAGTATCCGCAAACCCAGTTGAGGGCGGACTGATGTTCGTATATGGCTCATACGACCGCACGGACTATTACAAGAAGAACGGCGACCAGAACACGGCTACGGAGCGTGAGTTGGCGAACGGAATGCGTAGGCTGGGCGTAGATAAGATGCTGATGATTAACCGCTACTTGAAGAGCAAGAATGTAATCATCGTGAAGCACGGCATTAGGGAGACTGGAACGCTTCGCTTTACCGACGGCTCAATGGAGGTGATTGACCCAACAAAGGGCTTCCAACTGGGCGGAGACGATGATGACCGCCAGTTGGAGACGATGAAGCCAGTAGAGACTTGCTACGCAATCCTAATGGCGAAGCCAAAGGCGATGAGTTGGAAGGACTGCGGTATGGACTGGTAAAACATAAATAGATAAAAACGGATTATAAAAAAACAAAAAAAGAGGGTTCGCCCCATTTTTTATTTGGTTTTGGTTTTTAGTATCTTGTATTTGCTTTTACTGCTCTACCCAGAGTTCGGTCATCTTCGCCATAGGGAAGGAGTGGTTGAAGCCCGTCATAATGCCCTCTGCGTGGGTAAAGGCACATTTCGCCTTCTGTGCGTAGATAGAGCGTTTGAGGTCAGTGTCCGCCTCCTCCATAGCCTCCAAGTAGAGGTTGGCGGTTGTCTTCCAGTAGAGGTAGTCGCCCATAACGCAACTCCAAGTGCTTCGAACTACATTCTCAAAGGAGTAGTTCTTTGCGTCAATCCAGTCCAGCATAGCCGAGCGATACGCCTTCCAGTAGTCCTCGCCGAAGATATGCGTAATCGTCAGTTGGTCGTCGTGTCCGAACTGGTGAGCCATAAGGTGGGCGAGGTGCGGTTCAAGCGTGGCTTTGAAATCGTCCCAAGCAACGCCGTCGTTCTTCTTGATATTCACGATAAGGCTACGCTTCTTGGTCGTGGCTCGGTATGCCCCAACCATTCCGTTAGGGGCTTGTTTGAGCGTGGGCGTGGTAAGCCCAGAGCCATTCACAATATCACGGGTGGCTTGATTGTTGGCTTCCTTCGGGTATGCGTTCATCGTCTCAAAGGTGGATTGGAGGGTCTTGATTTGGTTCATCATTGCGGAAAGCGTCGTCATCGTATTCGTCGTATGAGGCATAGTTGTCTTGTGATACTTCCAATCCGTTTTTACGGCGTTCAACTTTTTTACCCATCGGCTTACAGCGGTTCGCTGTATGGTTTTCTCTAAAAAAGTTGAAGCGTCAAAAACGGATAGAACGCTCACCAAGACACGAATGACTACTACTAACGACAAGATGAACGCACTTTACGACAACGCTTCCAAGATTATCACCAAGTTTCCCTACCCCGCATACGAGGGCGACGCAATCGCAAACGAGGAGGAGATTGCGATGTATAAGGCAGAGGGCGATGGTTGCCTTACCCACCTCCTCGCAATGGTAAGCGACTGCCTCTACCATTACGAACTGGACGACGACTTCCACGACGGCGATATGAAGATGGCTTACCTCACGATGAAGAAGGCTTGGGAGAGCGGTGGAAACACAACGCCGTTTATGGCGACTATCGCACGAAACCGCAAGGCTCTCACTTGGGCGAACATCGCCCTTATCTGGCTTATGGTTCTGCCCCGCAACGACGAGTTCTTCGCCGACAAGAACTACCTTGACCTTCCCGAGACGATGGAGGAACGCAAGAAGCCGATGATGAAGCAACTGCTGGAACACTTCCGCAACTTCCGCAACGACTGGAAGAAACTCCACGAGCAGAAGCGGATTACCCGTATGCTTGTAGCCTACGGCAAGGAGGGCTACGAGATTAGCCTCTACGGGAAGCCTCTCCCGAAGGAGGCGAAGGACGAAGACCCCACTGCGTAAAAATATCCAGTAAATAAAATCCCCGACCAATATAAGAATGCCCGTAGCCTCCAAAACCGAAGATATGACCTTTGGACTAAAAAGTGAAGAGAAGAACAAGGCTACGCTGGAAACCTTTTTTGGTTGTGGATTGAAGAAGACTGGAACATACGACCCGATGGATTATGTTGATGAAGCCCAGACTATTTTTATTGAAATGAAGACCCGACGCATTAAGCACGACCAGTATCCGACGGCTCTGATAGGCAAGAACAAGGTGGATTTCTGTAAAACATCAAACGCAACTTGCTATTTTGTCTATGTCTATCTTGATGGAATGTTCTATGTGAAGTATGACCCCGAACTCTTTGCGACCTTTGAGTGTGCCGACTTTGAGCGTGGTTGGCGTGAGGGTGGTATTCAGCCCAAGCAACTTTTCTACTACATTCCCCACGAACATCTTAATCCGTTGCGAACTTCGTCTTCCACCGATTAACTGACGGCTGGGATACACCAGTATCCTTCGCTATTTCACGCTCCGACTTCCCCATATTTAGATTACGATACATAGCAACTGACCTTTCTAACTTGTTCGCACCCGCAAGAGAGTTGATATACGCTCTTACGGCTTCCCAAGTCGCTCCCTTCTGTGGCTTTGCCGTCTGTGCTGGTGCTGGTGCTTCTGCTGGTTTCTTGATGATTAACTTACGCTTGACGGGTGCTGGTGCTGGTGCTTCCTCTACTGGCTTCCCCAACTTGGCGAGATTAGCCTTCGTCGTCGCAATCTGGGCTTCTGTCCGCTCTGTGAGTTTAGCGTCCGTATCACTATCTTCAATCGCCTTATCAATCGTGGCTAAAAACTTCGTCATACGGGGGACATCTTCGTCGTCGTAGAACTTCGCCATCTTGCCGTCAAACCACTTCTTCGTCTCTGGATTACTCATTCCAGTCAAAGGGCGTGAAGGAGGATTGGTGCGAAACCCAGCATTCGGGCGTGGTTCAGTATCCGTCATTCCAAACGAGCCATAGCCCAAAGGACGCTCCTTTGTATGCCCTAACTCTCCCAGACGCTCGGTTAGGTCAGTTCCCTTGCGTTCCCACGCAGTCTCCCGACCACTTAACTTCAAGTTGTCGTCGTGCTTGTATTTGCCCTTGTAGCCAATCTTGCTTTCCTCCCCAGCCTCTTTGAGTTTCAATGTATCCTCCTTCAACTTTTTCAGAGCCTCACGATATTCGGGGAATGAGAACTCAACATACCGCAGAGGATAGTTGCGTCGTGGTGTATAGTTTCGCACATACCCCGTATCAAAACGCAGTTCTGCGTTCTCTCTGTGGTTGCCTAACTTGGGGTGTTCTTTGAGTTGCTTATCTCTATCGTAGAACTCTACTGGATTAACAACAACAACACGCTTCTCCTTCAATGCCTCTTTTAGGATTGGGAGTAGAAGTTCATTATCCTTTATCGCCAGTTCCTTTTCGAACTCTTCGCCTTTCTTGCGATTAGCCTCTTCCACATCTTCCCGCTCCTTGCGTTTGCGTTTCTCTTCATCTTCCTTTTCTTGCCTCTGGCGTTTGCGTTCCTCTTCCTCTTCACGCTTCCTATCTTCACGCTCCTTACGACGGCGTTCTGCTTCCAAGCGGTAATCCCTTTCTTGCTTCTTTTCTTGTAGCAAGTCCTTTGCCCGTTTGACCGCAACACGACCTTTGAGGAACTCCTTGACCTTACCCTTCTGCTTGGCTTGTTCCAGCAACTCCTTCGCCTTCTCCGCAAGTTCCTCTGCCTTTGCTTGTAGCCGTGCCGATTTCTGTTCGTCCGTCTCGCCTTCAATAACCCGATGTTCTTCCGACCCACGCTGGGCTTTGGGAATAAAAGGAACTGATTGCGGACTACCGAAGTGTTTGATAATGAAAGGAGACGCACCATAGTCGGAGGTATTCCTTCCATTCTGGTCTCGGTTCGCAAGAGCCTTGTAGTTGAATGGACGAAACTGGTTCATCGTAGAACCATAGTTATTATCACTCGGGTTTCTGTATTGCCCTTGATGCTTCTTCTTATTCTCCGCCATCATTCGCATAATAAAGCCCGATGCTTGTCCCCGACCACCTTGTAAAATAGGTTCTAATCCAGCACCCGATATGGCTTCGTAGCATTTAGCATCAACGCTCATTCTCTATATCTTCTACACATATTTTACGCCAGAGAATAATAAGGGTAATATACCCGTTGCGGAGATGTTTGTAGTCGGGTAGGTTTCGGGCAGTGCGTAAGGACTTTACGATTTGGGTATATTACCTATATTAGAGATGAGCCTCCGACGCATAATAGGTGGTTGGACTTGTAATGCGAACTGGTCGTATTTCAAAAACGGCACATTTGAGATTAGTATTCCTTATTCCTACTCGGTTCTACGGATAGACAATGTAGATATTCGTCCCGAGTTCCACGAAATCCGCTTATTTGGAACATTCACGCCAAATAAAATCTCGGCAACTGATATAACGAATGGCTCGTCTTGCTGGAAAACACAGAGGCGATATGAGGGCAATGGAGGAACAGATGGAACGCCATAATCCAGTTAATGCTCTACGAGGGCGTGGAGCAACCCCGTCTATGGGTCTCTCCCAGTTTCGTGGTGGAGCGTATGGGTGTGGAACGGGTGCGGGTGATAGTGAGAGTGATGAGGAAATGGAGGGTGGTGGCTTCCTCTCTGACTTGGGTATTCCCGTGATTAGCAATCTTGCGGGAATGGTAGGTCTCGGCACTGGTGCTGGGACTGGTGCTGGGACTGGTGGTATGACCCGTATGGTCGGTGCTGGAACGGGTGGTCGTAAGAAGAAGGGTATGAGTGAGGCAACGGCTATGGGTCTTCATCTTGGTAAGCACCTTCACGGGCTACACGGAGCGGGTTTCTGGTCTGATTTCGGCGACGGCTTTATGAGCGTAATCCGTCCAGTTGCGGGTATTGCGAAGTCAGTAGCACCTCTACTTGGTCCAGAGGGTATGGCTGCCTCTGGTGTAATGAACGCTATTGGTCTTGGTAAGGCTCGTCGTGGTCGTGGAACGGGTGCTGGAAAACTCACTATTACACACGGCGGAGCAACCAACTCCGACACGGGTGCTTACTTCGGCAAGGGAACTGGTGCGGGTCGTGGTCGTCGTGGTTGCGGAACTGGTGCTGGAACTGGTGCTGGGCGTGAGCGTGAGGATAGGGCTATGCTGGGTATGGGAACTGGTGCGGGTATGCTGGGGCAAGACGGACACGGCATTCGTCAAGGTGGCGGTTTCCTTTCCGACTTGGGTATTCCCGTGATTAGCAACCTTGCGGGTATGGTTGGTCTCGGCACTGGTGGTGATGGAACGGGTGCTGGAACGGGCGGTCGTCGCCGTCGTGCTCCCGCTGGTGCTTCCGATGGTCGTCGCAAGAGGGCAGAGGTCGTGAAGAAGGTAATGGCGGAAAAGGGACTATCGATGATTGAAGCCAGTAAGTTCGTAAAGGCTCACGGACTTTACTAATCACTTTTGGAGCATTTTCACGGAACTTTTTAAAATATTGCCGTAGTATATAGAATGTCCTACGGCGTTAATCTCCATCAAGACGCAGAGGGGAAACTCTCCATTGGCGGTGTTGCGACCGAAAAGTATCAGTCTGACGCACTCAATCTGGGGTTTCCTTCGGCGTATCAGTCCGTTTATGCTATGAAGAAAATCCCCGAACGCTTCCTCCCAACAAAGGAACATACTCCGCAAGTTTGGTGGAAAGGCGATGACCTCCAAGCCTCTTATCACGAACAGAAGAAGGTAGATGCGGATTATATGGCTGGTGCGAAGGTTCGTGCGACCCAGTTGAGCCGTATGCGGTATGTTGGAACTCCTCACGGAAGGGGTCTGCTTCCTCCCGCAGTTCTCGCCCAACGCCAGTTCGCCAATCCAAACAACGGAGCATTACCTTCTGCGTCTGGTCGCCAGAACCATACAGACGCACCTTTCCATTACACCGATGGTGCGGATTACACTTCCCAGTATCGTGGTGGTGTTCTACGCTCGGCAAGGGGTCAAGCACACGGCATCGCTCGTCTGCGGGACAGAGTGGGGCAACTCAACGCAATCGCAACGGCAAAGGCAGATTTCACTTCTGGTCTTATGCCCCAGTCTTCGGGTGCTCCTACGCAGTCTATCAACCCTTCTGCCGTGTCTCCTTCTATTGAACTCAACCTAATCCTACAACAAATCCAAGACGCTCTTGCTGGTGGCGACCCAGAAGCGGGTCTCAACAAGTTTGACTTGGCGAATGCGTCTCGTGCTCTTGGTCTCATCTTCCGTCTTGTTCCCGAAGGCAACTCTGATTTTGTAGAGGACACACAAGCAAAGGTTCAGAACATTCTGGAACTCCTCAACGGCTCTCTTGATGATGAAACGGAGAGTGCTGGTATGTCCTCGTCTGCCCGTGAAACGGCTCTATCACTCCAAGTGCTATTCACAAAACTCAACACATACCTAACTCGTATGATTGCGGGTGCTCCCGTCCAACGCCAAGAGACACGCTTCAATCCTCTCACGGGTCAGCAAGAGGCAGTGAATATACTCTCCCAGCAACAAGGCGAAAACCTATCCAATCCAGAGCGTCTTGCCCTATCAAAGAACTTGGTGTCGTCTCTGGGCTTTTCAAAGATGTTGAAGTATGCGGTTGATGATAATCCAAGCGGTCTGCTTTCTACTGCCGATAGGGATAGGCTCTTTACTTCTCAACAAGCCCAACGCTTCCGTGTGGGTGATATGGACGAAGATGATGATGACGATGATGGCGACTTCGATAGACCCGCTGGTCCTCGTGAAAACACGGCACACGATACGGAAACTGGAACAAGCCGTTCTGCCCGTGATTTTGATGAAGATGAACGCCAAGTGTTTGGGTTCAACTCTGGTATGTATTTCCCTCGCAATGGTCGTGGAGCAGACGAATACTTTGGTGAAGCGGAGGCACAGAGCCTCGCACCTTCCGTTCCTTCTACCTATGTGGGGCAACGCAGAGGTCATCAAAATAGGGAACGCACACGACCCGCTTCTGCGATGGATAGTGTGCGTGGGCGTTTTGACCCAGAAACGCAAGGGTTCAATCTTGATTTCGCTTCTCTTCCAGTTCAATCCGCTCTCGCACCACGCCCTCCGCCTCCAACTGGCGAAGCGTCAGTAGCACCTTCTCGTCGGTCTGTTCGTGCTCCTTCTCGTGCTCCTTCTCGCCGTTCTACTGCTACTCGGTCTCAAAAGACATCTGGAACGAAACACTATGATAAGTTGCCTACGGAGTTCGCACAAGCCAATCGTCGTGAAGGTCGTGAGCGGTATTACCTTGATGAAGAGGGTTCTATCTATGATAGGGGGTCAGTCGCCAAGTCGCCCAGAGCGTCTGCTCCTTCTGCTTCGGCTGGTGTGCTTCCAACACGCCAGAGAGACCTACCCACGACCCGTGAAGGCTTTGACGCACTCGCAAAGGCAATCAACAAGGCTGGTGGTATTGACGGACGGAATATACAAGTGTATGCTGGTTCATCAGTCGCCAATATTCGCAAGAACTTTATTCGCAGACTAAATCTAACGGGTAAGCCATAATAAGGGTAATATACCCAAATCGTAAAGTCCCACACGAACATAACAAATATAGCCAGAGCAGATAGTTTCCGTTCTGGCTATATTACCTATATTACCCTACAAAAAATATGTGATTAGTATATAGATAGAATGACTGACGAAACACGGACAAAGTCATATCCCGAAAACTACCCGTCCGATGCGATGGCTATACTGGACGCTATGTCGTTCAGTGGTGGTAAAGATGTTAAGGTTCTCGGTTCAATGTCGCTTCGTAGTCAGCAATACGCTGGTGATTATGATGCGTTTGAAATCGTGAAACGCAACGGCGAAGAAGCAAAGGTTCTTGATGACCTTGCGTCGGAGTTCCAGACGATTATTAAAAATCTACGGGGAATGCCGAATGTCTTTATTGGAGATATTAAGGCTGGGTCTATTGAAGAATGGAGAGTAATCCCGTTAGATGCTGGGCTGGTTGATGGAAAGATTACTGGATTTAACGCAGTTCAGAGTAAAGCGAAGGTTGATGCTTTGTATAAGGCAAAGGTCATCACAGAGGGAGAGAAACGCTCTGCCGATGAACTGCTAAAAGATAGTCCAAGCCCAGAGGACTTCTTGATTGCCCGTAAGAAGATTAAGTTTCACATTGTCCGTTGGTCTGTCCCAGAAATCCTACAAGGGTCAAAGGTCGTGCGTGGTCGTCGTTTTACACTCCAAGAGGCATTCAGTTCGCCCGTGATTAGCAAACTGGATACTATCGGTCTCGTTCAAAACAACAAATACACCGACTTTTCTATTATCTATGAGTTCCAGTGCGACGATAAGGTTCTCAATCCGTCCTTTGAGGATATAGGGAAGTCGTTGAGCGAGGATATAGTGTTCTATAAGAACGAGAACAACCCTTTCAAAGTTTTAAAGCGTGAGTTTGCGTTGGCGAAGTTTCGTGGCGATGAAAAGACGATTGTGAAACTCACACCAGTCCTCAACTCTGACTTGGGTCGGCTCTACTCTATGTTGAGCGATGTTGGGACGATGATTGCCCTTTTAGAGCAGAACCAGAAAGTCCCTATGAAGAACTTGCGGTATGAGTTAGACCAGTTCAAAAGCCGTATGGCGAATGTGTATAAGTTAGACGATTTCTTGAAGGCAGAGCATACCCTACTGGGGCATATCAACTCTGCGACAAAGACGACCAACAAGTCCCAACTCCTCACGCACCTCAAAGCGATTGAAGATATACTCCAAGCCTCCCTCACGAAGAACACGCCAAAGGATTTGGTGGGTGGAACGCATAGGGAAGACTTCTTGAAGGCGAACAAGTTGGAGGATAAGGGGTATTCGCTTCCAGAGTTGGCGAAGATTAGTGGCGAACCTCTGGCTACTCTCCAAGAAGTCTATAATCGTGGGATTGGGGCTTATAAAACAAATCCACAATCGGTTCGTATGAAGGGTTCATTCAAAAAGGGTGTGAATGCTCCTATGAGTAAGAAGTTAAGCAAAGAGCAATGGGCTCTTGCGAGGGTCTATTCCTACCTTCAAAAAAACCCCAAGCACGATACGGATTTGCGGGGTGGAACGGCGAACATTACAAACATAGACGCAGTAAAGGCAGAGGCAGATACGACCGACCAACTTCGTGTAGCCGAAGAACTCCAACAACACCTTCGTCGTGCCTCACACTACTACACAAATCGCCTACCTCCTATGGCGTATGGTCTGCGGGTTCTTGCCGACGACATCTACGAACAAGCCCCAGTGTTGGAAGGCAAACCTCCACGCAAACTGGATACGGGACACAAGCAATACCAAGACGAACAAGCCGATAGGATACTGAACGGCTACACGCTCACAAGTGGTCCAGAACGAGGCAAGAGGATTGAACCTTTTGAAAGCCACTATCAACGAGCCATATTCCCAATCTATCGCAAGGTTCATTCAGATACAAGCCCACTAATCCAGCGGGAACGCATACGAGTTAGAAGTCTTCCACACTTCGCCACTGCTGGTTCATTCCAAGTGAATGGGAAGATACTGGAAGATAATCCAAGTTATGCGTAAGAATGAATGTAAATACCCAATCGCCCAAACCATATGAAAGGAGAATACTATATTGTCCTATCATACGATTTTGATTTAGTGTTTTCGCCTTTTTGAAAAAATATTGGCTATAAATATAATGCCGAGCCTATCGTTTGATAAGTCCAAAGGTGCGAAACCTATTGCTATGGTAAAGGGTGGCGATGACGACGGGAAAGTCCTCTATCTACACGAAGGAGATGAAGGTAAGAAGGGATACAAGGGCAAGAAGGCAGAGATTAGTGCCTCCAAATACGCTACGGAACTCCGAGATGTGAAACCCGCAGAACGAGTGAAGTTAATGAACCGACTTGCGGAAGCACGGCAGAAAGGTCTTGCGTCCGAGCAGTTGGTTGGTGAAACCGCACTCGGCAAACAACTCTACGACCGCATTCTATCAGACGAAGCCAAAGACACTTCTATTAATCTGCCCGATGATAGTCAGTTCCAGTTAGTTCCGTCTCCCGACCCAAACAAGCGTGAGGTATGGTATATCGCTGGTGCGTCTGGTTCTGGTAAGTCCTACATCGCCAAAGGCATCGCAGAGATGTATAAGAAACTCCACCCGTCTCGTGAAGTCTATTTGATTTCCAAACTGGGCGAAGATAATACGCTGGATACGATGAAGCCTCCACCCAAACGCATTAACATTCAGACGCTTATTGACGATTACCCAGAGTTAGATGAGTTTAAGGATTGTTGTGTGATTTTTGATGACTATGATACTTTTACTGGTCCAGCAGAAAAAGTCGTCCATAAACTAATAGATGACTTGGCTACAATGGGTCGCCACACGAATACAACTATGCTCTGCCTCTCCCACTACCTTACCAACTACAAAAAGACCCGTCTCCTCCTCAACGAGGCAACCCATATCGTCGTCTATCCTATGGCGACATCGTTCCACGCCCTCTCCTATCTCCTCAAAACCCACATTGGTCTCTCCAAAGACGACTGCCGAGACTTGAAGAAGATGGGACGATGGGTTTGCTTATACAAACATTACCCGCAGTGGCTTGTATCCCTACATCACGCAAGAGTTCTCAATCAGTAATAAATATCTGTATAGGGTATAGAAGATGTCTTACTCTCAATGGGCGGACTTTGTGTATTATAAGTTAGGAGACATTGCGACTTATGCGTCTATTAACTACCAAGCACTCCAACCGAACATTAATGTAGTCCCGACTGGTCTTGCCCCAGACTGGCAAGTCCTTCCCGCTCCCGCTGGTGCTGGTGTGAGTTCGCTTTCAACTCTTACGGGTGCTATTACGCAGTCTTGCTCTTCGGGAACTTATACGACTGCTGGGAATGATATTGCTCTAACGATTGCGTTTCCCGCTCCTCCTCTTGTCGCTATTAATGGATTGACGGGTGCTCCCGTTATTCAAACTCCTACTGGCTCTACTATCCAAGTCCAGACGATTTCCCCTAATATCCAAGTGGGTCTGGATACTCGTGCGT
>Ga0247723_1000433_pt1 | contig 29027 bp, 21 predicted proteins | sample MSEWelMarce5H_FC_FD_189079 | JGI IMG/M metagenome (GOLD analysis project Ga0247723, IMG submission 189079) | Subsurface sediment microbial communities from gas well in West Virginia, United States - MSEEL Well Study Marcellus 5H_FC | ecosystem: Environmental > Terrestrial > Deep subsurface >... | reverse complement strand
GACCAATATATTCTGGTAAAACATTAACCTATTATCTGTCTTCTAAAACATGTTTGTTTTTCCCAATTTTAAAAATTATTTTAGACGCTAAATTTACCCCACAACAATTAAATTCAATGATCAAAGAAGCCGATGCTACACTTATTTAATTCTTGTTATGTTTATCCTGTAGAATTATTTGATCCAACAAAACAATATTTGGTGGTAGGAAAAGACCACACCAATACTCCTGTAGTAACTAATAGTTTTTATTACAATAATTCTAGCGCAAAGGATGCATTCCAAAGATTTTCTTGCTTTGAACATTTTGCTTCTAGCGGAATACTAGAATTAGTTTTAAGTAATAAACAAGCGTTTGTGATATACGCTGATAACGATAGTTTTGTAAAATTCTTTACTGCTAAATTAAAAACTCAAGTTACAAATTTAAGTAAAGAGTTTTTCTTAGATGCTGCCAAACTGTTTGCTCTTCGTTTAAATACACGAGCAAAGTTAATACAATCCGAAACAAGCAGAGCTAATATAAAAGTTCTTTCTGATATGTTTATGTCATTAGAAGACATTCCTGAAGATGATCCATTTAAACTATCAGAAACTTGGGTTAAACAAAACGCAGGTGTTGAATGGAAAGTGGCTTCTGGAGATTATAGCACTATTAATAATATTGTTAATCGATATGTGTATTCTTTCTACCCAGAAGCGAAAGCCAAATACTTATCAAGAAAAGAACCGAATAATTCTTGGGTTAGTGATTATAGAAATGCTTCATTTGACACAGTAGTTTCTATGAAAGATTTGTATATGGAAATGCGAAAAGAATTTAATACATTCACAGATCCTACTATTTTAAAATACTACAGCATTAATAACATTTCAGAGATGATAAAAGATCCACTGTTTTTACTGTTGTTATCGGCAAACAAAAATATGGGCGATAAGATTGACATTTGGTTATTACGATGGTTATTAAAAATGCCAAAGCATGAAATTCAACAAATGGGTATCTTAGTATGATATTTCTATTCGACAACTGCTATCTCTCAACTACAAATAATATTGTAGAAACTGCTAAACATGTATGGCTTGGTGATCATAAAAATATTGATGATCCTCAAATAAACAATTGTTTTGATATCTACAAAATTTATAAGACTGTAACACCTGTTATACTAGATCAATTATTTGCAGATATTCATGAAGACTTCTCAAATGTAAAAACTATCATATATTGTGATGATGAAACATTTCAGTATGTATATTCTTTTTTCTTTGGTGCTGTACTAAACGAAACTGCTCTTAACGAAATGTATTCTTATGATAGGTTAAAAGAAAACTATGGTCTTGGAAGTTATAACTATGGACTACAAGTTACTGGATTAAGAGAAGTTACTCGTATTGAATTACCAGAACAACTAAACTTAACAACAGAGACTTCAGAGTTTGCTGCTTCTCTAGAATATGTTAGAGTAGAAATAGAATATGCCAATGCAATTCAAGGTGACACGCACTCACTAGATTTTTGTATAGATCGTGTTGACGAGATGTACGATGGATCTCCAGGGTTTTGGTTAAAATTTGCTGAACAAACCCTTCCAGCAATTATGACTAATGATGAATATACTATCGCAAACTTAACAAATGCAGACTATATTAATTCTTATCTAACCAAATTTGACATTAATGAATTGATGCCAGTCGATGGTATCCATAATACTATCAAAGAAGTTTATGGATATGATTATGGTAATCACTTCTTTAGCGTAGTGAATAATACACAAGAATATGGCGACATCGTTAATTCTATTAAAGGATTGACTAAAAGAGAATTGGTTGAAGATTACATTTTAGATCCAGTCTTTGCTTCACAACACCAATTGGTATTCCCAAATCTTTCCAACTTTGATTCTGTAAATCCAATCTTTTGGAACGCAATTCTACAGAACAAAGATAATACAGAATGGCTTAGTAAATATAAAGTGACGCATGGAACTGATAATCAAACCAACGGAACTATGTAATTTTAAGTGTACCTTTTGTTCATCCACTAAACTTGTAGAAGACAAAGCCAGCACACTTGATTTACAGCATGTATTCGATTTTTTAAAAAGATTTCCAAACACAAATACGATTATTGTTAATGGTGGTGATCCATTAATGGTAAAGCCAGAGTATTATTTTGAGATTCTTGATTATATCGAAGAACACAAACTTATAACAACTTTAGGATTGACCACTAATCTTTGGGCATTCTACAAGAAACCAGAGATGTGGACACCTTTGTTCAAACACCCAAGAGTCGGAGTAACAACAAGTTTTCAATATGGATTTGGTCGTAAAATTAACGAGAACCGAGTCTATACTGAAAAAGATTTTTGGAATGTTAGCGATCTATTCTTAAAAGAAGTTGGTTACCGTCCAGGATTTATTGCAGTTATCTCTGAGGAAAATGAGAAGCATGCAATAAAACATGTAGAGTTAGCCAAGAAAATGGATGTTCAGTGTAAGCTGAACTATGCCATGGCTTCTGGTGAGCAGGATAAACCTTATCGCCTAAGTAAGATATACGAGATGTATATTGATGTATACGAGAAAGATCTTTGGCATTGGGAGTTTAATACAAAACAGATGATGACTCGTCTGAATAATATTGCCAATGTTTGCCCTCAGGCAAGAAATTGTGATGATCACATAAGAGCATTGAATCCAGAGGGAGATTATTATTCTTGTGGGGCGATGGGTGACGATAAAGAATACCCAATTAACTTTGTAAAGGAAGTTAAAGAAGGTGGGTTTATTACACCACTACAAGATGCTCCAGAATTGTATTCGTTAAAGGATGAGTGTATTGGTTGCCCAATGTTTGCAATTTGTAATGGGTGTAAGAAAACAATTAAAGATTTAAAACACCATGATATGGTTGAAGAACACTGTGTTCATATGAAACAGTTGGCTCCAAGAATTATTAAAATAAACAGTGAAACAGATTATGTTGAAGCCACCCAGAAAATCCATAAAAATCTCATACTTAACAGTTGAACTAAGATCACCTGTTATTAGGTTACCGATCCATTGGTTAAACTTCAAGAACTATTATACTAAAAATGGTAAGTATTCGTCAAATGTAATTTGGCAAGAACCAGTGTTAGATGTTGAGGGAATGAGTTTTGATGATATCGTAAACTATTACGATAAACAAGATTCTGACATCTATTTGTTTTCTAGTTATGTATGGAGCCATATGGCAATTATGGCTATTGCGAAAGAGATTAAAAATAGGAACCCAAAAAGAATTATTGTAATTGGTGGACCACACTTAGGTATAACTCACAATAAACTAGACTGGTTCTTTAGTCATAAGTTTGTAGATGCTATCTGTGAACCTACTAGTTATGGCGAATGGTTTATTGAAGATATGTTAAATCAATATGCTGAAGGTGATATTGATTGGAAACAAGTAAGTTTTTCTATTTTTAGAACTGGTCGTGGACCAACTCCAAATAAAGTTACATTTGAATTTCCTCAGGCAATGATTCCAGGAAATGAAGATATCATTTACAAGTGTAAAGATTTGGCAATGGAAGCTAATGTTCCACTTGTTCTTCCAATAGAATTATCTAGAGGTTGTCCCTACGCATGCGTATTTTGCGAGTGGGGTGGTGGTATCGGTGGAAAGGTTATTCGTAAACCACTGGATATGATTAAACAAGATCTAGATTATATTCCGCAGTTTGGTATTGAAGGTGTTCAGATTGTTGATGCAAACTATGGAATCTTTAAAGAAGATGTTGATGTTTCAAATTATATCGAGCAGTCTAAGAACATATATGGGTTGCCAACTCAAGTTGAACTATTTGGTATAACGAAATCTAAACAAGAAGCAAGATGGGCTGTTATTGAACCATTGGCAAGATGTGGCGCAGTTAATCGTTACAAAATTAGTTTACAGTCTATTAGTCAAAAAGTTTTACGAAACATTAAAAGAACTGATGTACCAAGAGAAAAAGATTTTGAGTTTGCCAGATACTTGGAAAAGACATATGATGTTCGTTCAGATATTGAATTCATTCTTGGACTTCCAGGATACACGAAGGAAGATTTTTACGATGAGATAGATCTTCAGTACGAACATGGATATCAACTTGAACGATATATTTGGTTACTGCTACCAGACTCTCCTGCCTTTGATCCAGAGTATAAAAAAGAACATGGTATTAAAACTGCAAGGGTTTGTGTTGGTAAGTCTAGATTAAATAGCTATGAATTTAACGATGTAGATGAGTTCTCTAAATATCATATATCCGATGATCCTGTCTATATCTCAGATGTGGAGTTTGTGACTAAAGCCAACGGATACACTGAAGAAGAGTATACTGAGTTTTTCTTTGTGAATTATTGGATCGTCTACAATAGACCATTATTTGATTTCACCAAGATTGTTATCGATGCCAATATTGCATCTGGTAAAATTAGTAGACCATCTATTCTGTTTAGACATCTATACCAAAAGGTTATGTCCGATACTGATAATAAATATCTTTTGGCTATGAGAAACCTTAGCGATCAGATGCAAGAATTGGTTTCAGGTAATAGAAAAGAGATTGTAGATTTTAGAGAATATAATTTACCGCACACAAATGTGTCTGCAAATTTAAGTTACATTTTCCAATCTTGTGCTGTAGTGTTTCAGGAAGATTATTTAAAATTCTTAGTAGAATTAGCAGAGCAATTAAATTTAGATGTACCAGAGTCAATATATGAGCAATGGACTGAAAGAGTTAATTCTTTAAAATTTTCCACTGCTCCAAAATATGATAAATTTTATCAGATAAGAACCTTTTACGAAAATTTTATTAATGAGAAACATAGAACAATTAGTTGATCAAGTAAATAGAATTCCTCATCTGCCGTTAAATTTTAAATACGATGCAGAAAGGATTGAGCACGAGATTCGTGAGTGTCCATTTCCGCTAATGCCATACTCAGCTACTATGCAAGAGAATCATGGGCACAGTAAAAGTAAGTGGAATAATCTATCATTGTTCAGTTATAATGGAGAAATATTTTGCGATAGACTAGAAGGTGCTGGTCCAGGAGAATTAGAAAGAATTTGGGGGCAGTTTCAGAAAACTGGTTTGTCTGAATATCTACCATATACCTACGACATTGTTGAACAGTTGGGTGGTGGTAAAGCACTAGCGAGGATTGAGGAGATTCATCCTGGAACTGTAATGGGTTGGCATAATCATGCATTTGAATTATATCATCCAGAAACTATGATGATTATACAGTTACCAATCACGATGCCAGATAAGTTTAAATACTCTGTAATCTCAAACAAACAATATAGAATGGTTGATTTTGGCAAGGAACTTCCAAAGGTATACGAAGCTAGTTATATACCGTCAACTCCAGTTGTGTTTAATGCATTCCACTATCATAATGTATTTAATTTTGATGAAGAAGGTGTAAGGCTAACAATTCGTTTCTTTGCAGATCTTAGAGATGACTTAGTGTATGATTTAGTTCAGGATGCAGTCAATTCTTATACTGGAGATTACATTGAATAGACTAAGTCAAATTGCACATCTTCCTTTACCTATTGAGTTTGATGCATCTAAGATTTTATCAGAGATACAAGGTTTACAGTTTTATCCATATAATAGTTGGGAAGATATCAAAGCTGGATGTTACATAGAATCTTCTTGGGATTCTATCGCTTTGTATAGCATTAACGGAGAGTCTAAATCTGATCCCAAAGAAGCATGGACTGGAGAGTTTAAAGAGACTGATGCTATAAAGAAATGTCCTTATCTCCGAGAACTTCTACTATCTTTAGGTGCTGGTAATTTACTGGCTAGAATAGAAAGAATAAATCCAAATGGTTCTGCAGGATGGCATAGTCATGTATTAGAATCTAAACAACCAGAATGGATTTCTGTTTGGCAGTTACCTATTCAGATGCCCGAGAATTCAAAATTTAGTGTGCTACACTATATGGATTATAGATGTTCAGATTTTAATAAACCGATCCCAGTTTATGAGGAATACTACCCTGTGGGGAGAGGATATTGTTTTAATAGCTATCACTATCATAATGCGTTTAATTATGGAGATTCTCCCATGATTATGGTTAGGTTTTATGTAGACTCCAGAAACCCAAATATCCGAAACATTTTGGAGTCTTCTATAAATAATTACGATGGTTCTTATATGGAAAGTGCATAAGAATTGCATCCTTATTAGAACTCCTAAATAATAAATATATTGTAAACCCATAGGAACACCAATAAAATGGCTTCAATAACAACTAGAAGTACTGCTGGCAGTGGAGCAACTGTCAAGAATCTTCCATTGTCAAACTCAGAAATTGATACCAATTTCTTAAACCTGAACAGCTTTAAAGTAGAAACTACCGATGCCGTTAGCTCAAATACTGCTAATGCTGTAGTTCGTAGAGATGGTTCTGGAGGGTTTCTTTCTGGTTCTATCGGCATTACGGGAACTCTTGCAGCTTCTGGTGCAACCACTCTTTCTAGTACACTAGCCGTAACTGGTAATACCACGATAACTGCAGACTTGGCAGTTAATGGTGGCGATATTACTACCACTGCCACTACTTTCAATCTAATTAATACTAATGCTACTGAGTTAAATATTGGAAGTGCAGCTACCAGTGTTAGTATAGGATCAAACTCTGTAGGTGGTACTGGTTGTACAATTCCTTCTCCGCTTTTAAACGCACCAAATGCAGTAACTTCTCTTAAAAGTTTAGGTGTTGGTGGATCTTTAACACCACCGACAACTGATGGTGAGATTCGTGCAGCAGGTAATATTAGCTCTAATTACTCAGACGAACGATTAAAAGAAAATATTCAAGTTATTGAAAATGCATTAGAAAAAGTATGTTCTTTGCGAGGTGTTACTTACACAGCAAACCAGTTAGCAGAATCTTTTGGCTATACTAGTAAAGAAAGCCAAGTCGGTGTTTTAGCTGGTGAAGTAGAAAAAGTTCTCCCTGAAGTTGTTAAACCTGCACCATTTGATATCATGTTATTTGAAAGTTCAGAGATTTCTCGTTCAGGCGAAAATTACAAAACAGTGCAGTACGAAAAACTAGTCCCTCTTTTAATAGAAGCGATAAAAGAGCTAAATAAAGAGATACAAGAATTAAAAGGAGTTAAATAATGCCAGCAACAGTCTTAGGCGACCAGTATGTTACCATAGGTGTTGGTACTACTGCTCAGCGTCCAGCAAGTCCTGTACAGGGGATGACCAGATACAACACAGATCTGTCCAGTGTAGAAATTTGGGATGGAACTGCTTGGGTTCCAGTTTCAGTTTCTGGATACAATGTTCTTTCAGTAGACAGTAGTGGTAATCTTATACACAATCAAATATTAGGGACTGAAGCAAGCACATCTGTATCTAATATTGAAAATGCGCTGACTGCGTTCTTCTCTAATAAATTAACACTAGCCATTAACTCTTCTGGCCAGTTAACTGCTACATATTAAGGTATAGGAAATGACAATATCAACATTGAGTAAACTAAGATTTAATCCAAGAGGTTCTTGGGTTGCAGCCACATCATACTTGGTAGATGACATCGTTCTTTACAAAAACAAATACTATGTGTGCGAAGTAGCCAATTCATCTTCAACCACTCCAGAATTAAACACTGCGAATTGGGATTTAATGGGTGGTGGTGTGTATCAAGCTGGTGAGTGGTCAAATGCTACTGCTTATGCTGTGGGTGATATTATAACTTATAAAAGAATACTACCTTATAATGATCACCACAATTATCTAGAACAAGATTCATATATCTGTATTCAAACAGGTACAAATCAGAATCCAGCAACTCAAACTGCATATTGGAAAAAGATTTCCACTGGGACTATGAGAGATAAATTTGCTTATTTGTTCGGTCCAAACGAAGGTTATTCACCAACACATAAAACTGTTTGGGATGCTTATGCGCTTGCAGTACCTGGAACTAGTTATGTTGGTATGGGCGATAGTTTCGGTGAGTTTAAAACTCCTGGATCTAATCTAGCAGGTAATGGTGCAGTACAGTATGTTAATAGAAGATACGGTTTAATGTCTTATGGAAGAAACTCTAGCAACAATTTAGGTACTGGTGTAGCGTCAGGAACACAACAAACTCCAGGAGAAGCACAGTTCTCTCATTTGAGTTGGTTTGATGGTTCTCTTCCAACTTCTCCAACCACAGCAGCACCAAAACTTATTCAAATTGAAAGCGATGGCGGATTTGATGGTACTCTAGTACTATTTGACAATGGCGAAGTACACTCTGCAGGATATAATGCTCAAGGTGCTTGTGGACATGGCCAAACTACATCTTATACTAATTTTACACAGTGCGGATATGCTGGTATTAATAAAAGTAGTCCAACAACAATTCTTCGCACTAAGAAAGCGATTCGTATTGCTTCTTCTTCTGACGGTAATATTTCCACAAGATCTTGCTACGCTTTAATTCGTAACTCAGATGATACTCGTGAATTATATGCGTGGGGTTATAATGGCTACGGACAACTGGGACAAGGTAATCAAACAGATTATTATGCACCAACTCTAGTTTCTTTTGACCAAACAACCAATGGTAAAATTATTGAGATCTGGGCAACTGGTGGTAACTATGGATCTTTCTGGTTCTTGACTGATCAAGGAAAGATGTATGCAATAGGATACAATGGTAACGGACAATTAGGTGTTGGTGATACTACAAATCGTTCTTCACCAACATTTGTTAAAACATGGGGTACAACTTCTACAACTGGTATTAAGAAATTTAATACTAGTGGTGGAAATTCATCTGGTTCTACTGTATCACTGTTAGTTATTAGAAGAGATAATACTCTTTGGACTTGGGGTTATAATGGTTATGGACAACTTGCACATAACCACACTTATAATGTGTGTCTACCTCTAGAAGTTTATACTGGAGGGTATAATGGTGTTACAGCTGCGGTGACGACAGCAGCCCCACAAAATACTTCTCCGAGTGGAACAAAGTTAACAGATGTGTGGAATGCTTGGCACTACGGTGGTCAATACGGATCTATGATGGTCACAAGAGGATCATCAGATTCATCCAATACTGCATATACTTGTGGGTATAATGGTTACTATCAACTATCCGTGGCACAAGCATCTACTACAAACTACTCAACTTTACAAGCTACTCAATTTAGAAGTGGAACTGCTTTAACCAATGTGGTTGATATGGCATCAAATTGTGGTGCTTCTTCGTATACTAATATGTCAGTTAAGAGAAGTGATGGTGATTGGTATTTCTGCGGGTATTCAAACAATGGTGGTGCTTGGGCTGCTGGAAATACAGATACATACAATGAGAGACAAGACAGAGATCCAGATAATATTTCTGCAAACTATCGACTAAAGAATAATCTATTGTATCCACATGCTCAGATTAGTACATATCGTTCTTACTGGAAATACTACCCAACTGGCCACTCAAGTAATAAGTTCGGTTTCTATGTAGATTTAACTACAGGTCGATGCTATAATACTGGATACTCAAATGACTATACTATTAGTGGAACGCACTATAGAGGTTCTTATTGGAATGTCATGACTAAACTAAAGAACCAATAAGATTAAGGGAAAATAACAAATGACTACATTAACATTAGGTAAGATTAAATTTGTAAACAGAGGAGCCTGGAGTTCTACTGCTACATATACACAAGGTGATGTTGTTCAGTATAACGGACAATCTTACATCTATAAGAATGAAACTTCCAAATCTTATACATCTTTATTATTTGGTCCATTAAGTGGATTCCCAATGACAGGAAACATTAGTGGAATGACATTTGGTACTGATACTTTCACTGTAACATGGGATACTACTTTACCAAATATTGCAGATTCTAGAATCGTTGCAAATGCTGATTTATTTGCATATGCTAGTTTCTTAGAACCAGATTGTAGAATTATTTCTATCACTAATATATCAACAACACAATCAACTATTCAAGTTAGCAAACGAAATACTCTTACTACTGGATCTATTAGTGGAGTGGTTGCTATTGGTCCAAGAAGAATGGCCAATACCTATGAAGTCGCTCTAAACAAAACCGATTGGGATTTGTTAAGTGAAGGTATGACATATTCTGGTGAGTGGTCAAGAACTGCTAATTATACAGATGGTCAGATAGTTGTAAGAAATGGTAATTCTTATTTCTGTACTAATGGTCATACTAATGTGGATCCACTTTTTGATTATGTTGGTGTCTGGGAACCATTCCTTATTGGTCACGATGCTTTACCTCACGAAAGAATCGTATGCGGTGTCAATAAAAATCCATTTAATTGGGCAGGACATCCGTATGTTAAGAAACCAACCTTCTCAAACGCAACTACAATAGGTGCGACTGCAATGATTGCAGGTACTACTTACACTATTGTAACTGTTGGTACAAGCACCTTTACTAGTTTCGGTGCAGCATATAATACTGTTGGAACTGAATTCGTAGCAACTGCCACAGGTACAGGTACTGGTACAGTAGCTTGTACATATTCTGGTATTCCTTGGAACATTCCTGCATCTCATAAAGACCCAGCAACGAACTCATTGGCTGCATGGGCATGGGCATGGAATACACCACATATGCCAGCGCAGATGAAGTATCGTGGATCTCTTTCTGTTGGTGCTGATGGTCGTGGACACAGAATTGGTAAGGGACATATCTACTATGGTTTGGGTGGTCCAGGACAGATAGATAGTTACCGTCTAAGTGCTGGTGAAGAAGCTGCTCAGTATTTTAATGATTACTATACAGATGCAAACCCGCACTTTGGTAATAAATCTTTTGCTGAAAACTTTAGAAAGAGTCAAGCACCACGACTAATGCAAAACAATGCGCAGTGGACAACTAATGCTTCGCTAACATCTAATGGTACTGTTATTGTTGGTGGTACTTCTTCTGGTTCTTCTCTTGGTACTGGTGAAGATGCAGATTATTCGTCTGCATATATTCAACTGGACAAATCAAGATTTGGTAATCGTTCAATTGTTAAACTAGCAGGTGGTACTTCAAATTCTAGAAACTCCAGCGTTTGGTACGCTGCACTAGATGAATTTGGTGAGTTGTGGACATGGGGTTACAATGGTTACGGACAATGCGGTATTGGTCCAGAAAACCATCTTTCTACAGGTTTCAGAATAGCCAATCAAACAGATAATGTTCGCACACCAATGTGTTTACCTAAAGCAATTTTCTTCGAGAATAATAGAATTGTTGATGTGTTTACTCAAGAAAACTCTATTCACGCACTAGATGAATCTGGACAATTATGGGGTTGGGGTAGAAATAACTACGGACAATTAGGTTTTGCAACAAATACAGGATTTGTTTCTGCTTCTCAATGTGCTGCACCATATAAACTTGCTATCAACTGGGCAACATATGGTGGAATCCAAAAGGTTATGACTCCATCTGCAGAAAATCAAGAGTGGCTCATGGTTCTTGATGGACAAGGTCATGTATGGACACAAGGATATAATGATGTTGGGCAACTAGGAACTAATAACACTACTAGTGATAGTAATTCAACAGGTACACTAAGAAGAACTTCTTCTACTGCTGGATGGTCTATTGCTGGTGGCATTAAAAATATTTGGGCAACAACAGGTGGATGCCACTTATCATTCTTCTTAGATACAAGTTTACAACTATGGGGATGCGGTAATGCTGTAATTATAACTTTGGATCTGCTTCTACCACAAACAGATTAACACCAGCACAGATGTTTGGACCAAAGGGAGCGATGACTGATATTGTTTGTATGTCAGGTAGTGGTCGCTCTGGTGCTAATACCCAAGTATGTTTAGATAAAGATGGTATCACATATGGTTCTGGATGGAATCAGTATGGAGAAGCTGGTGTTGGTCATCAGAATGTGGTAGGTAATAACTACACATATCATCAACAGAATGGAACCAGCAGCACTAATGCTGGATGGGCTCGTTGTTTTATGGCTAGTAACTACTATGAACCAGGAAATCGTGTTGTAGATATTTGGGGTTATGGTGATTATGATGCCCCTGCTGGACATGTAACTGCCAACTTCTGGTTGACAGAACGAGGAGAAATTCTATTGTGCGGCAGAGACTATAATTACAGTGTCAATGGTCAAGGTGAGCCTCAGAATACTCCATATCCAGTACCTAATTTTGTTTAAGGAATAAAAATGGCAACGAGCAAGATAACTACTAGAAAAATAGTATCGCAAACAGATGACACTACTACAGCATTTCCTTCTTTAGGATTTGATCTTCATAAAATTCTTGAAGAAGATACAGAAATTAATGGTGTTACGCAATTTAAGGGTGACCGAGATCCTCGTTACCCAACTGAATGGGATGCGGAAAATATTTACTTAATTACTATTGGTAACAAAAGATATGATTCTGTTCATAAAGACATGACAGAAGAAATGTTGACACCTACTGATGATAATGACTTTAATATTGAAACAAAACTAGATGGCAACTTTACAAAAACTGTATTGTTATACAATGGTTCTATTGCAAATAAATACAAGGAAGATCCAGAGTATCTAAACAAATTGGGTTTACCTGCATATGATGTTGCTGTTCATAAAAAAGATTTAATTTCTTTGTATAATATTCCTGAGGTTGTATTAGAACAGGCTCAAAAGAATGCGGATGAAGAAGAAGCAAGAATGGCAGCTAGGTTAGAAAGAATAAAATCTTCTGAAAGTGAACCAGAAGTAGATTTAGAAGCTATGGCTAAAGCATTTGCAGAAGAAGCTGTGAGACTAGCTACAGCCTCAGCAGGAAAAGTATTTACAGAAGAACAAGCATAATAGGAAAAAGGTAAATTAAATGCCACTATCAAGATCTTTAGCGGGTGACTTAGATTACACCCAATTAAAACAAAATTGGATGGGAAGCTGGGATGAAGGAACCATTTATAAAATAAATGATACAGTTCGTATTAATGGTAAAGCCTATGTGATGAATAGCAACTACCATGTAGAAAACAATCTATTTGGTCATGAAGTAAAACCAGGAATTGATACGACTAACTGGACTCTAGTAATAAGTGGTTCTGTCTATAAAGGTGACTGGGCATTTAAAGATCAACATTATGTTGGCGACATTGTTCGTTACAATGGTGACTTTTTCCAGTGTGTTACTGATAATTTTGGTGGACATCCAATTTATGAGAATGGTGCAGTTACAACTAAGTGGACTAAAATTGCAGAATGTTCTAGACTGGATAGATCGAAAAATCAACTACAATTTGCGCTATATCCTCCAATGGGTTGGACTCGCAATATGTGCGAAGATAATAATATGGCTAACCAGACAGGATATATTAATGTCATGACAATTAATGGTAACTATGAGTTATCTTTCTTGGGTCGTGATTATGGTGATATTGGACACGGACTAGGTGAAAGAACTACTTGGTTGGCTTCTAATAATGTGAATGCCAGTGGTACATTTAATTTCACTAAAAATGCTGGTTTTGATTTCTATGATTATATCGATGGATATAGACCATCAATTACTGGTGGTGCTCCAAAATTAATCCAACTCACAGGAACAGATGCCTTTACATTTGCTTTATTTGATAATGGCGAATTATATAAATGTGGTTACGCTGGGCATGGACAAAATGGTGATGGAACTACTACTAACAGACAATATTTCCGAAGAGTTGGAAGATCTGGTGCTAGAGGAACTGGTGTACTAAGAGATGTATTTGTTATTAAAGCTGGTCACTCTGCAAAGGGTGTATATTCAGAAGATACTGATACTCACTCTTGCTATGCATTAGATAATACAGGTCGTGTGTGGACATGGGGATATAATGGCTACGGACAATTAGGACACGGTAATACATCTAACTACTCAACACCAACAGTAATACCACAAAATTATTTTCATGGTAAAGCTATTGTAGATATGTGGATGTCTGGATATGATTACCAATCTTCATACGCATTAACTCAAGATGGTGATTTATATTCTTGGGGTTATAATGGTTACGGGCAACTAGGACAAGGTAACTATGGTAATCTTTATCGTCCAGAAAGAATTAAATATAACTGGGCAAGATTTGGTGGTATTAAGAAAGTTATGTTCCAAGGACAAGGATCCTATGGTAATGGAGTTGTTTTAACCAACGACGGAACTTTGCACTATGTTGGTTACTACGGTGCAAGTGGTGCGTCTATTTATGGTATGGGCAATACAAACCAAACATATATTGGCGTCTTTACTCCAGCTGCTCAATTATTTAATTACCGTAGAAATTCTAAAGGCATTGGTAATAAAATGTCTGAGATAGGTAATCTTAATGATGTCATGAGAAACTGTGAAGAGTTCTGGCTAATCAATCGAAGTAACATGACCCATGGTATAGTTATCAAAGAAAAGGGTACTGGTGCTATGTTTCTAATTGGTGATAACGGACAAGGTTCTATTCCAACATATAGAAAACATCTAAACTATGATGAGTGTGTTTCTGATAATGCCTACAATAACCCAAACACTCAGACTCCAGTTCCTATTCATATGGGTAATATGACTGATATTAAGTATATTCATACATCTAAGCAAACTGCAAACTTAAAAGTTATTTTCCAAAACTCAGACGGAAGAACATGGTCAAACGGAACGAATGGAACTCCCTATTCTCGTGGTGTTGGTAATAACGGAGGTGTTGATCCTACTGCTCAACATAATCGTGGTGGTAACAGATTACCATGGGAACATTTCCAAAGAGGAGCATATCATCCAATGCAACCAAGATTCCATGAACCTGCTTATATGATTGGTGCTGTGGGTGAATCTTCAGAATCTGGTTTCTGTTTCATTACCACTAATAATAGATTCGTTCTTTCTACTGGTCCTATGGCTTGGTACTACGGATGGGATGGCTCAAACAACCCATCACAACATGGTTGGGGTCAGGCAAACTTTACAAGAACTGATTTGTAAGAAAGCAAATCCCTTAGTTTATAAATAAGATGTAAACTGGGGATTAAATAAAAATGGCTACTATTAGCAACCTTTTTGTAGATGCTGGAAGCACTTATAGTAATATTATTACTGTGACTGCTTCTAATGGTCAAGCACTAGATTTGACTGGGTATACTGTAGCTTCACAAATTAGAAAATCATACAGTTCTAGTACTGTATATAACTTTAATGCTAGTATCTATAATGCAGCTACTGGTAAGATTAGATTACAATTATCAAACACTCAATCAGAGGCTATCCCTTCTGGCAGATGGCTTTATGATGTAGAAATAACTTCTCCTGCTACGACTAAAACTAGAGTGGTTGAAGGTATTGTAACAGTAACACCACAAATTACTCAGATATAATATGGCAGATACAATAGCGGTAGTTTCACCTGATGAAGCATTAACAGTTGCAGTATCCGAAGGGGTATTGACTCTTTCATCATCAACTGTTACTAATCCAGCAGTGGTAGAATCATTGAGTGCGATTGCAGATGTCGATACAACTACTAAGATTAATGGATCAGTTTTAGTATACAGAACAACAACAAATAAGTGGACATCCACCACCACCCTCGATGCTCAGAACATGGAAGGTGGAGAATTTTAACGGAGAAATAAAAGATGGCATCTATTATTCGCATAAAGCGTTCGTCAGTAACAGGTAATCCAGCAACGCTGGGTGCTGGCGAATTAGCGTATTCAGCATTAACCGACAATGGTTCTAATGGTGGTGATCGCCTATACATTGGTTTTGGTACAGAAACATCAGGTAATGCAGCAAACCACTTTGTCATCGGTGGTAAATACTTTACCGACATGTTGGATCATACTCCAGGTACGCTAACTGCGTCATCTGCGATTGTTCTTGATGCCAGCAGTAAAATTAATAACCTTAATGTTGGTAATCTAACTCTTACTGGTAGCACTAATACTATCAGTTCAACTGATACCAATGGTAACATTGTTCTTACTCCAAACGGTACTGGTAAAACAGTTCTTAATAATGTATACATTAATGGAACTTCAGATAGTCTTGCCGAGTTCATCTTTGATACAGTTGGCGGTGCAGTAACTGGTACTGCTGGTCAGATTCTTGTTACCAACTCTGATGGTTCTAATACTTCTACACTTTCTTTAATTAACACTGCAGTAACTGCAGGTAGTTACGGATCTGCCACTGCAATCCCAGTATTTACTGTTGATGCTCAAGGTCGTTTGACTGCAGCTTCTACTGCTTCAATTACCACTACTCTTAGTATTGCTGGTGACACTGGTACTGACTCTGTTGCTCTTGCCACTGATACTGTTACCTTCGTTGGTGGTACTGGTATTACTTCTACAGTTGCTGCAGTTGGTACAGCTACTAGCGTTACATTCGATATAGATTCGACTGTTGCTACGCTAACTGGTACTCAGACTCTTACTAATAAGACACTAACTAGCCCAACAATCAATGGTGCAACCATTGGTTCTACAGGTGCTACATTTAATGGATCTACTTCAGGTACAATTACTGTACTTGCTTCTGCTGTTGCTGGGTCAAATTCATTAACTCTGCCAGCAGCAACAGATATACTAGTTGGTCGTGCCACTACTGATACACTAACTAACAAGACAATTAGTTTCGGTTCAAACACCGTAACTATGACATCTGCCCAACTGGCAACTGCGGTTTCTGATGAGACAGGTTCTGGTGCTTTAGTATTCGCATCTAGCCCAACTCTAGTAACTCCAACTCTTGGTGTTGCTTCTGCCACTACAATTAATAAAGTAACAATTACTGCTCCAGCAACTGGTTCTACTTTAACTATCGCTGATGGTAAAACTCTTACTGCAAGCAATACATTAACATTCACTGGTACAGATACTTCTTCTGTGGCATTCAGTGGTGGTGGTACTGTTGCTTATGTAGCAAACAAACTAAGCGTATTTGCTGCAACTACTTCTGCCGAACTTGCTGGTGTTATCTCTGATGAAACTGGTTCTGGTGCTTTAGTATTCGCATCTAGCCCAACTCTAGTAACTCCAACTCTTGGTGCTGCTCTAGCAACTAGCATTACTGCCACTTCTGGTAATATGACTGTTAATGCTGCAGCTGGTAACAACAGTGTTAACCTAGTTCCAACTGGTACTGGTTCTGTTGATGTTGCCAACAAACGAATCACCTCTGTTGCTGAACCTACTCAGTCTACTGACGCTGCAACTAAGAACTATGTTGACGCTGTTAAAACTGGTTTAAAGGTTAAAGATGCAGTTCGTGCAGCAACTACTGCAAACTTAACTGCAACATATGCTAACGGATCTTCTGGTGTTGGTGCTACATTAACTAACTCTGGATCTCAAGCTGCCTTTACAATTGATTCGATCGTCTTAACAGCTGGACAGCGTGTTCTTGTTAAAGATCAATCAACTGCTTTCCAAAATGGTATCTATACAGTAACCACTGTTGGTACTGTTTCTACAAACTGGGTTCTTACTCGTGCTATTGACAATGATAGTAATGCTAGCGTTTTAGAAGTTGAAGGTGGAGATTTCTGTTTTGTTCAAGAAGGTACAGTTAACGCTGATAATGGTTTTGTTGTAACTACTAATGGTGCTATTACAATTGGTACTACTGGAATTGACTATGTTCAGTTCTCTGGTGCTGGGCAAGTTGTTGCTGGTGATGGTTTAACTAAAACTGGTAATACACTAAACGCAGTTGGTACTAATAACCGTATCTCTATCTCTGCTGATGCGATTGACATCTCTTCAAGTTATGTTGGTCAAGCAACTATTACTACTCTTGGTACTATCGCAACTGGTACTTGGCAAGGTACTATCGTTGGTCCAACTTATGGTGGTACTGGTGTAAACAACGGATCAAATACATTAACTCTAGCAGGTAATGTATCCCATGCTGGTGCGTTTACTCAGACATTTACTGCAACTGCAAACACCTCATTAACACTACCTGTTACTGGTACTCTTGCTACTCTAGCTGGATCTGAAGCACTAAGCAATAAGACAATAACTGCTTCTTCTTTTAGTGGTACTACTATTGCTGGTTCTGGTCTAATTACATTTACTAACACTACTGAAGCTGGTCCACTTGGAACTGCTGGTGTTGTTATGTCTGGTGGTTTGTCCGTTGCCAAGAAAATTTATGTTGGCACTGATATTATCGGTGCAGGTGCTGCGACTTCATTATTGGATGGATTCCAGATTGATGGTGGCACTTATTAAAATTCGCTAAATACATGAGTGGGTGTAATTCCCACTACCAGTATATACTGGTTTTTGTTTTAAATTCTATATAGAATAGGTTATTATAATGCCAGCTGCAGGAGGCGGTAGCCCACCACTTACCTTAAACTCAAACATCGTTATTTTAAAACGAAGTGCAGTTCCAGGTAAAATTCCTCTCACCACCGATATTGCGCTGGGTGAGATTGCGATCAATACCTACAATGGTAACCTATTTTTCAAAAAAGACGATGGAATAACAGAGTCTATCGTTGCAGTTTCCACATTAGATGCAACACAAACCCTAACAAATAAAACATTATCAGCTGTAAGATTAACAGGCACATTACAGGCTGGAGATTCAGTTGGTACTAATGGTCAATTTTTAATATCTACTGGTAGTGGTGTTGAGTGGAGTAGTTCTGGTGTTACTTTAACTGGTACACAAACTCTAACAAACAAAACTCTAACATCTCCAGTAATTTCAACAATTGTTAATACTGGTACATTAACTTTACCAACTACTACAGATACATTAGTCGGTCGTAGCACGACCGACACTTTAACAAACAAAATTCTAACATCTCCAGTAATTTCAACAATTGTTAATACTGGTACATTAACTTTACCAACTACTACAGATACATTAGTCGGTCGTAGCACGACCGACACTTTAACAAACAAAACTCTAAATGGCGCAATCTTAACTGGCGCATTAACTGCTGGGGGTAACACAGGTGCAAATGGTTATCTATTAGCGTCAACTGGATCTGGTGTTCAGTGGGTTTCAAACTCAGCAGCAACATTAGATGGTTTAACTGATGTTACTATCACATCACCAACTGCCCAGCAAGTTTTAAAATTTAACGGATCGATCTGGCAAAATTCTAATCCAGATGCTGTAATAGCCTCTGCAGTTTTTGCCACTAATGCTCAGTCGGATCTTGGTTTAGTCACTGACTTGGTTGTAACAATTACAGAAGATCTAGGATTAGTAACTGGACTTTCTGAGTACATCTATAACATGGGTACTCTTGTTGTTGATGGTATCGTTTCATTGAATAATATCGATCAGTCTATTAAAGCTGACTATATTGCTTACTCTATTATTTTTGGTTTCTAAAGGAAAAACATGGCTCGCCAACTAGTTGAAAAATATATTTTTACTCCAGGTATTGCAAATGCTGGAACTATTAAGTTCCCTGGAAAGTGTGATGCGACTCAACTGTTGATCGTTGCAAATAAAACTATCCAAGAAAACATTTATGCTATTGGTGACCCAACTCGTAGTGGTACAGTATCATTCGACCCTAGTGATAGTAATACTTTTTATTCCGAACAAGATGGTGCTACTACTGTAACATTTAGTAAAGATACTTCGGCAATGTCAGCCAATGACAAAATTGCCATTTATACTGATGCGCCTAAACAAGTTGGTAACATTGTTCGTCCATATGCATTCGGTGTTGATGCAATTGAAAGAATGCGCATCGCACAACCACAATCACTAATTGATGCTGACTTTGAATATGGTCTTCAACCAACAAAGTGGCAGAACTATACTGACATTCGTAATGTTCCAGGAATTTTTGAAAAGCCTGGACTAGATTTGTTTATTACTTCTATCACTACTGATGGTAATTCTCCATCATTGATCACTGTAACTACTTCTGTTGCTCATGGTCTTACTGTTAATAATCCAGTTATTATTTTTGGATTAACCAACACTGCAAACTACGCAAGAGCAGAAGGTGCTTTTGTAATTAACTCTGTTCCAACTAGCACTACATTTACATACTATGCTAAAGGTATTGTTGGAACAAATGGTTTATCAATTTTTGGTAGTTCCACTTATGGTCGTCGTGGTGGTTTTTATGCTGGGTCACAATTACCAATATCTACTGTTACATCTAATGGTGCAAACCCTTCAGTTATTACTGTTACTTGTTCTGCCAACCATGGTTTAGTTCCAGGTGCTCCTATCGTTGGTGTTGCCAGTTCTGTTGGGACAAACCACGCACTATTAACTGGTAACTTTTTTGCAGAATCAGTTCCATCTCCAACTACATTTACATTTACTGCTCGTGTCGGTGGTGCGGTGGCTTCCGCTGCTATTACTATGGTTATTCATACAAGATCAGATGCGTTTGTTATGCATCGACCATTTGATGGTGGTGTCACTCTTGGAACTTTCGTTGCTTCTCATGGTGCGTCTGTTGCTCGTCAAACTAAAAAGTATATGCGTTACCAATCAGGTAAGGGTGTGCTTTGGACTTCAGGTGTTTTATTTAATCCAGTTCTTAACCTTGACCAAATTTCAGCTTCTGGTACTACTGTTGGTTCAACAATTACTGTCACAACAGAATCTGACCATGGTTTACAAATTGGTGCGTCAGTTCTAATTTCTGGTGTTGTTACCAGTGGATACAACGGAACATATGGTGTTGCTGGTATTACCAGTGAAAATATTTTTACAGTTTCTGCACAGGGTACACTAGGTTCTACTAGTGCAGTTATTACAAACCTTCCTCGTGTCACAGTTAAAAACTGGCATGGGGCTTCTGTTCGTGTTGGACCATTCGATGATCAAAATGGATTATTCTGGGAATTTGACGGATCAGAAATGGCAGTTGTTAAAAGATCAGCTACATATCAATTATCTGGTTTTGTGGCAGTAAATGCTGGATCACAATTAATATCTGGCACAAATTGTCGTTTCACTCAACAATTAAAAGCTGGTGATAGAATTGTTATTCGTGGTATGACTTACATGGTTGGTTCCATTACTGATGATAATACAATGACAGTTAACCCAGAGTATAGAGGTGTCTCAAATTCTACTGGGGTTAAAATTGCAGTTGTTATAGATCAAAGAATTCCTCAATCTCAATTTAATATTGATAAAGTTGATGGTACTGGTATTTCTGGATACAATTTAAACCTTAACAAAATGCAAATGTTGGGTATTTCATTCTCTTGGTATGGTGCTGGTTTTATCGACTTTATGTGTCGTGGTGGTGATGGTAATATGGTTCTTGTTCACCGTATGAAACAGAATAACTTAAATGACGAAGCCTATATGCGATCTGGTAACAGCGCAGTTCGTTACCAAGCGATCAATGAATCTGTTATTGGAAGATTAGCCACTACTATTAGTAATTCTGCAACATCAATTGAGTTAGTAGATGGATATCGTTTCCCATCTAGCGGAACTGTAATGATAGAAAATGAGTGCATTAATTATAGTAGTAAAGCAGGTAATATTTTAAATGGTTGCACCAGAGGTGCTTCCTTCCAACAATTTGCTGGCGGATCTCAGAAAACATTTAGTGGTGGTGCAGCTGCATCCCATGTAGTTGGTAATGGTTTTAATTCAGTTATTCTTATTAGTTGTACAGCATCACCAGTTATTAATCACTGGGGTTCATCTTATATTATGGATGGTGGATTTGATACTGATCGTGGATACTTTTTTAACTATGCATCATTAAATAATAATATTCCAGCAGACTCATCAGAAACAGCTTTCTTCTTAAGATTAGCTCCATCTGTATCAAACTCTATATCTGGAACTTTAGGTGAACGAGATTTAATTAATAGATCTCAGTTATTGCTACAAAAACTACAGATGACATCAACACAAAATATTCAAGTTTACGGTATTTTGAATCCAGGTAATATTGATGCGTCTTCATTAACATGGAATTCTGTTAATACTAGCTCATTAGGATCCCAACCATCATTTGCGCAAATTTCAACAAGCGTTACTACTACTGCAACTCCAGGTGAACAAGTGTTTGCGACGCTTGCGCAGGTTAATGGTTTTGCTGAAATCGACTTGGGTCAGTTAAAAGAATTGACTAATTCTGCTATTGGTGGATATAGTAATTATCCAGATGGTCCAGATGTCTTGGCAGTTGTTATTAAAAACTTATCTGCTTCTTCGTGCACCACAAACATCAACTTATTCTGGTCAGAAGCCCAAGCATAAATATATCGAAAGAGGAATAATAAATGGCAACGCAAGTACAATTTAGAAGAGGAACTACTACCCAGAACAATGCATTCACAGGTGCTATTGGTGAGATTACCTATGACACTGAAGTAAAAACATTTAGACTTCATGATGGTGTAACTCCAGGTGGTGGAGCCATTTTAATTAATAATACTTCTGCTCAGACTCTAACCAATAAAACATTATCTACAAACTCTGTTTGGAATGGTCAACCTGTCGGTTTAGGTTACGGTGGTACTGGTGCGTCATTATCTGCTGCTTCTGGTGCGGTTGCTTATTCTACAAATAGCAGTATCGGTTTTACTGGTGTTGGTTCTTCTGGACAACTTTTAGTTTCTTCTGGATCTGGTGTACCTGCGTGGGTTTCTCCAGCTTCAATTACTGCAGGTACTTCTAGCACTGCCGTTACTGCCACTAACATTGCTGGTGGATCAGCTGGTTACCTACCTTACCAAGCAGATACTGGAACAACTTCCTTTATTGCTCCAGGTGCTTCAGGAACTTTCCTTATTTCTACTGGTGCTTCTTCTGCTCCATCTTGGGCAGCTGGACAAATTACTGTTGGTTCTACTGCAATTTCTTTGGGTAGCACTAGTGCTTCTTTAGCTGGATTAGATATTCTTACTGCCACGGGTTCAAGCAACTGGAAAATCCCAGTTGGTAGTACTGGTCAAAGACCAGTAACTCCTGCCACTGGTATGATCCGCTATAATAGTACTCTTTCTTCTTTTGAAGGATATGCTGCAGCAGCATGGGCATCTCTGGGCGGTGTAAAATCAGTTGATGGATTTACTTTTATTATTGCAGAAACATCTGCAAGTGCATCAAATGGTGACTTAGATTTTTATGCTGAGGATGGTGCAGGAACTGCATCAACTCAAGTTGGTCAATGGAATAGAACTAATCTTAAAGATTACACTGGTACGCTAGTTGGAACACAAACTACTCAGAATGTGTTCAATGTAACTGCCACTACTCTTAATATTGGTGGTGCAGCTACTACAGTTTCTCTAGGTGCAGCTACTGGTACTACAACTGTTAATAATAATTTAACAGTTACAGGTAACTTAACAATTAATGGTACAACAACTACCCTTAATGCTACAAGTTTGTCTATTGATGATAACATTATTAGACTAGCAGAAGGTAATCCTGCAAATATTCTAGACATTGGTTTTGTTGGTAACTACACTTCTGGTAGTGCATTACATACTGGCTTGATAAAACAAGCTAGTTCAGCAAAGTGGTTATTGATTAGTGGTATTGCTGAGCCAACTAATACAGTCTCATTAACTGGCGCAGTTTATGATTGGCTAAAATTAGGTACAGTTGAAGTTACTACTGGTGTGGCAGTAAACGGATCTACATCTGGTACAACTACTCTTGTTGCCACTGCTGTAGCTGGTACTACTACTCTAACATTACCTGCAGCTACTGATACATTAGTTGGTAAAGCAACAACAGATACTCTTACTAATAAGACTATCAACTTAACAAACAATACTTTAACTGCCACTTCTGCTCAGTTGGCGACAGCCATTACTGACGAAACTGGTACAGGTGTTATAGTGTTTGGTACTAGTCCGACATTGACTACTAGCGTTGTTGCTGGTAGTGCATCGATGGATATTTTTAATACAGTAGCCACTACTGTCAATGCTTTCGGTGCAGCAAGCACACTTTCTATTGGTGCTGCAACTGGTACATTAACATTAAATAATGCTAATACAGTTATTACTGGTAACTTAACAGTCAATGGTACAACTACTACAGTTAATTCTAGTACTGTTAACTTAGATAACTTAATTCTACAGTTGGGTGGTGATACTGTTCCAACAGTAGATAACAACTTAGATCGTGGTGTTCAATTCCGCTGGTTCAGTGGAACTGCCAAGAATGGTTTCTTTGGCTTTGACGATAGCACTGGATTCTTTACCTTTATTCCAGACGCAACTAATACTGGTGGTGTTCTGTCTGGTACACTAGGTGTTATTGATGCTCTTCGTATTACTGGTTCTGCAGCTACGCTGACTACTCCACGAAATATTAACGGAACTGCATTTGATGGTTCTGCAGCAATTACTACTGCATCTTGGGGTACTGCTAGAACTATCACTCTTGGTGGTACTGGTAAATCTGTTGATGGTTCTGTTGCAGTTACTTGGACTATCCCAGAAATTATTCCAACTAATACTAGTATACAGTTAGGTTCAATTGGAGTTGGAACTGCTGCTTCTGGTACTGCTGGTGAGATCCGTGCAACTGGAACTATTACTGGTTACTACTCAGACGATCGTCTTAAGACTCGTACTGGCAATATCGAAAATGCTTTGGAGAAAGTCCTTTCTCTTGATGGTTTCCACTATCATGCAAATGAAACTGCTGCATCATTAGGATACGATTCTTCTAAACAAGAAGTAGGTTTGTCTGCTCAACAAGTTCAGGCAGTTCTACCAGAGATCGTTGTTCCTGCTCCAATCGATGCAACATACTTAACTATTCATTATGAAAGAATGATTCCATTATTAGTTGAAGCTATTAAAGAACAGCAAAAACAAATCGAAGAACTAAAAGCAAAGTTAGGAAACTAAAATGGCTGTTTCTACAAGAGATGGGTTAAAACAATATGCGCTAAGAGCACTGGGTGCTCCCGTGCTCGAGATAAATGTGGATGATGATCAACTAGAAGATCGTCTTGATGAAGCACTTGATTATTGGAAAATATATCACTATGAAGGTATTGAGCAGATTTATCTTAAGCAACAAATTCGTGCTTCTGAAATTACATTATCTACATCAGTAGCAGGCACATTTAATCTTGCTGAAAAAATTACTGGAGCAACTTCTGGTGCGACTGCTGAAGTTTGTCAAGAATCCAGTAGAACTTCTTCTGGTACTCTATTATTAGTTAAAAATGTTGTTGGTACTTTTACCGCTGCTGAAACAATTACTGGTTCAGCAGGGCATACTGCAACTCTATCTTCTATCACACTTCGTGAATACGATAATCGTTATATTGAAATTCCAGACTATGTTTGGGGTGTCACTCAAATTATATCTGCTGGACAAGCATCTTCATCAAAGAACATTTTCGACTTGCAGTATCAATTAAGATTAAATGACTTGTATGATTTAACATCTACTTCTTTAATCTACTACAAAACAGTTATGTCGCATTTGGCTCTATTAGATTTAGAGTTAAATGGTCATCAAAGATTTAGGTTCAATCGTTTAAATGGTCGTTTATACCTAGACGCTAATTGGGCAACAGATTTTATTCTTGGTGATTATATTATTGTTCAGTCTTATCGTGCAATGGATCCGACCACATGGAGTAAAGTTTACAACGAACAGTGGTTAAAACACTATGTTATTGCATTGTTTAAAAAACAGTGGGCAACCAACATTAAAAAATTCTCTGGCATTCAACTTCCAGGTGGTGTAACTCTGGATGGTGATAAACTATATGACGAAGCCACTACGGAAATTAAAGATCTAGAAGACGAATTACAAAATAAATCAGCACCTCTTGATTTCTTTTTAGGATAACATGTCAACAACTAATGTTTATTTTTCTCATGGTACTAGAAATGAGCAGTACCTAGTTGAAGATCTAATTATCGAATCTCTTAAGATTTATGGTAATGAGTTCATGTACATTCCAAGAACATTAGTTTCAAAAGACGAGATTCTTGGTGAAGATCGTCTATCAAAATTTACCTCTTCATTTCCAATTGAAATGTATTTTGAGAATGTAGATTCTCTTGGTGGACAAGGTGCGTTCATTCAGAAGTTTGGTCTTATGATGGAACAGTCAGCTACATTGGTAGTTGCTCGTCGTCGCTGGGAACAGATGGTTGGTCGCTATGGTCAAACCATTCTACCAAATAGACCATGCGAAGGTGATTTAATTTACTTTCCATTAACTAAAGGTTTGTTTGAAATTAAATTTGTTGCCCATCAAGATCCATTTTATCAGCTTGGTAAACTATATGTTTACAAACTACAAGTTGAATTGTTCCAGTATGCTTCTGAAAGAATTGATACTGGCATTGCACCAATTGATGCCTTTGAAACTCTCAAAACATTTACCACTAATACAACTAGATCTCCACTCGGTGAAGTTACTAAGATTACAATGACAACTCAAGGAACAGGATATACTTCAGTTCCAACAGTATCATTCACAAGCGCAACTGGTTTTGGTGCTACAGCAACTGCTGTTCGTGGAACAGGTGCTACTGCAAATAAAATTATTCGCATTGATGTAACAAATCCAGGTAGTGGATATCAAACTGCTCCAGTAGTTTCTATAACTGGCGGTGGCGGATCTGGTGCGGTAGCAACTGCTTCTATTGATATTAATATTGATAAGCCAGAATCCTTCGGTGATAACAATAAGTTTAAAACACAAGCACAGGATGTATTGTTTAGCGTATCAAATCCATTCGGTGAAATTGACAGAGATAATAACCCATAATGTTAAACAGTAATGTATACTACCACGGAATAATCCGCAAGTGCATTGTAGGATTTGGTTCACTATTCAGCGACATCTATATCGATCGTCGTGAAGGTGATTCTGTAACTGGTACGGTAATTCAAAGATTACAGATTCCACTGGCTTATGCACCAAAGGAAAAGTGGATTGTTCGTTTGGAACAAGATCCAACTTTGGAAAATCATGTTTATACAACTCTACCAAGAATGTCTTTTGAAATTATTGGTTATAACTATGATCCATCTCGTAAAGTAAATCGCATGCAACAGATAAAATGTGGTGATGGTACTGGTTCAGTATCTACTATGTATACTCCTGTTCCATACAATATTGATTTATCATTATACATTCTAACAAAAACTCAAGAAGATGGTCTACAAATTATAGAACAAATTCTTCCTACTTTTACACCTGAGTATACATTGACTCTTAATGCAGTTCCAGATATGAATGTTAAACTTGATGTTCCTATCGTGTTAAATAGTGTATCGGTTCAAGATGATTATGATGGAGATTTCCAAACTCGTAGGTTTGTTACTCATACTCTTAGCTTTCAAATGAAAATGAATTTATTTGGACCAATTTCTGGTCAAAGTATTATCGATACTGTTAATGCTAATGTTGGTCAGAACGAAAACTTTAGTAACCCAAATAGAATTTATACGGCAGAAGGTGATGTAACTACTGCAACAGTTGATAATGAGAGTTGGACATCTAACTTCTAATGGCACAAATTTATAATTCAAACTCCAATTTAAAAGCAGCTGGAGTTACCGTTGATTTTACACCTGAAGATGTAAAAGAGTACATGAAGTGTGCAGCAGATCCGATATATTTTATCGAGACCTACTGCTATATTGTTACACTGGATCATGGCTTACAGTTGTTTAAACTGTATGATTGCCAGAAAAACAAAGTAAATGTAATCCATACTAATCGTCGTGTGATTCTTATGGAAGGTCGTCAGCAAGGTAAGACAACTACCTCTGCAGCCTACATTCTTTGGTATACGATTTTCCAAGCCAACAAAACTGTGGCTATCCTTGCGAACAAAGCAACTGCTGCTCGTGAGGTTTTAGATCGTTATCAAACAATGTATGAGTTGCTACCAAAGTGGATGCAGCAAGGTGTTACTACTTGGAACAAAGGTGATATTGAATTAGAGAATGGATCAAAAGTATTCACTGCTGCAACAGGTAAGTCTGGTATTCGTGGTAAATCAGTAAACATGTTGTATGTTGACGAGGCAGCGATTATTCCAAACAATGTGGCAGAAGAATTCTTTACTTCAGTCTATCCTACGATTTCAGCTGGTCAGACTACTAAGATTCTATTGTCTTCAACTCCTTTAGGATATAATCATTTCTGGAAGTTTTGGACAGATGCTGAAAAGGGTAGAAATGGATTCGTTAATCTATTCATACCATACTGGGAAATTCCAGGTCGTGATGAAGCATGGGCTGCAGAACAAAAAGCACAGCTTGGTGAACTTAAATTTACTCAAGAGGTTCTTTGTAACTTCTTAGGTTCTTCTCTTACTCTAGTTAGAGCAGATGCTATTTCTAGAATGAGTCCAGATACTATCGTCTATCAGAAAGATGGGTTAGATGTATATGTAAACCCACAGGCTGGTCATAGTTATTGTATGGTTTGCGATATAGCAAAAGGTGTTGGTGGGGATTATTCAGCATTCCAAGTTATTGATATTACAGAGGTTCCTTACAGAATCGTTGCAAAGTATCGTAATAATGAAATTAGTCCGTTGCTCTATCCAAATGTGATTTATAAAGTTGGATCAGACTACAACCAAGCATGGGTATTATTGGAAATTAACATCTCGGAACAGGTTGCTCACATCCTATATTCTGAGATGGAATACGAAAATATATTGATGGTTACAAGACACGCTTTGGGACAGACTGTCTCAGGTGGTTTTGGTGGTGGTAAAACACAGTTGGGTGTTAATACCGATAAAAAAATCAAACGAATTGGGTGTCATAACTTTAAAGCACTCGTTGAGGAAAACAAACTTATTATAAATGATGCTGATACGATCTCCGAAATCTCGACCTTTATTGAGAAAAAAGGATCATATGAAGCTGATGAAGGTTACCATGATGACTTAGTAATGCCTCTAGTTCTGTTTGGGTGGCTCACTACTAACAGTTATTTTAAAGACCTAAATAATGTTAATCTACGAAATATAATGTACGCTAAGCAAATGCAAGC
>Ga0247723_1000432_pt1 | contig 29057 bp, 57 predicted proteins | sample MSEWelMarce5H_FC_FD_189079 | JGI IMG/M metagenome (GOLD analysis project Ga0247723, IMG submission 189079) | Subsurface sediment microbial communities from gas well in West Virginia, United States - MSEEL Well Study Marcellus 5H_FC | ecosystem: Environmental > Terrestrial > Deep subsurface >... | reverse complement strand
TGCGTGTTAGCGATATGCTAGAGGCAGTAAACGCTTGGACTAAATGTGTAGACTTTGGCGATGCTAAAGAATACGCAACCTATAACTTGTCAGACCCTACTGGCAAAATGTATACTAAGACCTTCTACCGCAACGGAAATGTGAGTGTAAAATAATATGGGTTCAGTAACCGCACTAGGAATTAAAGATACAGTATTAGACTTGGAGACTCAGATTCTCTATCACTTGAAGGGTAATCACTATCCTCCAGTACCCGCAGAAATGGTACAACCTTGCATTGAGGCTATTGACGCTTACTATGATGAGGACTATGACCGAATGATTGATATGCCAAAAGTTGGTGACTTTCAGATTCTATATCGTGGCTCAACGCAAGCACCTGCAAGGGCTATCGTAGACCAGCACCACTTATCATTCTGGCTACCTGAAGAGGAATACTAAAATGACTGCTACAATAACAAATATGAAATTTGTGTATGCAGACTTACTTACACCTAGCCAGTTAATGGAAGGTGACTTGATCAATATTGATAATGATATTGTGGAAGTTATTTCAGTAGTTGATGACGCTACTGGAGATAACTATACAATTACTCATAAGAATGAATATGATGAAGTAGAAGAAACTAATTGCACCTATGAAGATATGTTTAAGTTATATGTCTTTATAGATGATGATGAATAAAAATTCATAACACTGCATAAAAATCCCGGCGTGTCCGTTTTGTCCAGAACCTCCTGATTATGGGGAGTTGATATTTTTCCCAATTTCTGCTAAGATTAAGTATGAAAAAAACACCAGAGGAATTACGCAGGCTTATGGAATTACGCCGTAGCAATGCTGCCTCATCGGTCCCAAGTAAAAAGAAATACAACCGCAAGAAATGTCAGTCCCTAATGCTAGAATTGAAAAAAGAAAGTGAGTAATCCACCATGTCAAAATTACTTAGAAGTAAAGATAGGAAAGTAGCAAATGCCGTCACACCAAATGGAAAACAAGCAAGTATCGCAAATACATTCGGACTCCCTGCAGGAAAGTCTTATTCATGTCCTGGAGCGACTAGCGTCTGCGAGAGTGTTTGCTATGCTGGCAGACTTGAAAAGGTATTCCCAACAGTAAAGAAAAACTTATTGCATAACTGGGAATTGCTACGTAATGCTGATCGTGTTGAAATGTACACACTACTTTCAGAAATGATTGCAGAGTTTAAAACAGATTGTGTTAAGCGCAATGCTAAAATGCTATTCCGTATTCACTGGGACGGGGATTTCTTTAACGATGAGTATGCACACGCATGGCGTTCAGTAATCGAAGAGCAACCTGATATTCAATTCTGGGTATACACTAGAGTTAAGTCTGCGGCGCTTATCCTAAAAGACATTCCTAATCTATCTTTATATTATTCTACAGATAGTGAAAATAAGAGTGTAGGCGTTGACCTAAAGAGTAATCATGGTATTAGACTTGCATACCTTGCCAAAAATTTTGCTATCGGTCAAGGGGATATGAAAGAGTTATTCAATAAGCCTGGCGCTAAGTGCCCTGAGAATAATAAGTCTATTCCACTTATCTCACAGAAAGGCTCGGCTTGCGTTTCTTGCGGATTGTGTGTATACTCGAAGGCAGACATAGTTTTTTCCGCAACTAAAAAGTGAGATACCAACAATGGATAACAGTATAATCTTATATATTCTGCTATGGCTATTTCTAATGTTCCTTACCCAATAGTCCGTAATGTCCGATATGTCCAGATGTGATTTATATCACAATCAAAAATGTATCAAATAGTGAGATTTTTACCCTTCCGACTTGCATTTTGTCAGTAGGTAGTAGTAAAATAATAATATCAACCTAACGAAAGGAAATACAATGTCAGTAGCAACCGCAACTTACAAAGTAGGAGATACCTACACAACACAGAAGTCCAAAGTCACAGGAGTAATCAAGGAGATTATCCCACAGGCTAACGGAAATGTCCGTGTTGCGCTAGATGTAGAGGGAAAGACCCGATACACAACTTGGACAGCCAAGTAAAATAAAATAACGAAACAGGGGCAGTTTAGGAGAGTATCTAGCCCAATGTCGTAAGTAAGAACTCTCCCCCCTTCGGGGGAAATGTCAGACCCACCCCCTACAATAGAAACTAACCACCAAAGAAAAGGAAACCAATGTCAAGAGGAAAAGCAATCTCAGTAAAAATCGCAACACCAAAGGTAATCAAGGCACTAGAACAGGCACTAAATAAACTAGAACTTGATTGGACTTCACAAGAAGCCAATGAAGCAAAGTATGAGAAGGCAAGAGAGAAGTGGCGTAAAGAAGTTCAAGAATACGCTATTGCTAACATCAAGAAGGCAACCAACTTCCGCACTTCATATCGTTCATACAACAACACGCTAAACATTGACTACGATATTATCGTAGCAAAAGAAAGCGATATGCCAGTAGAACCAAATCGTGATTTCGTAGTGCTACACACTCACGAATATCAAAGTCAGAAAGAGGAAATTGCAAATGCAATTCGTATCCTAAAGATGACAGATGAGGAAGTTGTAAATACTTCTACATACAATGCGGTGGCACGCTACCTATAATTCCTAATAAGGAAAAGTCCTGAGTATGACTACTAAAACTGCTCACCAACTCTAAACACCACAACAGAAAGGCAAGACCCAAATGACACTAGGCGGATATACTTACCAAATCGGTGATCTATTCACAACAAGCAAGACAGGAATTACAGGTCGTATTAGTAATTTTACACCTATCAATTCTAAACTTACTAGAGTTTCATTACAGTTAGCAAATGGCGCACACCGATTTGCAATGGTAAAAACATCTAAGTAAAAAGAATTCGCCAGGCTGATTAGGGCGATTATAAAAATACTATAGAGCCACCTTATTGGGCAGGTGCAAGAACCCATACATCCTGAGCATGATGGAAAAAGGCTCAAAAATTTTGCCGGGCTCGTGTGATCAACATCACATCTCATTATGTGAGATACTTACGATTCCCATTTGTATTTGTCAGTCCTCATATGTATACTTATATTAAACCACAAAGAAGGAGACCCCTATGATAGCAACAGCGATAGCAATTCAAGACGCAACTGCCTCAGCCGTTCATGATAACATGATTATGGATATGGCTGGACACTTATACCACGCAAGAAACGAAATGACAGACGAAGAGTTTGTTCAGTTCTTATTTAAATACTCAGCCAGTTTGTCAGCCCTAACTGCTACATTGGTTACATCAGTTTGTTTGACAGAAAGTCAGATGAACGATATGGTAGATACCATTAAAGAATTCGACCAACTAGAACAAGAAATGGAATAACCCCTATGTCAACTAATATACTTGAAGCGGTAACAGAAGATAAGTTAACCGTCGCATACAACCCGCACCTACTGGTTACCTATAAAGCGATTCCAGATACATATGCTGCACCTGAAGCGCCTACATTCTTAACAAGCAAGGTTACCGATATTGAATGGGACCTACACGTATCACGTAATAATACTAAGAGACTTGATAAGTTAGAGAATCTTATCAATGGACTAGATGAGCAAGTTATTGAATGGACCAATCCTAACTATGAAAAGGATGAGGTCCTTGCTGGAATCTGTGAATACTTTGGTATTAATCCTACCAAGGAAATTGAAGTACAAGGAACTGTAACATTTACAGGAACAGTACGTGTACCAATTGCAGAAGCAGAAGACTTTGACTTAAGCAATGTTTCAGTCGATGTTGATTTAAATTCATATGACTATGATGCAGACTTTTGTGTTGACGAAGTATCTCTTGAGGAGCACTACTAAGTTTCATAGGGGGCTATGAAAAAGGGACCTGAGCAGTGTCCATGTAAACGGCTCACAGTATTCCCACTTATTAGAGTGGTAGTGTGTTGAGTAAGTGGGTGCTTATCTCGTAAGAATAAGAATACCTGGAGTTCATCAGAAGGATGATCTATAAGCAACAGGGCACACTATCACTTGTAAATTCCGGCACGTCCAGCCTGGTTTGTCAAGTTACGATTACGTGATCTTTATCACATCCCCAAAATGTCCGATTTATCCCTGTTTACCTATCCTGATTTGCATTTGTCGGTGGGTGATGTTATGATTGTATAAACAAACAAAAAGGAGAAAAACTCATGGCACATGACCTAGAAACACAAAACGGTAAGACATCTTTTGCGTCTTTCCGTGAACCTGCATGGCATGGATTGGGAACCGTATTCACGGAAGAAAAAACAACACTAGAAATGCTAGAAGCAGCAAATCTAAATGGTTGGAATGTTCGTCTTGAAGATATGCCAATTCCATCACACCTAACAAGCGACAAGGAATATCAATATGTTGTTCGCACAAATCCTACCGACAACTCTCAAACCGATGTTCTCGGTGTAGTTGGTGAGCGCTATCATGTATTGCAAAATGAAGATTTATTTTCATTTGGTGATAATATTCTTGATGGTGGTGGTCGTTGGGAAACCGCTGGCTCTATCAAGGGTGGGCGTGTAGTATTCGGCGCTCTTGCTCTTGAGCGTGAGACAATTCTAGACCCTAATGGTGTTGCAGATAAGGTAAAGACTTATTTGCTCATCAATACATCACACGATGGCTCAATCGCTATTCAAGCAAGCATAACACCCGTTCGTGTTGTGTGCGCTAATACTCTAAACCTTGCTCTCGGTGGCGTAGGTCGTAAGAAGAATAAGGGTATCAAGCAATCTTTCAAGATTCGCCATACACAAACTGCAAATGGTAAAGTGCAGATTGCTCGTGAAACTCTTGGTCTTGCTAATGCTTACATGGACGAATTCGATGTTATGGCTAAGGCTATGATTGAGAAAGAAGTTTCTGCTAAGGATTTCAATGACATCATTCTTGCTGCATATGCTAAGCCAGAAAAAGATGCTAAGGGTTCAATGAAGAAGTGGGAAAATAAAGTTGATGTCATCAACGATATTTACACTGGCGAATTCAATGGAATGATTGCTGGTAATGCGTGGGGTGCGTTCAATGCACTTACTGAGCGCCTTGATTGGTATCGTTCTGCTCGTGGTGGTTCTAATGAATCTATCCTTGCAAGCGCAAGCGGATTTGACCCTGCTATCAACGCAGAAAAAAATCGTCTGCTAAAAGTTGTGCAGAATGTTATGCAACTAGCATAGCAAAATAAATTCCTGAGCATGAATAAAAACTGCTCACACGCTCCGTTAGATTAGCGGTTAAATCATCACACTGTCACTGTGAAGATCACGAGTTCAAATCTCGTACGGGGCGCAATACAAAAAGCGGTGCCGGATTTTTGTTTATTTTATTAGCATTGCATTACGGAGACTTGATTTATTTCCCATTTTCGGGTAAAATTAATATATACCTACTAACCAAAGGAAACACCATGAGTGAAAGATCAAAAGGATATATTGGTCAAATAGTTGACGGTAAGAAGTTAGCCACAATAGCAAATGATATCTATCGTTTACAGTATAGCAATGACTTTAGTGAATGTACAGTAGATAATTTGTTATTTGTTACCCTTGAAGAAAAGAATGTATTTGGCGACAATAAGTATGCCTTGGTTTGCTCAGAAGGAGTAGGCTGGGAGCAGGACACTTATGGATGTCTAGAAGTACCAACTAACATTGGTCAAATGGGTCTATGGAATGGTAGAGTGTTTATCTCTGTAGATACTGTTAAAGAATGTCTAACAGATCAAACAGAGGATATCGCAGACTACATCCGTGTCTTTGGTGATAGATTAGATAGAAACTGTTCCCTATGGCAATCTAAGATGTCAGTGCCTAGCGATATGATAGTTCTATGACTACCACATACAAACCTTACACCATATCAGAACTCGTAATGGAAATTTATGAGGACAACCTATCACATTTTGAATTTGAGGAAAATATGGGGGGAGACCCCTGTGACTGTAATCTACATATCACTATGAATACTATTATGCAATATTGGGAGGGATGATGACTACCTGGACCAGGTGTAATAACTGTATGGCTGAATACATGGATGAAGTATCTGAATGCCGTCAGTGTTGGACGGATGCCTATCTTATGGATATACCGTCGGTTTGGACCAAGTACGACTACGTGTGCACTAACTGTGATGCATTGATTGAGATCACTACTAAGATTAAACCTCAACTGGACCCTGACTGTACATGTGGAATGATTAATAGTATTATTCAAATTGGATCGAGTAGGGCAGATGTGAGCAAGGTCACAGCCTAAAAACCTATTACGACCTTGCAATTGTCATCCCCAAACCCTATAATTGTTATTACGACCATAGAAAGGAAATCCCAGAATGCCCACATATGATGTAAAAGTAATCGTTGAATACAATTACGAAGTAGAAGCAGACAACGACCAAGAAGCAGAAGAACAAGGCTGGCATTACGAAGACTATGCTTACACGGGAGAGGTTTATTCTATTGAGATAGATGAACAACCTGAACCTGAAGAAGAGGATGAAGATGAACCAGTTGAATAGTTTCATTGAGTATATGAAGATACATGAGATAAGTCTTTTACAAGACCTTGAGAAGATTGACTATGTTAATGAGCACCATTTCTATAGGACTAAAGAGGCTGAGATTTATAATACCCGCCACCTTTTGTCAGTGGCAGAGGGTATGATTTAATCATGAAAGAAACCGCAGACCCAATCCAACCGCACCTACAACGTATGGTAGACCATGGGGTATCAGGTATTGACATCCTACATGGCGAACTAAAGAATCTAATGCTGCTGGCAGAGCGTGAACTAGAGCATGCACAAGCAGTAGAGGACGCAACTGAAGAAGCCATGGACTCTATGGAACGTACACGAGCAGAAGGCATGCTAGACGCTTATGTACACCTATATGGCTTGACATATGATATCTCATTTGCTATCGCAGATATGGAGGCTAAGAATGCCTAAGTGTTTAGACTGTGGTCAAACCAATAAGTTTTGGTATGACGAGACATCCCATAAGTTGGGTATCTACAATGCTGCAGGGGAACTTGAAGATGTAGAGACAGACTGGTATGATGATGTTACCAATGGTCACTGTGCAGACTGTGATTCCACCAACATTGAGGGTAAACTATGAGCAACTTTATTGAGATGGACTTTGATGAGTGGTTTGATACCTACAAGCCAATCCCTAACAATATAGATAAGAATGCTTCCTTTGATGGTCATATGTTTGAAACCTATGGCGATGAGGTAGAGTTTGTCAAGAAGGCAGACCCTGCCTATATCTGGATGTATGGAGATGGAGACGACGGTGGGTCTTATGTATGGAATGGCTGGCACTTTGTAAATAGGATTGGTTATTTTATTACTGAGGTGCCGTGCCCTGATAATACTACTATTCAAGTTAAGGTTTCTATACCGTGGTTTTTCTGTGAGAACTGCAATGCAGAACTAGAAGACCCAGATAGTGCTATTAGTGATAAGTTTGGCGGGTATGATTTTACATCCTGTCCAGAATGTGCTACAGTTGAACAACTAAAAGAAATAGAGGAGTATGAAAATGAACACCACAATAACTGATTTAGAATACGCAGGCTCATTCGCTGTAGATAGCGGACAAGCAATGGTAGGTGACCCGTGCTATCTAGATGAATGGGACACTAACAAGAACGATGAGTGGAACCTAGAAGGCAAGAAGGGTCAGTACTCATACCACGGCGTATCTGCTAGAACACTGGAGGATAACTTTGGTCAGGTAGGAGCAGCAAGCGCTGTTGTATTCTCTACTGGCTATGGTGATGGTCTTTATCCTGTTTATGTTCAACTAAATGATGATGGACGAGTTGCTAAGGTAGTTATTGACTTTGAGGGAGATTTAGATCCTGATGACGAGTAACTGGACACAGGCAACGCTATTTGATATCATTGAAGTAAACCCTACTATCGAAAGGACCCTACCATGGGAGCACGTACCAATTTCACTATCGTAACGACCGAGGACCCAAACCAGAATATTAATCTATACTCACACTGGGGTGGAGACTCTAGCGTTATGGACCTAGCCAATGCCCTTAATAAGGCAATGCCACGCATTCGTATGGGAGATACATCCTATGCTGCACGTATCATTATCAATGCCCTCCAAGAAGACCATGACAGTGAGACTGGCTACGGTATCTACGTAGGAGAGGTTAACCATGAGGAGCAGTATGAGTACAAAGAAGTCGACCTGACTAACAATACTGTTACTGTTGGGGACCTAACCAAGCCAATTGATAAATTTATTACTTATCACCTAGATATGATTCCCGCTGAGATAGAGACGGTGTAGGGTCACACTGTCCATATAATGAGACGGGGGCAGGTTTGTGGTGGGCTTGCCCCCTCTCCACTTTTTTGATATAATGAACTGAGAGGAGTTTGTATGTATCGCATTAGCAGAGCCGTTCTAACCAGCAAAGAGGAGAAGACTGCAATCGCTATTGGAAAACTACTTTCCGACTTTCATCTTGACTTAGAGAAGGTTGGTTATTACTTAGCCAAAGCCACGCCATATTTGGTTTATCGCAGGGCACTCGAAGTATTAGAAAGCGCACAGTTCCAAGAAGACCTAGTAGAACAGAAACGGATAGAATATAACCATGACAGACTTTTCTAGCATTTGCGACATCTTAGGAAGCCTTTATGCCAATCATAGAGAAGATAAAGACTTCAAAGATTTTATTGAGTTCAACGACTTAGGTTTGCCATTAGCATATCTAACTAAAGAAAACCTTTGCGAACCTTCAGATGACGGAGTTCGCTACATTACAGAAACCTGGCAATTATTTTTAGCAGGGCTGAATATGAAGGATGAAGGGTTTGACAGTTTGGAAGAATTATTTTCAATTGCTGAAGAGAGAAGCAAAGACAAGTAGTCTTTAGGTTGCGCTGCCGCTACATGCGGCGGTGCGCCCCGGCAAATCGGACATATGGTACAAACCTCCCAAACCTTATTTACGAAAAACTTATTACGATCCACCAAATAATTTTCCAGATTCATGGCTTTTGCCAAACCTTAAAAACTTATTACGAAGGTTTGAAATATTTTCCAGATTCATAGCCAAACCTCATAGCATACAAACCTTGTATTGTCAAACCTTATATCCAGGTATAAAGGTTTTGTATTGTATCTTATACTACTGACATTACGAATGATCTTATTTATCCCCCGCCCTAGCGATGACTGACAGGATTAGCAGACAGCCCCTGTAGCGGGGGATCAAAAGATACACAAACATTACCCCTATATAAAACATTACGATATCAAACCTTTTTTCCTGGTTTTTTAAATATTTACCAAACCTTTTATAACTTTTTGTTATTGTTTTCCACAATTTTGGTGCAAATTTATAGGGGGTTTTTAGGCTATAAAGGTTTGACAAACCACCATATTTGTGGTATAAGCAGGACATCGGGCATATGAGGTTTGGAGGTTTGACAATATGAAGGTTTTGTGGTAGGAGGTTTGACGCTCCAGGACATTACGAAGCCCCTCTATAAAAGCGCTCCATTCTCCACTTATCTCCACTTTCCTCCACTCTAACCCAATCTAAAAAATATCAGTAAGATTTATCTGTGGATAAACCTGTGGATAACTATGGTATCAAACCAGAAAAACCTCTCAAACCAGACATATTGACCTGTGGATAACTCTATAAAACCAGGGTATATAAACCTCATCTCTGGGCTGCTATGGGCATATCTGGCTATCTGGATATCCGTGTATCTGGGGTGTATTACTACTAGGGGTAATAGTGTTCTTATTTGTCTTCCCCGCCGAAATAGGGTATACTTAAGATTCAACTAAAGGGGAAATAATGTCAGACAAGATTGAAGATACAACCTGCTATACCTACAAGGTAGAGATGATTATTCAGATCCTAGCAGAGGATGAGCCAAAGGCTGCAGATCAACTTGAAAAAAATGGTGGATACGTTACTAGCCGTAAGGTTACTCTAATGGATTCAGTACCGCTATTCAACGGCAAGGAATCAGAGTAAGTTATCTATAGGAACCAGTCGATCAAAAGGTTCCTGACACTTCATACAGTATGATTTAGGGGCATCTCTAAATGTCTCTCCAGCAAGAAGTATCAAACCATCTCTATGCATCTGCATATAGCGGTCATCGACTATCTTTGTATAGATTATAGGGGTGAGTTTGTTATTACATAATGGGCACATCTAATAAGTTTATCACATTCCCGCAGAAATTACAAGGTATAATATATCAATGACTACTTTAATAGACATCTTCTTTGCCCTCGTTATTTCTTGGATGGTTCTATATGCCATCAAAAAACTTAGTGATTGACAAACCTTTATAATTTTGATATACTGAGTATATGTTCTGTAGTCGGTGTGGGAATAGACTCATCAATGGTGACTGTAACCTTTGCTTTGATAACTCCAATGCCCTAAAGGAATTTGAGGAAGAAGATTGAAAGAACCAAGCATTATGAAAATGGATTGGAAAGCATTGGGTTATGAAAAAGAATACAGAGACGGAAGAGTTCGGTGGGTTCCACAGCAAGAAGGTACAAAAGACCAGGATACTTCCGCTTAGGTGGTTTGGTAATGCCTGTAGTTATATTGCTACCAATAGCCTAGTTAAGGCATTTAATTTACAAGATGAGAATAATCTTGGATACCGCTTTAAATTTCATAGTAAGGTTTGGCATTATGTCAATAAACCTTATGAGTGGTGGGGTACTTATTATCTTGTTGATATGGGTTCAGTTAAGAAGTTTTGGGATCAAGACCCAGAGCATGAGGAATTGATGAGAAAACTTGGATCAGATTATGATGAAAATGGCGTAGCCTATTGGGAGAAATATGAGTAATTGGACTGATGAATTATCAGATGAACACAAAGAACAACTTTGGGATTTTATTGTTGAAACTGTAAAAGAGATTAGAGAACAGATTGCTCAGGATATTGAGGGTACTAGTGAGTTGTGGAAGGCTAAAGGGCTTAATAAGTCCCGTCGCACAACCAAGGCATTTCAGATATCAGCAGCCATTGCCAGAGGGCAGAACGAGATTTAGTTACCGTTAGTGACACGTAAGTGTCATAGGTAGGAATATAAGTCTCTATTTTGCGCCGAACCTTAAACTTGAATTTGTGATAGACTTATAGAAGATTGGTGGGAATTATGTGGTGGTCTTGGGTATTAGCAGTAATTGGCGTTGCAGGCATATTTTTTGTCGGACGTAAAACTATTTGGGGTTGGCTCGTTCTATTGTTTAACGAGTTGCTTTGGATTACCTACGCCCTTATTACCGATCAATACGGCTTTATATTTTCCGCTCTTGCCTATGCCGTGGTCTATATCAGATCGTACCTGCACTGGAAAGCAGATGAAAAGAAAATTCCAGCAAAGACTATCAACGACTTAAAGCGTGAGAATGAAGAGTTCTACGCTACACAAAGCAGTTTTGAGTAAGAGAGGAGTAGATAGATGATACATGTATTATTTTTAATCCCAGCCTTTATTATGGGATACGTTGCCTGTTATGTTGCAATGACATACGGAGTAAATCAGAATGGCGAGTAACAGAATAGTTATTTGTGAAGTTTGTAAAAAAGAAGTTGAAGTTAGATCGGACTTTGCTTATCTAACTCTTAATCGTCACATGAAGGAGCATAAGTAATGGCAGACCCAACTCAAACCCCTGCTCGTGGTGATTGGGCGTGCCCATGTTCTGGTTGCTCTAAGGCTGTTGCTTGGGAAAGAAAACAGTTAATTGAACTATTTGAAAAACATAAGCATGAGTATTTAGTTTATCGTGGATCATCATTTAATGAAGACGGTAGTTTGTTTTGGGCTAAAGATGATGCATCAGCATACGCTGAAGGTATTGATGAAGTTGTTAAACTAATTAAAGAAAGAATGCCAAAGAAAAAGTAATGGCAAGCCTATCAATGAAAGAGTTGTCCAAGCGAAACAACTTTAATATTTTTACTAAGCGCATTAGCATTGGTCAAGGATTTTATGTTGTTGGCATGGATGAACTAATACTATTAGACACATCTATTCTAGATAATATTGATGACTTAGAGGGCTTAAGGTATTACGAAGAGAAGAACTCTATCCTGCTTCCAACAAGGGGTGGGAACAAGATTAAACTAACAAGCCTATACAAGGACTCAGAGTTCTCCAATAGAACACAAAACACAACCATTAAACAAGACCTAGAAGTGTATAGTCTATCTCATAAACTAGAAGAGATTAAGAAGAAGACTGGAAAACCCTATGTAGATGTTCGTGTTAGTGAAACCATTTATAGAGTTGTAACTGTTATCTCTTCACCATTTGGATACAAGTCTGACTTTCACTTTATGGATATTGAAGGCAATGCTGTTCTACATATTTCACATAAGTATGGCAATAGCCCAAGAGACTTTCAGCAATGGTCTGGTACTTCAAAAAGATTTCAGGAAAGAATATTTAATCATCCAGAAACTGCAAGTTTTATTGCAGCACTACAAAACCTTGGATCTGAATTACCCAAAGCAAGTACTGTAGCCCGTAGAATTAAAGATGATACGCTAAAGCAATTGGCTATATATGGCACTGACTTTGGCTTAGGGTTTGGTCTTAACAATGTTGAGGCTGTATTACAAGGTAATCTATCATTAAAGAACATTGGTGACTGTTATATGCTTATTGCTTCTCACCATGGACTTAGGAATCCAATTGTTCCCTCGCAAAATTATGAGCCAGTATTTATTGCAGTACACAAGAAAGATAGAAGTGATCATGGAATCAAGAATGCTAGGATAACAATTAATCCTCTTGGTGGAAGAAACATTAAACAATTTATATAATCTGGAGCAGTAGCATAGTTGGTTAATGCCCCGAACTCATAATTCGGTAATCGTAGGTTCGAGTCCTACCTGCTCTACTAAACGCCTATAACTCAGCGGAAGAGTATCTGGTTTCTACCCAGACTGTCGGGGGTTCAAATCCCTCTAGGCGTACTCATATTTACTTGGATTGGGAAAAAGTTTTAATAGCACAACGTCAAGCATCATGCCAAATGCTTGGTCCTCTGTTGATAAAAATACTGAACTATCCTTAATATGGCTTGATCTTTCTAAATGTTTTTTGTTTACATAAACCTTAACATCATCCATCTGGCTTCCACCAACATTGTAGATATTGCCATACATAGATCGCCATAAACAACTAGGATACTTTTTAATCACATTATTTAGTTTATCCTTTTCCATTGGCATTGGTATATGTAGTTCATAGTCATATGGATTTTGTATACCCTGGTCTACTAGCCTTGTTCGTGTAAGTATTAGTTTTTTGATATACATTGATGACCCTGTAATCTTAACATACTTATCTATCTTATCAGACAGAAAACCACTATAGAATTGATCAATCTTTTCTATTGGTTTAATAATAAAAAAATCATCGTTCATAAGTACAAAGTTATTAGATATTTCTTCAGAATTGCATAATGCTTGTAGATTATTTATTGCATTGGCATACTTATGATGCTTTTGCTCTACTTCTATAAAGTCACCAGAGTACCAATCTGGCTTACCGCCAACCAGCCAAACCCTAGCATCTGGAAAACTATTTACAACAGAACGTATTGAGTATCTAAGTTCTTCATTGTCTCCAGATTTGCATATATAAACAAAGTCCACTATGTCCCTACCTTTATAACAAGTATATCAGAATCTGGTATACTGGTATAAATATAGAATAGGTGGGATCCTTGGCTAATATAGTATTTTTAGGTAACTTTGAAGTGCCCTATAGTAGTGAAAATCATCATGTCAATAGTCTTGAATCGCTTGGACATACCGTCACAAAGTTGCAAGAAAAGAAAGCCACAAGTGAGCAGGTATTAGACCAGTCATTAAAGTCAGATGTATTTGTCTGGGTTCATACACATAGGTGGCAAACTCCAGGATCAAAGTCTATGACAGACGTATTAAGAGAATTAAAGGCTGCTGGTATACCAACCATGACATATCATCTAGATTTGTGGTTTGGCATTGAACGTGAAAAAGATTTAAAGAATGATGACTTTTACACAAACATAGGTCATTTCTTTGCTACAGATAAACTAATGTGTGATTGGTTCAATGAAAATACAGAGGTCAAGGGTCACTTCTTGCCTGCAGGCGTATACGATAAAGAATGTTATATGCATAAAGATTACAACCCTTACGATTTTAAATACGATATTATATTTGTTGGCAGCAAAGGGTATCACCCTGAGCATAAGTATCGTCCACAGTTAATAGATTTTTTAAGAAAAACATATGGCAAAAAGTTTCTTCATGTTGGTGGAGATGGTGATACTGGAACAGTTCGTGGAGACGCATTGAACCAGATATATGCACAAAGTAGAATAGCCGTAGGAGATAGTCTTAACATTAATTTTAACTATCCTTACTATACTAGCGATAGACTATTTGAAAGTACTGGTCGTGGTGGCTTTACCATCTACCCTCGCATTAAGGGGCTTGAGGAATATTTTGAAGATGGAAATGAAATTGTATTTTATGAACATGGCAACCTTGAAGATTTAAAAACTAAGATAGACAAGTATCTGCTAGATGGTCTTTCAAGAGAAAACATAAGGCTTGCTGGGCATGAAAGAACAAAGAAAGAACATACATATGTCCATCGTTGGGCAACTATCATGAAGGAGTTAGGGCTATGAATTTTATTGAAAGATCAGACATTATATGGAAAACAGTTCCATACTTGCGTCAAGGGCAAACAAAGAACTATGACTACAGATTAAAACTTAATGAACCATTAGCAAATTGGGACGTATGGGATTATTGGGAAAGCGAAAGAATCTACAGCATGAAGTCTCATCTAAAAAAAGGTGATGTATTTTTTGATATTGGAACAGAGGCTGGATGGTGTAATTTAGTTTATGCTGACATTGTTGGACCAGAAAACATGGTACTAATTGAACCAACGCCAGAGTTCTGGGCAAACATACATGCGCTATGGTATAAAAACTATTCCGTAGACCCTATGGCATGTTATTCTGGATTAATGGGTGATAAAACAACAGATACCCGAAAAGGCAGTGACTTAAATGCCTGGGGAGAAAAGCATCTTGGACCAATTATTGATAGAAACAAGTATGTATATATTCATGACAATACAGAAAGCATACCGATGATTAGGGTAGATGATTATGTTTCTGAGGTTGGTATTATTCCAGATGTTCTAAACATCGACGTAGAAGGTGCAGAACTTCTTGTATTTAAGGGTGCGGAAAAAACATTACGAGATAATAATTTAAAAATATTTGTATCTATTCATGATGATCTGGGTATCCGTGACTATAATACAACGCCTGAAGATACCATATCTTACTTAGAATCTTTTGGCTATGTTGGAGAGTTCTTAGCAAAGAACCACGAAGCACATTGGTATTTTGAGAAAAGATAATAAATGGTAAAGGCATATCTATACTCCTTTGATGAAAAGGATTGTGCTTCTGATAAATGGGATTACGGTTTATTAAAAGAAATATTTGATAAGTATAATATTGAACAAATAAAGGTAAACTCATTACCAGATGTTGATCGTGCTTTTGTTGTTGTTCCTGGATCTCAAAACCTTGGTCACGAAGAAGACGTTAATAAAGAGTTACAGAAAATAGGTAGAGTGGTTTTATTTTTTACAGGAGATGAAGAAGTTAGATTTAATTTAACTAAGATTAATCATCCTAACATAGAAATATGGATTCAAACACCACATAAACAACACAAAAAATATAACAAATTACCTTTAGGTGTACCACAACATTTAAAAAAATATGTGCCTGAATATCCAAATAAAAAGTATGATGTATATTTTGGTGGACAAATCACACATTCAAGACGAAAGCAGTTGTCTGATGCCATGCAAACCATCTCTAATGCCCTTTTTAAGCCTACAGCAGGCTTTGCACAAGGTGATCACCCAAAGGACTACTATATGAACCTTGCTAGTGCAAAGATTGCTCCATCACCCTCTGGAGCCGTTGTAATAGAATCTTTTAGATTTTATGAGGCTTTAGAAATGTTATGCTTGCCAGTGGTAGATGCTGTTGATCCATTTGGTAATCCTATTAATTATTATGATTTTATTTTTGAAGGAAAGACACCAATAAAGTCTGTAAAAAACTGGCATCTGTTAAAAAGTATAGTTCCTGAGTTATTAAATAATTATCCTGAAAATATGCATGAGGCTGTTTGTTGGTGGATTAAATATAAAAGAGATTTAGGTATTAAGATTATGAGGCAAGTAAATGCATAAGAGAGATATAACAATTGTGGTAGTAACCTCTATTTTACCAAGCCATCCAGATACTTTTATTATTGATGAAACAATTTCTGCAATAAGATCACATTTTCCAGACAACGAAATCATTTTGCAAATAGACGGGTTACGTGAAGAAAGAATGTCACGTAAATTAGATTATGATGAGTACAAGAATAGAGTTTTATGGAAATGTTTGCATGAGTGGAAAAATGTTTTACCAATAATATTCAAAGAGCATAGCCATCAAACCACGATGATGAAACAAACCATTAACCTTATAGATACCTCAGTAATGCTTTATATTGAAGGTGATGCACCAATTACTCCAGACTGTGAAATTGATTGGCAAAAATGTTTAGATATGTTAGAGTATAAAAAGGCTAACACAATCCGTTTTCATTTTGAAGCATCAATTCCTGAGCCACACAAACATTTAATGTTTGGATTAGAAGATGGATTTATGAAGACCGCACAATGGAGTCAACGTCCGCATTTAAGCACTGTAAGATATTATAAAGATGTTATCTTACCTTTTTCTGACGAGAAAACTTTTATTGAAGATAGGTTTCATGGCAGAGTTCAGGATGACTGTTTACCTTACGGAACTTTTAGTCAAGAAGGATGGGAACACCACAAACTTTGGATATACCATCCAGAAGGTCATATAAAACGATCTTATCATTTAGATGGTCGTGAAGGTACTAGAAAATTTACAACAGACGATGATATTTGGGGATATAAACAATGAAATTAGGAATTATTGCACGATCTGATAATACTGGTCTTGGTAATCAAACAATGGAACTTGTTAAAATGCTTAGTCCTGATAAAATACTTTTAATTAACTCTCAATTTTTTAATAACAATAAACAACATCCTGAATGGTATAAGGGATATAACGTTATTGAAACTGTTAAGGGTATGCCCAAGACAAATGAAATAATTCAATTTCTTGAAGGACTGGATGTAGTAATAAGTTGTGAAACTTTTTATCATTTAGAGTTAGTTGATCGTGCTAAAAAACAGGGAATTAAAACTATTCTTCAATATAACTATGAATTATTTGGTAACTTAGTAAACCCAGACTGGACATTGCCAGATGTATTACTTTCACCAAGCATATGGAACTTAGATATAGTTATGGAGAAATTTGGCAATAAAACAAAGATAATGCATTTGCCTCCACCAACAGATCACAGTTTATTTAATGATGCAAAAGAAATAAATCTTTCAAAAGACCATAGAAGAATACTTCACATTGCTGGGAAAAAGGCTGCAAAAGATAGAAACGGTACTGACAGTATCTTCGAAATGATTAAGTATTCTAAAGAAGATTACGAATTAGTCATTAAATCTCAAACCCCAATGAACCATACTTGCAAAGATTCAAGAGTAAAGGTTGAAATAGGAAACCCTGATAACAGACAAGACATGTATAGTGGGTTTGATGCTATGGTGCTTCCTAGACGTTATGCTGGTCTTTGTTTACCTATGAATGAGGCTCTTATGAGTGCCCTGCCAGTTTTTATGACTGACATATCACCAAACAATGCAATCCTTCCATCAAAATGGTTAGCAGATTCAAAGAAAATAGATACATTCAGAACTAAATCTATGGTTGATGTTTATAATGTTAATCCAGAAAGACTTGCCAAGATTATTGATAAGTATATTGGCAATGACAGTAAAAAAGAAATAAAAGAAACTGCGGTTCAAATAGGTTTAGATAACTTTTCTGTTGATAAATTAAAACAAAAATATCTTGATATTATAAATGAGTAAACAGAAAAGCCAGCCTATCTCTAGACTGGCTTCCTGATAGAAGATTGATTACTTCTTTGCGGCAGCCTTCTTTGCTGGTGCCTTTGCAGCCTTAAGAGCCTTCTCAACTTCCTTAACATCTGGTAGTACACCAAAAGCCTTGTCGTTTGGATTAATTGCTCTAATTGCTACTGGCGCAATGGCTGCAACAAGTGCTGTCCATAGATCCTTTGGATCTGTTACGCCTGCCATGTACAGTGCAAGACCTGATGCAAGTACTGAGCGACCATATGATGCCAGCATTGCTTTAGTCTTATCGTTGATTATCTTATTCATTATTCCTCCTAGGATATAATTCGTGTTAGTGTTGTGAAGCCAATCCATAAACCAATAATTCCTGCGACTCCCGCAAAAACTGGTGGTGCTGGTACTGGCAATTTGAATGCTGCGAACACGACACCGCATCCAAAACCTGTTAATACTGACAAAGTAACTTCTTTCATTCTTTATTCCCCACTTCATTGTTTGGACCATTTGGATGATCTACTGGCGTTGGCGCAGTACATAGAGCACCACAATCATGGCATTGAATATCTAAATGATACATTCCAACTGTATATGTTTTTGGATCAAAAGAAACTAATGCACGAAACAACTCTCCACCACACTGTGGACAAATGCATGTAGGTATTCCCCTGACATCAAGCATCTTTTGCTACAGGCTCCGATGGCATAAGTTTAATTAGTTCTTGATATGCTGCAAGAATCTTTTTCATTGAATAATAATGTGGGTATGCAGAACCAACTATACCAAATTCAGAAAAGTATTTCATTTCTGGTTCTATTTCTTTGATAAACTTATCAAGACCAGTCTGAACTTCTTCTATATAATCAAAAGCCCAATCACGAGAATCTGATAGAAACTTTATAAAATTTTCTTTGTGTATATCGCTATCATTTTTAAACTCAACATTGTTCTTTGCAATAAAGTCTTGAAGAGATTCATGTGATATAAAAAGTTTTGCAAACGCCTGATTTATTTTAGTAATTCTATAAAGAGTAACTGAATAGGCAATGGCAAAAGAAGCCGTAAGCGTTCCTAAAACTATAATAATAATGTTACTCATTTGTTGCCTTTCTATATGTTATTGTACTCTCTTGTACTGGTTTTGTCAAACTGAGCGGGTAGCATGAGTTACCCAGTAGTATAAACATTTATCACAACAAGGCTTATTATTCTCATTCTTAGTATCCTGATAGAACTCAGCATAATATTCTGGATCCTTACGATATAGGTTTGCTCTGTGGGTAATGTTAATACGCTTTAGGTGTGGACCATTTGAGTTAGCCCAGAAAGGCTTCTCAGTACCCCATATATCGCCACACAAGGCTTCTAGAGCGTCTATATTGGCTTCGTTCTTATCTGTCCTTATGCCACGGCTCTTAGCCTCTGTAATCATGGTTTTAGCATATGTTCTTAGTGAGTACTCTGCATTTTTCCACATAAGAACTGCTGGATGATTACGCCAAGCCCCTGAAGGTGATTGACCAGACAATACCTTTAGAATTTGATAAGACTCAAGTATCTGTTTATTTAAACGTTTATTATCAAGAGATTCTGCACACTCGTCATAGTTTTGATATGGTAAAAATGTTTGCATTATTTTATTGCCTCTCTAGTGACCAAGACCACTGCCCCATTCATTTCTAATGCTTTTTTAACTTGAACAACATATTGTAACGCTTGGATCTTTTCATCATGAACCATAGTTACAAAATGCTTTTCATCTAATTTTATCGTAAGAAAGGCATCGTTGTCAATAATTTGCACTTTAAATCCTTTTGGGGGAATAATAGAATGAAAGGCTCTACGCATAGAATCTGTATACATTATTTATCCATTGTTAAAGATTGCCAAGTTTCTGCCCAATCTTTTTTAGTCCTATGATTGTTGAATTCTCTAGATATTTCTCCACCTTCAAGATATATACCACCCCAAACTCCCCATTCTTTTCCAGAAACACCATTAGCAAAACATGTTTTTCTAACTGGACATGTATTACATATAGAGTCTACCGCTAATCTAAGCGTTGGCTCTTCTTCATATTTATCAAAAAATATATCAGTATCAAGACCTAAACACTCAGCATCGTCTTTCCAGATGTGCTGTTTCATGTTTTACATCCTGTATTTGTTTGGAATATCCCAGCCATTTCGATCAAGTTTAAATACTCGTTGTGTGTACCACTGATCATTGACTCTTACACCGTTTACAGCAGTCCTGCCCATATCGGTTTTCTTACGCTCTGCAACATCCCAACCAATCCATGCTAATGATTTGTTTGATGCAACAATCTTTTCCATCTTTTCTAATTTATTGATTATCATTTTGTTCTCTCTGTTAGTAACGGAAAATTCCAACTTCAATATTCTTTAATTCAGCAGAAGCAACTAACCTTGAATTTGGTTGCTTAGGTTTACTAAGAAACGCAAAATAGTTTACTTGTTCTAGATTTTCTTCAAGCCAGGCTGAAGCAACTTTATAAAATTTGATCTTACGACCTCTTGCCTTCATCCCACGTTCTGAAAGATTTGAAAACTCTGAAACAAAAGAATTAATACGAGCAGGTCCAGCAGAATAGATTACGAACTCTTTATCTTCTTCTGGCATTGTGGAAAGTGCAACCCCCATGGCACGAATGAAGATGTTGTAATCATCGAAGTCATTCGTTCCCTGCACTGCTACTATCATTTTTTTTTCCATTCTTTAGGCTATCCAATATGAACAGCATCTTGTCTAAGTCTCTTCTTGACATACTATTGGTATCAACTGGTTCTGCTGTTTCAGGAATTACTTCTCCATCAACTGCTTCTGCAACATAAAATATGTTTTCTGATACCCAGTATGCTAGGTTTCCCATAACAATAACCTTAATCATATCCTTTTCTTTGCGCTTTGTCAACTGAGAAGGATGTTTTTCATTATTGTTTATTTCCAATGAGAAAAAATATTTCAATAGATTATGTATGTCGCTTTGACTATACAGAGTCTTTGAAAAACCTTTTCTAGCATTTTTCCTTATTACTCTAATTATAAACCAACTGGCTATGGATGTCAAGCCCACAATAAGGATATATTCCATATCTTCCCCTATTAATCAGGCTTTGATTTTTTGTCTATAACAGTCTTCACTGCTGGTCTAGGTTCTTCAAGATTTTGAAAAGAAATAGCCTTATTTAACTTTAATTGAGTATGTAATAGGCTAAACTCTAAATCCGAAGACCTCTGCTTATAAAAAGTAACTAACTGTTTTAATTCTTCAACGCTAAGATCGTCCATGTTTCTACCCCTTTCTGAAACTAAATGCGCTTCCTACCCATGCTTTTTCTGCTTTACTTTTTTCTCTATTTACTATTGCACGACTCCATGCAAATCCTGCATCTCCACCCCAAGCATCCCACATAATTCTTCCATTAGAAGGAAACTCTGGACCATCATAAAAACCTTTTCCTTTTTTGTCTACCTCATGACGAGAAAAAAAAGAAAACATTCGTTTAACAGTACTTAAAGACATTGGTGATCCATTTACGATATCAGTTGCACGACCCCAACCTACAGGAGTTCCTGCACCAGTTGCCTTGCCTTCTTCTTTCCACTTCAATGCACGTCTAGCAGCAGCCTTCATGCCAGCATTAGCGGTATATGTATCAGCCATGATTAACCTTCTTTTGTGATTTATTTAAATATGGACCAAGATCTGCTTTAACTGTTCCGTCTTTTCTAAGACGAACAATTCTTCCATTCTTAATCTGTGTTGGATTAAATGCAGTTGATTTTCTTTTTGCCATTACTTTTTAAACGGATTTAAATCAAATACTGATCCGCCCCATCCAGTCATATCTTTACGAGCAGTACCTCTCCAACTTTCGGGCAACATTTCCATCATTCCAAGCGCTCTTGCACGAGATATGATGTGAGCCTTAGCCTTTTCATAATCTTTTGCACGACCAACTGACTGAATGGCATTACGAAGATCTGTTCCATTTGCAATAGGATAAGATCCATCTGGCATTGCAGTTCCTGCTTCTGCCATTCTTTCACGAGTAGCCATTGAGCGTTCACGCTTATCTGCCTTGTATGTTCCACCACGACGCTTGTACTCTTGTACAACCCAAGCATTTGCTACTGCAGAAGGATAAACATCAAACTTATCTTTTGCTTCACGAATAATTCTTGCATAAAGTTGTGCATTAGCAGGCTCACTTCCACCTGCACGTTCATCAATCATTTCACCATAATTAGGCTTTTCTGCTTTTCCAACTTGAACATTATACATATTTTCCATATCAGACTGTTCAGGCATTGATGGAACATCAGTTCCATTTGATCCCATTTCCATGACTAAATCAACAGAAACAGATAGTGACTCAATCTTTACTACCTCTGACATTCTATGATAGACAACATACTCTTCTTCTTCCCATGAACCGTCATCTTCTTCATATAATCTAATAATTAATGGTTTATCATCTTCCATATACTCAAGAGCATATTCTGAACCTTCCATGCCAAGCCATCCAGGGTTTGTCATTACATACTCAACACGACCAACCTTAATTTCTTCATCATGGCAAATGAACATAACAAAGTCACCTTCTGTTACCATTGATTTTTCTACTGATGATATAAACTTTCTTGCTGTACTTGCCCAGATAGCACGAGCCTGTGCCGCTGCACGAGCCTTTGTTGGGTGGCATCCATGAACTGTTCCATCTGCACTTACCGTTGGATATCCTGCACATCCATAACTACCTTTAGCACCTGCACGGTACCCACCTGCTGGCTTTCCGCCTCCGCCTACTGGCATAGTAAACCTCCTAAGTTTCTATCTAAATTATATCAGACTTTACGCTGGAGCAGCCTAATGATTTCAAACAAAGACCATCTTTCTTGCTTTGATAAACCCTCAATCTCTTCTGTGTTCAAAGCCTTTGGGGTAATTGTGATTATTGGATCCTTTTGAAATAGATCTAGGTTTAAAAAACCTTTTTCCCATAGGTTCATAACCTCAGAATTAACTGTACGAATATGCTCATTATAAAGATCAGGCATTAATTTTTGTATTTTTGGGGTAAATGAATAAAGCATCTCGCCAGTATCCTCATCAATGGCAGCAGCCTCAAGACCACCTTTAAGGATGAGGTCGTCTATAATTTTATCTTCTTCGCTATCCATTAATAAATTCCTCAATTTGCTCTCTTGTTTTGGCACCATTCATACGTCTAAGTTCATTGCCATCTTCTATTAAAATAAAAGTTGGTATTGCTTTAATTTCAAACTTTCTACAAAGTTCTCCATTATCATCAGCATCAATAAATTGAATTTTAATAACATTGTCTCTATTTAACTCTTCTGCAATTGGCTTTGTACGCTTACATGGATTGCACCATTCAGCAGTAAAGTATAGTATATGACGCATTACTTGCCAGACTTTGCTCTAGCCTTTTTCAATGCCTCAAAATCTTTAATCTTAGTATCACCAAGATATCCCCATGCGTATCCATCATTAATCATCTTGTTATTAATAGATTCAGAGTCTCCATTAACATATACCCAGCCAAGAATGCGACCATACTTTTCAGATGAATCCATTTTTTCTGTACGAATTACTACAGACTTAGCATCCTTTAAATGCTTCTTTAGGTATTCTTTTGCTTCAATTCCAAGAGCCTTTTCAGCCTTGTCTGTTGTGCGTGACTCTGGAGTATCAATACCAGCAAGACGAACACGGGATGCAAATAAAATATCAAACCCTAAATCAATAATAACATCAATGGTATCTCCATCGACAACATTCTTTACTTCTTTTACAAAATACTCATACATTAGTAGTCTTTACCTTTCGCTTTGTTTTCAACCAACTTTTCACGCTCATCAACAATTGTAAGCATAAAAGACATCATCTTTGCATAACCCTCTTTATTGTCCATAATCCTGTTATAGTGATGACCACAAAACATTAGGTCTCCAGTTAAACCAGTAACCTTGACAAGGGCTTCTGCTGCACATGAATCACAGCGATCTGTCGCTTTTAATATCCATTCTTTTGCAACAATCTCTTCTGTAATCATTGTTCTCATAGTATACCGCTACTTTCTGTTGTCTGTTGAATAGAATCCACTACCATTAAAAATTGTTGCTGTTGCAGTCCAAACTCTTTGCATAGATTGACTACAGCATACGGGTTCCCTATCTTCACCAAATCCTCTTTCAAATTCAATTTGAGACGAGCACACAGTACACTTGTAGTCATATCTTGGCATATTACTTACCTCTTAGTGCCTTTAGTGTTGCTTGATCGACTACACCTGTTACTGGCAAAGAAGACTTCTTTTGAAAAGCCTTAACTGCTTTTTCAGTGCCTGGACCAAAATCACCATCAGCATTGACTCCAAGAAGTTCTTGAACCTTTTTTACTGTTTCTCCTTTTGAGCCAACCTTAAATGGTTTAAACTCTTTCTTTTCTGCAGGAGCAGAAGGCTTTACATCAACTGAACCTGATGGAATTATTGATTCACCCTTTGAAAGTAATGCAAGGTTTTCTTCTCCAGCGTATACTGGACGACCCCAACCAACAACTGCGTTAAGGATACCTTTCTTATTCTTTACATAAGCACGAGTCTTTTCTACACACATTCCGCCATTGCGTTGGTCACCCTTTGCAGTTCCAGATGTGTTTCCTTCAATAACTTGAATTGTTCCATCACCATTGTTCTTAATGCAAAGACCCACATGTGAAATACGATTTACACCATCATCTGGGAAATCAAAATAAATCCAGTCTCCTGGTGTTGGATCATCATTACGAGCATCTGCCCAACGATTATTCTTCTTAAACCAATCTGCTGCTGCAACAGTTGATGCAGTCTTTGGATACTTCTTTGGATCTAGACCAGATGTAAATGCACACCAAGAGACAAATGACTGGCACCATGGAGCAAAGTTTGCACCAGACCATTTACCATACTTTGTCTCATTATCTTTTGGACCTTCAATAGTTCCAATTTCTGCTTTAGCAACCTCAATAATTGCTGCCAAACTACCTTTTGCTGCCATGTTTCCTCCTAATTAAAGTGGACAGTTTATTACAGGACATGTCCAGGTCCTCTAGTCTATTATATCCTATTGGTTACTTTTTTGCAACTTTGATGTCAATTGTTTTAGGCTTCTTGTCTTCTGGAACAATACGATCTACATTAATGTGTAGCATACCATCCTTCATTTCAGCCCCAGTTACTTCCATGTATTCTCCAAGAGCAAATGATCGTACAAATTTACGAGCAGCAATTCCCTTGTGAACTACTTCGGCATCTGTTACTTCAACAATCTCACCCTTGATAATTAATGTTCCATTATCTACAGATACATTAATATCTTCCTTTGAGAATCCAGCAATGGCTAGTGAGACTCTGTATGTATCTTCATCTAGTTTTAGGATGTCATAAGGTGGATATGTTTGTGAGTTTGTTTTATATGCGCTGTTTAGGCGATTCAACTCTCTGTTGAAGCCAATAAAAAAAGGATCATTGAATAGATCCATAGCGAGTTTTGTTACCATTTTTATTCCCCTTTCAAGCGAATAAGTTAGTGTACCCCCGTAGGCAGTACATATATATTATACCACTTTGTGTCCCCAGAGAGAATTGAACTCTCGTTACCAGATTGAAAATCTGAGGTCCTAACCACTAGACGATGAGGACTTGGAGCGACTAGCGAGAATCGAACTCGCACATTAACCTTGGCAAGGTTACGCACTACCACTATGCAATAGTCGCTTGGCTGGTCTGGTAGGACTCGAACCTACGACCCAGGCATTAACAGTGCCTTGTTCTGCCAACTGAACTACAGACCAAAACCTTTTACTTTAAAACATCAATAACTGTATTGTTTTTGTTTGTGTCTGATGTTGTAGCAATAGACTTTAGATAATCATAAGTCATTTGATAGTTTCCAGCATAAGATTTTGCCCAATATGCTGCAAAGGCTGCGGTTGCAGCAGAAGTTCCTGATACATTTTCTGTAGCAAATTCATGTCTACCAAGAGCATAAAAATCAGTTTCTGCAGAATCATTATTATATGCTTCTGTATTTCCTCTAGGACCAATAGATGCAACTGCCACTGCTTCTGTTAAGCATGCTGGATAGTTAATGCGAGTTTTATCTCTTTCATTACCAGTTGCAAAAACTGATGCAACACCTAAAGCCTTTAAAGACTCAATAGAAGATTTTAGTCCAGAGTCGAATCTATTCATAGAGCAATAATTTGTTCCAGTCTTTGTTGGTTTTTGACCAAGAGAAACAGAAACTGCAACTACATTAAACTTTGTCTTGTTCTTAATTACCCAATCAAGAGCCTGCTTTACTGTGCTGTTTGCATTTGCAGCAGATGTAGCAACATTTCCATTTTTATCCATAGGAAAAATTCGAATAAATACAATGTCAATGTTTGGATTGGTTTTTGTAGCAACCAAAGACATTTGTGTTCCATGTGCAAATCCCCCAGAATAAATCTGATTTGCTGGAAGCGTTGCAGATCCTGGACCTTCCATAAAAGATTTCTTGTTTGGACAACGAAGTTCTTCCATTAAGCAAACTTCATGGATAATCTTACCTTGCAATGCTGGTAGAGATGTGTCTACTGCTGTGTCAATAATAACAATTGACTTTTTATCTTGAGCATATGTTGGTTGTAAAACCAACAAACTTACTACTGCAATTAACCCCACTGCTATTTTTTTCATTTTTCTCCTTAAATCATTAGACGGACTACATGACAACATGGGTCGCCACCGTCTTCCCATTCTTGAACTTCATCTTCACCCATGTACTGGTATCCACCATCATGGGTATTGCAATACGGCTCTGTTACCCATCCCCGTTCAATTCCATTTGTTAACCAAATGCCAAACTCTGCGTCTTCTACGCTATCTTCTTCATGCATATTATAAGTATACCCTTAAATGCTTACTACGTCAACTGGACCCATGCAAGATGGGCTAAACTTAATTGCTGCTGATACAGCAGAGACTACACGATTTCTTGCATTTTTTTGTTTATCAGTTGCATATAGAACGCCATAAGCGTATTCAGCACCTGAACCCATTGCAAGATATGGAAGTGTATATTTAGATAAAGACATATCAGCAGAACTGTGTTCATATATTTCACCACGAACTGCAATAATCAAACCAAGATCTCCATCTTTTGATGTATCTACCCAGAACTCATTATAAAATTCTTTTAATTCTTTAACAAATCTTGTTTGCATAAACTTATCTGTATCTTTAATATTTGGTGCAGTTGGCTTAAAGTTATAACGAATTCTTTCTCCGTCCATAGCGCCTGCATATCCAATTAAATATGGACCAATTTTCCAAACTTTTGGTGCATCTAGAGCAAGAATAGTTCCATCATCTGACGCACCACGGTCACCAGCCATGTAAATTTTATCGTCATGTTTTACTACAGCAATGCAAGTCATGCAGAAACCCCTCTAGATGCGTATATTTAAGTATACCATCTACCCTCAAATAGTGTCAAGCAAGGTGTTATTTATTCAATAAAGTCATCAAGGTCATCAATATCATCTGCTACCTGGCTAACTGTAGGCTCAGATGTTTGAATAGCCTGTGACTCATATGGTTGAGAAGGTTGTGAACTATCTGAACCCCCACCATTTTTACCAATCAAGATACCAGCAAGCGTGCCAGTAATAAATGTTGCTACAGAAGACAATACGTTGAAAAACATCTTGTCATTTTCTGACTGCTCACCTATTGGTTGTGTTACAAAAACAAGGGCATAAAGAATTCCCATAGTTGTAACCAAAAGAATTGTTCCCAATGTCAAACCAAGAAAAAATTTTAATCTTGCATCTAATTCATCTGATGTATATCTTTTTTTACTCATTTACGCTACCCTCCGTAGGATCAAAACCAAGTATGTCTTTAGTGCATAATCCATCTGCTAAACAAACTGGTGGATTACACTCTTTATTATACCAGTTAGCAGGGTCATGGCACTCATAACGATATCTATTTTCTAACATTCCGCAAGAAGTTAAAGACATAGATAAGGCTATGATTGATACCAATGCTAATATTTTCTTCATAATCTGTATTATACTACTCTTCTTTATTTCTAGCAGGACTAGTTAATATCCAAAGTGCGGTAGTTGCTATAATTCCATAGCCAACTATGGTTTTTGCACTACCATCTAACACAACCCAGGCAATAAACATTCCAAGAAGAGTCCATGCCTGATCAATTAGATCTTTGATTATATTTTTTAGTATTCTTACCATTTTCTTCCTCCTCTTGAACCTGGTGAATTGGCACCTGAAGCACCACCCCCACCAGAACTTCCTCCACCACCTGTACCTCCTCCAGTTGCCCCACCTGTTGCAACTGCTGCGGCATTAATTGCTGCACCTGCTGCTACAACTGTAGCCACAACCATTTCTGTTGCTTCTTCTCTTTCTGCTTCTGTCATATCAGCGCCGATGCTTCCAAGTGCTGCTAACGCTGCTCCAGGATCTGTTAGAGCGGCTGTAAGCAACGCTCCTGGATCTTGAACTAATTCAATATTTGCTGCTACTGCAGCGGTAATTACAAGAGCATTTCCATTTTCATCTGTACGTAGTTCAACTGGTGTTGATGGTGGTAGGTCTGCATATGAAACGCCAGATGCTTTTACTTCTGCTGCTGAGATTGATTCGCCAGGCTTAAGATCTTCTAGCAATGCCTCAACAAGAACTTCTTTTTGTTCTTCAGTTAATTCTTTTCCGTCTTTTGCTTCTTCAAGTATTTCTTTTAATTCTTCTTCTTTTTCTTGTGCTTCTTCTTCTTCAGCCTTTGCTTCTTCTAATTCTTTTTCTTTTGCTTCAGCCTCTGCC
>Ga0247723_1000431_pt1 | contig 29065 bp, 43 predicted proteins | sample MSEWelMarce5H_FC_FD_189079 | JGI IMG/M metagenome (GOLD analysis project Ga0247723, IMG submission 189079) | Subsurface sediment microbial communities from gas well in West Virginia, United States - MSEEL Well Study Marcellus 5H_FC | ecosystem: Environmental > Terrestrial > Deep subsurface >... | reverse complement strand
CACTTTGTAATTGAGAAAGTATGCGACAAGATAAGATACTAGAAATACTATACCCATACATCCCTGCTAAGGTGTTAGGTGAGTATCTAGGGTTGACTGCATCCCAAGTGTACAATAGAACGTACAACAGAGGGATAAAGAAAGACCCTAAGATTAAGAAAGCAATTAACCGGGCCCTGATATTAAACGCAGGTAAGCATACAAGGTTTGATAAAGGTCATGTGCCATTCAATAAAGGTATCAAATGTCCTAACCTATTGCTAACCAACGCAGCTGCTACCATGTTTAAGAAAGGCAACAAGCCATTCAACACCAGGGAAGCCAATGCAACTAGCATCCGAAAGGACTCAACAGGTAGATTGTATCACTACACAAAATTAGCAGATAGCAAATGGGCATTAACACACAGGTTGACATGGGAACAAGCTAATGGCCCCATCCCTCCTAAGCACATAGTGAGGTTCATTGATGGTAACACCATGAACTTAGAACTGAGCAACCTGGAGTGCATCCCAATGATACAAAACATGACTAGAAATACTATACAACGGTTCCCAATGGAGCTGCAGCAGGTCATGAAATTAAAAAGTAAACTTAATAAAACAATAAACAATGGCAAGAAACGGAATGAACGATCTTAGAGATCACCTCTTTGCAGCTCTAGAGAGATTAAATGATGATGAGCTAACACCTGAACAACTATCTACGGAAGTAGAAAAGGCTCAGGCAATTTCTAACCTGTCTAACTCAGTGATAAACAGTGCTAAGGCTGAGGTTGACTTCATGAAAGCTACCGGAATGATAGCTACTACAAGCAACCTGTTCAAAGGAGTTAATGACCCTAAAAGATTAGACTAATGAAATACGTGAAATACTACAGAATGTGGCTTGAGGATACAGTAGAGCCAGAGGGTGGCACATGGTGCTACATGGGGATGGATGAGAAAGGATATTTAAGACAGCTTAACTTTGCTTATCAAGAGAATGAGGAACCTGAGACCTTAGAGCAGTACCTGCAATGGGGCTATAAAATTCAAGAGATATGAGTGAGGAATTATTTGAACTAAGTAAGGTCCTGAATGAGGATATAGTGGATATCATTAGGGCATATCAGCTAGATACTCCGAGCAGAAAGCAGGACATAGTTAGCAAGAGGTACTACCTTTACAACTATATGTATGAGAACCGGCACATGACCACTACAATGATTGGTCAGTACTTCAACCGCGATCATAGTACAGTGGTGCATGGCATTCAGGAGCACAAGTATTGGTACCAAAGAAAGGACCAAAACTACCTCAAGATGATATACCCCATTCCAGAACTCATTAGACCAAAAAGAGCTGATATCAATATCTTTGATGTCGATGTTATGCCGATAGATGACGAAGAAACTAGGGTAACAATCACAGGTAACTTCCCTACTAAATTGTTAAAAAGTTTTCAAGAGAGAATGACTAAGAACGAACTTAGCACTACATTTGAGCTATCATAATTTTTTAAGGGTTAATACTAGAGAGGGGGTCAAGGCTCCCTCTTTTTTATGACGATTGGACGATAGGACAGTTCTCTTATATAGGGTCTCTATAAAATACACCACTAAAAAAGTTTGTACTTTGGAAAATTTATCGTCTTATCGTCCATAAATCGCTGTAAGTCAATACAGCATTAGCTTATAGAGTGGACGATGATTTTTATTTATCGTCTTTAATTGGAATTTATCGTCATTAATTTATATTTGTAACATGTATAACCCAAAAATATCAGTTTTCAGGAGCTTGTTTAACTCCAAAGAAACACCTTTCACACTTGAGGCAATAGAAGTGTACAACAGAATTAAGCAAGGTAACCCCGAGCTGATTAGTAAGATTAAGAAACTACGTGCTGGAGATAGTGAAAGCAAGATGCAACTCATGGCAATCATGTTTAACGGCACATTCTCTGAACGCAAGGATGATGGACTCATCCAACACTCAGGATTGTGTGTGCTAGATTTTGATAAGTATCCTGATAAGGCAACTTTAACAGCTGAACGGAACAGGCTCAAGGAATGCCCCTACGTGTACATGATGTTCACTTCACCTAGTGGAAATGGACTTAAGGTAGTTATCCGTACACCTGAAAGTAACAAGTTTGAACACAAACGGAGGTTTGAAGCTTACAAGGAATATATCAATAGTGATTATTTTGATGTGGCCAATAGCAATGTGTCAAGGGTATGCTTTGAAAGCTATGACCCCGATGCATACCTCAATGAGTTCTGCGAGGTGTTTCAAGGAATTACCCAGGATAAAGGATACCACAAGGCAGAAAAGATAGCAGTACTTCCCATTGCTAATGAGGACCGTATCATTGACCTTATCATGAAGTTCAATCATGGGGTGTTTGAACAAGGCCGTAACAATTGGACCTTTAAGGTAGCCTGCTGTATGTGTGAGTATGGGGTTGATCAGTATGCTGCTAAGAATTACCTCCTGCAATATGCACAGGAGGACTTTACAGCAAGTGAAATCAATAATACTGTGGCCAATGCATATAAAAGTAGCAACTTCAACACCAGGTACTTTGAGGATGCGAACACCGTAAACAAGGTCAAGCTCAAATTAAAAGAGGGGCTCAAGGATGAGGACATCCAAAAACAGCTAGGTGTTAGTAGCTCAATCATTGAGTCAGTAAAAGAGGAGGTGCAGAACTCAGATGATGTGTTTTGGCAGGCAGATGGTAAGAAAATTACTATCGTGCCGCATGACTATGCTAAGTTTCTGCAAAAACATGGCTTTGCTAAGTACTATCCGGAACGAAGTAACAAACCTACCTATGTGTATATTGAGGAAAACAAGGTATCTGAAAGCTCAGTGGAGCTAATCAAGGACTTTGTACTCAAGTACTGCCTAGCCAAAGGTGAACTTGACGTGTACAATCACTGTGCTAAGTCAGCAAATTTGTTTACTGAAAGTCACCTGAACATGCTAGAGTCCATTGACATGCGTATCCTGCAGGATGATCGCTACTCATCTTACATACCATTCCTTAACGGAGTGGCCAAGGTATCCAAGGACAAGGTGGAGCTCATGAGCTACATTGATATTGATGGGTACATTTGGAGGGAGCAAATAATCAAAAGAAAATATACCCAAATCGCGATTCACGATAATAATTTTCAAGATTTTGTACATAAGGTATCAGCCCAGGATGAGCAACGCATCAAAGCAATGGAGTCAACACTTGGCTACCTCATCCACACATTCAAAGATAAGACAGACCAAAAGGCAATTATTTTCAATGACCAGGAGATTGATGATAACCCCAACGGAGGTAGTGGTAAGAGCTTGATGTTGACAGCCATCGGCAATATCCGTAAGATTATTAAGATAGATGGTAAGGCATACAACCCAAGTAAGAATGACTTTGTGTACCAACGTGTAAATATGGATACTCAGGTCCTTGCATTTGATGATGTGAAAAAACACTTTGACTTTGAGCAGCTGTTCTCACTAATCACTGAGGGTATACCGGTCAACCGAAAGAACAAGGATGAGATATACATACCTTTTGAACGTTCACCCAAGATAGTTATCACTACCAACTATGTTATCAGTGGTGCCGGTACCTCACATGATCGTAGGAGACATGAGATAGAGTTCTTTCAGTACTTCAACTCACAGCGTAACCCACAGGATGAGTACGGTAAACTATTGTTTGATGAGTGGAGTACAGATGAATGGAGTGCATTCGATAACTACATGCTATCTAACCTACAGATGTACCTCCAGAATGGATTGGTAAGAAGTGTATCCATCAATGCTAATGCTAAGCGTTTTATCCAAAACACATGCAAGGAATTTTACGACTATGTCATGGATGGGAATATCTCATTGGATGTACGACACTACAATAAGAGCAGCATTGAGTCATTCCAAGCAGATACCAATGGGTTCAAAGATATTGACAGCAGGAAGTACCTTAAATGGGTGCAAGCCTATGCAACCTATAAAGGCTATAAATTCACTAAAAACAAAGACCAACATGGCAGATATTTTGAAATTACTCTTGTTAGTTAGTATACTAACAGGGTGCAAGAGCTCACAGCAATGTGATGCATACGGATACATAAAGTTAAATCAATACGACTACATTCAGGTAGTAGGTTACACTGATACTGTACCTACCTTTGGCGAGACATGGATGCAATTACCCAAGGGTGAATACCAGGTCAAAGCATGGAAAGATAAACAGGAGTATATACTGAATGTAAAACTATGAAAAAAGAATATAAGGCACTGCTTCATGAGCTGAAGCTTCAACGCTATGCCATTACTCACCCTAATTACCCACAAGACTATATACCTAAGACTATGTACAAAGACTCAACAGCAAACGGATTGACCAAGGCAATCTGCGATTTTATTAACTACCAAGGATACCAAGCTGAACGCATTAATACAATGGGAACAGCAAGAGAAAAAAAGACAACAGCCGGTAAGGTGATCGGGGTAACCTGGACAAAGGGTACCTCTACAGCAGGGAGTGCCGATATATCTGCTACCATCAAAGGCCGTTCAGTTAAAATTGAGGTCAAGATAGGTAAGGATAGGCAGTCAGAGGCTCAGAAGAGATACCAGGAGAACATTGAAAAGGCAGGAGGTATCTACTACATCGCTAGAAACTTTGATGATTTTGTAGATTTTTTTAATGATTTTGTAAATAAGTGCAATTAATTTGTATATTTGTAGAAATTTAATACCTTAAAATTATGACAACAAGGAAAACAGCTCAAGCTGAAGAGCCAAAAACAGCACTAAACATTTTTCAAAAACTGCACCTAGCTAAGCAGTCAATGGGTAAGGTCATTAAGAATGCCACTAACCCACATTTCAAGCGTTCATACGCTGATATTAACAGCATCATTGATACGGTAGAGCCTATCTTATTAGACTGTGGACTGTTACTGATACAGCCTATTAAGGATGATAAGGTATATACCACCATCATTGACATTGAGAATGGGGATAGATTTGATTCATACATGACATTACCTCCCATTACAGATGCACAAAAGCTAGGGAGTGCAGTTACCTACTTCCGTAGATATACGCTAGTGAGTTTACTATCCCTGCAAGCAGTGGATGATGATGGAGAGACTGCAAGTAAGGCACCTAAGGCAAAGCCTACGCTAGATGGGGAGAGATGGGATAAGGCACTTCGTGCTGTGAAAGCAGGTAAGTTCACTCCTGAGCAGATTAAAGAGATGTACAACCTAACTAAAGAGCAGGAGGCACAGCTATGAAATTTAGAGCATCACAATTAGGAAAATTAATGACCTCCTCCCGTACTAAGGGGGAGGCATTAAGCCAAACAGCTAAGAGCTACATCATTCAAAAAGCCAAAGAAGATTTCTTTGAGTACAGGAGTGAGCTGAACAGCAAGTACATAACCAAAGGACTAGCACAGGAACAGGACAGTATTAACCTACTTAACCTGGTTAGGCTAGAGGACTACAAAAAGAATGAGGAGAGGGTAGAGAATGAGTGGTTATCCGGATGCTGTGATATCATTACTGATACATCCATCATAGATATTAAAACTTCATGGTCATTAGATACGTTCCCTGCTACTACATACGAGCTCAAGGACTTATCTGACTATGAGTGGCAAGGTAGAGCATATATGTGGTTATATGATATGCCTAAATTTGAGCTGTGCTATGTCATGGTAACTACTTCACCTGAGAACATGAGTGAGTATGAGAATGCAGCAGTACACTATGTAGATCATATTGCACCTGAAAAGCGTATCACATCCATTACCTTTGAAAGAGATAAAGAGATTGAGATACAGATGGCTGAGAGGCTTATCCTAGCCACTGAATTTTATAACGAAGTACTAACCCAATTAAAAAATAAGTAAAATGACACCAATTCAAGAGCTGTTTTATCAGCTAGAAAAAATGTATCCCGAAACATTTGATAAGGATACCAAAAAACAACAGGAATTTGTTAAGATGTGGATGGAGATAGAAAAGGACTTTATTGTTAAGACCTTTAGCACTGCATGGAATAAAACCCTAACCTTTAATTTATTTTATAATCAATCAATAGAAAAGTGAAAACAAGAGAAGAATTTTTTGAGGCAGCAGTGATAGCTGCCATGCAGGGCCTACTGGCTTCATCAGGACACTACCGGGATGAGCTGATAAAAAACCCATGTGAGTATGTGGCCAATGCTGCAAGACAATATGCTGATGAGTTAACTGAACAGCTTTATGGTCCTGAGTTACCGGTTATTAAAGAACGATTATTTTAATCTATGAACATAACACACGAACAAGATCCCATTAAACAAGAGGATAGCATCCTATTGGCAGTGATGGCTAAGTACTATTTGAGAAGTGAAAGAGGGCAGCAGAAGTACGGTACTAATCTAGATAGGAAAGATATTGACCTGGAGGGATGGCTTAACCATCTGCAGGAGGAGCTGATGGATGCAACGCTATATATTGAGAAACTAAAGAAAGAAATATGACAGCAGTAGAGTGGTTGGTAGAACAACTTGAAGGAGTTTATGAAAGTGATTACTTAAATAAACTTGTAGAAAAAGCCAAAGAGATGGAGAAGGGGCAACATCAAGAAACTTGGGATGTAGCACATCAAGCAGGTAGATTTCAATTTAAATTTATTGCCGAGGAAAATTGGTTTAAATTTGAAGAATACTGGGAAGAAACCTTTAAATCAGAATAGAATGAAAACAGCAATGCAAGAATTAAAAGATAAAATTCAACACGCAATAGAAGAATTAAATAGCGAGTTAAGTGAATATCAAGCAGGGTATAAACAATGCTTAATAAACATTCAAAATGATATTGATTTTCAAATGTTACAAATGGAGGAAGAGCAGCTCATACTATTTGGTGCGCAATGTATGATTGAAGTAGAAAAAGAAAGTGGATTAGGTTCAATAAGAATTTATGAACTTTACTACAATAAAACCTTTAACAAATCAATAAAGGATAAGGGGTAAATTTTGCCACATTAATAAAATAGAAATGATATGAAAGCAAAACTAACATTTAACCTGCCGGAAGAGCAGGAGGATTTTAACCTAGCATGCCAGGCTTATGATCTAAAACAGGCACTCATTGACATTAACATGGAGCTCAGAAGATTACATAAGTACGGAGAGCTCCCAGTGAATCAATGGGAACTAATAGGGCAGGTTAGGGAGGAGTTCAACAGAATATTAACTGATTATAAAATAGAATTATGATTATATTAGCAGCAATTTTATTAGCCCCTGCAATAGTGTGGGGATGGATTAGCACAATTAATTACATCAAATACATAAACCATGAGTAAATTCAAAGGAGAGGTGGTATTCGTTACCCCAACAACGTCAGTATCTGACAAATTCAAGAAAAGAGAAGTAACCCTAAAGTCACAGGATGAGTATCCGCAGTATGTAACATTCCAGTTAACGCAGGACAAATGCGTTCTAGCTAATAACCTAAAAACAGGTGAAGTGGTAGAGGTGCAATACAACCTAAGAGGCCGTAGATGGGAGGCACAGGATGGTACCATTAAGTACTTTAACTCTATTGAAGCATGGACCATGAGTCTGAGCTCAAAGGTAGAGAACAGTGCTGTTGATAAATTAAGAAAAACTTTTGACACTACAGATGAGAGCAGTGACGATCTACCTTTCTGAGGACCAACAGCTATCCGATTGGATGCGTAAAGAGATACGGGGCAAGCTATCTAAGAGATATAAGCTAACTCATCTATCTGAGGATATGGGGGTAAACTATGCTAAGCTATACCGGTTCATGCAGGGTAGAAATGTTACCACTGAGATATATGACTCATTTTTTAGAGTATATTTGTCCAAATGGAACTCTTACTTATCATACCTATAGCTTGGTGGTGGTGCAATTTTGAACCACTGCAGGCAACTATTACTAGGATTTACATGTCCTTTATACCTGGCACATGGGCCATACAACTACTAGATGCATTGAGCTGTAGTAAGTGTGTGGCCTTTTGGCTTACATTGGCATGTCATCAGGATTTTATCCTAGCATGTCAAGCAGCACTGGGTGCCTATGCATTAGAATTATGTTTGAACAAACTGACATAGAGATAGTAGATAAGATTGATGCACAATCGGATGCTGTGAAGTACTCCAAGCATTCATGTGTTCAGCTCTACAAGATACGTCAAAAGTATGATGGCCCACAGCCTAGGGAGTGCTTTTGTGCATCAGTGAGGCGAAAGGTATGGTATAAAGATTTTATGGTATGGTATGAAAAAGCTCTTAGACAGGTACATCAATAACCATTACCATGAGGTAAGGGCTTACACGCTGTACTTTCTAACTAAGCTAGGGAGTAAGATTGAGGCAGATACGGTAATTAATAACAGTTACCTGCATGTGCTAACCATTAATGAGGATGCTGATACCGAGGACCAGGTGAAGAGTTACCTGCTGAACACCATCAAGTATCAGATACTATGGAACACATCTTTAAGTCATAGGGATGATAGGGTTACTTCAATGGAGTATGAGCCCAGTGATGAGGCAGATGATGAGCAGGACCTGCAGGCTAAGATACTTGAGGATAAGATATACAGTACTCACAAAGGGATGATTGAGATATATAGATCACAAATAAGTGATAACGTGCACAGGATAGTATTTGAGGCATACATTGACAAAGGATACACCACAGCTCGCAGCATGGCTAAGTACTTTGATATACCGGTTACCTCAGCTCACTACCTGATAACTGAAATTAAACAAAATTTACGCAATCTACAATATAGGTATGAGACTTTCTCAAATAATTAGCATCATTGCTACATTCACTGCATTAACCGGTGCGTTCTTTCTAGTCAGGGAGAACACCACAATGTCAATGAAAGCTTTTGGTATTTGGGTGGTCTTATATTACGCATGGCTATTTTTAGAACAATATGAGTATGACAAAGAAAGTAAAGAGTGAGCATATCGGTAAGTACATTACCGTATATCTAAATGGTAGAGAGGTATCTTTTACCATTAGTGAGGATACAGCTAATGAGGCTGATTTCTGGACTGAGAAAGGTATAGGCCATATCTTTGAAGAGGTAGAGCCTAAGAGTAAGAAATTCAAAGGGGTAGAACCAGATGCCGACACCGAAGCCTAGAGAGACTGAGGAGGAGTTTATCTCAAGATGCATGGGTGATGAGGAGACTCTATCCAAGTATCCTGAGAATGACCAACGGTATGCTGTATGCAAGTCTATCTTTGATGGACCTGTAGGTGCTTATCGTAAAGCCTTTGCAGATAGCTACAATGACTATCCAAAACAAGCTACTGAGAATGCTAAAATAGCAATCAGATGGGCTGAAGAGAATGGATGGGGTGATTGTGGTACTGCAGTGGGTAAGGCTCGTGCTAGTCAGTTAGCTAATGGTGAGAATATCACACGTGATACTATTGCTCGCATGGCAGGCTTTGAACGGCATAGGCAGAACTCACAAAAAGAACTAGGAGATGGATGTGGCAGATTAATGTGGTTAGCCTGGGGAGGTGATGAGGGGATTGAATGGGCACAACGTAAACTTAAAGAAATAGACAAATGAGACCAAAACACATAGAAACACCTGAAGCAATGTGGGATCTATTTGAAGCCTACAAACGTTGGTGTAAAGAAAACCCTAGATATTCCTATTCACTATCTACTAAGACAGGTGAGGCTACTGCAGTGCCATTAGAAAGACCACTTACTCAAGTGGGTTTCAGGACTTTTGCAGCAGAGAAAGGGCAAACAGTAAATGATTATTTTTGTAACAAGGGAGATAGATATTCTGAATATGCCACAATCTGCTCGCGTATAGAGGAGGCAATTCGCATGGACCAAATTGAGGGAGGTATGACCGGGCAGTACAATGCATCCATTACTCAGAGATTGAACAACCTAACCGAACGTGTAGACACTACCACCAAGGGAGAAAAGATAGACAGCATCAAGGTAACCATTGTCAAGCCGGATGCAGATTGAGTTCATGTGTGCAGTGGTAGAGGATTACATCTATAGGATGAAAGGGGTACAGGTAAGGATAGATAGAAGAGCAGTAGCTGCAGATGGCAGGCAGATGGCTATGCTAATGAATGCATATCAGATAGCACATGGAGATAAAGAGCACAGTCATATTTGAGAAAAACTACGCAGCACTCAATGACCAGGGGATTAGGTTTGTGATTAATGAGGGAGGCTCCCGTTCATCAAAGACCTACAGCCTATGTCAGTTAGTTATCATCTACTGCCTACAGAACAATAACAAGGTAGTAAGTATCATCCGTAAGACATTCCCTGCTTTAAGGGCTACAGTACTCAGAGACTTCATTGAGATACTCAAGGAACTCAACATCTACTCAGTGGAGGACCACAACAAGAGTGAGCACATCTACACGTTCCCTAATGGGTCCATTGTGGAGTTCTTCTCAGTGGATGATGAGCAAAAGATAAGGGGTAGGAAAAGAGATATAGCTTGGTGTAACGAAGCCAATGAGCTTTACTTCGATGATTTCACTCAGCTGAACATGAGAACGGAGTCTAAGCTAATCTTTGACTACAATCCCAGTGAGTCAACCTCATGGCTGTATGAGTTACCAATGGAGGAAAGCATACTCATCAAGTCAACGTACAAAGATAACCCATTCCTACCTCAGAGCATTAGAGCTCAGATTGAGGACTTAAAGAGAACGGATGAGGCACTGTATCAAATCTATGCCCTAGGTGAGAAAGCAATCAGCAAGAGTAACATCTACAGCAATTGGTTATTCATACCTCATAGGCCTGCTAGGTTTGTGAACTATGTGTATGGCTTGGACTTTGGTTACAATCACCCTACAGCACTCATGCGTGTATATTGGTGTGACAATGACATCTACATTGAGCCTGTGATATATGAGAGCTACCTGACTACACCAATGCTGATAGACAAGATGCAAAGCTTCAACGTGGAGAAGACAGTTACCATTGTAGCTGATTATGCTAGACCTGAAATCATAGCCGAGTTAAACAATGCAGGGTATGACGTGCAGAACGCTAACAAGGTGGTCAAGAAAGGTATTGACAACATTAAGACCTTTGGTGTTTTCTGCCAGGATGATAAGGCACTCAAGAAAGAGTATGAAAATTACAAGTGGAAAAAAGTAGGGGACATGATCACTGACGAACCGGTCAAGATGTTTGATGATGCGATGGATGCAATCAGGTATGCCACTACTCACATCCGACAGGAGTACTATACGGATGATAGTTACTACGCATTTTAGAAACACTTTGCCTGCCTAGAATAATATAGGTATGGCAATGTTCACTATAGCTGTACCACAGGTGTTAACTCCTGCGTACAACCCGATTAAGTTTTTCTTTGCGAGTACCAACTCAGGCTTTGCAGGTTTCAAGTTTATCTTTGACATCTATGAGAGTGGTACCACTAATCAGATAGCAGAGTATAGGGTGCTACCTAATGCCAGTACATTTTATGGTGAGATTGACCTAAGCAAGCTGCTACAATCTAAGGTAAGCTTTGACTTATTCCCATACAACACCACAGTGTATGATGCACCTAACAGCCATTACAAATATGATGTTCATGTAGGTGAGGAGTACCTAACCGTAGTTCAGTATACAGCATCCCTAACTAACAACGGAGGCAACGTACAGATTAACGTAACCAACAGCTTTGTAGCAGGTGATCAGATAGTCATTGCTCAATCAGATGGTGGGGTAGCTAACCCTAACCTTGAGGGATTGTTCACTGTGCTCTCAGTTGGTGTAGGTTACTTGGTAGTTAATAGCCCTTGGTCATTAGTAACCAATTCAGCAATCAATGGTGATATCACCTATGCTGATGGTAGAAAGACTGTGACTAGGAACATACTAATCAAGGCAAACAACTATGTGTTCAATGGTGCACTGCCTTGGACTCAATGGCCTTACTACTTATTTAGTAACTACTACCTAACGAGTCCATCAGATAGCTTCCTGACCTCATGCCCTACTAGAGAATTCTACTGCACCTTATCTCAAGACCTTTGGATGAACGCTGTGTATGGTGGACCAGGGCCAGGTACTCATAAGATTATATTCACCAATGATGGTGGTGAGATATTTGAAAAGAATGTCTCTGCCACTGACCACGTAACAGGTAACGCAGTAGGTCCTAACAACTCAGGACCATTGACTGCTATCTCAGGTACACTGCCATTGATTAAGCCTACCACTGATTACTATGAGTATTACTATGAGCACAATGGTAACCAAGTTACACAGCCATACAAAGTAAACATAGATCGCAGAGTTAGGATGCAGGAGTACAGCATTATATTCCTTGACCGTTATGGTTCATGGGGTAGCTTTGCATTCACAGGTAGAGCATACGAAAGAGGCACAGTACAGCGTGAGCAATACAATCAGGATGTAGCAGGATACATTGACGCAGGCTCATGGAACTACAACCTAACAGATAGAGGATACATCAACAGCTATGTGAGTGTAGATAACACCATTGACCTCAACACCGATTGGATGACTGAGGAGATGGCTACCTACTTCACTGAACTCATCAGCTCACCTTACACATACTTTAAGGTAAGCAACTATGATGAGAGCTGTGATATACCGGCAAGCACTGAGTATATCAGCTGCAATATAGTTACCTCATCATTTGAGAAATACAAGCAACGGAACAAGAACTTAATCAAGCAAAGCATTACTATTAAGCTAGCTAATAACGACATGGTCAATGGTTAGGATACAACTAGCAACAGGATACCTTGATGTTAAAGAGGGAACTTCATTCCCTTTGACATTTCAGGTAGGAGACATCAGAGATATAAGTCAAAGGAAAGGTAACTTCTCTAAGACCATTGTATTGGTAGGTAGCAAGAACAACAATGACCTACTGAACCATTACTATGATGTTAACATCCAAGCAGGCACCTTTGACATCAATGCAGTAACTACCTGCTCAGTTATCCAGGATGGGATACCTGTCATGGAGGATGCAAGCCTACAGCTCACAGCTGTTAAAAAGGTGCAGCTCACAGATGGGTATGAGGAACATGTAGAGTATGAGGTATTGGTCAAGGAAAGCAAAGCCGATTTCTTTACAGCCATCAATAACAAAGAGCTAACTGATATAGACTTCAGTGACCTCAACCATACATACGATGCATTCAATGTGGTGAACAGATTTAGCAACACTGAGGTGGATGGCTTCAAATACTTTCTACCTGGTAGTGGTGATGTGTTCTACACTACTCAGGAATTCAAGCCTGCTATCTTTGCTAAGACTTACTTAGATCGCATCTTTGCTGACTCAGGGTTTACATACAATTGGCCTACCCTAAGCAATACTAAGTTTGACAAGCTCATCATTCCATACAACGGAGGCATTGATAACTTTGATTATTTAGACTATGTGGTGCGAGCAGAGAAGACTACACCTAGTACGGTGGTATCACCTCTATCAGTTACTCCTACCACAGGTACCTATACATTCACAGGACTCAATGAGATAGAGGACCCTCAGAATATCTTTGACCCGGTAACAGGTGTATACACTACACCATTCAACATCAGCTCAGCCAATGCTCAGTACTATGAGATAAAGATATTGATTAACTTTAGTCTTGACATCATTTGTCCTACAGCCAATATATCAGTAGGTACACCTACATTCTACCTGAACTTTTTTAATGCACCATACAACGTAAACTCAGCTTCACCTTTTTACAATGGACCGGGTGCACCTGGAGCAGGTACTACCAACATAACTACGGACACATTAATAGTAACCATACAAGCTAGCGACCCAAACATATTACCACAGCTAACTGCATTGACTAGCAATGTACAGGCTATCTTTAATACTGCAGGAGGTTACTATATTGTACCATATCAACTAAGCCTAACCATTAACTCGGCAGATATAACAATCACCCCGAGCAGTAACATTGTGGCCATTGGTGGTACCATTGATGTGAATGACTACGTGCCTAAAAAGATAAAGCAGAATGAATTTGTTAAGGCTATATTTAACATGTTCAACCTGTATGCTGAGGTAGACAAGTCACAGCCCAACCAACTTAACCTAATCCATAGGGATGATTACTACGATGCAGGTAAAGAGGTAGATTGGACATACAAGCTAGCCAAGGATAGAGAGCAGTCGCTGTCATTCTTACCTGAGCTAACAAGTAAGAAAGTAATACTCACATACAAGGCAGATAAGGATAGTGCCAATACGATCTACACCAATGCCACCAATCAAATCTACGGACAAGCAGAGGTTATCTTTGACAATGAGTATGTCAAGGATGTAACTACTAAGGATGTATTGTTCAGCCCTACACCAATCATTGATACAGTCTTTGGTGCATTCGTGCCAATGCTATCAGGAGCACAGCCTGATACTAACATCCGTATCTTGTATGACTCTACAGCTGAGGTAGGACTAACCACATGCCAAGCGTTTAACATCTATGACTACGGTACTACCGGTATGACAGGTGTTACATCCTATCCGTATGTAGGACATTTCGATGACCCACTTAATCCTACTTGGGATTTGAACTATGCAACGTGTGCATACTACTACTACATGCCAAGTACCTTAACGCAGAACAATCTGTACAATAGGTATTGGAGGCGAACCATGGGGCAGATTAATAGTGGTAAGATGTTGACTGCATTCTTTAATCTTAAAGAGTCTGACATCCAACCCTTAGAACTCAATGATAAGATTAGGATTGATAACTCATGGTGGAACATTAACAAGGTCATTGATTACAATGCCAATGGCAATCAGCTCACTCAGGTAGAGCTAATCAGTATAGATACTGAGGTGCAGTTCATGCCCTTTGCTACAGGCTTCCCATCCCCAGGTGTAGGCATTGGTAGTGTAGGTCCTATCACTCAAGTGGCTAATGATACTATCATAAAGAGTATTACAGCTAACACTAACATTGTACCCAACAGCACATCAGGTATAGTAACCGGTAAGGGTAACAATGTTAACCCAGGGCTCAAGGTAGTAGTGGTAGCAGATGATGCTACTATTGAAGAGGATGGTATCTACACTGATAACCTAACTGTATACGGAAAGGTGAACGGGATACCTGTTGACCCTCCCTACTACAAGTACACTGCATTGCTTGACCAAACAGGAACCAATGACCCTGTAGCCTATGTAAAAGAGTCTAGCTTTGGAGATATCCTATGGGTAAGAAACGGCATAGGTCAGTATGAGGGCTTCATCCAGAAGTGGGACCTAGGTGCTATCCTAGATACTGAGCTCACAGTCATGATTAACAATGTGAACTATGATGGTGTCATTAGCGCTCAGTACATACCATCTAACAACAGCATTTATATATTAACAACTCAGATAGGTGTAGGATATACTGACAACTACCTTAACTACACCACAATTGAAATAAGATATTACAAGCCATAACATGAATGAAGTAGAAATACCTTTAAAGCTCGGTGGCATTGGTGCCATTAAAGCAGAGTTAAAATCATTAAAGGGTGCCATTGCTGATGCAACTGACCCTGCAGATATTGCCAGGTTATCACAGCGAGCAGGGGAATTAAAGGACCAACTATCCGATGCTAATGAGGCAGTCAATACCTTTGCGACAGGTTCCAAGTTTGAGCAGGTATCCAACAGCTTAGGGGGTATTAAGGATAGCTTGCTTAGTCTTGACTTTGATGAGGCTGCACAAAAGGCTAATGTATTCAAGAGTACTCTAGGTAACCTTGACCCTAAGGCTATTGGTGGTGCATTCAAATCACTAACATCCGTTATCATGACTGTTGGTAGTGCATTCGTTTCATTAGGTGCTACCATTCTAGCTAACCCTATCTTTTTATTGATTGCTGTTATCATTGCTATTGTGGCAGCCATTGTGATATTCCTCCACAAGATAGGAGTGCTACAGAAAGTACTTGACTTTTTAATGATACCTATTAACGCATTGATTGATGGGCTCAAGGCTTTGAGTGATTGGCTAGGATTGAGTAGTTATGCAGCAGATGAGAATGCTGAACGTATGGCTAAGGCCAATGAGAAAGTAGCAGAGAGTTCAAAGAAACGTGCTGATGCACTATCCGAAAACTTTGACCAAGAGATTGCCATGGCTAAGATAGCCGGTAAGGATACTACTCAGCTTGAGCTAGACAAATCAAGAGCACTAGAGAAAGAGTCCATCAAGAGAAAGAATGCAGCTAAGAAAGCACTTGATGCAATGGCACACCAGGAGGGTGAAGAGGCTATTAAGAAACGACAAGAGTTAAGAAAGCAAATTGATGCTGAGAATAAAATAATCAAGACAGGAGTCAATGAACGTAAACGTATCAAGGCTCAAGAGCTAGCAGACCAAAGAGAAGCTGAAAAGAAAGCAGCAGATGATGCCGCAGCCGAAGCAGAAAAGGCAGCAGATAAGGCAGCAGCAGCAGCAGAGAGAGCTAGAGAGAAAGCAAAGCAAGCAGCTAAGAATAGATTGGATAACGCTAGGACACTTAGAGACTTTGAACTATCTCAGATACAAGATGCCAATGCAAGAGAGGTAGCTATAGTAAATGAGAAGTATGCTAGGTTGATGAATGACCTTAAAACTGATGCCAATAAAACAGCAGCAGAGAAAGCTAAGTTTAATGAGATGTATCTAGCTCAACAGCAGCAGGAACTCAATAAGCTTGCAGAGGACAAGGCTAAGACTGAGGCAGATAACTTAAAGAAAGGTAATGACATCATTGCTGATCTACAGCTTCAACTAATGGAGGAGGGAACAGCTAAAGAGCTAGCCATGACTAAGGCTAAATATGACAAGCTTCGTGCTCAGACTCTAGCAGATGCTACACTAACGGAGGAGCAAAAGAAAACATTAACTGATTTGTATACTCAACAGGAGGAGGCAGAAAATCAGAAGAGAGCAGATGCCAAGTTGAAGCAACAGCAAGCATTAGCTAAGACATTAGCAGACTCTGAACTCACTGAGGACCAAAAGAAACTTCAAGCACTACAGACTAAGTATGATGAGGAGTTAAAACTAGCAGAGGACAATGAGATACTTAAGGCAGCACTTAAGAAAAAGTATGAGGATGATACAAAGAAAATAGAAGAGGACTCTGCTATAGCTAAAATTGAAAACGCTAGAAAGGAAAGAGATGCTAAGCTACAACTAGCTGCAGATATTGCCAATGGTATTAATACCGTAGGTGCTGCGTTCATCAAGGACCAAAAGAAACTAGAGAAGTTTAATAAGGCCAATGCATTGATACAGATTGGTATTGATACAGCCAAGGCTATCTCTTCATTAGTTGCTGCATCACAAGCTAATGCATTAAACGCAGTAACAGGTGGAGCTGCAGGGGTTGCTCAGTTTGCTACAGGTATCATACAGATTGCTACCAACGTAGCCAAGGCTAAGCAGATACTTACCTCAGGAGGCAGCCCATCTGCAGGTGGTGGTGGAACAAGCTCAGAGGCTTCAGGTGGTGGTTCTAGTGTAGCACAATCAGTACCTCAAGGTGCTCAGCTCTTTGGCTCAGCTAATGCTGGAGGTACAATGAGTGCAGGTGGTAACAATAACACATCAATGACTGTCACAGCTGTAGTATCTGAGACACAAGTAACCAATGTACAGAATAAGATAAATAAGATTAATAAAAACGCTGAACTCTAATGAACTCACTACAAGCAATCATAGATCACATTGAGCAGTTCTACAACAATCACCTCCAGGTTAAAAAGGTGGGGAGTGATTTCAAGGAACAGATATTTAACTTTGCTACTAAGGATGAGAAATATCCTATTGTGTTTGTCGTACCGGTAACTGTTAACCCTGCAGATAACACCTCAGAGTTTAACTTTGACATCTACTGCTTTGACATCATCCAAAAAGACAGAGCTAACATCATAACAATCCTAAGCGATACACAGCAGATACTTAATGACCTGTATGTTTACTTCACCTACAGCAATGACTATAGCTTTGATGTGATTGGTATACCTAACTTCCAACCTTTGAACAATGATCTACTTGACTACGCTGCAGGCTATGTCATGAACATCACATTAACGGTTAATGATTGGACTGATTGTGCAGTTCCTTTGTCAGGTAACTAAACATTTTTAAGGCTTAGAATAATATAGGTATGAGTACACCTGATTGGTGGGGTAATTGGAGACCAAGCCTACCTGCACACACTGGAGATTTACAACCTACTGACTTAATAGAGTGCACCTCTATTGTGAGTGGTGTTCCTGTTAACACAGCTATCACCGGTCAACAGATAATAGATGCAGCTCAAGGGGGTGGTGGTAGTACTTCATGGGGTAACATTGGTGGTACCTTATCTAATCAAACGGACCTACAGACTGCATTGAATGCTAAGCAGGCTACTCTTGTTAGTGGCACCAACATCAAGACTGTTAACGGTAACTCATTAGTGGGTAGTGGCAATGTGAACATAGGCCCTAAGCTATTAGGTTTTAGTGGTACATTAGGAACAACTACATCAGGAACCACACTTACTGTATGTCATTCATTAAAGATACCTGCCAATACATTAAGCCTGAACAATATACTCCAGGTACAATTTAGAATGTTCCGACAAGGTGGTAACCTAGGACAGCTATATGGTAGGATATACTTTAACACTACCAATAGCTTAACAGGTGCTACTTTATTCAATACTACATTCACTATGAATGGTGGAGGCTCGCAGTATCTTGGCTTAGTCGAAAGGAATTTTGGATACAATGGTACTGTATTAAGCAGTTACTCAAATACTGCATTTTCAGATTACACTACAGGTGTAGCTCTTAACGTATCATTCAACTATACTGTAGATAACTACATCCTATTTACTATGCAGTGCCAGAATGCAGGTGATATAGCTAACATAAATTTATTCAAAGTCTTTGCGTATGTTTAGTATTAACGAAACAGAGTACACAATCACAGGACCTATTGAGGTAGTGAGTGATACGCAGCTGCATGTAGAAACTGATAAGGGTATCATTCTAGTGGATGATACAATGGATATATATAAAGAATTAATCAATGGCTAGATACGCAAACACAGGGGAGTTCAATGTGCTATATCCTACACGTAGGAGAATGGCTAACATCTTAAAGAGAATTATTCGTAATGATGTTGTAGATGGTGAGGGTACATTGGTTGAAAGTATCCGTATCAATGCCAAGGTAACAGGCTTCCAAAAATTGGAGATACAAATAGTGGCCATGTATTACTTTATATTCCTGAACAATGGTGCGTTCCTATGGAATGGTGGAGTGATCACCCCTCGTGATTTCGTGGCACAATTTACTGAGGAGCTAAACAATGCAGGTATCACTGCAGAAATTTATAGACAGTACACTGAGTGGTTAACTAAAAAGTACCCATTAGTACAGGCTGTTGAGGTACTTGAGAAACAGCAGAAAATTGTGTACACATTTGAAGCAGTTGACCCTCCTGCAGGGTTCACTCCAGGCTTCCCATTAGATGTCTAGTTCTTTTTTCATAGACAAGATATTGAAAACATAAACGAGTGGTAGGACACCTATCTTATCACTCTTAGTTATGTCGCCATTAGTCAAGCCGTAGATGGTTTGTTCCCATGACCACTTTACCTGAGACTGTTCTTTCTCAATTTCTTTTATCTCTTCAGGCTCAAGGTTAGCTTTCTCTTCATCAGTGAGTGGAGTATCTAGGTCACCGGTAAATAAGTTTTCATAGGTCTTAAGAAAGTTATCTCTGAACTTCAGGAACTCATGAATAATACCATACACATCAGTGATTGGTAGGTCATGAAATTTATCAGCTCTGATGTTGCAGTCAAAGTCATAGGGCTCCATGATTTCATCACCCCATTCATTGAGTTTAGTTTGCCGGTACAGGATAGCACATACCTTATCAAGATTAGTGATATAGTTATTACTAAAGAAATAGTCAAGGTCAATGTACTCATACAGGGTTAGCTTACTGAGTGGCTTAAGCTTCAACCCTAACAGCTCATGCTTATATCTTTTGGATGGCTCAGAGGTACACCATCTTGACTCGTTAACAAGTTCTGCTAACTCATCTAGGTCAAGGTCCTCAATGACCTCAATAGGTTCATCCAATAAAATAGAGAGAGCCTCACTATTGTAATGGTAGGCTCCCTGCTCTTTATCTATCTGACTAAATTCAATGAACTGCTCAAGAGTTACTTGGCTCCACTGCTTCGGTAGCTTGATCATTAGCTTGCTGTCCTATTTTCTGTGCAATAAACATCATGTATGGAATAGAGATAGCTGCATTCAATTTACGGATGAGCTTTGCTTTCTGCTTGATGTGTGCATCTGTGTAGTGCTCAGTGGGTGTAAGGTCCTCACGTTTGAACATGATAGCCAACATCTCAGAGATATATCCTTTCTCTTTTCTTAGTGCTACTTTCTCAATCATCTTAGTATCACGTACGGTTAACTTCATTTGTGCCTTGTAGATGTAGCCATCAATCTCAAGCTCTTCTACTACCGGATACTCTTTGCGTTCTGTTGAGTTAAATTCTTTGACCATCCCCACAAAATCTGCCACATCATAATCCCAAAACTCATTTTCAGGTATCCCAAGGTAAGCGAACACCTGGAGGTGTTTATCAATGGGGTCAAGTTCCTGATTGTTATTGATATCAGTGATTGCCTCGAATTGCTCAATGGTTAGCTCTTCAAGTTGGTTAGGAATTTCCTTGTTTAAGATAGTTATCATGTTATAATTTTTGAACAAATATACGTTTTTTTTAATATAGGTAGATGGCAAAAGACAATATCCCTACCTATCAAATTACCATTGACCCAGCATACGCTGAAAATGGTGAGGACCTTGGCATTGAGCAGATAGCTTTTACAGCTACTCCTGCAATCAAAGTTAAGGGGATGGCATTCAGTGCTCAAGCTAAGCCCTTATTCTTTTCGGATGAACTCAAGTACCGTATCACTGCACCTGCTTTGATACCTATGGAGATATACCGATTTGATGAGGACAGCAAAGAGGAGTACAATGTCAAGTTTAGCAAGGAAGAGATAGAGAAAATTCATGGCAAGTTCATGCAGCAGATGGTCAACCGAGACCTATTCAACCTGGAGCATGACCAATCTAAGACCGTTCCTGCCTATGTACTTGAGGCATGGATAGTAGATAACCCAAAAGAGGACAAAGCTTACTCATCATTTGGTATTGAAGTACCGGAGGGTACACTAATGGTAACAGCTCAGGTAACTGATAAAGAATACTATGCTGAGCTTGTTAGTCAAGAGCAAATAGGTTTCAGTATTGAGGGGTACTTAGGCATGAAATTAAAAGAGCAAAAACAATCCCAAAATAATACACAAATGAATGAGTTAATGTTGCCAGATGGCGAGCACATCATCAACGAAAAAATCTACATCGTAAAGGATGGTAAAGTAGTTGAAGTAAAAGATGTTGAAAAGGTAGAGGCTTCTGAGGAAGTAGCTCTAGAAGATACTGTTATCGAAGAGGAAGTAACAGCGGAAGTTCCTGCAGAGGAGCAAACAATGGCAATTGACCCTGCAGCTGATGCAGAGGCTATCCTTGCTATTGTTAAGCCTGTAATGGATGAGCAAATGAATGCTCTACTTGCTATGATTGCTGATCTTAAGAACCAACTTGAGGAGGCTCTATCTGTAGAAGTAGAGGAAGAGGTGATGAGTGAGGGTGTGACTTTGAGTGCACATCAAAGATTTTCTAGTGTAAACAAATTCATAAACAACAAATAAAATGCGTAAACTTAAATTCGATCTACAAGTAGATCCTACAGCTTTATTAGCTGCTAACCCAGAGGCATTCTATTCTAAGGCATATTTGTCTGAGGATACTGCTGATAACTACCGTTCTTTGCCAGGTGTAAAGTACAAAACTAAATTAGCTAGTGTTACTTTTGGTAACATCTTACAACCATCTACTTGTGCATTCACTGCACCATCTGATGACCTAGATGCTAAAGAAATTGACGTATGTGCACTTTCTGCAATGGCTCAAATTTGTCAGTTTGACTTAGAGCAATCTTTCTTAGCTCTTCAAATGTCAAAAGGTTCAAACGGAGATTTCTCTGTTGCATCTTTCATGTCATTCTATTGGGGTGAGATGGCTAACAAAATTAACGGAGATATCGAGTTAATCCGTTGGCAAGGTGATACAACTTCATTAAACCCTACACTTGCTTTGTGTGATGGTTATGAGAAGTTGTTAGCTGCTGACCCTGCAGTTATCAGTGGTGGTTCAGGTTCAATTGCTAACTTTACTGCATTAGAGGCTGCTTTGTCTACTGCATTTGCTGCTTTACCTGCAACTATTGCAACTCGTACAGCTGATTTACGTTTATACATGCCTACTCAATTGGTTAACATCTACCGATTAGGAGTAGCTTCAGGCAACACTCAAGCTTACATCACTCAAGATTTGTCTTTGACTTTCTTAGGTGTTAAGATTGTAGTATGTCCAGGTATGTCTAACAACACTTTCGTGTGGACTTTGAAAGATAACCTTATCTATGCATTCGATGCTGAGGGAGATAGCTCTGACTTACGTGCTGTTAACTTAGCTGATACTGTAGCTGAGCCTTACATCCGTACACGTGCTAACATGAAAGTAGGTTTCAACTTTGTTAACCCTGCTGAAATTGTTTTCTACTCTTAATAAATAACTCTGAGCCCTCTACCAAGGGGGCTCTTTAATACTTTAACACAATGGCTACATGTCAATCTCTTGAGACAATCGTAAAACCATGTTTAAACAACATTGGTGGTATCTATGGTGTTTGGATTAATACACAGGATGAGATAGCTTCTATCACTCCTGCTGACCCATCTACAGTAACTGGTGCAAATGCCTGGCAAATTACAGGTATCACCTTAATACCGAGTGGTGATTTATTCCAACCATTTGAGGTACGTAGAAACACATCAAACTATACAGAGGATAGCACTATTGACCTAGTTAATGGTAGCTCTTTTGTAACTCAGACAGTTAACTTAGTATTCCACAGAAGAGATGCTGATAAGTCTCGTGCTATTAAAATCCTAGGAACAGGACAGCAATACTTAACAGCAATCATCTTAGATGCTAATGGCTTATATTGGTACTTCCCATACTTGCAGTTATCTGCTACAGGTGAGGGTTCAGGTACAGCTAGAGCTGATGGTTCAAAATACACAGTTACTTTGGTAGCTGAGAACCCTTACTTAGCTTACAACATTGATATGACTGCTAATGATTTAGCAAATATCGGAGTTCAATAAGCAATTCTACCTCTCTATATTAGAGCCCTGCCACATGGTGGGGCTTTTTTTTATGAACATTTGACAAACCTAATTTAATATAGGTGTGATATACTTAGATCAAGGTGTTATTAATCAGTTCGTGTTAACTCTTAGCGAGGTAACTACGGTTAGTACACCACACTATTTGTTTGTATTCACTAATGAAATGAATACCACTAGCACACCACAGCTCTTTACATCTGCTGATACAAGTGCATGGCCTGAAAGATACAACCTGTTTACTCTAGATGAGCCTATAGATATCTCACTCTTGAAAGGTCAGTACACTTACCAGGTATATGAGAGCTCAACCCCATTCGTTCTGCCTCTTTCAATAGCACAGACTACAGGTGTAGTAATTGAAGAGGGTAGGCTTGTGGTCAGTGGTCCTGCAGGTACATCAATATATGACTAACTATGGCTTGGTACGAAAGACTATTTAACAGCAAACCAAAAGGCCCCGAAATGGTGGAGGGCTATCAATCATTTAGCACCCCATTCCTACCGGTAGGGAGAGGTAACTTGACACTGCCCTATGTCAATGGTAGATACGTTCAGGAGTCTTGGGTTAGATTTGGTGAGGGTAACCTTTACCCTGAAATGCTAAACCAAATGTACTACAGCTCACCTTTACATGGTGCCATTGTTGACTTTAAGACCAATGCTGTAATTGGTGGAGGGTTTAACCTTACCACTGACAAGCTAACACCACAGGAGAAACTAGACATGTTTGCCTTTGAAAAGAAAGCAAACCTCAAGCATACTGTTAAGGCTGTGACTAAGCAGTTAATCATCCACAATAGAGTATATTTCAAGCTATATTTTGGTGATAAAAGAAAGCTAGTTAAGATTGAGAATGTATCCCCTGAGAAAGTAAGGGTATCACCATGCAGAAAGTACTACTATTTATCGGATGATTGGAGTACCAGGATAGATACTGAAAGAATTAAGCCTTATCATATTACCTGTACGGATGAAGTACAGCTATATTGCTATGAGGTTAAGTCAGTAGGTCAAGATTATTACCCACTACCTACCTATACAAGTGCATTAAACTTTGCTTTTTTAAGTGGTGAGTTATCTTACTTCGCAAAAAGTAACATCCAAAATAGTGTGTTCCCATCCTTTGCTATGATGTTCCCTAAACGGCCACAGTCGGAGGAGGAAAAACACATGATCAAGGAAACTATTGACAGGCTTAAGGGTGCAGCCAATGCAGGTAAGGCAGTAGCATTCTTTGCTAACTCAGCTGAGCAGTTACCTAAGATTGAAAGCTTACCTACTAATGCCAATGACAAGCTATTCCATGAGGCATCTGCATTGAATACTGAGCAGATTTGTTTCAGTCATACCATTGACCCTATCCTAATGGGTATCCGTACCACAGGTAGCTTGGGTAATGGTAGTGACATCAAGCAGGCCTATGTGATATTTGAGAAAAACGTGGTAATGGAACTACGTCAACAAGTAGTTACTATCTTTCAGGAGATACTAACCATTGCTCGCATCCCTGCTGAGTTCACCATCAATAACTTTCAAATCATTAATGAAACCATTGTTGAACTTGAGGGTGACAGCTCTAAGACTAATGATGCATTGAACACATTGAGTCCATTGGTAGCTACCAAGGTGCTTGAGACCATGACCATCAATGAGATTAGAGCACTTGCTTCATTGCCTCCTGTAGATGGTGGAGATGTTACACAAGCAGCTGCAACTGCAGCAGCACAAACACCTGCAATCTGATGTTATATTTTATCACTGAAACATACCTAAAGACTAACACTCCGATAACAGCTAATGTTGATGTAACGGATGTGACACCATACATAGCTACTCAGGCAGCATTAAGAGTTCAGCCTATCTTAGGTACCACGTTCTACAACCACTTGCTTGCTGCTTACAACAATCAAACACTTACACCGGATGAGATTGACCTAGTTGAGTTCATTCAGCCGGTTATCGCATGGAGAAGTGCAGAGGATGCTGTATTTGGATTGACGTATCAGTTAAAAAACAAAGGACTTCAAACACAAAACGGAGATTATTCTGCAAGCGTATCAAGGAATGAAGTAGCATTTGGGATGGAACACTATGCACAGAAAGCTAGTTTCTTTGAGCAACGTTTAATCAGATGGCTATTAGCTAACAAAAACTTGTTCCCTATATTCATATCCACTACTAATATGGATACTGACCTACGGCCAATGTTTAACCATTGCTCATGTATCACTCCGTATCAGTTGACTTGCACAGGTATGTGTGGTAACTTCCTTGAGAATGGATACAATAACAGCATCCTAATCTTATAATGAAGTCACAGCTCACCATACTACTAGCTACAATGAAAGCCAATTGGATAAAACTATTGGCAACCATTAGTGCATTCTTAATGCCTATTTCAGGGCTATTGTTTTTGGTAGGCTTTGTGATCGTACTTGATACTATCACAGGGGTATGGAAGAGCATTAAACGCAAGGTGCCAATCACAAGCAGAGGCTTATCTGCAATCATTAGCAAGATGTTACTCTATGAGGTTACTGTTATCATGTTCTACATGATTGACCAATTCATATTAAACCATATCATCCTGCAGTTTTTCTCAGTAGAATTACTGCTCACTAAGGTACTTGCACTCATCCTGGTATCCATCGAGGTGATGAGTATTAACGAAAATTACAAAGCAGTGAAAGGGCTTGACCTATGGCAGTCAATGAAAAATCTTTTTGCTAGAGCTAAGGATATTAAAAAAGAGGTGGATGAAATTAGACACAAGCAAGATATTACAGGAACGCCTATCTAATGCTCAGTACTTCCATGAGGAGTCTGACAAAAAACAAATATATCTACACCATACAGCAGGTAATGGTAATGCTGTAGCTGTATCACGTTGGTGGAACAGCAATGCAGATAGGATAGCTACTGCATTTGTAATAGGTGAAAGAGGTACAATAGTACAGTGCTTCAGCTCTAAGCATTGGGCTTATCACCTGGGGATAGATAGTCAGGACTTCTCAGCTCATGGACTCAAGTATCAAAACTTAAACAAGCTAAGTGTAGGTATAGAGGTATGCAATTGGGGCCCATTGAAGCTCAAGGATGGCAAGTACTACAACTATGTTAAGGGAGTGGTGGACCCATCAATGGTAACTACATTGGATACACCATACAAGGGTAATATCCATTGGTATAAATATACGGATGAACAGATTGAAAGTACTCGGCAGTTGGTGGAGTACCTGTGTGATACATACGACATTCCTAAGACTTACCGGTCAGAGATATTTGCCATTGATAAAGAGGCATTCAAAGGTACTGCAGGGATCTACACGCATAACTCAGTGAGAAAAGACAAGGCAGATATTTACCCATGCCCCCGAATGATTAAGATGTTACAAAACCTATAGCACATGAGACTTTCAATAATTATTTTGTCGCTAGTTTCTACTATATTTGCGACATCCTGCTCAGCTCCAAAGCGTGCTCAATGGCACTATAAGAAAGCATTAAAGAACGGACTGCAAGTAGTCCAGGATAGTGACACCATCCGCATAACTACAGTTGACAGCATCCCAGTGATACACAATGATACTATTGTATACGAGAAATTCTACACCACTAAGGATACGGTGATACAATTCAATAATGTGTACGTACCTAAAACAAGATGGCAAACAAGGATTGAGTATAGATACAAGACCAGGGTTGAAAGGATACGAGGTAAGACTATCTATAAAACTGCTAAGGCTCAGCAGGTAATTAAGTACAAAATACTATGGTGGCCTGTGATTGTTGCGTTTATTTTTGGTATATTGCTCCGTTTTCTAATACAAAAGGGGCTACTAGATAGAATAGCCCTGCTATTTAAGCTATGAGAAAAAGACTTTTTTATGACATTGAGACCTCTTTCAATGTCGGTGTGTTCTGGAGAACAGGATACAACCTAAGTATCCAACCTCAGGATATTATTCATGAACGTGCGATCATCTGTATCTGCTACAAATGGGAGGGTGAGGATGAAATTCACAGCCTAACATGGTCCAAAAGTCAGAGTGATAAGCAAATGATTGAGAAGTTTGTCAAAGTTCTAGCTCAAGCGGATGAGATTGTGGCTCACAATGGGGATAGGTTCGACCTCAAATGGATACGCACAAGGGCTTTATTCCATGGCATTCAGTTTATGCCATCACCTAAGACCATAGACACTCTTAAATGGGCTAAAAAGTACTTCAATTTTAATAGCAATAAACTAGACTACATAGCTAAGCTACTTAAGGTAGGTGCTAAGATGGAGACAGGGGGGCTTGACCTATGGAAAGATATAGTATTTCGCAAAGACCAGGAGGCACTTGATAAGATGGTGGCCTATTGTAAGATGGATGTTGAGGTATTGGAGGCAGTATTTGAGAAACTCAATAGCTATGCCATTGTTAACCATAACTATGCAGTACAGCATGGAGGTGAAAAGTATGAGTGTCCTGAATGCGGAGCTGCTAACTTCCGATACAATAAAAAAGTAGTCACTGCTGCAGGCACTGTACATCATTGGCTACAATGTAGAGACTGCAAAAAACATCATAAGATCAATCACCTGGTATTTACTAAGTATCAGGAATATCTCTACAAGCGTAAGTCTATAGCCTGATTTTTGCGGTGATTATTTAAGCTTTTAGGCTTATTCCTTATTTAGACTCATTCTAAATTTGTGGAAAATTATGTAAAATGTTTTGCATATATGAAACTTTATATATCTTTGTAAGGTATTAACACTTAAAAATGATATATGAAACAGTTTGAAAGAGCCCTTGACTTTATCAAGACACATGAAAACAACGCAGAGGTACTTGCTTTATTCCTAGAGCAGCTGCTTGTTGAAGCTACTGAGGAAATGACTCAGACAGCATTAGATAACACCGAAGATTTTTTAACCATTCTAAACGCTAACCGATGAAAAAAGAACTATTCAATGTAGTAGCAAGCTTTGCTGTGGTCGTGGGTACCATGGTAGCAATGTATCACACTTTAATCTTTATGATATGCAAGTAACAATAGGAATTGAAGTAGCTTATTTTGACTATGATGATGTGCATGGTAACTGTGAGTTCAAAATAACTAACATAACAGATGAAAGCTATGAGGTTGAGATTAGCAACGTATTAGCTACTCAGGTGATTGGTGAGGTTGAGCTTGACTACATCATAACTGATACCGAACTTGACCAACTTAAGGAAGAGATCATGTGGTGCATCCAGGATACCAACCTTGTAAGAGATATGCAGGACCCTATGAATTATTTTGATGAGGATGAATGGAGGTATGATGCATAGAGATATATCCGAAATGGCGAGATGGTGGACCAAGCAGTCATTTGCAGGGGATAAGGGGGGCTCCTTTAATACCTCCCTATATTTAGAATACTTAAAATGTAAGAACACATGTACCGATTATTATACTTCTATGAAAGCAAGCTCGCAGAAAGCTATGAATTCCCTACCAAAGCACTCTGCAATTGGAAACTCCAACAGTTCAGGGCAGCAGGAACTCATGTTTACGGACACTTTGTAATTGAGAAAGTATGCGACAAGATAAGATACTAGAAATACTATACCCATACATCCCTGCTAAGGTGTTAGGTGAGTATCTAGGGTTGACTGCATCCCAAGTGTACAATAGAACGTACAA